>Ga0196977_1000017_pt1 | contig 163183 bp, 169 predicted proteins | sample S3v_1013CmetaG_FD_148634 | JGI IMG/M metagenome (GOLD analysis project Ga0196977, IMG submission 148634) | Soil microbial communities from Anza Borrego desert, Southern California, United States - S3+v_10-13C | ecosystem: Environmental > Terrestrial > Soil > Desert | place: USA: California...
CTGCAGTATCACTTGACCCCTCAGGACTCAACCTCATCCCTCGGGCAAGCACTACCCAGCACCCACCTCTATCGGCTGTAACTTTTTAAAGAGCGATGCTGATCGGGGCCGCATTTGCGCCCGCGCTGAATCATCAGCTGAGCCAACGATTATACCGGTTTTCGGCTTCGTCGCGCAAGGACAACTGCGCGATCGATCGGAGCTTGCGCTCGCTCAGGCCGCCTTGCGCAGCGACACCCGCGCGAACTTGCGCTTGCCTACCTGCAATACATATGTAGCCCCGGCATCCAGCCTGAGCGACTTGTCGCTCACCTTCTCGCCGTTCACCCGCACGCCGCCTTGCTCGATCATCCGGTGCGCGTCCGATGTAGATGGGCACACACCCGAAGACTTCAAGACCTGCGCAATGGGCACGGCATCACCGGGGACCTCGATCACCTGTTCGGCCAGGTCCTCTGGAACGCCACCGTGCCGGAACCGCAGCTCGAAATCCTCCAGCGCCGAAGTCGCGGCAGGGTTGCCGTGGAAACGGGACACGATCTCCTGTGCGAAGCCAACCTTGATGTCGCGAGGGTTGGCGCCTTCCTCGATGGAGCGCTTCCACCGCCCGATGGTCTCGCTCGTCGCCGACGACAATAGCTCGATGTAGCGCCACATCAGCACGTCGGAGATCGACATCAGCTTGCTGAACATCTCGTTGGGCGGATCGTCGACGCCAACGTAGTTGCCGAGCGATTTCGACATCTTGTTCACGCCATCGAGGCCCTCAAGCAGGGGCATGGTGACGATGACCTGGGGCTCCTGCGCGTAGGCCTTCTGCAGCTCCCGGCCCACGAGCAGGTTGAACTTCTGGTCCGTGCCGCCGAGCTCCACATCCGAGCGCATCGCCACGGAGTCGTACCCCTGAACCAGCGGATAGAGGAACTCGTGGATGGATATGGGCCGCTGGTCGGCGAAGCGCTTCGAAAAGTCGTCGCGCTCCAGCATGCGGGCAACCGTCCACTTGCCGGCCAGCTTGATCATGCCTTCGGCGCCCAGGCGGGAGCACCAGCTGGAATTGAACAGGACCTCCGTTTTCTCGGGGTCGAGCACCTTGAACACCTGGGACTTGTAGGTTTCCGCGTTGCTCGCGATCTGCTCGGCCGTGAGAGGCGGGCGCGTGACGTTCCGGCCCGTGGGGTCACCGATCATCCCCGTGAAATCCCCGATGAGGAACATCACGTGGTGACCCAGATCCTGAAATTGCCGCATCTTGTTGAGCAGGACGGTGTGGCCGAGGTGCAAGTCCGGCGCCGTCGGATCGAAACCGGCCTTCACCCGCAGCGGCGCCCCGCGGGCCAGCTTGCGTTTCAGGTCCTCGAGCAGGATGACCTCGTCGGCACCTCTTTGGATCGTTTCGAGATGCATCGACTGAGTCATTGATTTAATTCCATTTTTGCGTACGTTGTAGCTGACTTCTGATAGACTGCGTCGGAATGGGCCGACATCCGAAATGAGCGACCAAAAAGCGGACATTCTAGCGCAGCACCCGCCGCGAGCCGCCTGGCCACGGCAGCTCGCGCTCGCGCTCCTGCTGCTGCTCGTGCCGACCCTGAGCATCGTCACGGCATTCGGCATAGCGCCTGGGACAACCCTGACCGACGGGCAACCCCGATTGGTGCGGGAGGCGGTCGAGCTTCCGGAGCCTGCGCCGTCGCCGATGTCGGAAGCGCGTAGCTTCGTGGCCCAGGAAAGGGTGCTTCGCGGCGATACCGTCGCGGCGCTCCTGGAAAGGCTGGGTGTCCACGACGCCAAGGCCATGGATTTCCTGCGGGCAGATGCCACCGGCCGCGCCATCTTCCGCCAGCTCGTCCCCGGTCGCATGCTCCAGGCGGAAACCGGCGAGCAGGGCGAGCTGCTCGCTTTGCGCTACTTCCTGAGCGCGTCCGCGCTTCTCGAGGTCACGCGCGAGAATGACCGCTTCACCTCGCGCCAGCGCGCCGTCACCGAGGCGCCGCGGCTCTTCTACAGGTCGGCCACGATCCGCTCGTCGCTCTTCGCCGCCTCGGACGCCGCCGGCATTCCCGATGCGATCGCGATGCAGATCGCGCGAGTTTTCGCCACCGACATCGACTTCCACACCGACCTGCGCAAGGGCGACCGCTTCTCGGTCGTCTACGACATGGTCTACGAAGGCGGCGAGCTCATTGCCCCGGGGAAGATCCTCGCGGCCGAATTCGTGAACGACGGGCGTGCCTACCACGCCGTTCTCTTTCGCGACGAGGAGGGTGTCGAAGGGTATTACTCGCTCGACGGCTCCAACCGTGCAAAGGCATTCCTGCGTTCGCCCGTGGAATTCTCCCGCGTGAGCTCGGGATTCGGCGGGCGCTTCCATCCGATCTTCAGGAATTGGCGCGCCCACACCGGAGTGGACTTCGCCGCCCCGAGGGGAACTCGCGTGATCGCATCGGCCGACGGCCTGGTGGTTGCCGCGGGCGGTCGCGGGGGCTACGGAAACGCCGTGGAGATTCGCCATGGCGGGGGAATCACCACGTTGTATGCGCATCTCTCGGGATTCGCGAAAGGCATACGAGCCGGCGCACGTGTTCGCCAAGGCGAGCCGATCGGGTATGTGGGTTCGACGGGCTTTGCGACCGGCCCCCACCTGCACTACGAGTTCAAGATCTCGGGTATCCACCAGGACCCGATGAAGGTGGCGCTGCCCAAGGCAGAGCCGATCCCGCCCCGTTTGCGCGGTCAGTTCATGGAGGTCGCTTCCCGCGCCCGTTCGACCATCGAGCAGGTGGGTTCGTCGGACGCGGCACGCTTCGAGTAGTGCCCTCCGGCGGCGCGCGCGACCCGCGCCTCTACATCGGCATCATGTCCGGCACCAGCCTCGACGGCGCGGATGCCGTGCTGGCCGAATTCGGAGGCGGGCAGCCGCACGTGCTGGCGTACGCATCACGGCAATTTCCTTCGGAGCTGCGCCAGTCGCTGCTCGCGTTGAGCGAGCCGGGCAGCGATTCGCTCGACCTCGCGGGCGAAGCTTCCCTCGCGCTCGCGGACCTCTATGCGGCCGTGGTCGAGGAGGTCGTGGCCCACTCGGGAATACAACGGCGTGAAGTACGGGCGATCGGTTGCCACGGGCAGACCGTGCGCCACCGGCCTGCGCTGGGATTCACCATCCAGCTGAACGATCCGGCCCGGCTCGCCGAGAAAACAGGGCTCGACGTTGTGGCCGACTTCCGGCGACGGGACATGGCGGCCGGGGGAGAAGGCGCTCCTCTCGTTCCCGCATTTCACGAAGCGGTGTTCCGCGATCGCGAGAAGCATCGATGCGTCGTGAATATCGGCGGAATAAGCAACGTGACCTACCTTCCGCCGGCCGGTGCGGTGACCGGTTTCGATTGCGGGCCCGGCAACGTGCTGCTCGACGGCTGGATCGGCCGGCACCAAGGCAAAGCGTTCGACGACGATGGCAGCTGGGCCGCCTCGGGCAGGACCGACGAGGCGCTGCTCACGCTGCTGCTGGCCGAACCCTTCCTGCGTGCCGCGCCCCCCAAGAGCACGGGTCGTGAGCTCTTCCGGATGGCGTGGCTCGACGCGAAAGTCGACGAGCGCTCGCGCCCGGCGGATGTCCAGTCGACGCTCGCCGATTTCACGGCCACGTGCATCGTGGACGCGATCGATGCGCACGCGCCAGAGGCGAGCGAGGTCTTCCTTGCCGGCGGAGGCGCGCGCAATCATGATCTCGTACGCCGCATCGCCGGGCTGGCTGCTCCGCGAAAGGTGGATACAACGGATCGACTCGGCGTGCCCACGGGACTGGTGGAGCCGCTGGCCTTCGCGTGGCTGGCCATGAAGTGCGTGGCTCGCGAGCCCGTGGACCTTTCACGCGCCACGGGCGCCCGCGGCCCGCGCATCCTGGGCGCCATCTATCCGGCCTGAATAAACGACGAAGGGGGCCGAAGCCCCCTTGCATGCGGACAATCGCGGCGCTCAGGCCGAGAAAGACGAGCCGCAGCCGCAGGTGGAAGAAGCGTTCGGGTTCTTGATCACGAACTGCGCGCCCTCGAGGCCTTCGCTGTAGTCGATCTCGGCGCCGACCAGGTATTGATAGCTCATCGGGTCGATGAGGAGGCTCACCCCGTTTTTCTGCATCACGGTGTCGTCCTCGTTCGCGACCTCGTCGAATGTAAATCCGTACTGCAGCCCCGAGCACCCGCCGCCGGTCACGAAGACGCGCAGCTTGAGCTCGTTGTTGCCTTCCTCTTCGATGAGGGCCTTGACCTTGTTGGCCGCGCTCTCGGTGAACACGAGCGGATCGGGCATTACGGTGGCCATGTCGTTCATGACGGCTTTCTCCAGTGGATATCGCGATTCAATCGTTGCCGGTCGCGGGCTTGAGCTCTACGACCTTGTCGCTCTTCTGCGGGCTTTCGTACACCAGCTGCCCCATCACGATGGCGCCGACGTGGATCTCGATCGATTTGTACGACACATTTCCTGTGACTCGGGCCTTGGGCAGGAGTTCGACATACTCCGCGCCCCGCACCGGGCCCGCGACCGTGCCGTTCACGACCACGTGGGCCACGTCGATCTCCCCCTCGACTTTCGCGAGCTCGGAAATCACCAGCGTGCCCGGCTTGTTGCCCGTGGCACGCACGTTGCCCTTCACATGGCCGTCGATACGCAGGCCGCCGGTGAAGCTGATGTTGCCCTCGATCACCGAGCCCGCGCCGATGAGGCTATCGATGGGGCTCGGCTTGTTGGTCTTTCCGAACATGGGTCCTCCCTAGGACATGTTCAAGGTACGGGACAGTTTAACCTGTCCCCCCGGGACCGCAAGGACGCGCACGTCCACGCTGCGCACCTGGGCGCCCTCCGGGACGCTGAAGCGGCCTTCCACCTTGTGGTAGAAGCGGAACTCGAAGGCACCCGTGTCGCCCGCCTCCGGTGGCGGCACCACGATCGACGACACCGATGATCCTTGCGCGACCCGTGCCACCAGCTGCACGCGCCCCTTGAAGTCCTGCTTGCGTTGCCCGCCTTGCGTGAGGAGCATGCGATAGCGGTACTGGTTGGTGCTGCCATCGCGCTCGACCTTGAGGTCGGAGACGCCGATCCCTTCAGGCGTGGTGCCGGAAGACATGAGACGCCGCAGGAACCCCAGGTCTTCCTTCAGCGAGGCATTTTCGTCCTGGAGCTGGGCCACGGAGCGGGCGAGCTCGGTCTGGGCCGCCTTGTCGACCTGCAACATGCGTTCGCGCTCGATCAGCGAAGCGCGCGAGGCTTCGAGCTCCTGCCGGATCCTGGCGTTCTCCTCGGTGAGGGCAGCCAGGCGCTGGCGAGCCTCCTCGTGGTTGAAGCCGGTGATGCGGTAGCTGTTCTGCACCAGCCACCAGACGACGCCCGCGACGATGGCCATCAGCAGCAGGTTCACGAGGAAGCGCCATTGCCAGGCCATCTGCGAGCGGATGGCCATGCGCGACGATCCGATGCCGAAGGTGCTGCGCAAGCGCCTGCCGAGTCCCCGCATCAGCTGGATTTCCCTTTCGTGGACGCCACCCCAGAACGACAAAGCCGCTTCGAGGCGGCTTTGTCGCTGCGGGACCGATGGATCGGCGTGCTCAGCGCTTCGAGAACTGCTTGCGGCGGCGGGCCTTGTGAAGGCCGACCTTCTTGCGCTCGACCTCGCGCGCGTCGCGCGTAACCAGCCCGGCCTTCGACAGGGTCGGCTTGAGCGTGGGGTCGTACTCGATCAACGCGCGGGTGATGCCATGGCGCACCGCACCTGCCTGGCCCGACTCACCCCCGCCAAAGACGTTGACCATGATGTCGAAGGTCTGGGCATGGTTGGTGAGCTCGAGCGGCTGGCGCACGATCATGCGACCGGTTTCGCGCGAGAAAAAGACGTCCACGGGCTTGTCGTTCACCATGATGTCGCCCTTGCCGGGCTTGATGAAGACGCGCGCCACGGCGTTCTTGCGGCGGCCCGTACCATAGTTGTATTTGCCGATCATCGTCGCTCCTTAGATCTCGAGGGCCTTGGGCTGCTGCGCGGTATGGGGATGCGCGGGACCGGCATAGATCTTGAGCTTCTTGATCATGGCGTAGCCCAGGCGGCCCTTCGGCAACATGCCCTTCACCGCGAGCTTGAGCACGCGGTCCGGATGGCGCTGCTGGAGTTTGGTGAAGTTGGTCTCGTAGATCCCGCCCGGATAGGTCGAGTGGCGGTAGTACTTCTTGTCCTGGGCCTTGGCGCCCGTGACGCGAAGCTTCTCGACGTTGACGACCACGATGTAGTCACCAGTATCGACGTGGGGAGTGAATTCGGGCTTGTGCTTGCCGCGCAGTCGCCGCGAGACTTCGGCCGCGAGACGGCCCAGGACCTTGTCCGTGGCGTCGACGATGAACCAGTCGCGTCGGACCTCTTCCGGCTTGGCCGAGAAGGTCTTCATGGATGCTTCCTTTTCGATACGCAACCCTGGGTGCCGGTCCGGCGGCGCGTGCCGCAGGCCGATACTTTGGCCGCTTTGTTTGGGGGACTTCGAACCCGAAATTATAGGTAAATCATTACTTTGTGTCAAACCGGGGGTTCTATAGAATCCGGAAGTCCCGGCCCTCTACCCCCCATGGAATCCAGCCGCTTCGAGCAGAACGCCCGCATCGCCGCCGTGGCGTTGCTCATCTTCGGCTGCATCCTCGTCCTGCGGCCTTTCGTGGGAGCGATCCTTTTCGCTGGCGTCCTTTGCCTGTCCACCTGGCCGGCCTTCACCTGGCTGCGGGACCGCTGGGGAGGCCGCAGCTGGGCGGCGGCGCTGGTCCTGGTCCTGGTCATGGTGATCGGGCTTTCGGTTCCCGTCGCCCTGGCTGCGCAAAGCCTCATTGTCCATTCGGCCGCAATGGTCGAGGCCGCCCGGGGATTCCTCGACCAGCGGGCAAGCTTGGCCCTGCCGCGCTTCATCGTCGACCTTCCTCTCGTGGGCGGATGGCTGAACGACTATTGGCAGCTGCTTCTGCAAAGCCGGGAAGAGCTCATTGCGCTCGGCAAGCGGCTCGCGGACCCCGCCAAGACGATGCTCGTAGCCATGGGGGCCGCGATCGGGGAGGGTCTGGTGCAGATCCTCATCGCCCTTTTCGTGGCGTATTTCTTCTACCGCGACGGCGAGCGCGTGCGGACGCTGCTGCACGAAGGCCTGGCGCGGCTCGCGGGATCCGAGAATGGCGCCTTGCTGGTGGCGACGGGCGTGGGCGCCGTCAAAGGCGTGGTCTATGGCCTTCTCGGTACCGCGTTCGCGCAGGCCGCGGTAGCGCTAGTAGGATTCCTTATCGCCGGGGTTCCCGGCGCCTTCATCCTCGCGGCCTTGACGTTCGTGCTCTCCCTGATTCCGATGGGACCCGTGCTTGTCTGGGGCGGTGCCGCCATCTGGCTGTACGCGCAGGGCTCGACGGGTTGGGCGATCTTCATGGTCGCCTATGGCGTGCTCGTCATCAGCTCGGTGGACAACTTCCTCAAGCCCATCCTCATGAGCCGCGCAGGCAATCTCTCGATGCTGCTGGTTGTCCTCGGCGTCTTCGGCGGCGCGATCGCCTTCGGATTCATCGGCCTCTTCATCGGGCCCACGCTGCTGGCGATCGCGTGGAGCCTCACCAAGGTTTGGCTCGACCGCCCCGCGGTGACTTCATGAAAGCGCGCGTAAGGCTGGCCGAAGGCATGACGTTCGTGGCCGAAAGCGGCAGCGGCCACGCGGTCGTGGTCGATGCTTCTCCCGAAGTGGGCGGGCGAGACCTGGGTCCTCGACCGATGGAGCTGGTGCTGATGGGGGCAGGGGCATGCAGCTCGATCGATGTGATCCACATCCTGCGCAAGGCGCGCCAGCCGGTGACCGGCTGCACCGTCGATCTAGACGCGGATCGCGCGGAAACCGACCCTAAAGTCTTCACGCGAATCCGCGTGCACTTCGTCATAACCGGCAAGGGCCTGGCCACCGCGCAGGTCGAGCGGGCGGTGCGGTTGTCGATGGAGAAGTATTGCTCCGCGAGCGCGATGCTCGCGAAGACCGCGGAAGTGACCTGGGACTACGAGTTGCGCGAGGACTGAGGCTTACACCCAATACGCGGTTCGAGTCAAAACGCGCGAGGCGGCCCGCATCGCCAGCTTCACGGGATAAGGCAGCTCGGCCGCTCCCAGGGCGCGTCCCACGGACCCATGGCGGTGCTCGTCGTCGCGCATCTGCGAGATGACCGCGCGGCTGCGAAGATCGTCGGCCGGCAGGCGCTCGAGGTGCCCCTCGAGGTGACGCTCGACCTGGTCTTCGGTTTCCGCGAGGAAGCCCAGGCTCCATCGGTCTCCTGCCATCGCGGAAACCACGCCGAGGACGAACGACCCCGCATACCAGGCCGGGTCGAGCACGCTGGGCCGGGCGCCCAATTCCTGCAAGCGTGTGCGGCACCAGGCAAGGTGATCCCGCTCCTCCGCTGCGGCAGCTTGCAACGCCGCGCGAACTTCCGGCTTGCGTGCAAAGAGCGCCTGGCCGCTATAGAGCGCCTGCGCGCAAACCTCGCCCGAATGATTGACGCGCATGAGCCCCGCGGCGGGCTGGGACAGCGGGTTTTCCGGCACAGCCGATCCGGGGTAAGGACGCGCCGCGCTGTTCGCCCCCGCGAGGGCGCGCAATGCTTCATCCGCGGCGATGATGAGGGGATCGAGCAGGGATGGCATGGCCAAAGAAAAAGGGCGCGGCGGATGCCGCGCCCTTCATTGTGACAGCTACGATCGTGCGATCAGAACACGTGCCGGAAGCCCGCCGAGAAGCCACGGGGATCCATGCCGGCCGTCACGCCACCCAGCGCGCCCTGGCCGAAGTTGCAGGTCGATGCCGAGTTGTTGTCGATATCCGCATATTCCGCGATGAACGAGGTGCGGCGGGTGAAGTCGTACCGGTAACCCACGGCCCACACGTCGCACTCGGGCTGAGTGGCCGCCGTGTTGGAGCCGCCGTCCTTGGAGTTCTGGAACGACGCGAGGATCACGTTCTTGCCGAACGTGAGGTCGCCGCCGATCATGAAGCCCTTGTTCGTCGTGGCGTTGGTGCGCTTGTACTCGCCATACTGGCCCGAGATGCGCGCCGGGCCGAAGCTGAAGCGGCCGGAAACCGCATGGCCCTTCTCCGTGACACCCGCCGTGGCCGTCTGGCCCACGCTGTCACGATGCTCTTCGTACGCGTACGCGACGTAGATCGGCCCGCGGCTGAACGTGACCGAACCGCCGAACTGGTACGGGTTGAGGCCGGCCGAGGTCTTGCCCTCGTTGGCGGTGTAGGCCGCGCGCAGGCTCAAGCCACCCCAGCTGGGCGACCACCATTGCGCGGTGTTGGCCAGGCGCTGGCTGAACGTGCCGCTGCGCAGCGCGGCGGTGGTGATGTCACCCAGGCCGATATCGCCGAACGGGTCGACGGCGGTCTGCGAGATCTTCATGGGCGAATCCCAGCGACCCAGCAGGAAGCTGCCGAACCCGCCTTGCAGGCCGACACCGCTGTTGCGCGTGGCGAACGACGTGGCAGCGCTGTCGTCCGGACGGAACGGCGTTTCGAGCTGGAAGAAAGCCTTCAGGCCGCCACCGAGGTCCTCGGTGCCACGGATGCCGAACAGCGATACACGGTCCTCAACGCGGTTGCGGCGGGGGATGCCTGCGCCACCCTTCGCCTCGACCGACTCGAAGTTCACGTACACGCGCCCGTACAACGTCACCGGGTTCGCGGTCTGCGCCATGGCGACCGGCGCCGCGCAAGCGCCAGCAACTGCCAGGGCGATCAGCTTTTTGTTCATCAGAATCTCCTTTGTTGAAGTGAGGCCGTCATTACTTGTGAGCTGCAATTCTTTGGGGAACCTCGTGGGCGTTTGTGGGCCCGGATTCTTGAAACTGCTCCCGTTATCTTTTGAGAAGCCACTCGCATGATGCCAAAGGCCCCGGCTTCGCTCAAGGGGTTTTTCGCCAATCGCGCAACAAACCGGGTGGGTTGTTGCTTAACTGCCACACCTCTTAAATCCACCCAAAAACGCGTTCGAGCTCGATTCCAGGGTCTGGCGCGGCCATGAAAGCGCTCCCGACCAAGTAGGCGCTCACTTTGGCAGCGGAAAGCCTTTCTACATCGCGGGCGTGCGCGATTCCGCTTTCGGCTATGACGATGCGGCCCTCCGGCACTCGCCCTGCCAGCTCCAGGGTTGTTTCCAGCCGGGTCTCGAAAGTGCGCAGGTCGCGGTTGTTGACGCCCAGTAGCGGCGTGGAAAATCCGAGCGCTCGCTCGAGCTGCCCGGCATCGTGGCTCTCCACCAGGACGTCCATGCCCAAGTCGCTGGCAAGCGCTTCCAGGGCCTTCAGCTCACCATCGGGCGCGGCGTCGACGATGAGGAGGATGCAGTCGGCGCCCCAAGAGCGCGCCTCGTGCACCTGATAGGCGTCGACGATGAAGTCCTTGCGCAAAACGGGCAGCGTACAAGCCGCCCGGGCCGCGCGAAGGTCGTCGGCGCTGCCCCCGAAGAATTCCCGATCGGTCAGCACCGAAAGGCACGCGGCGCCATGCGCCTCGTACGTGCTGGCTATGCGCGCGGCATCGAAGTCGGCGCGGATGAGCCCCTTGCTCGGGCTGGCCCGCTTGATCTCCGCAATGACGGCGGGCTTGCCTGCATCGATGCGCGCGCGCAGGGCGCGTTCAAAGCCGCGCGGGGCCGGCGCCGCCTGCGCTGCCTTGCGGATTTCCGGCTCCGGAATACGCGCCTTCGCCTCGTCCACCTCGCGGCGCTTGGCCTGGAGGATCCGGTCCAGGATATGCGCCACGGCTATGCCTTCGCGAAGCGCTGCGTGGCCTCGACCAGTTGCGTGAGCTTTGCCCGTGCAGCTCCGCTCTCGATCGCATCGCGCGCGAGCGCCACGCCGTCCCACAGGCTGCCCGCGACTCCGGATACGTAGAGCGCGGCGGCGGAATTCAGGATCACGACGTCCCGGGAAGGGCCGGCTTCGTTCGCCAGCACCGCTTCCAGCCGAGCCTTCGACTCGGCCGCGTCCTTCACCTGGATCGCTTCGAGCGGCGCCACGTCGAGGCCGAACTGGCCCGGCTCGATGGTGTATTCGGTAATGAAGTCATGCTTGAGCTCGGCCACCAGCGTAGGTCCGCTGAGGGTGATCTCGTCCAGCCCATCGGTGCCATGGACTGTGAGCACGTGCCGGCTACCCAGCATCTTGAGCACCCGTGCCTGGATGCCCACGAGGTCGGGATGGAAGACCCCCATCACCTGGTTGGGCGCGCCGGCGGGATTGGTGAGCGGCCCCAAAATGTTGAGGATGGTGCGCATGCCGAGCTCCTTGCGCACGGGCGCGGCATGTTTCATCGCGGGGTGGTGGTTGGGCGCGAACATGAAGCCCAGGCCCACCTCGCGCAGGGTCCGCGCAACCTGGCCAGCGTCGAGGGCGAGGTTGACGCCGAGCGATTCGAGCACATCGGCGCTTCCGGATTGCGACGATACCGCGCGACCTCCATGCTTCGCCACACGCGCCCCGGCGGCTGCCGAAACAAAAGCGGCCGTCGTCGAGATGTTGAACGTATGCGCCTTGTCACCGCCCGTGCCGCAGGTGTCGACCAGGTGCTCCAATCCCGCCGAGTCCACCTTGGTCGAGAACTCGCGCATCACGGAAGCGGCAGCGGCGATCTCCGAAACCGATTCCGTCTTCACGTGCAGTCCCATCAGGATGGCTGCGAGCTGAACGGGCGGCACCTTGCCTTCCATGACCTGGCGCATGAGGTCGACCATCTCGTCGTAGAAGATCTCGCGCTTGTCGCAGAGTCGGTTGATCGCTTCCTGGGGCGTGAACATCGGCATCGGCTCTCTTCAGGCGGTAAGGAAGTTGCGCAGCAGCGCATGGCCGTGCTGCGTGAGGATGGATTCGGGATGGAACTGCACGCCTTCCACCGGCAGGTTGCGGTGGCGCACCCCCATGATCTCGCCGTCCTCGGTCCAGGCCGTGACTTCGAGCTCCTGGGGACACGTCTCGCGCTCGATGGCGAGGGAATGGTATCGGGTCGCTTCGTATGGCGTCGGCAGGCCGGCGAAAACCCCCTTGCCGGCGTGATGGACGCTGGAGACTTTGCCGTGCATCAGCGTCTTGGCGTGGACGACGCGCCCCCCGAACGCCTGGCCGATCGCCTGGTGCCCGAGGCAGACGCCCAGGATGGGCACGCGGCCTTTGAATGTACGGATCACGTCGAGCGAAATGCCGGCTTCGTTCGGCGTGCAGGGGCCGGGCGAGATCACGATGCGCTCGGGCTGGAGCGCCTCGAGCGCCGCCACGCCCATCTCGTCGTTGCGAACCACCTTCACCTCGGCCCCGAGCTCCCCCAGGTACTGGACGAGGTTGTAGGTGAACGAATCGTAGTTGTCGATCATGAGGATCATGCGGGCCTCGTTTCCGGGATGGCAGCGAGGACGGCCGCCACACGCCGGCTCTCGTCCGCAGGCAGCGGTGTCGCCCCGCGCAGCACTTCTCGCTTCCAGTGCACCCGGCCCCAGGTATTCGCGCCGTGATGCACGTAGATGTAAAGGTCCGGCCGGTGCTGCAGGGCCACGAGGTTGCCCGCCTGCGCGAGGCTCGCCACGAGCGGCGTGTCCTCGAAACGCGCGAAGTCGGGGTAAGCGGGCATCCCGGCGCGCTCGGCCACCAGGCTTCCTTCCCACGGCCTGCCGGTGGAAAGGTAGGCCTGTCCGGATGACGAATCGAAGAGCGTCCACTGCCATAACACGCATGCGGGCTTGCCGCCTTCCCCCAGCGCGTCGAGCTGCCGCGAGAGCCGGTCGGGCGCGTGCCAATCGTCGTCGTCCCACTGGGCGATGAAGGCCCCGCGAGCCGACTCGACTGCCAGGTTGCGCAGGGAGCCCAGCTTCATGCGAGGAGATGCCGGTGCCTCGACCGCCCGGACGCGATCGTCTCCCAGTTCCTCCAGATAGCGCCGCGTAGGGACGTCATCGGCGTCGTACACCACGACCAGCTCGCGCTGCGCGTGGCCCTGGCGCTGGAAGCAGGCGACGGCCCGCCGCAGGAGTGGGACGCGGGCGCGCGTCACGCAAAGGCAGGAGACGAATGGGGCCGCGCGCGTCATGGCGCTTCGATCGGTTGGTCCACGCCGGCATGCACCATCTCGGAAGCGGCCAGCACGGCGCGTGCCTTGTTCTGGGTCTCGCGCCATTCGTTCTCCGGAATGGAATCGGCCACGATCCCCGCTGCGGCCTGCACGTGCAGGCGGCCCTCCTTCACGACTCCGGTCCGGATCGCGATGGCGAGGTCGACGTTGCCGTTGAAGCCGATGTAGCCGGCCGCTCCCGCATACACGCCGCGGCCTTCGGGCTCGAGCTCGTCGATGATCTCCATGGCGCGTACCTTGGGAGTGCCGGTGACGGTCCCGGCGGGGAATGTCGCGCGCAGGAGCTCCATGGGCGAGAGTGATGGCTCGACCTGCCCTTCCACGTTGGACACCATGTGCATCACGTGCGAGTAGCGCTCGACCACCATGGTCTCGGTCACCTTGACGCTGCCGGTGCGCGCGATGCGGCCCACGTCGTTACGGCCGAGGTCGATGAGCATGAGGTGCTCGGCCCGCTCCTTGGGATCGCTCACCAGCTCGCGCTCCATCGCCGCGTCCTTTTCCGGGGTGGTCCCGCGCTTGCGAGTGCCCGCGATCGGCCGCAACGTCACCTTGTCCCCTTCACGGCGCACGAGGATCTCCGGCGAGGCGCCCACGAGCTGCGCATCCCCGAACTCGAAATAGAACATGTACGGCGACGGATTGATCGAGCGGAGCGCACGGTACAGGTTGAGGGGAGCGTGCTTGAAGTCCTGCGTGAGGCGCTGCGAGATCTGCACCTGCATGATGTCGCCCTCGACGATGTAGCGCTTGCACCGCGCCACGGCATCGTAGAAGGCAGCATCACCGATGTTGGACCTCGCGGGCGTCGCCTCACCCGCGGGCGAATGGGCCGGAAGCCCGGGTGAGGCTCGCAGCTGCGCCCTCAAGGCCTGCAGCCTTTGGATGCCGGCGGCGAAAGCGCCGGGCACGGCAGGGTCCGCGTAGACCACCAGGTGCAGCTTGCCCGAGAGGTTGTCGACCACTGCGAGCTCTTCCGAAAGCACGAGGCGGATATCGGGCAGGCCGATGGGGTCGGGCCTGGCCTTTCGCGCCAGCCGCGGCTCGATGTAGCGAACGGTGTCATAGCCGAAGTAGCCCGCCAGTCCCCCCGCGAAGCGCAACCCCGCCGGCATGGGCGCAGCGCGATAACGCGCGAGATAGCGATCGATGAAGCGAAGCGGGTCCTCCCGCGAAGTTTCCGACGGCTCGCCGTGGCGCAGCAGCACCGCCTCGCCATCGCGCACCTCGATGCGCTCCCGCGCGGGCAGCCCCACGATCGAGAAACGCCCGAAGCGCTCGCCGCCGATCACCGACTCGAGCAAATACGAATCGGCCCGATTGGCGAGCTTGAGGTAGATGGAAAGCGGCGTATCGAGATCGGCGAAGGTCTCGAGGTGCAGCGGAATCCGGTTGTAGCCGGCGCGCCCCAGCGCCAGGAAGTCGTTCTCAGTCATGGTTCACCACGCGGTTCATTTCGGAAGGACGTGCAAGAGCGCAGCGCTTAGCGCCAGCTATGCCATCGCCAACCGAAACGAGTGACGCGCAGTGACATGGAGTGCGGGGCAGGGCGGAAAAGGACTAGGTGCCGATTGTAGCTTGCTTCAAGGCCTGTCGCATGCGCGCAACGGCGGCCTTGCGGTCGCGCTCGCCGAAAATCGCCGAGCCGGCGACGAACGTGTCCGCACCGGCCTGGGCGACGCGTGCGATGTTGTCCGCCTTCACCCCACCGTCGACCTCGAGCCAGATCTCCCGGCCGCTCGCGTCGATCCGCCGGCGCGCCGCTGCGACCTTGTGCAGTGCCGAGTCGATGAAGGATTGGCCTCCGAAGCCGGGATTGACCGACATGATGAGGATGAGGTCCACCTTGTCCATCACGTGGTCGAGCCAGTCCAGGGGAGTCGCCGGATTGAACACCAGCCCCGCCTTGCATCCCTCGTCCCTGATGAGGCAGAGCGAGCGATCCACATGTTCGCTCGCCTCGGGATGGAAGCTGATGATCGACGCGCCGGCCCGGGCGAAATCGGGAACGATCCGATCGACGGGCTTCACCATCAGGTGCACGTCGATCGGGACGGTGGCGAACGGCTTGATCGCCTCGCACACCAGCGGACCCACCGTGAGGTTCGGAACGTAATGGTTGTCCATCACGTCGAAGTGGATGAGGTCCGCCCCGGCCGCGATGACGTCGCGCACCTCCTCGCCCAGCCGCGCGAAGTCCGCCGAAAGGATGCTGGGAGCGATGCGGTAATCGTTGCGCGTCATGGGTCGCGGTGGTCGCCGGAAGCGCTGCGGATTCTACGTGGAAACGCCGCGCGCCGCGCCCTGGAGCACGCTTCATTTCCTGCTAACATCATTCGATGCCGCAAGCCAAGAAGCCCCAGGTGCCCGGAACCAAGCCTTCCTCGATCGCGGAGGCCAAGAAGTACAGCATCGCGGTCACGGCGCACTCCACCTACCTTCCCGACCAGTCCGACGAGGAAGAGGACCGCTACGTCTTCGCGTACACGATCCGCATCACCAACAACGGCAGCGTGAGCGCGCAACTCGTGAGCCGCCACTGGATCATCACCGACGCCGACAACCAGGTGCAGGAAGTGCGCGGCATGGGCGTGGTGGGGGAGCAGCCGGTGCTCAAGCCCGGCGACACATTCGAATATTCCAGCGGCTCGTCCATTCCCACCGCGGTGGGCACGATGCGCGGCAGCTACCAGCTCGTGGCCGAGGACGGCACCCGTTTCGAGGCGAACATCCCGGAGTTCACGCTGAGCGTGCCTCGCGTCCTGCACTGAGCCCCTCAGGCGTCGCGGTTCGAATTTTCCGGTGTGCTCGCGTCGCCCGCGCGATGCCGCGGCTTTCGCGGCATCGTCCACCAGACGATCAGCACAGCCACCACGAGGGCGGCGGCAATCTCCAGGAACACCCAACCCATCAGTCCCGCCCCGCCATCCCTAGCGTGAGGACACCTTCGGCGTTGCCGCCTTCGCCGCAACCAGCTTCTTCTCGAATTCGGCGATGGGAATCACGCCGGGGACGCGCTCGCCATCCTCGAAGATGATCGTGGGTGTTCCCTGCACGCGCTTGGATTGCCCGAAGGCAAGCACCTTGTCGACGGGCGTCTCGCATTTCGCGTCCGCCGGAGCGGGCGGGGTGTCCTTCACCATGAGGTCGATCCAGGCCTTGCCGCGATCGGGGGAGCACCATACCGCCTTGGACTTCTCCACCGAGTTGGGCGACAGGATCGGATACAGGAAGACGTAGACGGTGATGTCGTTCACGCCGAGCAGGTCGCGCTCGAAGCGCTTGCAGTAGCCGCAGTTCGGGTCGGCGAACATGGCCACCTTGCGCGAGCCGTTGCCGCGCACGATCTTCACCGCGTTGTCGAGGGGCAGCGCGGCGAAGTCGATCTTGTTCACCTGGCGCATGCGAAGCTCGGTCACGTTCTCCTTCGTCTTGAGGTCCACGATCGACCCCAGCACCAGGAAGGACGCGTTCTGGTCGGTGTAGAAGATCTCGCTGCCGACCAGCACCTCGTAGAGGCCACCGTAGGGGATCTTGCGCACGGAATCCACCGGCGCCTCGGGCACCTTCTTGCGCAGCTCGGCCTTGACGCGCTCGGTGTCCTGCGCGGCTGTCGGCAGCGCGACCAGAGCCGCGAAAGCGGCAACGGCCAGTCTAGCGATCGATTTCATGGGGAAGGCGCTCGATAGGGAGGAAGGTTTGGCAGGAGAGCCGGCAATTTGTTCCTGCTGCCGCATTATCGCATCGCCCGGCGCGCGAGATAGGAGCGGGCCCAGGCCTGCGACTGCAGCAGGCTCATGCCGGCATTCCGAACGAGCGAGGCTCCCGGCGCCGTGCTGGCGAAGAGCTGGTCGAGCCGTTCGGTCACGAATTGCATGGCGGTGACATCCTCGCGGCGGCCGCGTGCGTAGCGCCGGAGCAGGCGCAGGTCTCCCGGCCGCTCGAGGGGCGAGCGCTCGGACACCAACTCGGCAAGGCAGCGCGCATCCTGGAATCCGAGGTTCACACCCTGTCCCGCGAGCGGATGGACGGCATGGGCGGCATCGCCGATGAGCGCGACGCCCTCGGCAACCGGGTCGGGGACGTGGACGGCGCGCAATGGGAACTGTCGCACCGGGGATGTCAGCGTGAGATCTCCCAGGGCGGCCCCCCCGGCATCGCGCACGCGAGCTTCTAGCGCCTGCGCATCCAGGGCGGAAAGCTCCGCGGCATGTTTTTCCGGCGCCGACCACACGATCGATATGCGCTTTCCCGGCAACGGCAGCCACGCCAGCACGCCATCAGCGCGGAACCATTGGCGGGCGGTGGCTGCGTGCTCCCGCTCGACATCGAAGTTCGCGACCAGCGCCATCTCGCCAAACGCCGTTTCCGCGGCAGCAATGCCGGCAAGCGAACGGACATGGGACTCGGGACCATCGGCGCCAACGACGAGCGCCGCATCGAGCGCCTCGCCGGCTTCGATCTCGAGCCGGCATCCCGGCGCGCCGAACGTGGCCTCGAGCACTCTTGCCGATCGCCGGACGCGGACATGTCCCAGGCTGCCCGCGAGCTCCTCGAGCGCGGCGGCGAGACGGCCGGCTTCCAGGATCCACGCGATGGGCGCCCCACCCGGACCGCTGAAGGCCAGCCGTGCGCCGGCATCTGCGAAAACCTCCATGCGCCGGACCGGCGCCACGCGACTCGCATCGAGCAGCTCCCAGGCGCCGATGTCGCGAAGGAATGCCCGCGTGCCGGGGCTTATCGCGAAGATGCGAACGTCGGTCGCATCCGCCAAGGGCTCAGATCGCGCCGGGTTGGCCTCGAGCAAGTCGATTTCGCAACCCCTCGCGGCGCACGCGAAGGCGAGCCCCACCGGCCCGGCGCCCACAACGGCGATGCGAGGATTGCTCACGGCACCGGCGCTCCGTGGATCATCCGCTCGGCCAGCAGGCGTCGCGCCGGCGGAAAAAGGTCGAGCGCAGCCAGGGCCAACCCTCGGCCCAGCCGCGTTGCGCGCCGCGAATCACCGAACAAGGACACCAGCAGGTCGGTGAACGCGACGCCGCGGGCTGCATCGCGTCGCCGCGAGTGGCGATAAGCGCAGAGCATCTTCCGTCCGCCCAGCTCGTTGGCGGGGAAGGCCCCGATGACCTCGGCCAGCGACGCGGCATCACGGAGCCCGAGGTTGAGGCCCTGCCCCGCGATGGGATGCAGCGCCTGTGCGGCATTGCCGATGATCGCGGTGCGCAGCGCCACCGGCGAGTTCACGGCGCGCAGTCGCAGCGGGAACGAGCGCCTCGTTCCGGCCTCGACGAAACGGCCGGCGCGATCGCCGAACGCCTCCTGCAGCTCGACGAGGAAGGGCTCATCGGCGATGGCGAGGATCCGCTCCGCTTCGGCGGGCGGCACGGTCCATACCAGGGCATATCGATCTTCCACCGGGAGCAACGCCATGGGCCCCGTGCTCGTGAATCGCTCGTAGGCACGATTTGCGTGCGCGCGATCGGTGCGGACCCGGGCGACGATCGCCCGCTGCCCATAGTCCTTCTCGCTGAAGGCGATGCCCGGAATGAGGGTCGCGGTGGCGCCGCCATCGGCGAGGACGAGAAGGCGCGCCCGCACTTGAGCTCCGGTCGCGAAATCGAGCGTCGCCGCCTCGGGATCCGGGCGAATGCCGGTGCATGCTTGGGCGAAAGACACTCCCAGGCCGTGGCGGCCCAGCCTCGAATGCAACGCCTCTTCGAGCGCGGAGAAGGCAACGGTATAGCCCAGCGCCGGCAATCCCTGTTCGCCCGCTTCGATGAGCGTGCGGCCGGGACCGCCGCGTTGGGAGACGTGGATCGACGCGATCGCCGTCGCGCGCTCGGCGGGCCACGCTCCCGCGCCTTCGAGAAGCTCGCGGCTGGCGTGCGACAGCGCCAGCGTGCGGGCGTCCGCCCCCGGCCCCGGGCGCGCCTCGAAGATGGCGATCTCGAGCCCCGAAGAGACCGCGAGGATGCCTAGCGTCGCCCCGACGGGCCCCGCGCCGACGATCGCCACGTCGACGGCGCGCGCGCCGGGCATCAGCGGTCGAGGACCGTGTCCTCGACGTCCTTGAGGCTCTTGGGGCAATCGGCCGTGAGGATTTCCCGCCCCTTGGCGGTGACCAGCACATCGTCCTCGATGCGCACGCCGATGTTCCAGAAAGCCTTGGGCACGTTGTCGGCCGGGCGGATGTAGCAGCCCGGCTCCACCGTGAGGACCATGCCGGGCTTGAGCTTGCGCCACTTGCCCTTCTGCATGTAATCGCCGGCATCGTGCACGTCGAGGCCAAGCCAGTGCCCGGTCCGGTGCATGTAGAACTGCTTGTACGAGCCGTCCTCGAGCACCTGCTCGACGCTTCCCTTGCACAGCTTGAGGTCGATGAAGCCGCGCGCCAGCACCCGCGTCGCGGCGTCGTGGTAGTCGATAAAGTCCGCGCCCGGCTTCACCGCCTTGATCGCGGCCTCCTGGGAGGCGAGCACCAGCTCGTAGATGTCGCGTTGCGGCGCCGAGAAGCGGGAGGCGATGGGGAAGGTGCGCGTGATGTCCGAGGCGTAGCTGTCGAGCTCGCAACCGGCGTCGATGAGCATGAGGTCGCCCTTGCGAAGCTCCGCGTTGTTCTCGCGATAGTGGAGCACGCAGGCATTGCCGCCGGCCGCGACGATGGAACCGTACGCCGGCGAACGGGCCCCGTTGCGAACGAACTCGTGCACCAGCTCGGCTTCCACCTCGTACTCGCGCTTGCCGGGCGCCGCGGCCTTCATCGCGCGCACATGCGCCGCGCTCGAGATGGCGCCGGCGCGCCGCATGATCGCAAGCTCCGTCTCGTCCTTGAAGAGGCGCATGTCGTTCACGTCGGCGCGCACGTCGCGGATCTGCACGGGGGCGCTCACGCCGCTGCGCACCTTCGCGCGCACGGCGTTCAGCCAACCTGCCACGCGCAGGTCCCAGGTCGGATCGGATCCGACTGGGGTGTGCAGCGCTTCCTGGTTGGCGAGCAGCTCCGGCAGGCGTGCGTCGAGCTCGCCATATGGATATGCCTCGTCGAAACCGAACATCTGCCGCGCCATCTCGGGGCCGAAACGGTAACCGTCCCAGATCTCCCGCTCCAGGTTCTTCTCGCGGCAAAACAGGATCGAACGCGGCTTCGATCCCAGCACCATCACCAGCACGGCTTCCGGTTCCCGGAAGCCCGTGAGGTAGAAGAAGCCGCTGTCCCAGCGATAGTCGTAATGCGTGTCGGCGTTGCGGTGTCGCTCCGGCGCCGTGGGCAGGACGACCAATCCTTCGCCGAGGGTGCGGGCGAGTCGCGCGCGGCGGGCCTTGAATGGCTTCACCTGCAGGGGATTTTCGAGTTTCATGGCAGGAATTCTACCCCTTGGGCAAGGCAGCGACCTCGTCCATGAGGCGCGCCAACTCGGGCGCTTCGCGCTCCAGCTCGCGCACCACGCGAGGCACTTCCGCGGGGCGGTTCTGGGACAGCTTGAACTTGCCTTCCAGGCGCTCGACCTCGATCTCGAAACCCACGATGCCCTTGAGCATCGTGTTCACGTAGTCGGCCGGGAGCTCCGACATGCGCCACGGCTTGTCGCGCGAAGACTCGTAGGTGGACGAAAGGCGCATCAGCAACTCGTGCAGCGCGGCTTCCTCGAGCAGCCGGGCCTTGCCGCGGGCATGCACCACCGCGTAGTTCCATGTCGGCACCGAGGGGTGCGATTGATACCAACCCGGCGACACATAGGCATGCGGCCCGTGGAAGATGGCCACGATGTCACGCGCGCCCTCGAGCACCTTCCACTGCTCGTTGCCGATAGCGACATGGCCCAGCAACCGCACGGCGCCGTCGGCCTCGCGCTCGGCCACGAAAGGGATGTGGCTCACATGCAGCCCGGCCTCACCGGCCGAGACCAGCGTCGCGAAGGCGTTTTGCTGGATGAAGGAGAAAAGCAGCTCCGCGTCGTCTTGGCGGAAATGCGGCGGCACGTAGAGCGTCATCGGGAAATCCTCCGGTCCAGGGCGTGTAGTTGCTCGGGAGTGCCCACGTTATCCCAGGCCCCGCGGAAATGCTCGCCGGAAACCCGTCCCGCGTCGACGTAGCGATACGCCCAGGGGAACATCTTCAGCCACGTGCCGGGGACGACGTCCGCGAAGACCGAGGGATGAAATATGGAGATGTTGCCGTAGGTCAGGCGCGGCTCGGCACGGCGCACCCGCCCTTCGACGAGGGCCATGTCGCCCTCGGTGTGCCAGGGCGGATTGTCGACGAGGACGAAATGCGCGGCGCTGGCCGCGGGATCCTCGGCGATGCGAGCGATCTGTGGATGCAACGATCCGTAGTCGAAATCCGTATGGATATCCGCGCTTGCCACCAGGACCGGTTGGGGTCCCAGCAGGTCGAGTGCCTTCGCCACGCCGCCGGCCGTCTCCAGCGCCTGCTCTTCCGCGGAATAGCGCACGCGCACGCCCCAGCGACTGCCATCGCCCACGAACCGTTCGATGAGCGATCCGAGGTACGAGTGGTTGACCACGATGTCGTCGAAGCCCCCGCGCGCGAGGCGCTCGAGTTGCCAGGCGATGAGCGGCTTGCCGCCCGCCTCCAGGAGCGGCTTGGGAACGCGGTCGGTCAGCGGGCGCATGCGCTCGCCACGGCCGGCGGCGAGAAGGATCGCGCCGGCCATCAGAATGTATAGCCGATGCGCGGCTTGACGCCCTCGAGGTTATCGAGCAGCCGGCCGAGCGGCGCCAGCTCGTCGTAGCGGGACACTGCGTGCCTCAGGTAGCCGATGAACCGCGGCGTGTCCTCGACGTAGCCGCGCTTGCCATCCCGGTGCGCAAGCCGCGCGAAGATTCCGGCGACCTTCAGGTGGCGTTGCAGTCCCATCCATTCGACGTCGCGCCAGAAGTGGGCGAAGTCCGCCCGCACCGGCAATCCCGCGCGGCGCGCCTTCTCCCAGTAACGGATGGTTCCGTCGAGCACACGCTCCTCGTCCCAGCTGACGTATGCATCGCGGAACAGGCACGCGATGTCGTAGCCGATCGGGCCGAAGGTCGCATCCTGGAAATCGAGGATGCCGGGATTGGGCCGGGAGACCATCAGGTTGCGCGGCATGAAATCGCGGTGCACGAACACCCGCGGCTGGGCGAGGTTGTTCGCGAGCACGATGCGGAAGACCGACTCGAGGGATTCTCGCTGCGAAGCCGCGAGCTCCATGCCGAGGTGGCGCCCGATGTACCAATCGGGGAAGAGTTCCATTTCCCGCCGCAGCATGGCCTCGTCGTATTCGGGCAAAACGCCGGGCCGGCTCGCCGCCTGCCACCGCACCAGTGCTGTCGTCGCGTCGCCGAAGAGCGCGTCGGGCGATCCGGCCTGCAACGCGGCGAGGTACGACGTCGTGCCGAGGTCGGCCAGGAGCAGGAATCCCTGCGCCAGGTCCTGCTCGAAGACCTGGGGCGCATTGAGGCCCGCTTCTCGGATCAGGGCGGCGATGCGCACGAATTGCGGCGTGCTGGCTTCCCGCTCGGGCGGGGCATCCATCACGATGCGCGTGGTGCCGTCTTCGAGAATCGCGCGGAAATAGCGCCGGAAGCTCGCGTCGGCGGAGGCCGGCTCGATGCGACGCACGGCCCCGGGCAGCACGGTGCCGAGCCACGCTTCCAGAGCGCGAAAACGAGGGTCCATCGGGGAGCGAAGCGCGGTTTTGCGTGTATCCTTCGCTGTCGATTCTAGCACCCGCATTACAGCTTCCTTGACGCCAAGACGCTCGCGCACGCTGCCCATCGCGCTCGCCTGCGCGCTGCTCGCGGCGCAAGCCCAGGCGCAGCTTCCGGAGGAGCTCCGCCTCAAGCTCGAGCGGCAGCTGCGGCTTGCGCCGGCGCGGCCCGAGCGCGACAGCGCCAAGTTCATCGAGGCCGACCGCATCGTGGGCGAAGGTGAGCGCACGGTCGTCGCCACCGGCAACGTGACCCTGCGCCAGCGCGGAGCAACGATTCGCGCAGACCGCGTCGAGTACCGCGTGGAGGAGCAGCAGGCCGTAGCCACCGGCGGCGTGCAGCTCGAGCGGCAGGGAGACACCGCCACAGGACCGCGGCTCAACTACAACCTCGCCAACGACACGGGCGAGATGATCTCGCCGGTCTTCGAATTCCCCAAGACGGGCGAGCGGCGCATGGCCACGCGCGGGCATGCCGAGCTGGCGGCGCTGGGCGAAAACCGCACCAGCCGCCTGCATAACGCCGAGTACACGTCCTGCCCGGCGCCGAGGGACGACTGGTTCATTCGCGTGCGCGACCTCGAGATCGACGGGGTCACCAACCTCGGGCGCGCGTACGCGACGACCGTCTATTTCCTCGGGGTGCCGATCCTGTACTCGCCCTTCCTGTCATTCCCGCTCGACAACAAGCGCCGCTCCGGCTTCCTCGCGCCGACCTTCGGCAGCTCGGGCCAGAGCGGCTTCGAGGTGGCGCTGCCCTACTACTGGAACATGGCCGAGAACCGCGACGCGACCTTCACTCCCAAGGTCTATACGCGCCGCGGCCTGCAGCTGGGCGGCGAGTTTCGTTACCTCGGCGAGACCTACAACGGCCGCCTGGAAGGGGAGTTTTTGCCGCAGGACCGTATCCAGGGCGACGACCGGTACTTCGCCGGCGTGACACACGCCCAGGCGCTGGGACGCGGCTGGCATGTCGCGGTCAACGCGCAGAAAGTTTCCGACGACGACTACTTTCGCGATCTCTCCACCAAGATCGCCGCGACCTCGCAGACCAACCTGCCGCGGGATGCCATCGTCGCCTACGAAGACGAGGTGTGGGCGCTCTCGGCGCGCGCGCTCGCCTACCAGACGTTGCAGGACCCCAACGGGCCTCGCGTGCCCATCCCCTATCGCATCCTTCCGCGATTGCTCGCTACCGGGGTGCAGCAGAATTTCCACGGCCTGGAGTGGCAGTTTTTCGGCGAGTACTCCAATTTCCGCCATCCCGAGCTGGTGAACGGCCAGCGCGCGATCGTCTATCCCTCGGTGGCGTTCCCGATCCGGCGCAGCTACGGCTACGCGGTGGCCAAGTTCGGCTACCACATGACGCGTTACGCGCTTGGCGAAAATGCCGACGGGCTCGATGACGCGAGCCGCTCCCTGCCGATCTCCAGCGTCGATGCCGGGCTTTTCTTCGACCGGCAGATGCAGTGGCGCGGGCGCTCCTTCCAGCAGACGCTCGAGCCGCGCGTGTTCTACCTGAACGTGCCTTACCGCGACCAGGCGAGGCTGCCGAACTTCACCACCGCCGAGTCGGACTTCAATTTCTCGCAGATCTTCACCGAGAACCGCTTCGTGGGCGGCGACCGCGTGGGCGATGCGAACCAGGTCACCATCGCGCTCACCTCGCGCCTGATCGAGTCGTCCACGGGACTCGAGCGCTTTCGTGCCGCCCTGGGCCAGGTGTATTACTTCCGCCCGCCGCGCGTGAGCCTCGAGGACACGACGCGGGACAACAAGTCCTCCGACATCGTGGCGCTCGCGGCGAGCCAGCTCGCGCCCACTTTCTCGCTGGAGTCCGCGCTGCAGTACACGCCCAACTTCAACCGCTCGCAGAAGCTCACCGTGGCGGCACACTACCTGCCGGTGCCGGGGAGCATCATCAACGCGGCGTACCGCTACGCGCGTGGCTCGATCGACGCGACCGATCCGGCGCGTGCGGGCATCGAGCAGGTGGACCTGTCGACCCAGTGGCCTATCACCCGCAACCTGTCCGCCCTCGCGCGCTGGAACTGGAGCGTCCAGGATCGCAAGCTGCTCGAGGGACTGGTGGGCTTCGAGTACAATGCGGGGTGCTGGCAGCTGCGCGCGGTGGCCCACCGATTCATCGCCGCCACGCAGCAATACTCGACTTCGTTCCAGATCCAGCTCGAGCTCTCCGGCCTGTCGCGGATCGGGATCAACCCGCTGGAGACGCTCCGGCAGAACATCGCCGGCTACCGCCGGTCCGACGAGATCACCCCATGAAGCCCGCTTTCCCCTTCCGCCTGCTGGCAGCGCTGTGCGCGGTCGTGGGCATGGCCGCGCAAGCGCAGTCCCCGGCGGCGCCCGCCACGCCCTCGCGCGTCGCCCCCGTCGATCGCATCGTCGCCGTCGTGAACGACGAGGTGATCACCTCCAACGAGCTGAACGAGCGGGTCGCTCTGGTGCAACGCCAGTTCCAGCGCCAGGGCGGACAGCTGCCCGCGCAGGATGTGCTCGCGCGCCAGATCCTCGAGCGCATGATCAACGACATGCTGCAGGTGCAGCTCGCCAAGGAAACCGGCATTCGCGTCGACGACGCGACCCTCGACCGCACCATCGAGCGCATCGCGCAGGAGAACAACCTCACGCTGCGCGACTTCCGCGCCGCGCTCGAGCGCGACGGCATCAAATACGCGCGCTTCCGGGAGGACATCCGCAGCGAGATCCTCCTCGCGAGGTTGCGCGAGCGGGAAGTGGACAACCACATCATCGTGACCGACGCCGAGGTCGAGACCGAGCTCGCGCGCGAGGCGCGCGAGAAGACGGGGGACTCCGAATACCGCATCGCGCACATCCTCGTGCTGGTCCCCCCGCAAGCAAGCAGCGAGCAGATCGAGAACCGCCGCCGGCGCGCATTGCAGGCGTTGTCGGAGCTTCGCCGCGGCGCCGATTTCGCGCGCGTGGCAGCGACCTACTCCGATGCGCCCGACGCGCTGCAGGGGGGCAACCTCGGTTGGCGCCCCGCCGGTCGGCTGCCGGCCCTTTTCCTCGAAGCTGTCGAAGCGCTCCAACCGAACGAGGTGAGCGATATCCTGCGCAGTCCCAACGGTTTCCACGTGGTGAAGCTGCTCGAGAAGCGCGGGCGTGCCGTCGCGGGCGGTGTGCAGCAGACGCACGTGCGCCACATCCTGCTCCGCGCCCGCGAGGGGTTGTCGGAATCCGAAGCGCGCCAGCGACTGCAGCAGCTGCGCGAGCGCATCGTGGCGGGAGCAGACTTCGCGGAGCTGGCCAAGATGCATTCCGAGGATGCGAGCGCGCAGAAAGGCGGCGATCTCGGCTGGGTGGCGGCGGGCGACACGGTTCCCGAGTTCGAGCGCGTCATGAATGCGCTCAAGGAAAACGAGGTGAGCCAGCCGATCCAGACGCCCTTCGGCTGGCATCTCGTGCAGGTGGTCGAGCGCCGCTCCGACGAGCTTTCCGAGGAGCGCAAGAAGCAGGCCGCGCGCCAGGCGATTCGCGCCCGCAAGGGCGACGAGGCCTACCAGGACTGGCTTCGCCAGACGCGTGACCGCGCCTTCGTCGAGAACCGCTACGACGAGCGCTAGCCTCGTTGCGGTGACGGCCGGCGAGCCGGCCGGCATCGGGCCGGATCTTTGCGCGCTGCTGGCCGGGGAGCGCTTCCCGGGGCGCCTGGTCTTCATCGGCAATCGAGCGGTCATCGAGGACCGCGCCCGCCGCCGCGGGCTGCGCATGGACCTCCCCGAATATTCCGGTCGCGAAGATGCCCCACCGGCCTCGTTGATTTCGCTTCCCACCGCGACCGACGTGTCGGCCGGCGTGCTCGACCGAGCCAATGCAGGCCACGTCACATCCATGCTCGACCGCGCCATCGCGGGATGCCGGGCCGGCGAGTTCGATGCGATGGTGACGGCGCCGGTGCAGAAGAGCGTCATCAACGAAGCGGGGATCGCCTTCACCGGACACACCGAGTACCTGGCGGCGGCGTGCGGCGTCGAGCGCGTCGTCATGCTGCTCGCCGGAGGCGGCCTGCGGGTTGCCCTCGCCACTACACACCTTCCTCTCGCCGAGGTGCCGCGGGCGATCACGCGGCAGGGCCTGGAGCAGGTCATCCGCATCGTCGAGCGCGACCTGAGGCTGCGCTTCGGCTTCCCGCGCCCGCGCATCCTGGTGGCGGGCCTCAATCCGCACGCGGGAGAATCCGGCTACCTCGGTCGCGAGGAGATCGAGGTGATCTCGCCGGTGATCCACGCGCTTGCCGCCGAGGGCCTGGACGTCTCGGGACCCTTCCCGGCCGATACCCTCTATACGCCCCGCGTCCTCGCCAATGCCGATGTGACCGTCGCGATGTTCCACGACCAGGGCCTGCCGGTGCTCAAGCACGCCGCCTTCGGCAATGCGGTGAACGTGACGCTCGGCCTGCCGATCGTGCGCACCTCGGTAGACCATGGAACGGCGCTGGACCTGGCGGGCGCCGGCGAGGTCGATGCCGGCAGCCTGCGCGCCGCGATCGAGCTCGCCTTCCAGCTCGCCCTGCGGGGCTAGGGGAAAACGTGTTGCCCAGGCCGCGGAAACGCTTCGGGCAGCACTTCCTCACCGACCGCCATTACCTGCGCCGCATCGTCGAGGCCATCGCGCCCGGCGAGAACGACGCGATGGTGGAGATCGGCCCCGGCACCGGCCTGCTGACCTCCGAGCTTGCCGCCGTCGTCCGGCACTTGCATGTGGTGGAGATCGATCGCGATCTCGCGGCAGCGCTGCGCGCGCGCTTCACGCCGGGTCGCGTGACGGTCCATGAGGGTGACGTGCTCGAGTTCGATTTCACCGCCTTGCCTACGCCGCTGCGCGTGGCGGGCAACCTGCCCTACAACGTCTCGACGCCGATCCTCTTCCACATCGCCGCCGTGGCCGACCGCATCGCCGATTGCACTTTCATGCTGCAGAAGGAGGTGGTCGATCGCATGGTCGCGGCGCCCGGCCGCCCCGAATACGGGCGGCTATCGGTCATGCTCCAATACCGCTTCGCCATGGAATCCATCTTCGTGGTGCCGCCGGGCGCCTTCACCCCGCCGCCGAAGGTGGATTCCGCCGTGGTGCGCATGAGGCCGCTTCCCTCCGACAGGTTGCGGGCTCGCGACGAGGCGCGCTTCGCGGCCCTCGTGGCGGCAGCCTTCGCACAAAGGCGCAAGACGCTGCGCAACGCGGCCAGGGCATTGGTAGCCGCGGCCGGCTACGAGCAGGCGGGCATAGATGCTTCGCGCCGCGGCGAAACCCTTTCGGTGGCCGAATTCATTCGGCTGTCCGATACCGCCGAGTGAAATTCGTCGCTACAATCCGCGGGAACCGAGAGGATCCCGCATGCCTGCCAAGAAACCCTTCCCCATCCCCGTCAAGGCCAAGTACAACTGCCTGAAGTGCCCGGGATACTGCTGCACCTACGACGAAATCGAGGTCACGCAACGCGACATCGACCGGCTCGCCAAGCACTTCGGCTTGAGCTCCGCGCAGGCCGAGGAGCGCTTCACCAAGTGGAAAGCTTCCGAGAGCGTGCACCTGCTGCGGCATCGGAAGGACACGATCTTCAATTCGATCTGCATGTTCTTCGACCAGGACAAGCGGCGCTGCACCGTCTACCACGCGCGTCCGGGGGTCTGCCGGCAATATCCGGAGAGCTCCAAGTGCGGCTATTACGAGTTCCTCAAATTCGAGCGCGAGCACCAGGACGACAAGGAGCTCGCGGCGCTTACCTGACGTTCCGGGGGACGGACCCCGTTACCGGGCGCGGCGCTTCTTTCGACTCGAAGTCCGACCTGGTCAGGTCGCTTCCGACTTCTGGATGAATTCGATCTTGTAGCCGTCGGGATCCTCGACGAAGGCGATCACGCTGCCGCCGAACTTCATCGGGCCCGCCGGACGTGTGACCTTCCCGCCCTTCGCCGCGACCGCCTCGCAAGCCTTGTAGGCGTCCGGCACGGCCACGGCGATATGGCCGAAGCCATTGCCGAGCTCGTAGGACCGCGTGTCCCAGTTGTGGGTGAGCTCGATGACGGCGTGCTCGCTCTCGTCGCCATATCCCACGAAGGCCAACGTGAACCGCCCGTCGGGATAATCCTTGCGCCGCAGCACCTTCATGCCGAGGACGTCGGTATAGAAGGCGATCGAGCGATCGAGATCACCCACGCGGATCATGGTATGCAGCAGTCTCATGGCGGCCTCTCAGAAGGAGCGATAGAGATAGTCTGTGGCGAAGAGCTCCCGCCGCCGCTCGCGGTAATCGGGGCATAGCCGGGCGACCTCGGCCCAGAATGCGGCGGAGTGGTTCATGTGCCGAAGGTGGGCGAGCTCATGGCAGACGACGTAGTCCACGAGCGCGGGCGGGGCCTTCACCAGCCGCCACGCCAGGCGGACCTCGCGGCGACTGTTGCAGCTGCCCCAGCGTGCCATGGCCGGCGAGATGAAAAGCGCCGGCGGCGCGATGCCCGAAGCCGCGCAGAGGACTCGCACCCGCTCGGACAAATGCGCCAGGGCTGCCGCCTTGTACCACGCGACCACGCTGCGCCGTATCGCAGCCTCTTCGGCCTGCGCCGGCAACGTCACCTGCAGCACGTCACCGAGGCGCTCGCTGTGCGCTCGCCGCCCGACGGTCACCTTCAGGGTCAGGGCGGACCCCAGGTAGGGCAGCCTCGCGCCGTCCACCCAGGCGTGCTGCGGCGGTCGCCGCGAGCTCCATTCGAGCACCTTGCGCCGCACCCATGCCTCGCTTTCCCGGACCACGTCCTCGATACGTGCAAGCGGCATGCTCACCGGAGCACTTACCGTGAGGCCGCCCTCGTCCACCTTGAGGCCCACGCCACGACGGCCGCGCCGCCGCACGAGGACGTAGTCGATCGTGCCCGTTTCCATCGGCAGGCGCCGCAAGTCGCGGGAGAAGAGGTCACGCGACGGCATGGGAAACCTTGGAGATGAGCGCCATCTGGCCCTCGATCCACGCCTCGAGCTCGTTGTTGACCGAGATCGGATCGCGGCCTCGCGTTTCGATCGGAGGCCCGATCACCACCTTGACGGTACCGGCCGTCTTGCGGAAGGCATATCGCCCCCAGTACTCGCCCGCGTTGTGGGCGATGGGCAGGATCGGCGTGCCGGTGCGCGTGGCGAGCAGCGCGCCGCCGATGCCATAGCGCCCCCGCTTGCCGGGCGGCACGCGCGTGCCCTCCGGGAAAATCGTCACCCACAGCCCTTCCCTGAGCCGCTCGGCGCCCTGCTGCACGATCTGCTCACGCGCGCTCTGTCCGCTCTTGCGATCGATGGCGATGGCCCGGATCGTGAGCAGGCTCCAGCCCACGAACGGCAGCCACAGCAGTTCCCTCTTTATGATCCAGCATTGGTCGGGGAAGCGGCTTTCGAGGAAGATGGTTTCCCACGCCGACTGGTGCTTGGCCATGATCACGGTCGGCGCCTTGGGTACGTTTTCCCAGCCGGTCACCTCGTAGCCGATGCCCAGGCTCGCCTCCACCCACTTGAGCATCACACGCGTATACGAACGCGCCATGATGAAGGAGCCGCGCCGGTGGAAGAGGCGTCCCGCAGGGACGATGAAGCCATAGGGCGCGGTGATCAGCAGCGCGCCGATGAGGAAGACGAGCGAGCGCAGCGTGGTCATGGATGCTGCACGAGGTGGCGCGCGGCCTCCGCGAGGTTCTCGTAAACCTGGGTTTTGCGCGGCAGGCCGCCGGCTTCGCGCGTGCCCCGGCCCTTTCCGGTGAGCACCAGGATCGGCTGCGCGCCGACGGCATCGGCCGACTGAAGGTCCTTTAGGCTGTCGCCGACGACCGGCACGCCCTTCAGCTCGGTGTGGAAGCGCGCCGCGATCTCCTCGAACATGCCGGTGCGCGGCTTGCGGCAGTTGCACGATTCCGTGGCGGTGTGCGGGCAGAAGAAGAGCGCGTCGATGCGCCCGCCCTGCCGGAAGACCAGCTCCATCATCTTGTCGTTGATGGCGTTCAGGGTCGCCATGTCGAAAAGGCCGCGGCCGATGCCCGACTGGTTCGTCGCCACTGCGATGCGGTAGCCGCCCTGGTTCAGTCGCGCGATGGCCTCAATCGAGCCGGGGATGGGCCTCCACTCCGAAGGCGACTTGATGTACTGGTCGCTGTCGAAATTGATGACGCCGTCGCGATCGAGGATGCACAGCTTCACGGCGCTCATGCGGCCAGGCGCGCGATGTCGGCCACGCGGTTCATCTCCGCCTGCAGCGTGTGCAGCAGCGACAGGCGCCGGCGACGCACGGCGGGATCCTCGGCCATCACCATCACCTTGTCGAAAAACGCGTCCACCGGCGCCTTGAGGATGGCGAAGCTCCTCAGGTAGCCGGTGTAGTCGCCGCCCTCGAACTGGGGCTTGGCGGCCGAGGACGCCTGGCGCAGCGCGGCGTGCAGCTCTGTTTCGAGCGGCTCGCCCTCGAAGGAATCACGCAGGATCTCGTAGGGCTCGCCCTTCTGCTGCGCCTGGCGCAGGATGTTGGAGATGCGCTTGTTGGCTGCGGTGAGGCTCGCGGCCTCCGGCAGTTTCCCGAACGCGCGCACGGCTTCGAGCTTCGCCGGCACCAGGTCGAGGCGGTCGGGTCTGGACTCCTCGCTCTGCACCTCGAGGACCGCCGCGACCTCGTGGGCGCTGTAGCCGCGCTCGCGCATGAGGTTGGCGAGTCGCTCGCGTACGAACTCCCGGACGTTGTCCACGAGCGCCGCCTGCGCCTCACGTGGCACGTTGAAGCGCGCCGCGGCGGCAAAGAGCAGCTGTCCGAGGTCGGCCTTCAGCGCGGGCGTGGTTTCCATCAGGATGCGCACGATGCCCAGCGCGGCGCGCCGCAGCGCGAACGGGTCCTTGTCGCCCGTGGGCACCTGGCCGATGGCGAACATCCCGATCAGCGCATCGAGGCGATCGGCGAGCGCCACCGCGATGCTCGCATCGCCGGTCGGCAACGCGTCGCCGGCGAATCGCGGCCAGTAGTGCTGCTCGATGGCACGGCAGACCGATGGGGGTTCCCCATCGGCCTCGGCGTAATAGCGGCCCATGAGGCCCTGCAGCTCCGGAAACTCGCCCACCATGAGCGTCACCAGGTCGGCCTTGGCGAGATAGGCGGCGCGGACCGCCCACTCGATTCCGGATTCCCCGCGTGGAAGCACTTTCTGGATGTCCTGCGCGAGCATCACCAGCCGGTCGACGCGGTCGCGCTGGGTGCCGATCTTGTTGTGGTGCACGATCGCCGCGAGCTGCGGCACCCGTGCTTCGAGCCGCTCCTTCTTGTCGGTCTCGAAGAAAAAGCGGGCGTCCGCCAGGCGCGGCCGCACGACGCGCTCGTTGCCCCGCACGATGTTCGCCGGATCCTCGAGGCGCATGTTGCTCACGATCAGGAACCGGCTGGTGAGCTTCGCGCCTTCGAAGAGCGGGAAATACTTCTGGTTCTGGCGCATGGTGAGGACGAGCACTTCCGCGGGAACCGCGAGGAAGTCCTCGTCGAAGCGGCCGACGTACACGCTCGGCATCTCCACGAGCGCGGTCACCTCGTCCAGCAACGGCAGGTAATCGGCTTCCGGCCCGAGGGAGGCACGCTCCTTGGCTGCGGCGGCCTGCAGTGCGTCGAGGATCAGCATGCGGCGGCGGTCGAAGTCGGCCACGACGTTGCCCTCGGCTTCGAGGCGCCGCTCGTACTCGCCCGCGGCGGCGAGGTCGATTTCACCAGCTCCCTGGAAGCGGTGGCCGTGGACGCGCCGGCCGGCCTCGAGCCCCAGGGCCCCGACCGTCACCACTTCGCCGCCATGCAAGGCGACCAGGCCGTGCACGGGGCGCACGAATCGGACGGTGGTGCGCCCGTCGGCGAGCTGGTAGCCCATCACCTTCGGGATCGGCAGGCCTTCGATCGCCTCGTCGAGGGCGCCCTGCAGCGCCTGCGCGAGTGGCACGGCCGGCGTCGTCGCCTCTGCGAAAAGCATCTCGGACTTGCCATCGGTGCGTCGCTTGAGCTGTGCGACCTCGAGGTGCGAAAGGCCCGCCGCCTGCAGCTTCTTCAGCAGCGCGGCAGTGGGCTTTCCCGAAGCGTCGAGGCCGACCGTGGCGGGCATCAACTTCACCTCGGCCGCGCGGGGCTGGGACAGGTCCGGCACGTCGTCTATCGCCACGGCCAGCCGGCGGGGCGTCGCGAACATGCGCATCGCGCCGTCGGCGGGGGCGAATTCTCTCCGGGCAAGGGCGGCATGCAGCGCGCGCGCGAACGCCTCGCCCAGGCGCCGCAGCGCCCTGGGAGGCAACTCCTCGCAAAAGAGCTCCACCAGCAGCGTGGCGGTCATGCAGCGGCCCGGCCGGAATCGAGCATCGGGAAACCGAGGCGCTCGCGCGAAGCGTAGTAGCTCTGCGCTACAGCCCGCGCGAGCGCACGGATGCGACCGATGTAGCCCGCGCGCTCGGTCACCGAAATGGCGCCGCGCGCATCGAGCAGGTTGAAACTGTGCGCGGCCTTGAGCACCTGCTCGTAAGCCGGCAGCGCGAGCTGCGCCTCCATCAGGCGTTTGGCTGCAGCCTCGTAGTCGCCGAAGTGCCGGAAGAGCGTCTCGGCGTCGGCGTGCTCGAAGTTGTAGGTCGACTGCTCGACCTCGTTCTGGTGGAACACGTCGCGATAGAGGATGCGATGCGTCGTGCCGCCCTGCTGCCACTCGCTCCAGACGAGGTCGAACACGTTCTCCACGCCCTGCAGGTACATGGCGAGGCGCTCGAGGCCGTAGGTGATCTCTCCCGTGACGGGGTTGCAGTCGAGGCCGCCGACCTGCTGGAAGTAGGTGAACTGCGTGATCTCCATGCCGTTCATCCACACTTCCCAGCCGAGGCCCCATGCGCCCAGCGTGGGATTTTCCCAGTCATCCTCGACGAAGCGCACGTCGTTGCGCTTCAGGTCGAAGCCAGCAGCTTCGAGCGATCCGAGGTAGAGATCGAGGATTTCCGGCGGCGAGGGCTTCAGCACCACCTGGAACTGGTAGTAGTGCTGCAGGCGGTTGGGATTTTCGCCGTAGCGCCCATCCTTGGGACGACGGGAGGGCTGCACGTAGGCCGCGCGCCACGGCTCGGGCCCCAGGGATCGGAGGAAGGTCGCGGTGTGCGAGGTGCCGGCGCCGACTTCCATGTCGTAGGGCTGGAGGATCGCGCAGCCCTTCTGGCCCCAGTAGTCCTGCAGCTTCAGGACCAATTGCTGGAAGGTCAACATCGGGAGGGGGATCATGCCAAAGTAACGATTCTAGACGACTTCCCCGGTGCCAATGCCCGATACGGACGCTCCCGCGCTGCCTGCATGGCAGTCCTGCCTCGACATCGAGGAGCAGTCGGCCGACCATTACCACGACTACTGGAACCAGCCCCTGCTCGCCCTGGTGCGCGATGCGCCGCGCCACGCGCTCGAGCTCGGATGCGCAGGCGGCATGTTCGGGGCCAAGCTGAAGGAACGTTTTCCGCAGGCCCGCGTGACGGGTATCGAGGCCGGGCGTGCGGCTGCGCAGCTGGCGGCGCAGCGCCTGGATCGCGTGATCGTCTCCCGCCTCGAGGACATAGACTTCGCGCGCGAGGGCTTCCAGCCCGGCGAGCTGGACCTGGTCATCGCGGCGGACATCCTCGAGCACCTGGCGAACCCATGGCAGTTCCTGGTGCGCCTGCGTCCCTTCGTGAATGCGGGCGGGCGCGTGCTCGCGAGCATTCCCAACGCGCGCAACCTCAACGTAATCCTCGACCTGGTGCTCAACGGCCGCTTCCGCTATGCCGAGCGCGGCCTGCTCGACGTGACGCACCTGCGCTTCTTCGCCCTGGCGGACATGCGCCGCCTTTTCGAGGAAACGGGTTACGTGATCGAGGGCTACGACGGCATCCTTTCGCCTTCTCTCGCCGCCCTGTGGAAGCAATCGCAGGGAAGGCCCCTGGTGCAGCTGCGCAAGGAGCGCTTCTCGCTCGAGGCAATCACCCAGGCCGAGCTTGCCGAGCTATGCACCGAGCAGTTCCTGCTGAGCGTCAGGGTCGCCTGAACGCGCATAGCGCCGCGAGCAGCGCCATGAGCGCCACTGCGGGCAGGTTCCCGAATCGGGCATAGGGCGTCATCCCCGTACGCGGAACCACCGCCTCCACCAGCTGGCCCGCGGTGAAGGCGGGCAGGCGGGAAACCACCCGGCCGCGCTCGTCGATCGCGGCCGAGGCACCCGTGTTGGTCGCGCGAACCATCCAGCGCCCCGTCTCCAGCGCGCGCAACTGCGAGGACTGCAGGTGCTGGTCGGCCGCGAAGGATTCGCCGAACCACGCGTCGTTGCTCACGTTCACGAGGATCTGCGCCTGCGGCAAGGCGTCGATCACCTCCTCGCCGAAGATGTCCTCATAGCAGATGGCGACCCCGAGGGGCACGCCCGCTGCAACGATCGGCGCCTGGCGCGGCCGCCCGCTCGCGAAATCGCTCATCGGGATGCGCAGTACCGAAAGGACCCAGCGAAAGCCCGGGGGGATGAACTCGCCGAAGGGCACCAGGTGTCGCTTGCGGTACGCCGCCGGCGTATCCCCGGTTATGCGCACCAGGCTGTTGAAGTAACGCGCCGGCTCGCCGCTCGTGTCGCGCTCCACCGTGCCGATGAGGATGTCCTTGCCGCGCTCCCGGCCGTGCTCCCGCAGGCTCTCCAGGTAGTCGCGCGGCAACTGGTCGAGAAACGCGGGCAACGCGGTCTCGGGAATGATGACGATGGGCGCGTCGGTGGCGAAGATCATGCGGCGGTAGTCGACCAGGGTGCGCGAGCGAACGTCTTCTTCCCACTTGATCTGCTGCGGCACGTTGCCCTGCAGCAGGCCGATGCGGACGGCAGGGCCCGCCGGCTGCGTCCATTCCCGGAGGAAACCGGCCTCGCCAGTGGCGAACAACGCGGCGAGCGCGATGAGTGCGAGCACGCGATGGCGCGACCAGGCGCGGCTTGAGATGGCCACGGCGAGGGCCGCGCCGGCGCAAGCGACAGCGAGGCTCACGCCATAGCCCCCCAAGTAGGGAGCGAATCCGGCGAGCGGGCTGCCGGGAACCTGCGAGGTTCCGAGGTTTAGCCATGGAAAGCCCGTGAAGAGCCAGCCCCGAAACCACTCGAGCAAAGCGAGCGATGCGGCCGCGGCAGCCGCCCGGCGGACGGGGGATGCGCCCGCCAGGCGCACCGCGAGCGCCCCCGCGGCCGCGGGAAACAGCGCGAGATAGGCGCAGAAGACGAAGGTGGCCAGCGCGGCCAGCGCGGCGGGCATGGAGCCGAAGACATGCAGGCTCACGTACACCCACGACACGCCCGCCAGGAAATAACCCAAGCCGAACACGAAACCGGAAAGGCCCGCCTGCAATGCCGAGCCGCTACGCATCCAGGCGAACACCAGCAAGGCCACCGCGACGATGGGCACCGGCCATGCGTAGAACGGCGCGAATCCGAGGACGCACGACGCGCCCGCCAGCAACGGCAGGCCCAGGTGCAGTGCGAGCAACCGCGCCGCCGGCGCGCGCTCCGGCGGCTTCGGACTTGCGGCGGTCACTGCGGCTCCCTGGGCTTGTCGACGAGGAGCGCGTGGATCTTGCGGCTGTCGGCGCGCAACACCTGGAAGGCGTAACCGTCGATGCTGATCGACTCGCCGCGCTTGGGCAGCCGCCCGAAGCGGCTGGTGACGAGGCCGCCGATGGTGTCGTGGTCCTCGTCGGAGAACGCGCTCCCGAAGTGCGTGTTGAAGTCCGCGATCTCCGTGACCGCCTTCACACGATAGCGGCCGCTGCGATCGACGAGGATGTTGTCCTCGGTCTCGTCGAAGTCGTACTCGTCCTCGATGTCGCCCACGATCTGCTCTATGACATCCTCGATGGTCACGAGGCCGGACACTCCGCCGTACTCGTCGACGACGATCGCGATGTGGTTGCGGTTGGAGCGGAACTCCTTCAGCAGCACGTTCAGGCGCTTGGACTCGGGAACGAACACAGCGGGGCGAAGCATCTCGCGCACCGCGAACTCCTCCTCCGCATAGAAGCGCAGCAGGTCCTTGGCGAGCAGGATGCCGATCACGTTGTCGCGGTTGTCCTCGTAGACCGGAAAGCGCGAATGCGCGGTCTCGATCACGAAGGGAATGAACTTCTCGGGGCTTTCGGCCACGTCGAGCATGTCCATCTGCGAGCGCGGGATCATCACGTCGCGCACCTGCGTCTCCGACACCTGCATGACACCCTCGATCATCGAGAGCGCCTCCGCGTCGAGCAGCTTGCGCTCGAAGGCCGAATGCAGCAGCTCGATCAGCTGGTCGCGGTCCTCGGGCTCGCGCAGCAGCAGCGACGACAGGCGCTCCAGCAGGCTGGGCTTTTCGGGTTCGGTCATGAGGGGCGAGGCGGAAGGAGCGGATACTTTAACAAAATCGCCCGTGCGGCCGCCTCAGGCCGCGTAGGGGTCGGCGAAGCCCAGCCCGGCGAGGATCGCCCGCTCGCTCGCCTCCATGCGCCGTGCCTCGCGAGCGCCTTTCTCGTGGTCGTATCCCAGCAGGTGAAGCAGCCCGTGGACCAGGAGGTGCGCATGGTGGGCACGCACCGCCTTGCCCTGCGCGCGGGCCTCGCGCGCCACCACCGCCGCGCAGATCACCACGTCGCCCAGCGAGGGTGCGCCGCCGTAGGGAAAGCTCAGGACGTTGGTCGCATAGTCGCGGCCGCGATACTCGCGATTGAGTCGCCGCGCCTCGGCTTCCGCGACAAAGCGCACGGTGACCGCGCTGCCGGCGGGCAGCACGGCACGCGCCCAGCGACGCAGCGTGCGGTCATCGGGAATGTGGGCCGCGCGCGAGGCGCGCTGGATCTCGAGCGCAGCGCGCGCGCTCACTTCTTGCCGCGGCGCTCGTAGGCGTCGACGATGGCCTGCACCAGCGGGTGGCGCACCACGTCCTCGGACTGGAACTCGGTGAACGCAATGCCACGCACGCCCTGGAGGATCGAGCGCGCGTCCGCCAGGCCCGAGGCCTGGCCCTTCGCCAGGTCCACCTGGGTAACGTCGCCCGTGACCACCGCCTTCGAGCCGAAGCCGATGCGCGTTAGGAACATCTTCATCTGCTCCGGCGTGGTGTTCTGCGCTTCGTCGAGGATCACGAAGGAGTGGTTGAGGGTCCGGCCACGCATGAACGCAAGTGGCGCGATCTCGATCGCGCCACGCTCGAATGCCCGGGTCACCTTGTCGAAGCCCATGAGGTCGTAGAGCGCGTCGTACAGCGGGCGCAGGTAGGGATCGACTTTCTGGGCAAGGTCGCCCGGCAGGAAGCCGAGTTTCTCCCCGGCCTCGACGGCAGGGCGCGTGAGCACGATCCGCTTCACCGCGTCACGCTCGAGCGCATCCACCGCCGCCGCGACCGCCAGGAATGTCTTTCCCGTCCCCGCCGGCCCCACGCAGAACGTGATGTCGCAGGCGCGCATGTTCTGCAGGTACTGCGCCTGGCGCGGCGTGCGCGCCGTGAGCTCGCTTCGCCGCGGCAGCAGCATCGCCGGCGCATCGCGCTCCTCGCCGGTGCGCTGGTGCGAAATCTCCACCAGCCCCAGCTGGATGTCCTCGACGCCCAGCTCCTCGCGCGCGGCGCGGTCGTAGAAACGCTTGAGCGCCGCCGCCGCCTGCGAGGCCTTCTCCCGCGGGCCCGTGATGGTGAAGCGCTCGGCCCGGCGGGCGATGGTGACGTCGAGCGCCGTCTCGATCTGGCGCAGGTTCGCATCGAGCGGCCCGCAAAGGGCCGCCAGCCGGGCGTTGTCAGTCGGCTTGAAGGCGACCTCCTCGGTGGCGCCGCGGCGGCGGGTTGCCAAGGCGGCGCTCAGGCGGCCACGCGCTGCATCGGGGCCTTCATCGCCTCCTCGAGCGTGTTGAGGCTGTCGGCGAGATGCGCGCGCGCCTCCTTCGACAGGCTCGGCCGGGATTGCGCCGCCTTGAGCTGCGCCATGAGGCCGCGCGTGTTCTCGCGGTGCAGGGCGCGCGCATCGGCCGGGCCGCCGCTCGCCTTCGTGAGCATGAAGACGATCCGCTTCACGTGCTCGCGCTGCAGGTTGCGGCGCATGAGGTTGATGTCGCTACCCGTCTTGAGCTCGCTCCAGATCGCGCCTTGCAGGCTGTCGTAGAGCTCCGAGAGCGACAGCGCCTTCTTGCCATTCTCGGTCTTGAAGCCCGAATCGAGAAGGCGTGAGGCGACGCCTTCGCCCATGAGGCGATCGAGAACCTTGGTCTGCACGTCGAGCACGCGGGTCGCGAGCGTGAAGCTGCCCTTGTGGCCCACGCCGGACTCGAACGGGTCGGCCACCAGGCGCGCCAGGAACTCCGGCTTGAACTTGAAGCTGTCCACCTGGAAAAGGCCATCGGTGACGAGCTTGAGCGCCTCGCGCTGGCGCTCGGGCGAGATCGGCGTGAAGTTGGCTCGCGTGCTGCCCGCGTAATCCCGGACGTACACGACGCCACCCACGTACTTGCTGGCCACCTGGGCGGCAAGCGAGTACTGGCCGAAGCCCGAGACCACGTTGCGGAAGAGGATGTCGCGGCCCTGGTCCGGCGGCAGTTGTCGGTTCTGCCAGCGCTCCCACAGCTCCTTCGACAGCGTCATGCGGCGCTTGGCGAAGCCGAGCGGGTTGGCGCCGAGGTCGCGCTGGTTCACCTCCGGGTCCGCGGCATCGGCCATCGCGACTTCCTCGTCGGTGGCGTAGGCGAGCTGCGGCTCGCTGCTGCGCGCGGCGATCCTGGACAGCTCTGCGGCCTCCTGCTGCGGGGGCACCTGCTTGTACGCGTATTCGATGGCCCAGTAATCATAGGGACCGAGGGTGCTCATCACGTACTCGCCCTGCTTCTCCTTGGCGAGCGCGATGTTCCACGCGTTGTAGTCCATCACCGAGCCGCCGAGGCCGTTCTTGCGGGTGAACTCGGCGTCGGACAGCTGCTCCTCGGTGTAGATGGTCGAGGCGCGGAAGTTGTGGCGCAGGCCGAGCGTGTGTCCCACTTCGTGGGTGATCACGTCCTTGAGGGTGGCCTTGACGATCGCCTCGGCCTCAGGGCCGTTCGGATCGAGCTGGTCACGCGCCTCGAGCAAGCCGCTCGCGAACGCGGCTTCCTGGAACGCCTCGTCGCCGTAGGAGCAGAGCATGAGGTCCTCCTGGTCGCCGTGGCCGTGGCCGGAGTGGTTGGCGGTGCGCGGCACGGGCTTGCCGAACTGCTCGCCCGCGAGGCGGCGCGGCAGGCGCGTCCAGCCCTGAGAGACGCCGATGTCGGCGTCGAGGATCTCGCCGGTGCGCGGGTCGATGCGGCGCGGGCCGATGGCGAGCGCCCCATCGCTGGTGTCGAGGTACCAGCGGATGGAGGCATGGCGGACGTCGGCCGTGTCGAAATCGGCATCATCGGGTTGCATCTCGACCCGGATGGCGTCCTTGAAGCCGATGCGCTCGAAGGCCTTATTCCACTCGAGCACGCCCGCCTTCACGGTCTCGCGGTATTCGAGCGGGATGTTGCGGTCCATCCAGAACGTGATCGGCTTCACCGGCTCGGACATCTCGGCGTTCGGGTCCTTCTTCTCGAGCCTCCAGCGATTCACGAGGTACTGGCGCGGATAGGCCGCCTTGTCGTCGCTGTACTCGTAGTGACGCGTCATGAAATGGCCCACGCGCGGGTCGGCCTTGCGGATCGCCATGGGCGTGTCCGGCAGCTTCGCCAGGCTGTAGTGGTAGCCCAGGAACATGCTGCGCACGTCCTCGAGCGTCGAGGGCAGGTCCACCTCGCGGCCGCTCGGGTTCATCGGCGGCGGCGGCACCTTCGGCATGGCGAAGTGCGCCGATACGCTGAACGTGGCCATGTCGTCGGTGGCGCGGACCTTGGTGAAGTGCGAGTTGCGCTGGTCGAACGAATACGGCGCGCGGTAGGTCGCCTCCAGCTGCGTGGCGGTGCCGGCGATGTCGGCGAGGAAGAGGGGGTTGGCCTCGACCAGGATCGACTTGCGCTGCGGGTGCGCGGAGCTCGCGACCGTGGCCGAGCCCAGCAGGCTGTCCGTGAAGCTTTGCTCGGCCGCGAGGGCGAGCGGCGTGCCCTCGCGCGCCTTGTAGCGCGGATTCTTCGCGATGAGCTGCACCAGGTTGCCCACGCGCCGGAATTCGACCATGTAGCCGCGCATCATGAACGGATAGATGAATTTCTCGCCCAGGCCGCGCGTGCGGTTGATGGAGAGGTAAAAGGGCGTGTTGAAGTGCTCGGGCTTCAGCTCGATCCACACCTTCTCGTCACGCTGGTACAGCGGGAAGAAGCCGTCGTGGACTTTCGCATCGCGGATGACCGCGTCGAACGGGCGCGGGCTGGGCACGGCCGGGGAGCTTTGCGGCGTGCCGGGCAGGGTGGAGGGCAGCGTCACGGTCGGGGTGACCGGCGGGGAAGCCTGGGGCGCCGGCGTGCCCGGGCTGGGCACCGGTCCCGGCGGCGAAGTCGGCGGCGGCGTGTTCGGGCCCTGCTTCTGCGCGAAAGCCAGGGAGGTTCCGAAGGCCAGCGCGAGGGCCGGCAGGAGGGTCGTGAGGCGCGAAGATTTCATGAAAGCTCCTGTGAAACGGGAACTCGCGTTCCCGGGTGATCCGAAACCACCGGCCGGCCGCGCAAGCTGTGCGGCAACGCTGCGGTGATTTCCACGTCCACGTAGGGCCCTTCCACGCGCTGCGGCGCGGGGAAGTTGACTACGCGGTTGTTCTCGGTGCGGCCGGCGAGCTCGCCGGCGTCCTTGCGGGCGCGGCCCTCGACCAGGACGCGCTGGCGCGTGCCCACCATGGCGCGCGAATAACGCTCGTAATGCTCCTGCACCCGCGCCTGGAGTCGCTGCAGGCGGCCGAGCTTCACCTCGTAGGGGGTGTCGTCGCGAAGGTTCGCCGCTGGCGTGCCGGGCCGGGCGCTATAGATGAAGCTGAACGAGCCATCGAAGCGCACGTCCTCGACCAGCTCCATCGTCTGCTCGAAGTCGTCCTCGGTCTCGCCAGGAAATCCGACGATGAAGTCGCTGGAAATGGAAATGTCCGGTCGCGCCTGGCGCAAGCGGCGAACGATCGAGCGATATTCCATTGCGGTGTAGTTGCGCTTCATCGCCGCGAGCACGCGGTCCGAGCCCGACTGGACCGGGAGGTGGAGCTGGGAGACCAGCTTGGGAAGTCGGGCGTACGCCTCGATCAGGCGCGCCGTGAACTCCAGCGGATGCGACGTCGTGTAACGGATGCGCTCGATGCCCTCGATCTTCGAGACCTGGGCGAGCAGCAGCGCGAAGTCGGCCGCCTCGCCACCGGGGAGCTCGCCGCGGTAGGCGTTCACGTTCTGGCCGAGCAGGGTCACCTCGACCACGCCCTGGCCTGCGAGGTGGCGCAGCTCGGCGATGATGTCCACCAGCGGCCGCGACACTTCCTCGCCGCGGGTGTAGGGCACGACGCAGAAGCTGCAGTACTTGCTGCAGCCTTCCATGATCGAAACGAAGGCGGAAGCGCCGTCCACGCGCGCCGGGGGCATGTGGTCGAACTTCTCGATCTCGGGAAAGGAGATGTCCACCTGCGCGCGGCCGGTGCGCCGGCGCTGCTCGAGCAGTTGTGGCAGGCGGTGGAGCGTCTGGGGGCCGAAGACGAGGTCGACGAAGGGGGCGCGGCGGACGATATCGGCGCCTTCCTGGCTGGCGACGCAGCCGCCGACACCGATCAACACGCCTTCGCGGGCCTGCTTGAGCGGGCGCACGCGCCCGAGGTCGGCGAAGACCTTCTCCTGCGCCTTCTCGCGCACGGAGCACGTGTTGAAGAGGATGAGGTCCGCCTCGGCCGGGTCGGAGGTCTTCTCGAACCCCTCGGCGGCGGCGAGCACGTCGGCTATCTTGTCCGAGTCGTACTCGTTCATCTGGCACCCGAAGGTGCGGATGAAGACCTTCTTGGTCTGTGTCATGGCTCCTGGGTCTCGGAGGTTATTCCGGGCAGGTTGAAAAACGACAACCGTGAAGGAGAAATCCTACAGGAATGGACCCCCCATTGTCGGACCGCAGGAGTCACAAATGTAAGCTGGAAACGACGCCATGCTCCGCTCGGCTCAGGAGGCGAACGGACCACGCGGCGCAACCGCAGTCAATGCGGCCCTGCCCAAAACAATTCCGCGCGCACTTCATCCGCCACCTCATCGCCTTCCAGCACGAGCGCCGGGGGCAACATCAACGCGCAGACGAGTGGCACGACGAACGCGCCCGCCACCAGCGACGCCGAAGAAACGAAGCGCCGCGACGCCGGCGCGACTTCTACGCCGTCGCGCTGAACAGGCGGCCGGTGGAGCGAGCGGGCCACAGGGTCCGCTTTTTCCTGTAGGACGCCTCCGGGCACGCGCTTGGCCCTTGGGCCAGCGCTTGGTCAGGGGGGACCAGCACCCCGACGCAACCTCGTTCGCCAAGGCTTGCCACAAGAAGGTAAGGCGAGTCGCATCCTCGCGGCCGTCATGAAAATTCCATTGACTTCACAGGAGGCATTCCATGATTCGATCGCGATACATCAGTGCGTTGGCCGTAGCCGCAATCCTCGGCACGCCCGCATTCGCCCAGAGTACGAACGACGCGGCGCGAGAAGCCGGCACGAAGGCCGACCAGACGCTGCAACAGGCCACGACGACGACCAGCGACACCGCCGCCAAGCCCTTGTGCAGCAGCCTCGACCACCCGAACGCGGGCAAGCTCGCCGACAAGGACACGGGAATGGCCAAGGAACGGTCCAGCAGCCCGGTGCACATGGATTGCATCCCCGATACCGCGGCCGGAACAAGCGCGACGCAATCCCAGTCGGGATCGAGCAGCGCCGGTAGCCTCGCTGGCGCCACGCAATCGGGGACATCGTCCGGCACCAGTGGCTCCACCAGCGGCGCGACCGGCAGCACGGCGTCGACGTCCGGCATGACCAGCGGCACGGCCGGCAGCACCACCGGCAGCACGACGGCTAGCGCTTCCAGCGGGACCGGCAGCGGCGACACGGTCACCTCCGGGCGCACCCTCAACGTGAACCCGAACGTGGGCGTGGACGCCAATGTCGGCGTGAACAACACCGACATCAACCTCGGCGCCAACATCAGCCCGGGCGTGAACGTCGGTAGCGGCGACCAGACGGTGACGAGCGGCGTGACGGCCAACCAGTCGTCCACGGACATCGGCTCGACCGCCTCGACCAACCAGTCGGCGACCACGTCGCAATCGTCGGCGGCGACGACCGGCACCGCCGGAACGGCGAGTGGAACCACCTCGGGCGCCGGCAACACTGCCAACGTGAACCCGAACGTGGGCGTCGGTGCCAACGTCGACATCAGCAACAGCGATCTCAACGTCGGCGCCAACGTGAGCCCGGGAATCAACTGGAGCTCGTCGGGCACGCAGGGCGGCAACCAGACCGTGACGAGTGACGTGACGGCGAACCAGACCTCGACCGACGTGAACTCCACGGCATCGACGAGCCAGTCCGCGGGGACTAACCAGTCATCCACGTCCGACACGACCAGCGCCACCACGAGCGACTCGGGAACGTCCGGAACGTCGTCAGGCAGCACGCTCAACGTGAACCCGAACGTGGGCGTTGATGCCAATGTCGGCATCAGCAATACCGACCTCAACGCGGGCGCCAACATCAGCCCCGGCGTGAACGTCGGCAGCGGCAGCCAGACCGTGACCAGCGGCGTCACCGCCAACCAGAGCTCGACCGACCAGAACTCCACCTCCACCACGGAGCAGGAGGCTTCGACCGAGCAATCCAGCGACAGCCGTACCACTCGCTGATATGGGCAGGAAGGACGAGCGGGCCCTGCGGGGCCCGTTTTTTTTGCCTGCTAGACGAGCGGCCGCGCCTTCAACAAGTCCAGCACGGGCCTGAAGCGTTCATGGCGACACGTGCGCATCCACTCGAAGGCGACCATCTCCACGCTTGCGAGGATTGCGCCAGCCCGCCCTAGACGTTCCATGGCGAGCGCGTGGTCTTGCGAAGAGCGCGATCCGCTGGCCGTCGCCACCACCCAGAGCGGGAAGCCCGCTCGCAGCAGCCCGAGCGCCGTCTGCATCAAGCAGACATGCGCCTCGCAGCCGGCGATGACCACATCTCCCCCATCCGGGAGCCGTCGCGCAAGCTGCTGGACCAAACCGTCGGCGCAGGCATCGAAGGACATCTTGGAGACCGTCACGTCGCACCGTTCGCGGAGGGCCGGCATGTTCGGCCCAAGGCCCGCGGGGTTCTGCTCGGTACAGATGATGGGGATGGCGAGCTCGCCGGCCACCCGGGCCAGGCAGAGCGCCTCGGCGACGACGGTGTCGCCGCGATGGATGGCCGGCATCAGGCGCTGCTGGAAATCCACCAGCACCAGGGCGCTTCGCGTGGCATCCAGCGTGTGGTTCACGGCGTCCTCCAACGAACGAAAAGCATACACTTCGAAGGGTCCCCCTCGAGGAATTGCCCATGGATACGACGATCGCGCCGCGCCCCGGAACGGGCCGCATGATGAGCGCCTCGGATTACCGCGAGTCTTTGCGAAGGTACAAGCCGCGCGTGTTCCTTGACGGCCGCACCGTGGATTCGGTCGCCGATGAGCCGATGCTGCGCCCCGGCATCAACGCGCTCGGCGTGAGCTACGACTACGCACTCGACCCCGCGTTGGCGCCGCTGATGACCGCGCGGCATTCGGCGACGGGCCGCGTCGTCAACCGCATGCTGCACCTGAACGAATCGGCCGGCGACCTGCTGAACAAGCTCGAAGCGGTGCGGCTGCTTTGCCAGGAGACGGGGTGCGCGCAGCGCTATCTCGCGCACGACGCCTTGAATGCCCTGGCGCAAGTGAGCGCGAGGATCGATGACGCGCGTGGAACCACGGAGCACACGGCGCGATTCCGTGCATACCTGGAACACGTCCATGAAGGCGACCTTGCGCTCGGCATCGCCATGACCGACGCCAAGGGCGAACGCTCGAAGCGTCCGCACGAGCAGGCCAACCCCGACACGTACGTGCACGTCGTCGAGCGCAATGCGCGCGGCATCGTCATTTCGGGCACCAAGGCGATCGTCACCTCCGCGCCGTACGTGCACGAGCTGCTGGTCTTGCCCTGCCGCAACATGTCGCGCGAGGACGCAGAATTCGCGGTCTGCTGCGCGGTGCCGGTGGATGCGGCGGGAATCACCATCGTCACGCGTCCGGCGGGCCGCCCGGGCGAGAAGCTCGAGCATGGAGCGGCGCTCTTTTCACGGCGCTACGGGCAATGCACCGCAGTGGTCGTGTTCGACAGGGTCTTCGTTCCCTGGGATCGCGTGTTCTATGCCGGCGAGTGGGAGCATTCGGCGGTGCTCACCTACAGCTACGCGGCGCACCATCGGCAAAGCTGCATCGCCGCGCGCGCGGGCTTTGGCGACCTGTTGATCGGTGCGGGCGCTCTGATGTGCGAGGCGAACGGGCTGGACCCCGACGAGACCTCCAGCCTGCGCGAGCCGCTGGTCGAGCTCATCAAGATCGTGGAAGGCTTCTTCGCCTGCGGCGTGGCGGCCAGCGTCTACGGAACCGCCGATGCGCTTTCGGGCAACTTCATGCCGGATCCGGTTTTCTCCAACATCGGCAAGCTGCTGCTGGCTACCCAGATCTACGAGATGCACCGCCTCGCCCATGAGGTTTCCGGCGGCCTGGTCGTCGCCCTGCCCGGCCCCGACGAGGACCACAACCCGGCCACCGCAGCCAACCTCGCCGAGGTCCTGCGCGCCAATCCTTCGGTGCCTGCCGACAAGCGTGTGGAAGTCGCGCGCTTCCTCGAAGACCTCACGGTTTCGCACCAGGGCGGCTGGTACTCGCTCATCAGCCTGCATGGCGGGGGTTCGCCGGCGGCGATGAAGCAGGAGATCTGGCGCAATTATCCGCTTGCCAACAAGGTCGACCTGGTCGAGCGGCTGCTCGAGCGCGGCGTGCTCGCGCCGCCGGACCGCGCCATCACGCGCAACCGCCAGCCGGGGCGCTGCTGCGACACAGGTTGCACGGCCCCGGGCCAGGCGGTGATGGTGCCGCTGCCGGCGCGCTCGAAAGACTAGGCTGCGTCCCGCCGCGTGCCGAGCATGTTCACCATGAGGTAGGGCAGGTACGCGCGTTTGTGCCCCTGCGCGTTCGGCAGGATCGCGCGCAGGTGGTCGTCGATGCCGGGATCGACTTCCGGGATGTCGTAGAACTCGCCCACGACATTGGTGGTGTAGCAGGCGTGCGCCCAGTCGAACCCGGCGAAAAGCGCGCGCACGCCGCGTTGGGAGAAGCGGAAGTAATCGTCCGGATAGGGGTGGTAGCGCCAGACCCAGGGCACCGAGATGTAGAGTTGCCCGCCTGGTCGCACGAGCCGCTCCAGGTTCTGCGCGAAGAGCCAGGGCGTGGGCGTGTGCTCGAGCACCGAGCAGCAGATGGCGAGCGCGAAGTGGCCCTCCCGCAGGGGCCCGATCGATTGCGTGAGATCCACTACGTGGTCCACGCCCTCGCCTGCAGCCATGTCGATGCCGACGTATTCGGGCGACTCGTAGAAGCCGCGGAAGCTCGACGTCGAGCCGTATTCCTTGCTGCCCACCTCCAGGATGGGCCCATCGACCCGGGGCAGGACGTGCCTGAGGTAGATCAGCTGGTTGCGGTCGCCCATGGCCGGGGCATCTTACGTCAGGCAGGCGTCAGGTTGACCCGTCAGCATCCTTGCGGGTTCTGCGAGCGTGCTTACGCCACCGGGCTGCGCCCGGAAACTTTATGCGGGCCGCCACCTCCGAGCAGGCGGAGGCTCGCCCGTCCGAAAAGGGGAACGACGATCGACAGCGCAAGGGTTGCGGCGGGGACCGGCCAGGAGGCAGCGCCCCGGGAAGTGCTTGGCCTTCGGGACACGATCGGACTGATCCTCGGGCTCGTCATCGGCGCCGGAATCTTCAAGGCGCCGTCGATGGTTGCCGCCAATGCGGGCGGCGTCGAATGGATGTTCGCGGCGTGGGTGCTGGGCGGCGTGCTGTCGCTGGCCGGGGCGCTTTGTTATGCCGAGCTCGCGACGACGTATTACCACGCGGGCGGGGACTACCACTTCCTCCGGCGCGCGTATGGGCGCTCGGTCGCCTTCCTTTTCGGCTGGGCGCGCTTCTCCGTGATCGTCACGGGCTCGATTGCGCTGCTCGCTTTCGTGTTCGGCGATTACATGCAGCAAGTGCTGCCGCTGCCGGCGCTGGGACCCCTGCCCGGGCCTTCGCTGTACGCGGGCGCGGCTGTCCTTGCGCTGTCGCTCGTGAACCTGCGCAGCACCCGCACCGGGGCTTCGGCGCAGAACTGGATGACAGCCATCGAGGTTGGCGGCCTCCTGCTCATCGTCGTGGCCGGACTTTTCCTGGCAGGGAGCGGATCCGCCGTGCCGGCCGCGACCGCAGCGGCGCCGCCCGGCAATGGCATCGCCGGCTCGTTCGGCCTCGCCATGGTCTTCGTGCTGCTCACCTTCGGCGGCTGGAACGAGGCGGCCTACGTGAGCGCCGAACTGCGCGACCGCCGGCGCAACATGGTCCTGGCGCTGGTGGGATCCATCGTGATCATCACCGCGCTCTATTTGCTCGTGAACTGGGCGTACTGGCGCGGCCTCGGCCTGCAGGGCATGGCGCAATCCCAGGCGCTCGCCGCCGATCTCCTGCGGGTGGCCTTCGGTCCGGTCGCGCAGGACATCATCTCGGTGCTGGTGGCGATCGCGGCCCTGACATCGATGAATGCCACGATGATGGTCGGCGCCCGCACGAGCTATGCCATGGGCCGGGATTGGCCGATGCTCTCGGCGCTCGGCCTTTGGGACGGCCGCCGCGACGGGCCAGTGAATGCGCTGTGCATCCAGTGCGTGGCCGCGCTGGTTCTCGTGGGCGTGGGAACCTGGACCGGCACCGGTTTCAAGTCGATGGTGGAGTTCACGGCGCCGGTGTTCTGGCTCTTCTTCCTCCTCGCGGGGGTGTCGCTCTTCGTGCTGCGCGCGCGCGAGCCGGAGGTGGAGCGGCCGTTCAAGGTCCCGCTGTACCCGTTGCTGCCGCTCGTTTTTTGCGCGACCTGCGCCTACATGCTCTGGGCCAGCCTCTCGTACGTCCGCAGCCAGACGCTGGGCGGCGTGAACGCCGCATGGATCGGCGTTGCCGTGCTGGGCGTCGGCGTGATCCTTCTGGGCCTGCTGTTCCATCCCAGGTGGCGGCGACGCGCCGCCGATCCCTCTCCCGCCTGACCCTGGAGCTCCCGATGAAGAAGCGCTCGTTCCTCGTGCTCGCCGCGCTCGTTTTGTTGTGCGGGCCGGCACTGGCCGACACCTCCTCGCTGCCAACCGTGCCCTATGTGCCAACCCCGCCCGACGTGGTCGAAAAGATGCTGCAAATGGCGCGAGTCGGGAAAAACGACGTCGTGTACGACCTGGGGTGCGGCGATGGCCGCATCGTCATCGCTGCCGCCAAGAACCGTGGGGCGCGCGGTGTGGGCATCGATCTCGACCCCGAACGAATCAAGGAAGCCAACGAGAACCGTCGCGCCGCCGGGGTGGAGGATCGCGTGCAGTTCATAGAAGGCGACCTCTTCAAGGCCGACTTCTCGCCCGCAACCGTGGTGACCCTGTACCTTCTGCCGCAGGTCAACGCGGCGCTACGGCCACAGCTCTGGCGCCAGCTGCGCGTCGGGACCCGCGTCGTCTCGCATGCATTCGACATGGGCCCCGAGTGGCCGCCCGAGAGGACCGAGATCGTGGACGGCAGGACGGTCTACTACTGGAGGATCAAGCCGTCGCACAAGAAAGCGGCCGCGAAGGCGGCCGGTTGAGCGGGGCGGCGCGTCGGGCATCGCGGAGGATGCGTGTGACGTACCGGCGGAATTGGTGGCGAGTCAGGGATTTGAACCCCGGACCAACGGATTATGATTCCGTTCGGTCCCCCTCAGCGTCAAGTTAACAGCTTGATTTTGCTCGGGTTCATATTATCCCCTATTTCCCGAAATTCCGCCCCCGGGGACAATTTGGGAACAATTAGTCTTCGCTCGGAGCGCGATTTCCCCTAGCTGGCCGGCAGCGTATTGGGTAGCATTCGAAAGTGCAACCTAGCAAATTCGAAGAGGTGCACTTTCGGGGAAGTATGTTGCTACTAACTGCATGTACCGCGCGCAAGGTTCAGTCGTTTGAGCGCGTATCGCCTCGAAGTATTCCGCGCGGAAGCCTGCAGCGAGTTGGCGATGGATGGGCCGAGCTCCTCTCCCGTGCGAAGCCCGCGATGCGTGCTGCTGACCTTTACCTTGGCGCGGCGCCGACAATTGCGCGCGACCTCCTTGCTATTGGAGTGCGTTGGCACATCGTTTCGGCAGGAGTAGGCCTTGTGTCCAGCCGAGACCTCCTTCCGCACTATGACTGCACCGTTGTGGGCGAAACTCCCGCGAACGTGCTCTCCAGGGTCACTGGAAGTCGCCCTCTGCCCGCTGATTGGTGGAGAACTCTCCAGGACTCTATCGGCTGTTCAAGACCGGTTCGTCGGCTTGTTCTAAGAACCGCGCCTGACACACTCTGCGTTGCCCTCCCCTCGACATACCTTGCGATGGTTACCCCCGAGCTGGAGGGGCTGCCAACAAGCCTCCTTCAACATCTCCGGCTTTTCGTGACTGATCGCGGCACCCTGACGGACGCTCTCCGAGACGTAGCCATGCCATACGACTCGCGGCTCGATGGGTCGCGGTCAGCTTACTCCGGCACGCGCGCAACCTTCGCCACGAGAGCAGCCTTTCACTTCATCACTGAAATCTTCGCCCAGGACCCCAAGGGCACTCCGACCGAGCACGCGCAGCAGGTACTGGCCGCGTGCAGTAAGTGGCGACGAAAGAAAATCGCGACTGGGGAAAGCCGTTCAGACCAACAAATCCGGACCCTGATTGAGCGCCTTCTGCGCGAGGGGCTTTCAACACCCACGGCTCAACTCCGCGCCCTTCGAACCATCAAGCGTGTCGCATGTGAACAAAGCCGCTTCGCGCGGTTGTTCCGAGAGGTCGTCAATGGCTAAGCAAAGCAAATCCTCCCGCGAGGAGATCTGCGTTCCGGCGCTTCAAACAATGCAGGGCCCGACCGCCGTGTACGCATTCTTTTTGCCTGGGCGGCAAGTTACGCAGGTGGCGGACATTAGCCGCATCGCGCGGGATCAGCGGGGAAAGCTACATGGATTTCAGCGCCCAGAGATCAAAGAACACGTGCGAAACATTGCCGAATACTTGAAGAACGGCGACGTTTTGTTCCCCAACGCAATTATCCTGGCGCTTTCCTCGGACGTTCGGTTTGAGTCATCTCGCGGCACAAGAAAACGGGACTCCGAGGGCGCTCAACCCGGATACCTCTTTCTAGAAGCGCGTGAAACCGGGGATCGCCTCGCCTGGATCGTCGATGGCCAGCAGCGGTCGACCGCACTGGCTGATTGCGACTCCGCGCTCCCCATCCCTGTGGTCGCCTTCGTATCGGACAAAATCAATACATATCGCGAGCAATTCATCCTGGTAAACAAGGCTCGGCCGCTACCAAATCGCCTTATCGAGGAATTACTGCCGGCAACACAGAGCGTACTGCTCCCACGGCAGCTGAATGCGAAACGGATACCCAGCAAGCTCTGCGACCTTATGAATCAAGATGAACAGTCGCCCTTCTTTGGTCTAATCAGACGCGCCTCGACAGAAAAGACAGAGAAGGGCGCGGTCGTAATCGACACAGCGGTAACCAAAATGATCCGCGCGAGAGTCGACAACCCGCTTGGGGCCTTGGCCATTCATCGAGGCATTACCGGCGAGCGCGCTCAGGTGCAGGCCATGTACAACGACCTCTGCGAGTTTTGGTCCGCGGTACGGACGGTTTTCCCCTCGGCGTGGGGTCTTCCTGCCGAGAAAAGCCGGCTCATGCATTCGGCGGGCATCCAGGCGATGGGCGCGGTCATGGACCGAATTGCCGCGAGACACGCAAAAACGAACGGCACCCGGGCGCGTTTCATCGCTGATCTAGCAGCAATCGCGCCCTATTGTCGCTGGACTGAAGGAACCTGGGAGGGTTCGGGCCGCCCTTGGAATCGGATAGAGAACACGTCGAGCGATATCCGCTTGCTTCAAAGCACGCTGATTCAGATTTATGCGGATCAAGTGTCCTAATGAAGTTCATCTTCGCCGATGCTCTAGACATGGTGGACCCAGGTTATGACTTCACCTTGGACAGAGCGAGCGTGGGGCGCGAGCCGTACTGGGACGACAAGTACCCTCACGAAGTCTTTGGTCGTGCGCCCTATGACGGAGTGCTGGTGTCCCGCGCGATCGTAGGAGACTCCCGATTCGCCGGGAAGTACACTGCCGCCCAATCGATGCGATTTCATCGAGTAGGGGCTCGCGAGTTTCTGCGACTCTCCGGCGCCCCTCTAGATTCGCTGCCTCTCTTTGGCGACTGCGGCGCCTTCTCGTACGCGAGCCTGCAGCAGCCCCCGTACAAGACCGACGACACACTGGACTTTTACGCTGACGGGCAATTCACGCATGGCTGCTCAGTGGATCACGTGATCTTCGATTTCGACCCGAGCCAAAAGGGTCTTAAGGGGGCTTCTGCCACAGCGAAGCAGCGGTGGGATATCACGCTCTCCAACGCAGCTTCGTTCCTCAAAGCCGCTTCCAGTCTGGGGAAGAGTTTCACGCCAATGGGAGTGGTTCAGGGCTGGTCACCGGATTCAAAGGCGTTGGCCGCGCAACAGCTCGAAAGAATGGGCTATCGCTACCTGGCCGTAGGCGGAATGGTGCCGTTAAGCGCAAAAGATATTCACGCTTGCCTTGCGGCGATTCGATCGAAGATTTCCCCTCGAATCAAGCTCCATTTGCTTGGCTTTGCAAAGGCCGACAACGTTGAAGAGTTTCAGCGGTACGGCATCGCCAGCTTTGACTCGAGCTCCCCTTTAATTCGTGCCTTCAAAGACGCACGAAGCAACTACTACCTTCCGAATGGAGCGGGCAAACTCAAGTACTACACCGCGATACGAATTCCGCAATCTACTGAGAATGCACGGCTAACTCGCAAGGCCAAAGCCGGCTCAGTAAATCAGGAGACGCTCCAGGCATTGGAGACGAAGGCGCTAAGAACCCTCCGCGAGTTCGACAGTCACCGGGCGTCGTTAAAGACGACGCTCGACTCCATCCTGGAATACCACAAGCACCTCGACTCAGAGCTCAAGACGACTGCCGAGTCTTTTCGCCAGCGATATGAGCAGACCCTTGAAGCCCGGCCGTGGAAGTCTTGCACGTGCACGATCTGTGCGGCCTTGTCGGTCGAAGTTGTCATCTTTCGAACTAGCAATCGAAACAAGCGGCGTGGATTTCACAATCTATTCGTGTACCACGAGCACCTGAAAAGGATAATCAACAGGGAGAATCATGGCGGCCGCGAAGCTAAGGTTCCGCGCGATCTGCGCTCACCAGCGTGATCGGCAAGCAGTCCTCTCCTTTGCCGCGTCGGCCGAGGAGATACTCGCCATCGCACGTATCGAGCGCGTTGGCCGCGATGCTCGTGGCCGCATTTCTGGCTTTCAGCGGCCACAGGTAACGGAGCATATTCGCGAGATTCACGACTACCTGCGTCAGGGCGACGCAATCCTGCCAAACAGCATCGTCCTTGCATTTCTTGATGGTGTCGAAGTCAAGGAGAACCGCGATGGAACTGCTGAGGTTGCCATCGATGCGTCAAAAGGACCGCGCGGATACGTTGTCGATGGACAGCAGCGACTCACTGCGCTGTCCTCCTTAGGTGACAACACATTCAGAGTTCTTGTGTCGTTGATTTTGTGCGGATCGGAAGCCGAGTTAAAGCAACAGTTCATCTTGGTTAATAGCGCACGACCGCTTCCGAAATCCTTGATTTACGAGTTGCTCCCGGAGGTCCGGAGCCTGCCTGGCCGCCTCGCGAGTCGCTCCTATGCCGCAGCAGTAACCGAGGCCCTTAACTACTTACCTGACTCGTCGCTGAGAGGAAAGATTAATCAGCACAGCAATCCAGACGGCGTGATCAGAGACACCGCAATCCAGCGCGTAATCATGAATTCAGTTTCAGACGGCGTGTTGCGTGATATGCGTGCTGTCGAGAAGGGAGTCGAGCCGGCCTTTCGCGTGCTGAGCGAGTTCTACTGGGCCGTTAAGGAAACCTTTCCGCGTGCATGGGACGGCCACACCCCTAAGACGTCTCGGCTCATCCACGGTACTGGAATCGTAGCAATGGGGTACGTGATGGAGTCATTGCATGCCCGAACGGGCGCGCTCTCACGCGAAGAGTTCCGAAGAGGGTTGACTCCGCTTCAGAAGCGAACGGCTTGGACCTCGGGGACATGGCGGTTCGCAAAGAATGACGCGGTTCCCTGGAACGAACTTCAGAACGTATCTAGACACGTGATCAAGCTCGCGCACTACCTAGTCGCGTCTACGCGATCAGGAGAGCGGACACGAGGGAGGAAGTGATGAGCAATGGAGAGCCGAAGGCAAAGGCCTTAGTCCTTTTCTCCGGAGGTCAGGATTCAACAACATGTTTGGCATGGGCGCTCTCTCGCTACCAACATGTGGAGACCGTGGGATTCGACTATGGTCAAAGGCACCGCGTCGAGCTCGATTGCCGCCTTACGATACTGGACCGAATTCGTCGCGAGCATCCCGCTTGGGCTAATCGACTTCGCGAGGATCATCTCGTAGAGCTGGAGTTCCTCAGATCCTTAAGCGACACGGCGCTAACTCGAGACGTCGAAATCTCGATGCTGGCCAACGGACTTCCCAACACGTTCGTGCCTGGCCGAAATGTTTTTTTCCTCACGGCGGCCGCAGCTCTGGCCTATAGACGCGGACTGCAAGTTCTTGTCGCCGGAGTTTGCGAGACCGACTATTCCGGCTACCCAGACTGCCGCGACAGCACGATCAAATCGCTTCAGGCGACCCTGGAGCTAGCCCTTGCAAGCCGCGTCGTGGTTGAAACTCCCCTCATGTGGGTCGATAAGGCCGAAACATGGCGGATGGCTAAGAATCTTGGCGGTTCTTCGTTCGTAAGATTGATTATCGAGGAGACGCATACGTGCTACTTGGGGCAGCGAGACAAGATCCACCCTTGGGGCAGGGGATGCGGTAGCTGTCCTTCGTGCTTGTTGCGGAGTCAAGGCTTTGCAAAGTGCTTTGAGGTTGTGGAGTCGGCGCATGTATAGCGTCAAAGAGATTTTCTACTCGATTCAAGGGGAGGGGGCTCAGGTCGGTAAGCCAGCGGTGTTCTGTCGCTTCTCGGGTTGCAACCTATGGTCCGGGCGGGAGATCGATCGTCCGGGCGCCATATGCAGGTTCTGCGACACGGATTTTGTTGGAGCGGACGGTACGTATGGCGGGAAGTACGAGCGGGCCGAACAACTCGCGGAGCAGATTCAAGCGATTTCACCTCCTCGGCCGGGGCTTCTCGTAGTCCTCACAGGAGGCGAGCCGGCCCTTCAGGTGGACTCCGCCTTGATTGAAGAACTTCATCGATGCGGCTTCGTCGTCGCTATTGAGACGAACGGCACGACGAGGCTTCCTTCGGGACTAGATTGGATTTGCGTGAGTCCGAAAGCCGGTGCTCCGCTACAAATCCTACAGGGCAATGAGCTCAAGCTCGTTTTCCCGCAGCCAAATCTCTTACCGGAGCAGCTGCCGGAAACCAGATTCGATAACTATTTCATTCAGCCGATGGACGGACCTGATCGGGATGCAAATACGAGGCTTGCAATCGAATTCTGTCAATCGCATCCATCGTGGAGGCTCAGTGTTCAAACCCATAAGCTGATAGGAGTTCGATAGTGAAGACGGAGATCTCCTACGAGTTTCTTTTTGACGCCGCTCATCACTTTCCCACCATGCCCGATGGTCACAAATACAACGGGATTCACGGGCACTCTTTCCGCGTCGAAGTTGCCGTAGTGGGGGAACCCGACACGACGAACGGATTTGTTGTGGACTTGGAAGGACTTGAGCAAGCGTGCGAGGCACTCCGGGCCCGCCTCGATCACGGACTGCTAAACAACATCGAAGGGTTGGAGCGGCCTTCGTTGGAGAATATCGCCCGCTGGGTGTGGGAGCGGCTAAAGCCGAAATATTCCGGCCTTGGCCGAGTTACGGTACGCCGAGACTCCTGCCGGCAGGGTTGTACCTATTTCGAGCCCGCAACGTCGTCTTTGGCCTAAGGGCGTCTGACAAGCCACGTTATTGGTGCGCCACCGGAGGGGCTTGGATGAAATCGATCTCCGATTTCCAGTCTATTTTTGCGCGCTTGAACTGATAAACCGCGTTAAGACCTCGTAGGATTCTGTCGCGGCCTTGGCGGGTATCGTATTCGCCCAGCTTCCACTTGACGGTGAAGTATTCGGGATCGAGCCCCTCTAGGAATCGGTGAGTCGCTGCTTTAACTTGCTCCATGTCGGCTAGCTCAAGCGGCGTGTCAATGTCATCCGCCTTGCCAAACAATTTGGCGCAAAGGAAGGCGAACAAGGTAATGATGCTCACCTTGTGCAGAAGCCGGGACTCGGGCTCTTCTCCTCTTGGATCTTTCCAATAGTCGCCCCATGCGGCGCGTACTACGCCCCAAACTGCCAAGTAAAAGTCGACCCAAAGATCTTCCTCCAGGTCCTTCCGCTCAGCGGATCGGATCGAGGAGAAAGACAGCTCAATGGCGGCAGGAACGACCCATTGGTCAGGCTCGCGATTAGTCTCCCATGCAATCTTGCCCTTAAACGGGCTTTCATCATCTTCGTCCACAACTTTGAGCAACTCGTACAGTTGCTCCTTTAAGCCCATACGCGCGCCCTTTCGGAGACGCGCGTTCAGCGCCTCCTCTGGATAGTTCAGGTGAAGCGCGGTCATGTGTGACTTGGGAACCTTTTGCGCCTTGTTGTTCACGACCAGGAATTGAAACGCCTTCTCTTCCTCGGACGTGCCGAGCAGAGCTATCACCGTAAGCTCAATATCTCCTGAGAAAGCCAGGACCCCGGATAGTCGGTGCTGGCCATCTATCACCAGGCCTGGTTTGGGCTGTCCCTCAGTAAGAGTGATGGAGAGCTTCGCGCCATTCTCGCCTTGAGTGACTTCCACAGCGCCGTCCAAGGCAACGAGTAAAGCCGTCGGGATCGTGTTGCGTGCATCTGCGGCCAAATACCGCTTAACCTGCTCGACGCGGGTCGGATTCAACCGCCGCTGCGCTGCGGTGCGGTTGTTCGGGGCCAGCCGATCTACGTCTGCCCACTCCGCGATTTCCGTAGCCTTAGCATGAAAGATGCAAAAGGAGGGAGCTCCCTCGCTCTCACGCTGCTTATATGTCAGGCATGGATAGTCGAAAGCCATCAAAGCCTCCTAGGACGCGAGGACCAACAACTGAAACACAGAAGAAATCGCACGCGTCCATTTCATCCGTCAGCTGCGGGGATTTCATCGGCCCAATTTCGAGGGCCGACTCTCTCAGTGTCATGCGTTTCTTGATCGCGTGACTTCTTACATGAGACAGGTAGCGTGCAAGCCTCACCGGCTCATTGAAGATGGTTTGTATTTGAGCTTCCGTTGCCTTGAGCGGTGAATAAGCGCTAAAGACAGGTAGCCAACACCACGACTTGAGGTGGTCTTTGCCGTGGTTGCATCTTGGGCACGCGGGCAAGAGATTCGCCTCGTCCGTGTCGCCGCCCCAACGTCTTGGCCATAGATGATCTAAGGTCGGAAAGTATGGGGACTCATCAAATCGCTCCTCCAGGTTTAGCGCGCGCCCACACAAGTAGCACTTGAGGCCGCCTAGAGCGTCAATCTTGCGAAGAATGGCCCTCCGCAGCTTTGTTTCCAAAGAGTCCGTAGCAGAATCGGCGGCTAAATACGCTAACGCGGCGAGTTCTCCATGCTCTGCCAGAGGGATGCTCCAATATGTAGGGAGCCATTCCTTTATGTAACGAACGATCTCCGATTCGCTAGCGGATTGAAACTGCGGATCAGTTCGGTAGTACCTAGCCGCCTCGATTAGTCTCGCGTTCAGATTCGTGGTGACAATTTCCTCGATGGTTCGCCCAAACTGTATTCCACGGTAGCTAAAATCCAAACTATCTTCGGCCGACCTAAACCAAGCTGCCGCAGGCAATCCTCCTATGACCGCCCAGATGCGTTGAAATAGACGCTCACCGGCCGTGACTGATTTCCAATGCTTCGTGGTCACAGCGGGAAGCACGAAGACGGCCTTTAGCTATGGCGCGAATGGTGCGCTGGGCGGACCAAACGTCGCCGAGCCTGCGGGCTTCGGGCAGTGCGTTCGCAAATCGCACGCCACGCAGGTCTCCTCATCCGAGCAGGTGGGTGCCCAGACCTTCTTGATGTTTCCGACAATCGCCTCGTTCGCCACATTAACTTCGATCTCTTGGACCACCTGATCGAAAGAATCCGTGGCGTTTTTGATGCTCTTCGCATCAATTGGAATAACCCGAATTGCCCGCGCCATGCGAAATGCCTCGGACAGTCCATCTGTGGCGTTGCCCGGCTTCCATGCAGATAGAAAGTAGTGATCGGGCGTGCCAGGAACGGGGACCACATCCGTCGTTCCGCTCTTCATCTGCGATTTGAGACTCGAAAGGTCACCCGAGTTCGGTGACAACTCGTTCACATAAATGAGGATTCCGGCGACGACAGGCAATGCACCCGGTTGTCGGCCACGAAGCCAAGCGTACGTTTGCACTTGCCAATCACCCCAAGTCCAATACTCGTGATTCGTGGGCGGGCGTCGTGATCCCTTGTAATCGACGATGACCTCAAAGTTGCCTGTCAAAGTTGGACAAGCTGCTTGGACTGCTGCCTTTATCACGTTGCTGTGCGGTATCGAAGCCAATTCGACATGCGTCAGCACATCGATAACGCCTGTGAGCTCGTAGCGATCAGCTCGTAACGAAGGACCTGATGCGGGTGGCGGGAAAACGCGTGTCCCAATTACCCGTTGCTCCGCTTCGGCGATCAGCGGGAATAGGTGCGGGCCCAACCGGTTAACCGCGACTTTGATGCGCTCGTAGCCGGAGTTGCGAGCATCTTCGTTTCGAGGGGTCTTCTGCTGCCGCTCCAACGCACCCTCGATCATCTCCCCGATCGTTCCTAGATCGTGGGCCGGACGACCCGCAGGAGCCTGCCCCCGATATGGGGTCATCGTGCAGTCCCACGGCAGCGGGGGCGCCTTACCTGATTTCCAAAGCGCGAATGCAGCTTCCATAACCCCATGCACGAACTCTCCGAACCACATCTGCACGGGGCGCGACGGCGGTAACGCGCTTAAGTTGCTAAACCGATACTGCAGTGCGCACCGTTTGAAAGAGACCAAGTCGCCTGTGAGGCTGTAGCTTGGCACCAATCGAATCGGTCGCTTTACGTCAAGTTCCATTTGACTAAATCAATGCCAGCGGATGATTGTTCACAAGCGGCGGCGGCTTCTTCGTCGCGAAGGGCGCACGCCATGTCCAAGTTCCATCACTTCCCCACATCAGGCCGACGTGCTTAATACTCGTGTTGTATTCGATGCACTTTGTGCACCCGATAAGCAAGAGAGCCGTCTGAGGTCTGCTATACGCAACATAATGAAGGCGAATGAGGTCCTCGAACGCGCGCTCCAAGCCATTCCGCGTCTGTCTGAGCTTGCCGACCTCCGAATGGGACGCCACGTCATCTTCCATCAATTGAGTCGCAGAAGCAGTGGTCGGAAAGCGGCTGAAAGTCTGCGTGCGGTGATTTGTTCGGTATCTCGATCCGACATCAACAATTACCAAGGGGAACTCAAGTCCTTTCGCCTGATGGACGGTCATCACATTGAGCCGGTCCCGAGGAACAGCTGTCAGTATCTCCTCGTCCACTTCAACCAAGTCCTCTGCAAGAGGGGCCAGAACGTCGCGCAGTGCGGCTTGTCTACTCTGGTCGTAGTGGGGCGGTATAAAGACAATCTTTGATCGGTAAACAGAGAACGTCGCAGCTTGGGCGATTGCGCGGGTAATCGCCTCCAGGTAAACCTGATGCTCTGGGTCTTCCTGAAACTGCGGCAGCCACGTAATGAGCGTGTAGCCGAGTTCCAGCAACGGCCATTCACGAGGCCAAGCCGTTGTGCCCGTTAAAGGACTGCACTTCTGCCACGCCTTAACAAAGTCGCCAAGGGTATGCGGGTGCGAAGGCAAGGGGTTTGTGGCAATGAATTGCGTCGCCGCTTGCCGCCAGCGAGCGAAATAGTCCTTTGCCGTGTTCGTCAAAAACATTGCCGCAGTGAGCGCGCCACCTGGATCAAGGCATTCCAGCACCAGACCCATCAAGGTTTGAACGGCTTCAATATCTCGAAGCGCGCGGCCTCGTGGATTAAACACGTGCATGCCACGCGCAGCAAGCTCTTGTCGCAGGTGGAAAGCAAACCTTGGGGTGCCCGGTTGACCAAAGGAAGGCTCGCTGACCTCTTGTACAGTTGCGCCGAGTAAGACGGCGTCTCCCAGAGCGCCGCCATTCGCGCCCGGTTTTATCTCAACAGCGGTACCGAATGAGTTCGCCTTATAGCCGCCTTTGACGAATACCTCTTCGAGTAGCTGAGCCAGATCGACCGCCAAGTCGCCGGCGGTGTCGCGGAACATTCCCAATATAGGAAGCCCTTGCGAGGGCCTCGTAGGGCCAATGGCAGGCTTAAGGGGCTTGACTCGTGCATGAGCGAATGACGCGTCGTTGGTAATGTACCGGTTGAAGAAGTCAGTGATTTCAGGAACGGATCGATAGTTCTTGCTTAGGTACTCCATCACCGGTGAGGCCGCGGGAAAGCGCTGTTTGTATCTAGCGACGAAGTCGCGAAATAGCTCGACAGTAGCTCCTCGAAAGCGGTACAGACCCTGATCGTCGTCACCGACGATTGTCAGCGCGGCGTTGGATCGCTTCGTGAGCGCGAAATATATGGCTTCCTGTAATGGGTTCGTGTCTTGGTACTCGTCAACAAGAATCGCTCGAAGTTGCTTTACGAACTCATCCAAGCCTCCACTCTCCAGCTTCGTTCTAAAAGTTGATTCCAGGAGAGCGAAATCGCATTGTGAGGTTGCAGCGAGGTGTGCGTGATAGTCCCTCAAGGCCTGAACCACAACAGCCCTAGCTGCTTGATCGGGCCCTGCAGCTTTCGCGTAGGAATCTAGGTCTACCAGATCGTGCACAAGCCGATCCAGCAAGGGACGCAGTACGCGGATTGTGCCGCCCCTAGTCGTTGGAGCCTTCCCATCAAACGTGTAGCGTGCTAAGAAAGCCCTGACGAGCGCCTCGTTTGCACCATGCTTGGCGTAGAAGACTTGGCGGGAGAAGACTTGGTTTGCCGCGAAACCCTCAATTACAACTGGGGCTACTTCACCTGGCGCTCTGCTATTGCCAAGCCATTCCTCGCAGATGCTATCCAAGGTGCCAGTTAGAAACCGGTTAATGTCGATCGCGTCAAAAAAACCCGCCGCGCCGGGCCCGGCAACCTTTTGAAGCTCTTCATGCAGCCCTAGACCCCACTCAATTAGGCGGCTCCGAAGCTCAGTTGCCGCCTTCTTCGTGAATGTAGTGATTAGGACCTGCTCTGGCAGCATGCCATCCACGAAGACATGTCTAAGAGCGCGTAGGACAAGCACAGTCGTCTTGCCGCTCCCCGGACCCGCAACGATCATGAGTGGCTGAGCGGTGTCCCGCTTGGTGGCCGCGGCCTGTTCGAGGTTGAGCGGCCTCTTAATGACATGGGTGACGGCGACCAAGAACTGGTCGAGAGAAACCGGCGAGGCTTGAGGGCTTACGGCCATCTTTGCGGGTGCGATATTGAAGGCGCCGATTTGCGCATGTTCAATACCAGCTTATATGACCCGCGTGCAACGTGGAAGACTGCAAACGCCTCAGGCCGTCATTCGGTGGCGTCGCTTCTCAAGTACCTTGAAGGAGTTCCTCGACCCGTTCTAGCGAAAAACGCCACTGCTTTGGCATCTGCTCAATAGTGCCGGCTGCATGCGCGCGCAGCCCCCATTGGTGCGACTCATAAAGGATTGTGTCGCCTCGGCCCTTAGCGGTTTCCTTGAGACGTGCAGCAACTTCCTTCGGTGTAGCCAAGTAGGCGCGCGGCATTTGATCAAGCGCCGTGCCCTTAAACTGTACAAAACAGAAAATCGTCCTGGGCTTGTGCCGCAGAAGCCAAGTATTGATGGCTCCGTGATAGTTCGCCTCCTTCAAGTAGGACTGTGTCAATCCCCAACTCCCGTCCTTACTCCCCTTCACAGATACCTTTAGCATCCTTTCGCCTCGCGCCACAATGAGATCGTACTCAGGCTGATCTGCGCCATACTGAATCGACACATCAAGGCCACACCGAGCAAAAAGTCCGGCAGCGAACGCCTCGGCAGCAACTGCAACGTGCCAGGAGGAAAAAGGGTCGTCTACGTTCTTCCGTCTCAATTCACAGACCCGCCCTCTGCATGAGCTTCGACACCGTCATGTCCAGAGCACTGGCGATTCGCACCAACGTAAGCAGTGCCGCGTTGTTATCCCCACGCTCGACCCGCCCCACGTAGCTGCGATCCACCTCCGCCAGCAACGCCAGCTTCTCTTGCGAAATACCTTTCGCGAGGCGAGCCTCACGAATCGCGTTTCCTAGCGCGACCAATGCGCGGTGCTGGCGGCTGCCCGAGAGATTTGGCACCCACGAATCGTCGGAGCCTTGGGCGCGCAAAGCCACGGTACATGTACCGCGCTAGAATACTGCGCTCGTAGATACATGTGGGAGTCTTATGGCTTGGAATGGCGGGAAATCTGTCTGCCTTGTGTTCGCCCTCGTCGCCGCGCCCGCTGGGACCTTAGAAGCTGCTCCGACAGATTCGGTGGCATTTCCCAATGGGGCTATCCCCATCGATGAAATTGCCAGCCTGGCGCGACTTGAGAAAGACCAGTTTGAGGCGACCAGTGCTTTCAACAAGCGCAGATGCGACGCCATGGCCAAGTTGTTGGGCACAGATTTGGGAAAGCCAATTGTGTTTCGTGAACTTAAGGACACGCGCAGCTGGTACGACGCCGATAGACAGCGATTTGTCTTCGAAAACCTGTCCAAGGCCGGCACTCCAGCAAGCGGCTTTTACCTCGTCCTTTCCTCCCGCGAATCGCAGAAGCCCGGATTCGTTGGGAAGACGGCGTATGGAGTGACCAGGGAAATCAAAGTCAAGGAGGGACATTACGTGGCCCTGGCTGTGCCGCACTCAAGTCATCTTGTGCAGCACCTCAGCGCGATCCTGCCCATGAAGCCGGATAGGGCCCGCGCCCTCGCTGGCGACCTGCGCCTTGAGGTCGTTACACGAATTGGCCCTCCTTGCATCTCGACTGACCTTCACCGGCAGGACCCGACCCTTGACTCTCCCACCAAGGAGACAAAGTGGGTGTATGCAATTCAAGCGCTGCCAGGAGCGACAAGCTGGCAAATCGTTCGTGGGTCAACGGGCGAAGTGCTCACGTCTGGCAAGCGGTAATTGGTGAACCTGCAGGTTATGTCTGAACTGTTGAGACGTTTGCGTACGGATTCAGGAACCAAGACCTTAGGACAATTGATTCAGGAGCGCGAGGCCGCGGCAAATGAGATCGACCGGCTCCTCTCTCTGCTAGCTGAGTGTCGCGCGATTCGCGTCGGCGCATCTCGCACTAAGAGACCCGTTGAACAGGCAGCCCGTCACCCGAAAGTGCCATGGCAAGACCGCGCCCTGCTCAGGGTGAGCGAAGTTTCCACAATCGTTGGGCTTTCGCGCTCTACGGTATACGGCCGAATGGCTGATGGCACATTTCCGTGCCCCGTGCAGGTCTCAGCGCGCGCGGTGCGATGGCGTTCTGCTGACATAGCGGACTGGCTCTCCGATCTTTCGCGATGACGGCACCAGCGCACGTGTCCGGCGGGATTATTGATGCTATTTCTGTTGCTAGGGGGGCTGCGCTCGAAAATACCCCTCTATCCCAGAGCGAAGGAATATTTGATCGGCCATCTAGGCAACAGGAAAAGCACGAATAAGCGCCCTTCCCGCCGAAACCTAAATCTAGCTATAAATAGAAAAACTGCCGCCTAAAAGCCGACCGTCAAGCCGGGCTGCAAACTCGCCACCTCGGCAAGCGTCAGCTCGACCTTCCCGAATACAGCCGCGCGCCTCTCTGGATACTTCCATCGGCCGTCCTTGTCCGGACTCCGAAAATGCCGGTATCCGGCGCGCGTCATAGCGGGATGCAGCTTCGGGGCAAACTCTTTTGGATTGCCCCCGCTTTTCACAACGATTGCCATGATGGCGTCACCCCGGACAGCGGACGGATTGCCCAGCTCATCGAGGGCATCATGCAGCCAATGGTCAGGGGCTAGGCTCGCAGCCACGATTGCCCTGTGAGCTTCGGTTCTGCGCTGACCATTGGCAGCAGAGAACTTCGCGATGCTTCGGTTGCGCAGGTAGCTGGCGACGTGACGGGAGCCGCCTTCCAGAAACCAGCTCCACAGAGTTGAAAAGTATTTCTCTGCTACGCCGGGCCCATCGATTTCCATCTCGCGCTTTGTCGCGCACTCTATAACGTCGTAACGCCGGTCGTCTTGGGGAATAAAGATCCCTGTCGTCATATGGTTGGTCGTCACTATGACGCCGCAGTGCAGACGCACCGAGTACTTTTGACCGTACTTCGGGTTGACTTGGATGTTGTCCGGGACGCCAGCAATGAGCACCTTTGTTCGCTCGTTGAACGCCCACTTGGACATGTCATGCAGATTTGCGGCTTCGGAGATGCGTACTAGGACGGCGGCTACATATTCATTGAATCCTGTGTCTAGGTCTCCTGGCTCAATGTTGGCAACGTTCCATGCGCCGATGGCCGGCATACAGAAGTCGATGGCCGTGTCTTTTCCGACGCCTTGGTCGCCCGCGATCAAAAGTGCAAATCGAGGTTTTTCCTGGGGCCGCTGAGTGCGATGAGCCATGTAGTCGAGAAACTGGTCGGCATCGCCAGAACGCGGAAAGACCCGGTGCACATGATCTACGAACGGCTGTGCTAATCGCGCATCCCCGAACTCAATCGTCGGCCCTCGGTAAGCATTGAAAACAGCCGCCCCCTCATGCTGCAGCAGTATTCCTTCGCGACAGTCGTAGCCCCTCACGTAGTCGCCGTCTAGAGCGGGGTCCTTTGTCATCGAGGTGGCGAGCGCATTGGCTCTGAGCCACTCCGAAGGTCGCAGCAATTTGCCGTGATCGTTGATTGGCGAAACCGCGGCATTTACCGCTTCAGCCACCCAGAAGGAGCCGGTCGGTCGGTATATGAAGTTGTTGCCGGGCCCGTAGTAGACAAAATTCTCCCGCGGCACCTCTCCTTTTCGCGGAGTCCAGCCCGCCTCGATGGCCGCGCGAACGACGGTGGCAATCGAGAGTTCCCGGTCGACCTGCTGCTGAGACAGCTCATAGAAGGCCTCCCGCATGATTTTGTCGTGGCCACGGCCCTTCTTGCCCGTCCAGCGTTCGGCCCACTCGTTGTAGATGTCCCACGCTTCATCGGCCCGATCAAATTCGCGGCCGAGGACGATTCCGAAGTGGCGCCATGTGTCTCGATTTGATGGGTCGATGCACTCCAGCATCGAACGGACTTGCTGGATCGAATATTTCTGGCGCGTTGGATCGTCCTTCCGTGGTCGACCTCTGGCGTCTTTGCGCTTCAAAAGGTGCGACGGGAGTGAAGCAAGCGGCTCCTCGTTCACCCATTCGTATGCCTCACCAGACCGGTGCCGGGATGGCGGAGCGACTATATAGCCACCGTCGTTCCGGCAGTCGATGCCTTCCCCAAGAGTGTTGGTTGACGTTTTAAGCGCGGAGTTGTATTTGAAGACGAGGTGCATGCCTCCAGAGCCGGTGCGAGACATGAGTGTTTCTGGATCGCCATGTTCCCTTGTCAGGCCGATCCATGTTTCGATCCCGCGCTTCTCGCCCGAGACGTCAATGTCTAGGACAGTGATCCCCGAAATCTCTCCGGTGACGACGCCAATGTTCGAGAGGGGCGCACCCCTTCCGAACCAATCACGCACCCTGGCCTCGTCTGCTGTCGCATCTTTTAGTCCTCGGCGGGCTCGCGGATGCTTCCCGGCATCGGGGCAGGACGCACGTCCACAAGTACAGCAGCCATTTGCGTCGATGCTGTGAAGGGGAAATACCCTCCAACCCTGTTGGATGTACTTCAAGGCTGCAGCGAGGACTTCTTCGCTTGTGGTCTCCCTCATCGCGCCCTCTTGGTGAGCGCTTTCGACCCCTTGCATCCGTGCGGATTTCGCGCGGGACTCTTCGGTTGATGCTTGTGGGTAGCAAGCCACTGCAGGACTGCGGTCTCGTCCAGCATCACGGAGCGGCCGACGCGAATGACTGCATCGCTCAATCCTGCGAATCCGGGCAGATCAAGGTCGGCGCGCATGATCCATCCGCGCATCCGGTTTTTGGTCGCCGGATGCTTCTCTTCGAACTGACTTACGGTCAATACCGGGCCGACGCCCGGTGACTTCGCGTTGAGCGCGGAGGCAAGCGCCTCCGCGAGATCGTTTCCCATAAGGTTCCTCTCGCGCTGCGTGGCAGAGCGAATACCTTCGGGGATACGCCGAAAACTTACGAAGCGAAAGTTTCGATTTCTAAGTTACGGCCTTGGAATAGCCCTCGCTGATGACTTTTGCGACGTACGTGCGGGAGACGCTCGCTTTTAGCCCATCGGGAAGGCGTCCCTTTCGCTCCAGCTCCTTCAAGTGTCGCTTCGTGTTTTCGTGAACAAGGCGAATCAAAGGAGCGCCCCTTGCGTTTCCTTGGAGTCGTGCTAACTCCTCAAGTATGAAAGGCCGGTACCGCGCGGGACGCTTAAATTCCTTTGATAGCGATTTGGGGGCAAGCAACACAGCCGCCGCCCTCAGAGGGGCGATAAGGTGATGGGACAGGTAATGGGCAAGCGTGTCGCCGCCGGGGTCCTCAGCTTTCCACGCGTAGACGCACTTGGGCCCCATCATAAGTTGGTAATCTGAAAAGTCTTCGTTGGCCTTTAGATGCAGCCCCTTTTCTACGTGACCGTTGCGCTCGATTACTTCCCTCCAATAGCGCGCATTCTCTTTGACCCAGTCAAGCTGTGTGGCCCTTCGCTTCCTCATTGAACTCCCTCCATCACCCTATCTACCAGCGAACGCGTGTGGCCATTGGCGAGATGCGCATAGCGTCGGACCATTCCCAGCGTTCGATGGCCCAAAAGGGTTGCGATCTCCACCGCGTTTGCGCCTGATTTCGCCAGATGCGAGGCTGCGCTGTGCCGAAGATCATGCCACCGGAAGTCGCTGATCTCAGCCCGGCGCATGGCCGCGCGCCAAGCCTTTGTGAGATCGAACGGAAAGAGCCGCTCGTTATTACGCGGCAATGCTCGGAGCGCCTCTAGAGCTGCGGCTACCAGTGGGACGCCTCGAGGGTCCCCGTTCTTCGTCTGACCGAGGACCGCCCAGCGTTCGGCTTCGCTGACGTCAGCCCACGCGAGCCGATAAAGCTCTCCTTGCCGAAGTCCCGTCGTGATCGATAGAAGAACGGCGGCGTAGAGATGCGGATGGCTCTTGGATTCGGCTAGAAGCCGCACTCTCTCGTCCTCGGAAAGAAACCGCGTACGCCAGCGGGAACCCTTGGGTTTCGTCACATTGGCGACAGGGTTCGATTCGATCCAGTGAAGCTCTCGAATGCCGTGGCGAAAGGCAGAGGAGAGAGCACAGAGGTAGTGAAGGACGGTAGAGGGCGAGCGCGGTCTGAACGTCCTTTGACCAAACGATTTTGTCGGAGCGCCGAGCAGCAGATCCCGGTGTTTCGCGACAAGGACGGGGGTCACGTCCCGAAGGAGGAGGTTCCCCAGCTCTTTCCGCCAGTACCTGAGGAGGAGTTGCGTCGAGCGCTTCGCCCTGGGTTCGTACTGATCTAGGAGGTCGGAGAGGGTCGCTCCGCATGCGACGGCCAGGGTACGGCCCTTGGCCGCCGCCTCGGTGACGGAGGCCCACCTAAGGGCCTCTAGCTTGGTCGGAAAGGTCTTCGAGAGTACGCCGTACCCCTTGACCTTGACGCGGACACCCCAGGAAACGCCTCCGTTGAGGCGAACCCGCTTCTTGATCGACGCCATCTCCAGCTCCTTTCTCTCGGTGGGCTGCCACGCCTGACGCGAGAGGAACCGGGGAAAACGCCGGGAAAAACACTCAAGTCGTTCTGCCGTCAATGCGGCTTAACCACTTGAATTTATTGGTGGCGAGTCAGGGATTTGAACCCCGGACCAACGGATTATGATTCCGCTGCTCTAACCGCTGAGCTAACTCGCCGAAGAGGGCTATTTTCTCATACGTTAAAGCGAAAGTGCATGACGTCGCCGTCGCGCACGACGTAGTCCTTCCCCTCCAGCCGCATCTTGCCCGCTTCCTTGGCACCGGCCTCGCCGTTGAGGCGGATGTAGTCGTCGTAGGCGATCACCTCGGCGCGGATGAACCCCTTCTCGAAGTCGGTGTGGATCACGCCCGCGGCCTGAGGCGCGGTAGCGCCCTTGCGGATGGTCCAGGCGCGCACCTCCTTCTCGCCGGCGGTGAAGTACGTCTGCAGCCCGAGCAGGTCGTAGGTCGCGTGGATGAGGCGGTCGAGTCCCGGCTCGGTCATGCCCATGTCGGCGAGGAACACCTCCTTGTCCTCGTCGGAGAGCCCGGCGATCTCGGCCTCGAGCTTTGCGCTGATCGCGACCACCGGCGCGCCTTCCTTCGCCGCGTATTGCTTCACGCGCTCGAGGAGCGGGTTGTCGTCGAAGCCGTGCTCGCCGACGTTGGCGACATAGAGCGCGGGCTTCGAGGTGAGCAGCTGCAGCGGCTGCAGGAGTGCCTTCTCCTCGGCATCGAGTCCCATGGCGCGCACGGGGTGCAGGCCATCGAGCGCCTTCTCCACGCGCTCGAGCAAAGGCATGATCTTCATCGCCTCCTTGTCGCCCGCGCGCAGCGTCTTGCCGAAGCGGTGCTTGGCCTTCTCGATCGACTGCATGTCGGCGAGCGCCAGCTCGGTGTGGATGACCTCGATGTCGGCGACCGGATCCACGCGGTTGTTCACGTGGATCACGTTGCCGTCCTCGAAGCAGCGCACGACATTGGCGATGGCATGAGTCTCGCGGATGTTGGCGAGGAACTGGTTGCCCAGGCCCTCGCCCTTCGAGGCGCCCGCGACCAGCCCGGCGATGTCGACGAATTCCACGATCGCCGGGATGACCTTGAGCGGCTTGTCGATCGCCGCGATCTTGCCCAGCCGCGGATCGGGCACCTCGACCACGCCGACATTCGGCTCTATGGTGCAGAACGGATAGTTCTCCGCGGCGATTCCCGCCTTGGTGAGCGCGTTGAAGAGGGTCGACTTGCCGACGTTGGGCAGGCCGACGATGCCGCATTGCAGGCTCATTCGGATTCTTTCGGTATTTGGGCCGCGTCTTTCGATGCGGTGATGGCAGCGGCGCGTGCCGCGCGCGCTTCCTGGCGCCTGGCTTCCAGCAGCGGATCGGTGTGCAGCCAGGTGACGGCGTCCTGCAATCGTCCGGCCGCGATCTTCTGCAGCAGCTCGAGGCTGCGCTCGAAAGGGGGATCGATGAGGCCCTGTTCGGGACCGCTCGCGCGCTTCAGCACGTAGTCGGGCACGTCGTCCTTGTTGCCAGGGTGGCCGATGCCGATACGCAGCCGCCAGAACTCCTTCGAGTCGATCGCCTCGGCGATGTCGCTGAGCCCGTTGTGGCCACCCGTGCCGCCGCCAAGCTTCATCTTCACCGTGCCGGGCGGCAGGTCGAGCTCGTCGTGTACCACCAGCATCTCGGCCGGCGCGATCTTGAAGAAGCGCATGTACGCCGAGACGCTGCGGCCGCTCTCGTTCATGTAGGTCGAGGGCTTCAACAGCGCGAACTCGCGCCCGCCTTCCTCCACCCGCGTGGCCCAGCCGGAGAACTTCGTTTCCTTCTTCCATGCCGCGCGCTTGCGCTCGGCGATCGCATCCACCCACCAATAGCCGGCGTTATGGCGCGTGCGCTCGTATTTCTCGCCCGGGTTGCCCAGGCCAACGATGAGCCGGATGTCTTCCATGCGTTCCTAAAGAAAACGCCCGCCGTGACAGGCGGGCGCCCATTGCTCGAGGAGTCGATCCCCCCGCTTCTTATTTTTTCGCTTCCTTCATGTTTTTCTTGTCGTCCTTCACGGTGGGCTTGCTGCCTGCGCCGCCGCCGCTCGCGCCACCCTCGTCCTCCTTCACCTTCTGGGCCGTGGTCGGCACCTCCGCCGCCGCCGGTGCCGCCGAGGCGGCTTCCGCCAGCTCCTCTTCGGCCGTCATGACGCGCGGGATGACCACGGTCGCCACGGTGGGATCCTCGCCCTTCGGCACGACCGCCTCGACGCCCGCGGGCAGCGAGAGCGAGGAGACGTGCAGCGAGTGCCCCGCCTGCAGGTTGCCCAGGTCCACCTCGACGAACTCGGGCAGGTCCTTCGGCAGGCAGGAGATCTCGAGCTCCTTCATGACGTGCTCCACCAGGCCGCCGGCGATCTTCACACCCGGGGAGGTGGCCTCGTTCACGAAGTGCAGCGGCACCTTCATGTGGATCTTCTTGTCCGCCGCCACGCGCTGGAAGTCGGCGTGCAGGATGAGCGGACGAAACGGGTGCATCTGGTAGTCCCGCAGCAGGACCTGCGCCTTCTCGGTGCCGATCTCCATGTCGAGGATGGATGCGTGGAACGCCTCCGTCTTCAGCTTGAACCACAGGTCCTTGTGGTCGAGCAGCACCGGCGTGGCTTCCTTGCCGGCGCCGTAGACGATACCCGGCACCTTCGACTCGCGGCGCAGGCGGCGGCTCGCACCCGTGCCCTGAACGCTCCGCGGTTCGGCTTTGATTGCGATCTTCATTTCACTACTCCAGTTGAGGCGACGACCCGCGACCAGGCCCGGCGCCAGTTCTCCCTCTCCCTGGGGGAGAGGGTCGGGGAGAGGGTCTCCCCTGCTACTCCACGAACAGGGAGCTCACCGAGCTCTCCTCGCAGATCCTTCTCATCGTCTCGGCCATGAGCGTGGCCACGCTCACCACCCTGATCTTCGCGCACGCCGCGGCATCCGGCCGCAGCGGGATCGTATCCGTCACCACGAGCTCGTCCAGCACCGAGCTTTCGATGCGTCCGATCGCGGGGCCCGACAGCACCGGGTGCGTGCAATACGCCACCACGCGGACCGCGCCCTGCTCCTTCAACGCACGCGCCGCCTCGCACAACGTGTTGGCGGTATCGACCATGTCGTCCATGATCACGCACGTGCGGCCGTTCACGTCGCCGATGATGTTCATCACGGTGGCCACGTTCGGGCGCGGGCGGCGCTTGTCGATGATCGCGAGGTCGCTTTCGAGGCGCTTCGCGATCGCCCGTGCCCGCACAACCCCGCCCACGTCGGGCGACACCACCACCTGGTTCTTGTACCCGTGCTTCCACAGGTCCCCCAGCAGGATCGGCGTCGCGTAGACGTTGTCCACGGGGATGTCGAAGAACCCCTGGATCTGGTCGGCGTGCAGGTCCATCGTGAGCAGCCGGTTCACCCCGGCCACCGTCAACATGTTCGCGACTACCTTGGCCGAGATCGCCACCCGGGCGCTGCGCGGGCGCCGATCCTGGCGCGCATAGCCGAAGTACGGGATCGCCGCCGTGATGCGCGCGGCACTCGAGCGGCGCAACGCGTCGACCATGATCAGCAGCTCCATCAGGTGATCGTTGGTCGGCTGGCAGGTCGACTGCAGCACGAAGACGTCCTTGCCGCGGACGTTCTCGAGCAGCTCGACCATGATCTCGCCGTCGCTGAACTTCGAGACGGTCGCCTTCCCCAGCTGGATGTTCAGCTGCTTCGCCACCTGCTGCGCGAGCGCCGGGTTGGCGTTGCCGGTGAAAACCATCAGGTTGTCGAAGGCCATCTCTCGCTCTCGCAAAGAAGGCCCCGGCCGAAATCGATCGGGTGGCCTTCGCTACGCAATCGGGCAGGGGAGGAAGGATTCGAACCCTCGAATGCCGGAATCAAAATCCGGTGCCTTAACCAACTTGGCGACTCCCCTACGGTGCTGCAAAAACCTCGCGAAGCGGGTGTGCTGCAAGCCCCTTCGCGACGAAACCGGTCATCGGCGCGGGCAACCGGCCCAGGACTGCCCGGGCCTCGCCTTCAGTCTGGAAGGCTGCGAATACGCAGGCCCCGGATCCCGTCATGCGTGCGGCCCCATGCTGGCGCAGCCACCGCAGGTGGTCCGCGACTTCGGGAAACCGTTGGATGACCACCGCCTCCAGGTCGTTCCGGAAACGGCTGCCGGGACCCGGTTGGGCTTCCCAACCCGGCCGCGCCGAAAAGTCTTCCATTTTAAGGGGTTCGGTATCCCGGGTCAATTCGGCGGCAGTGAAAATGGCCTGGGTGGACACCTCCACCGGAGGGGTGAGCACCACGTACCAGCGCTGGGGCACCGCGAGCTCGGAAAGCACGTCCCCGATACCCTCCGCCCAGGCGTTGCGCCCGAAGATGAAGAAAGGGACGTCCGCGCCCAGGCTGGCAGCCAGCTCCCCCAGCGCCTCAGCGCCAAACCGGGTGCCCCAGAGCCGGTCCAGGACGAGCAATGTCGTGGCCGCATCGGAGCTGCCTCCTCCCAATCCGGCTCCCATCGGGATGCGCTTGTCGACTTCGAGGTCGGCGCCCAGGGATGTCCCGCTCGCTTCCTGCAGCAGCCTCGCCGCGCGCACCACGAGGTCGTCGGCCGCGGCCACGCCGGCCAGCTCGCTCACCCGTTCGATGCGCCGATCCGCCCGCACGCGCACGCGAATGCGATCGGCGCGGTCGATCAAGGCGAACGCGCTTTGCAAGAGGTGATAGCCGTCGGGACGCCGGCCGACCACGTGAAGGAAGAGGTTGAGCTTGGCGGGCGCCGGATAGTCGGGGCCGGGAAGCTGCATGCCTACTCCGGCAGGGGCCGGTATTCGTCGACGACGACGCGCACAACAACATCCCCCCGCGTGGCCGAGAGGCGGCGAGCGACCTGCACGGCCCCCGCCCCCTGTGTCTCCTCGAGCGCGACCTGCCAGCCGCCATGCTCGGATCGAGCCGCCCCGCCATGCAACCATGCGGCCAAAGTGGCCGGCTCGAGGGCCAGGCCGATGAAGCGCTCCGCGAGCACGGCGAAGCTGGGCGCCGTCGCGGTCGGACCGCCTGCTTGCCGCAGCGTCGCTCCCGCCTCCCCGGACTCTATCCGCGCGACCTCGTTGCCCAGGGGAGAGGCGAAGACCCAGAGGTCGCCCGAGGGGCGATGCGTCCAGCGCAGCCGCGCGATCTCGCTGCGCTCGCCCTGGCGCACGGCGATGCGCCCGCTCATCTCGAAGGCCGCCGGGACCCGGCCCATGTCGGGGATGGGTTGCGATTCCGGGGCGAGGGCGCATGCCCCGAGACACAGCGCGAGCGCCGCGGCCGCGAGCCGCGGGATGTGGATCATCGGTGCTTTCCGGGCGCCTAGGGACGGTACTTCTGGATGACCGCGAGCAAGGTTTCGTGGTTGGGATTCTCGGAAAGCGCGGTGCGCCAGATCTTCTGCGCCTCGTCGCGCTGCCCGCTCTTCCACAGCACCTCACCCAGGTGCGCCGCGATCTCCGGATCGGGCCGCGTGCTGTATGCCACGTTGAGGTGCTTCAGCGCCTCGGCATTGTTGCCCAGCCGGTAGTGCACCCAGCCCAGGCTGTCGAGGATGAAGGGGTCCTCGGGGGCGAGCTTGTGGGCCTTCTCGATCAGGTCCCGCGCTTCCTCCAACCGCGTCGTGCGATCGGCAAGCGTGTAGCCCAGCGCGTTGTATGCGTGCGCGTAATCCGGCTTCATCTTGATCACCTGCCGGAGGTCGGCCTCGAGCACGTCGATCTTGTCCACGCGCTCCGCGGCCATCGCGCGATCGTAGAGGAGCTCGAAGGAATCCGGATGCGCGGCCACGGCCTTGGAGAGCATGTCGTAGGTCTCGCGCCAGGCCTTCGCCTCTCGCAGCAACTGCGCTTCGACCTGGATCATCTGCACGCGGTCTTCGCCCGAGCGCGGCTCGATCCGCCGAAGGTATTCGCGGCCGGCTTCGAGGCCCTGCTGGCGCGAGATGAGCGAGGCGATCTTGAGCTGGGCACGGACCCAGTCGCCGGCTTCCACCTTCTGGTACCAGCCGATCGCCTCGTCGTAACGCTTGAGCCCCTCGGCGGCCTGGCCCATGCCGAAATAGATCGCGGCGGACTCGCGGTAGCCCAGCTTGAGGGCACGACCGAATGCGCTCGCGGCTTCGGCGAAGTCCTCCAGCTGCAGCGAGAGCAATCCCACGGCGTACGGCGGCTGCGGATCGCGCGAGGCGAGCTTCTCGGAGGCGCGGAACTGCTCGCGGGCCTCGACAAGCTTGCGCTCTCCCGCCAGCTCGCGGCCCAGCTGCATGCGCGCTTCGACGGAGCCCGGATGCTGCGCGACGAATGCCTCGTAGAAAGGCACCACCTCCTTCGGGGCCGACTTGCGCAACACCTGCGCCTTGAGGATCGCCCCCTGGTCCCACGCGGGCCGCGATGCGAGGGCCTGGTCCGCCTCGCGGGCGGCCTCTTCCAGCTGGTTGGCGATGAGCGCCGCCACGCCGGTGGCGTAGTGGGACTGGGGCATGTCCGCGTGCTGCGCAGCGAGAAGCCGCACCTGCTCGAGGACCTTCGCCTTGTCCGGATACTTGGAGAAGAAATGCGACAGCTGCATGAGCAACGCCGCGCGGGCGCTGCTTTTCTCGATCAGCCCCGAAAGCGCCACGCGCGCCTTGGCGATGTCGCGTTCGGTGGCCAGCGTAGCGGCGATGATCTCGCGACCGAGCGCGGAGTCCGGATCGAGCTCGATCAGCAATGCCGCGCTCTGCATCGCGGGGCCGAAGGCGCGCATGCGCACCGCGAGCTCGACCGCGCGGCGTGCCACGTGCGGATCGCGGAGCTCGCGGGCCAGGCGCTGGTAGATCGCGAACGCGGAGTCGAAGTCCCCGCGCTGCCCGGCAACCTCGGCCACCAGGAACTCGAACATCGCCTCGGGCGGATAGCTGGGCTCCTCGGCCGCCATCGGGGCCGGGCCCGCCTGCCACTGCTCGCCTTGTGATGCGTGCGCGACTGGCAGGGCGCACGCGAAGGCCGCCACCCACGCGGCCCGCTTGAATCTAGAAACCATTTCGCTGCCTCCCACGATCACGGGCGTTGCGCCTGCTGGCATCTATCATAAAACGATTCGCACGCCCGGAAGGGTGCGCGGCGAACGCGACCGGGAGCCGGGAACGGGGCCCCCTCCCCCTATAATTCCTCCAGAAGGCAGCATCTTCTGCCCGCGAAGCCATGCCCGAACTTCCCGAAGTCGAGACCACGCGACGCGGCCTCGTGCCCCACGTCGTCGGGCGGCGCATCCGTGACGTCGTCGTGCGCAACGCGAGGCTGCGCTGGCCGATTCCCCGCGACCTGCGCCGCCGGCTGCGCGGCGAGGAGGTGCTGGCCATCCGGCGCCGCGGAAAATACCTGCTGTTCGACTGTCGCCACGGACACCTGCTCATCCACCTGGGCATGTCGGGAAGGATCTCGCTGGTGGCCGAAGGCGCGGCGCCGAGGTCGCACGACCACTTCGACCTGCAGCTCGAGGGCGGGCGCACGCTGCGGCTGACCGACCCGCGCCGTTTCGGCGCGGTCCTGTGGCTCGACTCGCCGGCCGAAGATCATCCCCTGCTGCGCGGACTCGGCCTCGAGCCTTTCGAGGCGGAGTTCACTGCCCGCGCCCTGCGGGAGCGTGCAGGCGGAAGGCGCGTGGCGGTCAAGCAGTTCCTGATGAACTCGCGAGTGGTCACCGGGATTGGCAACATCTATGCGAGCGAGGCGCTTCACGAGGCGCGAGTGCATCCCGAGCGCAGCGTGGCGCGCATCACGCCGAAGCGCTGGGAGCTCGTAGCTGCGGCAATCCGCGGCACCCTCGAACGGGCCATCGCCGCCGGGGGTACCACGTTGCGCGATTTCGCCTCCGCCGAAGGCAAGCCCGGATATTTCCAGCACGAGTTCGCCGTGTATGGCCGTGAAGGCAAGCCTTGCAAGCGGTGCGGCGCGCGCATCCGCGCCTCGCGCCAGGGGCAGCGCTCGACCTTCTTCTGCCCGCGTTGCCAGCGATGAGCGTGACCGGAACGTGGTCGGTGCCCGCGCGCGCGGTGGAGCTCACCCTCGCCGAGCTGGGCCAGTGGCGCCGCGCATGCGCCAACGAGCTCGCCGAATTCCGCCGCTGGGCCACGGTGGGCCGCTCGATCGACGAGCAGACCGCGGCGCGGCTGGCACACCTCGAGCGCCGACTGCTGGGCGAGAGGCTGACCGTCGCCTTCGTGGCCGAATATTCCCGCGGCAAGAGCGAGCTCATCAACGCGCTTTTCTTCGCCGACCTGGGCGAGCTCCTGCCTTCCGGGCTGGGCCGCACGACGCTGTGCCCCACGGAGGTCTTGTGGGATCCCGCGCGGCCACCGTCGCTGCGATTGCTGCCGATCGAAACCCGCAGCAGCCCGCAGGCGTTGCGCAGCTTCATGGGCCTGGACGATGCCTGGCATGAAGTCGCGCTCGACCTCGCGAAGCCCGAATCACTCGCGGCATGCCAGGCGATCTCGGCGACGCGCACCGCCACTCCGGCCGAAGCCGCGCTGCTGGGCCTCGCCGAAGGCGACGAGGTGGCAGACCTCGAGATACCGCGATGGCGCTACGCCATCGTGAACCTGCCGCACCCGGCACTCGAGAACGGCCTCGTCATCCTGGACATGCCCGGCCACAACACCATCGGCTCCGAGCCCGAGATCACGATGAACCGCTTGCCCGACGCCGCGGCGATCGTCTTCCTGCTCGGGGCCGACACCGGCGTCACGCGCAGCGACAGCGAGCTGTGGAGCGAGCACATCGAGCCGATCCAGGGGGCCGGCAGCAGCTGCTACGTGGTGCTGAACAAGATCGACGGCCTGCGCGACGGCTTCAAGCCGGAGACGCAGGTGCTGGCGGAGATCGAGAAGCAAGTCCGCGGCACAGCCGACGCGCTTCGCATCGCCCCGGCCCGCGTATTTCCCCTCTCCGCACGGCAGGGCCTGCTCGCCCGCATGAAGGACGACCGCGAAGGCATCATCCGCAGCCGCATCTATCGCCTGGAGCAGGCCCTCGCCCGCGGGCTGGTGCAGGAACGTCGCCGGGACCACGCCGCCGCGGTAAGGGCGGAATCCCGCGTTGCATTCGCCGAGTCCTCGGCCCTCATCGAGAGCCGGCTCGCCTTCGCCAACGAGCAGCTGGAAGAGATCGCGGCGATCCAGGGCAAGAACCAGCACCTGCTGGAGGCGCTGGCCCGCAGGGCCGCGGCCGAGCGCGTGCGCCTCGAGCAGGCGCGAGCTTCGCTCATGGAGTTGCGCACCGCGCACAACCGCCACGCGGCGGACCTCGCCCGCCTGCTCGACCCGAACCAGGCGCGTGCCGCCGGGGCCGAGGCCAAGGCGCGCGTGTTGTCCAGCCGCTTCTCGCGCCAGATCGGCGAGGCGCTCGACGAGTTCTTCCGCAAGTCGCGCGCCCAAGTCGGGGAGGCCGTGGCGGTCATCCTGGAAGCCCACGCGCTGATGGACCGCATGAGCCATCGCTTCCGCGACGAATACCGCATCGCCTCCGTGGAGGTGGCCGATTTTCCCACCGAGCGCTTCGTGGTCGAGCTCGACCGCCTCGAGGCAGCGTGCGCGCGCGACTTCAAGGGCGCGGGCAGCCTGCTCACGCGGGGACGCTCGACGCTCGGCGCTCGCTTCTTCGATACCGTGGCCCTCAACGTGGTTCGTGTGTTCGAGATTGCCGGGCGGGAATCGCGAACCTGGATGGCGGGTTTCATCCGTCCGCTCGAGGCGCAGGTCGCGGACTTCCAGGAACAGGCGAACGCGCGCATCGAGGGGATGGCGCGCATCCGCAACGCCGAGGTCGACCTGGTCGCGCGGCTGGACGAGCTGAAGGTGCTGGCCGCGGACGTCGCGGCCCAGCTGGCGCAAAGCCGCGAATACCAGCAGCGCCTCATGGCGCTCCTCGCGAAGGAGCTTTAGGAAACGCCGGGGACGCTCAGGCTGCGTCCTTGCGCAGCGTGAGGATGCGGTACTTGGCCTCGAGCTGCTCTCGTGTCTCGACGTGGTCGGGATCCAGTGGAATGCAGTCCACCGGGCAGACCTCGCGGCACTGCGGCACGTCGAAGTGGCCCACGCATTCCGTGCAGCGCGTGGCGTCGATCACGTAGATCTCCGGTCCCAGGGAGATCGCGTCGTTCGGGCACTCGGGCTCGCAGACGTCGCAGTTGATGCACTGGTCGGTGATCTTGAGCGCCATGGGTTCCCTTACTCGGTCCCGCGGCCGGTCTTCTCGCGCATGCGCCGCGCGGTGACCGGGTGGACGAACGCCGAGATGTCGCCGCCCAGCACGGCGATCTCGCGCACGATGGTGGCCGAGAGGAAGAGATAGCTGTCCGAAGGCGTGAGGAAAAGCGTCTCCACGCCCGGCGCAAGGCGCCGGTTCATGCCGGCCAGCTGGAATTCGTATTCGAAGTCGGACACCGCGCGCAGGCCGCGCATGATGACGGTGGCCTCCTGTTCGCGCACAAATTCCGACAGCAGCCCGGTGAAGCCCAGCACCGTCACGTTGGCGTATGGCTCGAGCACCTCGCGCGCGATGGCCACGCGCTCCTCGAGCGAGAAGAACGGCCGCTTCGCCTGGCTGTGGGCGACTCCCACGATCACGCGGTCGAACAGGCGCGAGGCTCGCTGGATCAGGTCCTCGTGGCCGTTGGTGACCGGGTCGAACGTGCCCGGGTAGACCGCTCGGATCGTCATGGATCGCAGGGCTCCAAAAGGGCATAGCGTACCGCCCCGGCGCGATCCTGGCGCAGCGCGCGCCATCCGGCGCCCGCGTCGAGCGCCTCGGCGCCTTCCACGTAGACACGCGCGCCGGTGGCCAGCCGCGGCCTCACCGCCTCGAGCGCGGCAGCTACCAGGCGGCTTGCGTAGGGCGGGTCCACGAAGGCCACGTCGAAGGACTCGCTCGACCGCGCGAGCCATGCGATCGCGTCGGCTTCCACGACCTCCGCGCCGCTCGCGCCGAGATCGCGCGCGTTCTCGCGAAGCGCTGCCGCCGTCGGGCGATCGCGCTCGAGCAGGACCGCGCGGCGCGCGCCGCGCGACAGCGCCTCGAAGCCGAGCACGCCGCTGCCGGCGAACAGGTCGATGCAGGAAAGTCCGTCGAGGCGCTGGCCAAGCCAGTTGAAGAGGGTTTCACGCACGCGGTCGGGGGTGGGGCGCAGCTGCGCAGTGGCGGGAAACCGGATGAGGCGGCTGCGCCATTCGCCCGCGATGATGCGCACGCGGTTGCGGCTGGTCATCGTGAATCGATCATACCGTAAAATAATTCGACTCCCGCTCCATGGCCCGCCTGGCGAGCCGCCCTCCATGCCTCCCCTTTTCGGCAAGAAAGAAGCCCCCGGTCCGGCCGCGGAATCCGGCCTGAAGGCGTTCCTCAAGAAGGACCTCGAGCTCACGCGCGCCCGGTGGGGCAAGGCGCTCGCGGTGTTGCGGGCTGCTCCGCGCATCGACGAGTCCCTCTACGAGGCGCTGGAAGCGCAGCTGATCGAGGCCGACGTGGGAGTGGCCGCGACGCAAACGCTCATCCAGGCGCTGCGTCGCGCGCAGAAGGACAAGCGGCTGGAGAACGCCGATGCGCTGGAAGCCGAGCTCAAGCAGGCGTTGGTCGAGCTCCTGGCCCCGCTCGAGAAGCCGCTGCCCGACGATGCGCGAAAGCCCTACGTGATCCTGCTGGCCGGCGTGAACGGTGCCGGGAAAACGACCACGATCGCGAAGCTCACGCACTATTTCCAGGCGCGCAACCGCTCGGTGCTCCTCGCCGCGGGTGATACGTTCCGCGCCGCGGCGATCGAGCAGCTCGCCGAATGGGGCGCGCGCCACAACGTGACCGTCGTCTCCCAGGCGAAGGGCGACTCCGCCGCCGTGATCTTCGATGCGGTGCAATCGGCGCGTGCTCGAGGCATTGACGTGGTGCTCGCCGACACCGCCGGGCGCCTGCCCACGCAGCTGCACCTCATGGAGGAGATCCGCAAGGTGAAGCGTGTCGTCGCCAAGGCAGATCCCACCGCCCCGCACGAGACACTCCTCGTGATCGATGCCAACACGGGCCAGAACGCCGTGCGCCAGGTGAAAGCGTTCGACGAGGCTCTCGGCCTCACGGGGCTCGTGGTCACCAAGCTGGACGGAACCGCCAAGGGTGGCGCGGTCGCGGCGATCGCGCGCGAGCACCCCGTTCCCATCCGCTTCATCGGCATCGGCGAGAAGGCCGGCGACCTGCGGCCGTTCGTCGCGGCGCAGTTCGTGGAGGCGCTCTTCGGGTGATCCGCTTCTCCGCGGTGGCGAAGCGTTATGCCGGCGGTCATGAAGCCCTGCGCGACGTGACGCTCGAGGTCGCCGACGGTGAGATGGTGGCCATCACCGGCCACTCCGGGGCCGGCAAATCGACCCTGCTCAAGCTCGCGGCGGGAATCGAGCGCGCCACGACGGGAACGGTGGTCGTCAACGGCCAGAACCTCGCGGCCCTGGGCGAGACCGCGCTTGCGATACTGCGTCGCCACGTGGGCTTCGTGTTCCAGGACCACAAGCTGCTCTACGACCGCAGCTGCTTCGACAACGTGGCGCTGCCGTTGCGCCTAGCCGGTTTCGGGCGCGCGGAGGCAGGCCGGCGCGTGCGCGCGGCCCTCGACAAGGTGGGGCTGCTGGGACGCGAGAAGGCGATGCCCGTCGCCCTGTCCGGAGGGGAGCAGCAGCGCCTTTGCATCGCGCGCGCGATCGTGAACCGGCCGATGCTGCTCATCGCGGACGAGCCCACCGGCAACCTCGATCCCGATTACGCACGCGCCATCGTCGACCTCTTCGCATCGTTCCACCAGGTGGGAGTGACCGTGCTGCTGTCGACGCACGATGAGGCGAGCCTCGGAAGCCTGGGTGCTCGCCGGGTGGCGCTGGCCGCAGGCCGGCTGCTCACGCCATGAGAGCCCTCTGGCGCATGCACGCGCACGCGCTCGCCGACGCGCTGCGGCGCGTGGCCTCGCAACCCTCGGGGGCGCTGATGTCGGTGCTGGTGCTCGGGCTCGCCGTCGCCTTGCCGGTGGTCGCCGCGGTGGCGCTGCGCAGCGCCGGGGCGGCCGCGGCATCGCTGGACACCGAGCCGCACGTCAATGTGTACCTGGCGCTCGATGCAACGGATGCCGACGTGCGCCGCGTGGAGCTCGCCCTCAAGGCGCACCCCGAGGCTGCCGCGGTGAGCTTCATCCCGCGCGAGAAGGCGCTTCAGGAACTGCGCGCAACCACGCACCTCGCAGAGATCCTGGCAGCGCTCGAGCGTAATCCGCTTCCGCACGCTTTCACCGTCCGTGTCCGGACGACCGACGCCGCGCGGCTCGAGTCGGTGCGCGCCGCGTGGTCGGCGCTTCCCAAGGTCGACCAGGTCGGCGCCGATTTCGAATGGTCCCAGCGGCTCGCGCGATGGGTTCGCTTCGGCGAACGCGCCTTGGCCGCCTTGGCCCTGCTGCTGGGCGCGGCGGTCTCGTTCATCGTGGGACACCTCGTGCGCTTGCAGGTCCTCACCCGGCGCGAAGAGATCGAAGTGAGCCAGCTCATCGGGGCCACCGCCGCGGACGTCCGCCGGCCGTTTCTCTACCACGGCTTCCTGCAGGGACTTGCGGGAGGCGTGGCGGCAGTCGGATTGGCGTTCGCGCTGTGGGCTTGGCTGGCCGCCGAGCTGTCAGCGCTCACTCCCGGGTATCCCTCTGACATGAAACTTCTTTTTCTTCGCGTTGACGAAATGGCCCTGGTGGTTCTCGCCGCAGCGCTGTTGGGCCTCTTGGGTGCGTGGCTCGCCGTCGGTCGCGAAATCCGGCACTTTTCGGTCGGCTGAGCGGAACCCTTTACCGCTTTAGCACTCCAACTGGCAGAGTGCTAAAATGCCCAGCCACAGGAGGTACCCGAGCCTTATGACCACTTTCGCCCTGCAGGCCCTGCCCCCCGTTTCCAGCCTGGAAGCCTATGTCCAGGCGGTGAACCGCGTGCCGATGCTGTCGGCCGAACGCGAGATCGAGCTCGGCCGCAAGCTGAAGGCCGAGAACGACCTGGCCGCCGCGCGCGACCTGGTGATGTCGCACCTGCGCCTCGTGGTGGCCGTGGCCCGCAACTACATGGGTTATGGCCTGCCCCAGGCCGACCTCATCCAGGAGGGCAACGTGGGGTTGATGAAGGCCGTGAAGCGCTTCGACCCGGAGCGCGGCGTGCGCCTGGCATCCTTCGCCATCCACTGGATCAAGGCCGAGATGCACGAGTACATCCTCAGGAACTGGAGGATGGTCAAGATCGCCACCACCAAGGCGCAGCGCAAGCTCTTCTTCAACCTGCGCAGCATGAAGGCGAGCAGCGCGGCGCTCACGCCGACGGAGATCACGCAGGTGGCCGAGACGCTCAACGTGAAGGAGAGCGACGTGATCGAGATGGAGCAACGCCTGCAGGGGAGCGACCTCGCGCTCGAGCCGTCGCCCGACGATGGCGACGAGCCGGTCTCGCCGATCGCATTCCTCGCAGACAGCGCCGAGGGCCCCTCGGAGATCTACGAGCGCGAGGAAACCGAACGCGCCGAAGCCATGGGCCTCAAGCGCGCGCTAGAGCAGCTCGACGATCGCAGCCGCCGCATCGTGTCGGCGCGCTGGCTGGACGAGAAGCAGCCCAGGACGCTGCACGAGCTCGCCGCCGAGTTCGGCGTCTCGGCCGAACGCATCCGCCAGATCGAGGCCAAGGCGCTGCAGAAAATGAAGAAGATGATGGTCTCGCAGTAAAACGACCGGCCGGCCGTCGCCGGAGCGGGCTCGGCGACGCGAGACGGAAACCACGGGGCTTCGGCCCCGTTTTCTTTTTCCTAGGCCGCCGAGGCGAGCAGCGCGCGCAGGTCGGCGGCGAGGTCCCTGGTCTTCGTGCCCGGCGGCACCACGAGGCGGATCCGACCCTGCGGGTCGAATACGAACATCTGCGAGGTGTGGTCGACCGTGTAAGTCTCCGGCGTCTTCCCCTCGCGCACCGCCGAGTACACCTTGAAGTCCTTCTTCACGCGATCGAGCGCCGCCTCGTCGCCGTACAGGCCGAGGAAACCGGGGTGGAAGGCGGGGACGTATTGCCGCAGGAGCTCGGGCGTGTCGCGCTGCGGATCCACGGTCACGAACAACACCTGAACGCGATCGCCCTCGCTCCCCAGCTCACGCACGGCCGCCGCCGCGTCGGCGAGCGCCGTGGGGCAAACGTCGGGGCAATGCGTGAAACCAAAGAAGACGATCACCGCCTTGCCGCGGAAGTCCGCGAGCGATCGCGGCTTGCCGTGGTGGTCGGTGAGGCGAAGGTCGCCGCCCATCGCGGCACCACTCACGTCGATGGCGTGGAAGGCCGGTTTGGGTGGCCCGCCGAAGCGATCGCATCCCGGAAGCGCGGCAATGGCGATGGCCGCCAGCGCCGCGAGCAGGCGGCGGCGTTTCACCCGGGCAGCGGCAGGTAGTGGTCGACCATCAGGGCCGCGAAGAGCATCGCCAGGTAGAAGATCGAGTAGGCGAAGGTGCGGCGCGCCAGCGCATCGCTGTAGCGCCGCCAGATGCGCAACGCATACGCGAGGAACACGGCATCGAGGACCAGGGCGGCGCCCAGATAGAAGACACCCGCCATGCCGGTCGCGAATGGCAGCAAGGAGGCCGCCGTGAGCAGGAACGTGTACAGCAACAGGTGCAGGCGCGTGTATTCCTCGCCGTGCGTCACGGGCAGCATGGGCACCCCCGCGCGCGCGTATTCGTGGCGACGGTAGAGCGCCAGCGCCCAGAAATGGGGCGGCGTCCACGCGAAGATGATGAGGAAGAGCAGCAACGGCTGGAAGGTCACGTCGCCCGTGATCGCCGCCCAGCCGAGCACCGGCGGCATCGCGCCGGAGGCTCCGCCGATCACGATGTTCTGCGGCGTGGCGGGCTTGAGGATCACGGTGTAGATGATCGCGTAACCGACGAAGGTGGCCAGCGTGAGCCACATCGTCAGCGGATTCACCGCGTGCCACAGCACGGCGAGCCCCAGGCCGCCGACGCAGCCTGCCGCAAGCAGGATCTGCGCGTGGGAGATGGTGCCCATGACGGTGGGGCGCCCACGCGTACGCGCCATTGCCGCGTCGATCTTCTCCTCGACCAGGCAGTTGAACGCCGCGGCCGCACCAGCCACCAGCGCGATGCCGAGGGTGGCCCAGGCGAGCAGGGGCGCGGGCGGCACGGAGGGGCTCGCGAGCAGCATGCCGATCACGGCGGTGAAGACGATGAGCGACACGACCCTGGGCTTGGTCAGGTGCCAGAACTGCACCAGGATGGGGGCGGCTTGGAGGGTGGCTTGCAAGGCGATTTCGGGTATGCCCGGCCCAGGGGCGGGAAGCCCGTTATTTTACGTCACCGCGAGGTGCTTTCGCTCAGCCGATCTGGGATGCGCGCAGCAGCCGCTCGAGGTCCTTCAGCATGCGCGCGCGATCGGCTCTCGCGGGCCACCTCAACATCACATTGCCGCGCGGGTCGACAAGATAGATGTGGGCGCGATCGTTGGCGGCGCCGGCAGGCAGCACCATGCCGCGCGGGGTGATCGCGACGAGCGTGCCTTCGAATTCCCGCAAGGCGCCAGGGTCGGGCGCCTGCACATCGTCCACGACGAACACCCGCTCGACCCGAATCGCCTTGCGCCCGAGCGCGAGCCGGACCTGGCGCATCGCCTCGAGCTTCTCGCGGCAAGCCGCCGGGCATGCCCCGGAGTCCGATGCCACCATCGCCCAGCGGCCAAGCACCCGAGAGAAATCGAAGCGGCCGCCATCGACGCCCTGGAACGGCTGGCGGGTCACGGCCGTCGGGGGGATCAACTCTCCGTAGTTGGCCGTGGCCTCGTGGGGAAAGAAGTAATACGCGACGAAAGAAGCCGCGATCGGCGCCGCGAAGAGTGCCGCCATCAGCAAGAGCTTGGCGCGAGGGGAAAGCCTCACGCGACGCGCCGAAGGTTCAGGCCGAGCCAGAGCGCCAGCGTCGTCAGCGCGAGCGCGTACCACGTGAGCGCGTATTCGTGGTGCTTGGCCACCCCGGCGTCGGGCTTCTCGACCACCGGCGCCAGGCCCGGGGCTGGCCTGTCGGACAGGATCACCACCGGCAACAAGGCGAGGCCAGAGTGGGCGGCATACCGCTCTATGGAAAGGTTCTGCCACACGTTGCCCGCGACGACCTCGCTGGACAGCTCGCGAAAACGCTCCGGCGGGCGGACCGCGAGGCCGCTCGCCTCAACGCGGCCCGCGGGCACCGGTATGGGAGGGGCCTTCGGGTAGCGCGCGTCACGCGTGATCCAGCCGCGATTGACCAGCACTGCGGCGCCGCTGTCGAGCTGCAGCGGCGTGATCACGTGGAAGCCCGCGCGGCCCGCCTGGATGCGATTGTCGATGTAGATCTGCTTCTGCGCGAGCCAGCGGCCGCTCGCGCGCAGGCGCCGGTAGAGCAGCGGGTCTGCCGAGGCCACGGCGCCCGTGAGGACGACCGGGCTTTCCGCGATGCGGGCATCATAGAGGGCCTGACGCGCCTGCTTCTCATCGGCGCGGTTCAGCTGCCAGCGCCCCAGGGAGAGCAGCAACGCGAGCATCGCCGCCGCCGCGAGCGTTGTCACCAGCCGCGGCGCGAAGGAGAATGGGCCGATGCGCATCGTCATCATCATCCTGCTTTTCGCCGTCCTCGCGAGCCTCTTCTCCGGGCTCTACTTCGTCTACCGCGACAAGGGCGGCAGCAACCGGGCGGTCATCTCCCTCACCATCCGCATCGTGCTGTCGATACTGGTATTCGCCATCCTGATGGCGTCCTACTACTTCGGGTGGATACCGGAGAGGGGGTTGTAGGAAGGGGAAAGGGTTGTCGCCCCGGTGCAGGCCGGGCCCAATTTCAGGGGGTTCCGCCTACGCGGGAACGACGTCGCCTTTCGACTCCCCTTCGCCTTCCCCTAGCCCTGCCTTCACACCCAATACACGAAGACGAACAGCAGCAGCCAGACCACGTCGACGAAGTGCCAGTACCACGACACGGCCTCGAAGCCGAAGTGGTGGTCCGGCTTGAAGTGGCCCGCCACGCAGCGGAAAAGGATCACGATCAGCATGGTCACCCCGAGCGTCACGTGGAAGCCGTGGAAGCCGGTGAGCATGAAGAACGTCGAGCCGAAGACGCCGGTGGTCATCTTCAGGTTCAGGTCCGAATAGGCATGCACGTATTCGTAGGCCTGCAGCCCGAGGAAGATGATGCCGAGCAGGATGGTGAGGAAGAGCCCGAAGATGAGGTTGCCGCGGTCACCCTTCTTGAGCGCCCAGTGGGCCCACGTGACCGTCACGCCCGAGGAGAGCAAAAGCAGCGTGTTGATCGCGGGGATGCCCCAGGCGCCCATGGGCGAGAACTCGGGCGGCCGGTACGGGCCGGCGCTCGGCCATTGTGGCGAGAACTCAGGCCAGAGCAGCTTGTTCTCGGGGTCGCCCAGCCACGGCAGCGAGTACACGCGGGCGTAGAAGAGCGCGCCGAAGAAGGCGGCGAAGAACATCACCTCGGAGAAGATGAACCAGCTCATCGCCCAGCGGAATGACATGTCCACCTGGCTGTTGAAGAGCCCGCCCTCGCTTTCGCGGATGACCGTGCCGAACCAGCCGAAGAGCATGTACACCAGGATGAAGAAACCGAGCGCGAAGGATATCCAGCCCGCGCCGTAGCCGTTCATGAGCATGACGCCGCCGATCGCGAGGAAGAAGAGCGCCGTCGAGCCCACCACGGGCCAGTGCGAGGGAGGAGCGAAGTAATAACCGGTCGTCTGTGTGTTGGCCACGGCCTGATTCCTTGTCGAGTGCTGTTTCTGTTTTTTGCCTACCGCCTACCGCCCATGCGATGCCGCTTTGCCGAACCCTACCGCGTCACGAGCTTCACCACCGCGAACAGCACCAGCACGAACGCCACGCCCGCCACCAGGCCGGCTGCGATCACGTGTTGCGGCTTGAGGCCCTGGAAGTCGGCATGGTAGTCCGAGCGCCGGCGCACGCCGAGGAAGCCCCAGAACACCGCCTTGAAGGCGTCACCGAGCTTCACGAGCGCGCCTTTTCGAAGAACGTGTACGAAAGCGAAATGGTTTCCAGGTCTCTCGGGGCGTCCGGGCTCACCCGGAACACAACCGGCATCTCGCGCGCTTCGCCGGCGGCGAGCGTCTGGTCGCTGAAGCAGAAACATTCCTGCTTCTGGATATAGCGGTTGGCGCGCGCGGGCGCCGTGTTCATCACGGCATGCGCCGTTACCGGCCGCCCGAGGGTGTTCACCACGCGGTAGCGCACGGTCACGAGCTCGCCCGGATGCAGCTTGAGCGACCGGTCGATGGCCTCGAAGGTCCAGGGAAGCCCCGCGCTCGATGCCACGAGCTCCACGGAGACCTCGCGGCTGCGATCGACCTGCGTGTTTTCCACGGGCGCGGCCACCGCGCGCTGCTGCGTGATGCCGATGGCCTCGCAGATCTGGCGGTACATCGGCACCATCGCCGCGCAGAAGCCCAGCATCGCCACCGCGATGACGAGGAGCTTCCTCAGCATCTGGCGGTTGCGCAGCGCGACGTCGGCCGTGAGGGTGCTCATCGCAGGAACTTGAGGATCACCACGAGGTATATTCCGAGCGCCATCGCGGCGAGCACGAGCCCGGTCACGATGGCGTTCTTGCGTTGCCGATCCACCCTACTTGACCACCGGGGCGGTCTCGAACGTATGGTACGGCGCGGGCGTGGGCAGGTGAGTCCACTCGAGGGAGTCCGCGCCATCCCAGGGCTTCTCGGCCGCCTTCGCGCCGCCGCGGATCGTCGATATCACGATGTAGAGGAAGAAGACCTGCGACAGGCCGAAGATGAACGCGCCCACCGTGGAGATCGCGTTCCACTCGGTGAACTGCAGCGCGTAGTCCGGGATGCGGCGCGGCATGCCCGCGAGGCCGAGGAAGTGCTGCGGGAAGAAGGCGATGTTGAAGCCGATCATCGAGAGCCAGAAATGCGCCTTGGCCATGCCCTCGCTGTACATGTGGCCGGTCCACTTGGGCAGCCAGAAGTAGATGCCCGCGAAGATCGCGAAGAGCGCGCCCGACACCAGCACGTAGTGGAAGTGCGCGACCACGTAGTAGGTGTTGTGCAGCGTGATGTCCACCGGAGCGATGGCCAGCACGAGGCCGGAGAAGCCGCCGATGGTGAAGAGGAAGATGAAGCCGATGGCGAAGAGCATCGGCGCCTCGAAGGTCATCGAGCCGCGCCACATGGTGGACAGCCAGTTGAAGATCTTCACGCCCGTCGGCACGGCGATGAGGATGGTCGCGTACATGAAGAACAGGTTGCCGGCCGCGGGCATGCCCACCGTGAACATGTGGTGGCCCCACACGATGAACGAGAGGATGGCGATCGAGGCGGTCGCGTACACCATCGAGGCGTAGCCGAAGAGCGGCTTGCGCGCGAAGGCCGGGATGATCTGCGACACGATCCCGAACGCCGGCAGGATCATGATGTACACCTCGGGGTGGCCGAAGAACCAGAATATGTGCAGGAACATCGTCGGATCGCCGCCGCCGGCCGCGTTGAAGAAGGACGTGCCGAAGTGGCGGTCGGTGAGCAGCATGGTGATGGCGCCCGCCAGCACCGGCATCACGGCGATCAGCAGGTAGGCGGTGATGAGCCAGGTCCACGCGAAGAGCGGCATCTTCATGAGCGTCATCCCCGGCGCGCGCATGTTGAGCACGGTGGTGATGATGTTGATCGAGCCCATGATCGAGGAGGCGCCCAGGATGTGGATCGCCAGGATCGTCATGTCGACCGAGATGCCCTGCTGGATGATGAGCGGGGGATAGAGCGTCCATCCCGAGGCGGCAGCCCCCCCGGGCACGAAGAACGACGTGAGCAGCAGCAGCGCCGCCGGGATGAGCAGCCAGAAGCTCCAGTTGTTCATGCGCGGGAAGGCCATGTCGGCCGCGCCGATCTGCATCGGAATCAGCCAGTTCGCGAAGCCCACGAACGCCGGCATGATCGCGCCGAACACCATGACCAGGCCGTGGATCGTCGTAAGCGAGTTGAAGAACTGCGGATCGACGATCTGCAGCCCGGGCTGGAAGAGCTCGGCGCGGATAAGCAGGGCCATCACCCCGCCGGTGAGGAACATGGCGAAGGAGAACCAGAGGTACATCGTGCCGATGTCCTTGTGGTTCGTGGTGTACAGCCAGCGGGTGATTCCCGCCGGCGGGCCATGGTGGTCGTGCGCGTCGGCGTGGCCGTGGGTGTGGTCGTGGGTGGTTGCGTGGGCCATGCTGTGCTCCGCTTTCTGTATCTCGTGAATGGGTCTTCAGCGAACCGCGGCGAGCATGTGGTCGACCGCCGCCTTGACCGCCTCGTCGCTCAGTGCCGTGTTGCCGCCCTTGGGGGGCATCGCGCCCTTGCCCTTGAGGGCCGACGCATACAGCGTGTCCTTGCCCTGCTTGAGGCGCGGCTCCCACTGCGCCTTGTCGCCCAGCTTCGGCGCTCCGGCCACACCCGCGGCATGGCAGACGCTGCAAGCGGTGTCGTAGGTGGACTTGCCATCGGCCTTGCCCGGGGCGGCAGCGCCTGCCGGCGCCCCGGCGGCCTGGGCCGCCGCGACCTGCTGCGGCTGCGGCTGGCCCTGTGTCGGCGCGGCCTGGGCGACGGCGGTGGGTGTCGGCGGGGGCGGCATCTTGGCCTTGGCTTCCTGGACCCACTTCGCGTAATCGGCTTCGGACTTCACCTCGACCACGATCGGCATGTATGCATGCTCCTTGCCGCAGATCTGGCTGCATTGCCCGCGGAAGGTGCCGGTCTTGGTGGCGGTGAACCACGCGTCCTTGATGAAACCCGGGATGCCATACTGGTTGATCCCGAGCTGGGGCACGTACCAGCCGTGGATCACGTCCTGTGAGGTGATGAGCAGGCGCACCTTCTTGTTGACGGGCACGACCATGGGGCGGTCGACTTCCAGCAGGTAGTTCTCGTTCTTCTTCGCGCCGACCTTCGTGTACTCCTCGATCTGGTCGCGGGGCGTCGAAAGGTTGGACACGAAGCGCACGCCGTCCTGCATGTAGTCGTATTCCCAGCGCCATTGCAGGGCCGTCACCTTGATCGTCATGTCGGCGGCGGAAGCGTCCTTCATCTCCAGCATCGTCTTGGTCGCCGGCCAGGCCATGGCGACCAGCACGATGAGCGGCACCAGCGTCCAGATGATCTCGATGGTGGTGTTCTCGTGGAACTGCGCCGCCTTGGCGCCCACCGAGCGGCGGTGCTTGAAGATCGACCAGAACATCGCCCCGAAGACGATGAAGAAGATCACGACGCACACCCAGAGGATGCCCCAGTGCAGGTCGTAGGCGTCCTGGGCCATGGGAGAGGCCGGCGGCAGGATGTCCACCATGTAGTCCGCAAGCGCCGCGGTGGGCGCGAGCATCGCGGAGACGGTGAGAGGCAGCGCGCGCAGGTGTTTCAAAAGCATGTGTTGACCCTTGTTATCCGATTTCTCTCAATTCGCGGTGACTGCAATGCGTCCGCGGAGCGATTCCGCGAGGCGCCGCCGCCCCTCGTCCGACAGCATCCTGCCCAACGTCACCGCCCGCCCCGCATAGGCGAGGCGCAGGGTGCAACGCGCGCCACTGCTCAGAACCTCGACCCGGGCCCACGGCCGGTGCGCGACGAATCGCATGTGCCGGTCGGCCTCCCGCGCCTCCCATCGAACCTCGTGCTCCCCCACCTCGAGCCGCTCGTAGTCGGCGTCGTGCCGCGCCAGGATCCGGAACGCGATCGCGACAAGCGCCACCTCCAGGCCCGCGAACGGCATCACCGGCCACGCCCCGATCAGCGCGGCACCCCCGGCCACGCCCAGTGTCGTAGCGGCGATCGCCGCGAGGGCCCAGCGACGTGCCGCGACGCCCAGCGAACGGTTGGGCTTCGTGACAAGCAAGTAGGGCGGGGAAAACACTCGGATGAAGGACCGCTTCAAAAACCGGCCTATTTTAGCCGACCGCAGCAGGCGGCGCCACGGCGGCTCAGGCGGCGTCCGGCTTTCCACCGTGACCGGAGTCTTCCGCGTCGTCTTCTTTCGCCGGAATCCGATAGGTCTCCGAAGCCCAGCCGCCCAGGTCGGTGAGGCGGCAGCGCTGGCTGCAGAACGGCCGGAAACGATTCGACTCCCCGAACACCGCGGCCTCGCCGCACGCCGGGCAGGCGACGAGGCGCGCCTTGCTCACAAATTGCAGAACGCCAGCTCGAAGGGCACGTCCTGGTCGTACACGCGGGTCTTCTGGACGCCTTCGGGCAGCAGGAAGCGCACGTTGAGCGCGTACTTGTTGGCGCTGATCTCGGGCACGCACGGCATCTCGTCGGCGAGCGACAGGCGAAGCATCTGCGCGGGCTTCTCGGCGGGCGTCTGCTGGTAGACGCCCTGGAAGGCGATGAGCGAGGAGGTGCGGCCGCTTTCGCGCAGGACGCGCAGGACGATGGCGAACGCGGCGTGCACCGGGAGCAATGGCTTGAGCCACGCATGCAGGTCGCCGCGGCGCCGCTCGGCGGGATGGTGCAGCCAGGCGTGGTACGAAGGCAGGTCGAATTCGCTGGTGCCACCGGGAATGCCGGCGCGCTGCTTGATCGCCATCAGCCACTCGTTCTCGCGCAGCGACTGCCCGGTCTTGCCCGAGGTCGCGTGCAGCTTGGCGAAGGCGACCTCGATCTCGCCCAGCACGCTGTCCAGCTTCGCCTCGGAGATGGCGGGATTGTGGCGCAGCGCCTCGAGGAAGGTGCGTTGCCGGTCGAGCTCCTGGAGCAGGTCGCTCTTCAGGTCGGCGCGGCTCGCGACTTCCAGGATCTCGAAGAGGCCCGTGAGGCAGGCGTGGTGGTCGTGGGTGGCATCCTTGTCGAGGAAGAACAGCACGCGTTCGTACAGGTCCTCGAGTCGGAGGAGGGTCCTGATGCGCTCGTTCAGCGGATATTCGTAGGTGATCACCGGGCCCGCGCCCCCCACAGGTGGCCGGGATTATGCGGCATCGAGAGGCCCGCCGGAATAGATTCGGTGCAGCATTTCGCACTGCGCAGCCGTGGCCGCCATGTCGCCGCCGTTCCAGACGACGTCATCGGCCGCCTGCAGGCGCCGCCATCGTGGCCATTGCGCGTGCATGATGGCGCGGACCTGCGAGGGATCGAGCCCCGAGCGAGCCACCACCCGCGATACCTGCAGCTCCTCCGGGCAATCCACCACGAGCACGCGAGAGACTCTCCCCGCGTAGCCGCGCGTCTCCAGCAGCAGGGGTACTGCCAGCAGCGCATAGGGGCCGGCCGCGCGCGCAAGCGCGGCTTCGGCTCGTTCACGTATGCGTGGGTGCAGGAGCGATTCCAGGCGCGCGCGCGCCGAGGCGTCCTGGAAGGCGAGAGCGCGCATGGCGGCCCGGTCGAGGGCGCCATCCGCCCCGACGAAGCGGTCGCCGAACTCGGCTTTCAACGCGGGCATCGCGGCCCCGCCGGGCGCAGTGAGCTCATGAGCGATGGCGTCGGTGTCCACGAGGTCGGCCCCGAGCGTGCGCAGCCTCTCGGCCACGGTGGACTTGCCGCTGCCGATGCCGCCGGTGAGCCCGATCACCGGCCGCGGCCCGGCCGCAGGCGTCATCCGGGAAATCGCCCCAGCCAGAAGGTCACGGCTTCCCGGCCCCAGAGCAGCGCGGCGATGCCGCCGAGCGCGAGGTAGGGGCCGAAGGGAATGCGCGCGTCCATTCCCCGCCGCGAAAGCCACAGGACGGCGGCGCCGATGGCCGCGCCCAGCGTTGCCGATACCACGATCACGAAAGGCAAAACCTGCCAACCGGTCCACGCACCAATCGCCGCCAGCAGCTTGAAATCGCCGTAGCCCATGCCCTCCTTCTTTGCGAGCAGGCGGAACCCCCAGTACACGGACCACAGGATGAGGTAGCCACCGGCCGCGCCGAAAACTGCCGAGCGCAGGTCCGTGAACACGGCGAACGTGTTGACCAGCAGCCCCGCCCAGAGAAGCGGCAAGGTGATGTCGTCGGGAAGCAGCTGGGTGTCGAGGTCGATGAAGGTGAGCGCGAGCAGCGCCCAGCCGAAGGCGAGCGCGGCAACCAGCTGCGCCGAATAACCGAAGCGCCATGCGAGCAGCACGGCGAGAAGTCCCCCAAGGAGCTCCACGAACGGGTAGCGCGCGCTGATGGGAGCCGCGCACGCCGCGCATTTGCCGCGCAGCGCAAGCCAGCCGACCACCGGCACGTTGTGCACGGCGCGGATGCCGGCCCCGCACGAGGGACAGCGCGAGGGCGGCTTGAAAAGGTTCAGCGGCTCCGCCTTCGGAGCGTCGCGGCCCTCGAGCTCGGCGCAATCGCCTCGCCACTGCGCCTCCATCATGAGCGGCAGGCGGTGGATGACCACGTTGAGGAAAGATCCCACGCACAGCCCCAGCAGGCCCACGGTGGCCCAAAGGGCGGCGGTCGAGGCCTGCAGCAGCGAGAGGAATTCCATCGTTGTCGTTGTGGTCTTGGTGGAAACAAAAAGGGCGCGGAGGTCGTCCGCGCCCCGGGGTCGGGCCCCTCTTCGGCTCCCTCGCCCTAGATCGCCTGGCCCATCTTGAAGATCGGCAGGTACATGGCGACGACGATGCCGCCGATGAGGCCGCCCAGGATCACCATGATCGCAGGCTCCATGAGCGATGAGAGCGAGTCGACCGCCTCGTCCACCTCGGCCTCGAAGAAGTCGGCCACCTTCGAGAGCATCGCGTCCAGGGCGCCCGACTCCTCGCCGATGGCGCACATCTGCAGCACCATGCTGGGGAAGACGTTCGAGTTGGTCATGGCCTGGGTGAGTGCCGTGCCGCTCGAGACCTCGGCCTGGATGCGCTTGGTGGCCTCGAAATACACGTAGTTGCCGGCCGCGCCCGCCACGGAGTCGAGCGATTCGACCAGCGGCACGCCGGCCGCGAACATGGTGGAAAGCGTGCGGCACCAGCGCGCGATGGTGGCCTTGCGGATCACCTCTCCAAAGATCGGGATGCGCAGCGTGAGCCGGTCGATGAACCGCTGCATCGCGACCGAGCGCTTCCACATGTAGAAGAAGAACCAGATGCCGCCGCCGATGCCGGGGAAGAGCCACCACCAGTTTCCGATGAACCAGTCGGAGATCGCCATCACGACCAGCGTGGGCGTGGGCAGGTCGGCGCCGAAGCTCTTGAACAGGTCCTTGAACACCGGGATCACGAAGATCATGATCACCGCGGTCACGACCAGCGCCACCACGATGATAGAGATCGGGTAGAACAGCGCGCTCTTGATCTTGCCCTTGATGGCGAGGATCTTCTCCTTGTACGTCGCCAGGCGGTCGAGCAGCGTATCGAGGATGCCCGCGGCTTCGCCCGCCGCCACCAGGTTGCAGAAGAGGGTATCGAAGTAGAGCGGGTACTTGCGGAAGGCCTGCCCCAGCGAGGAGCCGGTCTCGACATCCGTCTTGATGTCGAGCAGCAGCTTGCCCACCGAAGGGTTTGCGTGGCCGCGCCCGACGATGTCGAAGGCCTGCAGCAGCGGCACGCCCGCCTTCATCATGACTGCGAGCTGGCGCGTGAAGATCGTGATGTCCTTCTCGGTGATCTTCTTGCCGCCGCGGCCCGTGACCTTCTTGACGCTCGAGACCTGGATGCCCTGGCGGCGAAGCGTCGCCACGACCAGGCTTTCCCCGGCCGCGCGCAGCTGCCCCGAGACCTGCTTGCCGGACTTGTCCTTGCCCGACCAGGTGTAGTTGAACTCCTTCTTGTCGCCTGCCGCCGGCTTCTTCGCAACCGCTGCCATGTTCGCTCTCCCTACTCGTTGGTGACGGCTTCGACCTCTTCCAGCGAGGTCGCGCCCTTCTTCACCTTCAAAAGACCCGATTGGCGCAGGTCCCTCACGCCTTCGCGCTGCGCCTGGTCAGCCAGGTCGATGGCGGTGCCGTTCTTCATGATGATGCGCTCCATCTCCTCGGAGATGGGCATCACCTGGTAGATGCCTACGCGGCCCTTGTAGCCGGTATTTTTGCACACCTCGCACCCGACAGGGCCAAAGGCCTGCCATGTGCCGTCCAGATCATCCTCCTTGTAGCCCGCCAGGAGCAGGGCCGTTTCGGGGATGTCCACCGGCTGCTTGCAGGCACACAGCTTGCGGGCAAGGCGCTGGGCCGTGACCATGATCACGGAGGAGGCGATGTTGAACGGTGCGATCCCCATGTTCATGAGGCGGGTGAGGGTCTGCGGCGCATCGTTCGTGTGCAGCGTCGACAACACCATGTGCCCCGTCTGGGCGGCCTTGATCGCGATTTCGCCGGTCTCGATGTCGCGGATCTCGCCCACCATGATGATGTCCGGGTCCTGCCGCAGGAACGACTTGAGCGCGGCCGGGAACGTGAGGCCCGCCTTGTCGTTGATGTTGACCTGGTTGATGCCGGGCAGGTTGATCTCGGCGGGATCCTCGGCGGTGGAGATGTTGATCCCCGGCTTGTTGAGGATGTTCAGGCAGGTGTACAGGGAAACCGTCTTGCCCGAGCCGGTGGGCCCGGTGACCAGCACCATGCCGTAGGGGCGCCCGATCGCCGCGAGGAGCTGCTCCTGCTGGTCGGGCTCGTAGCCCAGGGCCTCGATGCCGAGCGTGGCGCTCGAGGGGTCGAGGATGCGCATGCAGATCTTCTCGCCGAAGAGCGTCGGCAGGGTCGAGACGCGGAAGTCGATCGCCTTGGTCTTCGACAGGACCAGCTTCATGCGCCCGTCCTGGGGCACGCGCTTTTCCGAGATGTCGAGCCGGGAGACGACCTTGATGCGCGAGGCGATCTTCTCCTTGATCGCGAGCGGCGGCTGGGCCACGTCGTAGAGGATGCCGTCGGTGCGGTAGCGGATGCGGTAGAACTTCTCGTAGGGCTCGAAGTGGATGTCGGAGGCGCCCCCGTGGATGGCGTCGAGCAGGATCTTGGTAACGTACTTGACCACCGGCGCGTCGTCCACCTCCTCGGTGACGACCTCGGGCTGCGCCTCCCCGTCGGTGACCTCGATGCCCGAGAGGTCGACGTCCTCGATGGCGGCATCGAGCGCCTTGCCAGAGGAGTCGGTGAGCTTCTTCACGATGAGGGCGAGCTTGTCGTCCTCGACCACCACCGGCTCCATGTTCAGGCCGGTGGCGAATTTCACCTCCTGCAGGACCTGCTCGTTGGAGGGATCCGACATGGCCACGAACACGCGGTTGCCCCGCTTGCCGAGGGCCACGACCCGGTGGTTCATGACGATCTTGGTGTCGATGAGGTTGAGTGGCAGCTGGTCCACGTCCACCGCGGCCAGGTCGAGGAGCGGATAGCCGAAGGTCTGCGCTGCGAACTGCGACACTTCCCTGGCCGACAGCTTGCGGGTCTTCACCAGCTGCTGGATGAAGCTAACCCCCTCCTTGGCGGCCTCGACCTGGATGGCGTTGGCGTCGGCCTGCACGAGGCGGCCCTGCTGGACGAGGGCGCGCCCGAGGGGGCTAAAGCTGGAGCCTAACGCTGCCATGGAATCTTTCTAAAGAATCAAGACGATAATGCGCCTTCTGGATTTTGTTTGTAAAGAAGCGCCGCCCCGATCGGCTATAATTTTCGACCCGCCCCCCGACGTTTCGACCCGTGCCCCTGCACGTCCTCGGCCTAAACCACCTCAGCGCCCCCCTGGAAGTGCGCGAAAGGCTCGCCTTCCCGCCGGAACGCCAGCCCGAGGCGCTCGCCGATCTTTCGGCGCAGCCCGGCATCGAGGAGGCGGTGCTTGTGTCCACCTGCAACCGCACGGAGCTCTATTTCTGCGCCGCCGATCCGGCTGCGGCACGTGCCTGGCTATCGTCCGAGGCGCAGCGCGCGGGCGTGTCCGTGGAGGCGGTGCTGTACCACCACGAGGGCGAGGCGGCGGTGCGGCATGCCTTCCGCGTGGCCGCCGGGCTGGATTCGATGGTCCTGGGCGAGCCGCAGATCCTCGGCCAGGTCAAGCAGGCGGTGCGGACCGCCGAAGCGGCGGGCTCGGCCGGCGGCACCCTGCGCAAGCTCTTCCAGCACACCTTTGCGGCGGCCAAGAAGGTTCGCAGCGAGACGGCCCTGGGGGCCCATTCGGTGTCCATGTCCGCCGCCGCGCTGCGCCTGGCGCAAAACCTCTTCGGCGATCTCTCGCGCACCCGCATGCTCCTCATCGGCGTGGGCGAGATGGTGGAGCTCGCGGCCAGCTACTTCGTGGCGCAGCGCCCGGTCGCCGTCGTCGTCGCGAACCGCACGCTTGCACGCGGCGAGGCGTTCGCCGAACGTTTCGACGCGCGCGCCGTCTCGCTCGCCGAGGTGCCCGCGCACCTGCACGAGTTCGACATCGTCATCACCGGCACGGCCTCGTCGCTGCCGATACTGGGAAAGGGCCTGCTCGAGAGCGCCCTCAAGGCCCGCCGCCGCCGGCCGATGTTCATCTGCGATTTCGCCGTGCCGCGGGATGTCGAGCCCGAAGTCGCGTCCCTCGAGGACGTGTTCCTCTACAGCATCGACGACCTCGGCGCGATCGTGCAGGAAGGCGCCGGCAACCGGCGCGCGGCGGTGGCTGACGCGGAGCAGATCGTGACCGCCCAGGTGGCTGAATTCGCGGCGTGGCAGAAATCGCGCGCGGCAGTGCCGGCGATCGTGGAGCTGCGCAAGCGCGCCGAGCAATACCGCGAGGCCGAGCTCGCCCGGGCGCGCACGCGGCTTGCCCGCGGCGACGACCCGCAGGCCGTGCTGGAGGCGCTGGCCCAGGGCCTCGCCAACAAGTTCATGCACCACCCCAGCCAGGCGCTCACCCGCGCGGCCGAGGGCGAGCGCGAGCAGCTCGTGCGCGCCATCGAAGCGCTCTACCCCGAGCTTCCGCCGGGCGAAGGCAGGGAATGAAGCCCTCCATCGCGGCCAAGCTCGCGAACCTCGATGCCCGCCTGCGGGAAATCGACGCCAAGCTCTCCGACCCCGATGCCGCGCGCGACATGGATGCTTTCCGCAAGCTCTCCCAGGAGCGCGCCGAGATCGAGCCGGTGGTGGCAGCCTTCAACGACTACCGCAAGGCAGAGGGCGACATCGCCGCCGCCGAGGAGATGGCGAGGGACCCCGACATGAAGAGCTTCGCCGAGGACGAGCTGCGCGAGGGACGCGCGCGCCTGGCCACGCTCGAGGCGGAGCTGCAGCGCATGCTGCTGCCGCGCGACCCCAACGACGAGCGCAACATCTTCATCGAGATCCGCGCGGGCACCGGCGGCGACGAGAGCGCCCTCTTCGCGGGCGACCTGTTCCGCATGTACACGCGCTTCGCCGAGCGCAACCGCTGGCAGGTCGAGGTCCTCTCCGAGAGCCCCGGGGAGGCCGGCGGCTTCAAGGAAGTCATCGCGCGCGTCGTCGGCAATGGCGCCTACTCCAAGCTCAAGTTCGAATCGGGCGGCCACCGGGTGCAACGCGTGCCGGCCACCGAGACCCAGGGCCGCATCCACACCTCCGCGGCGACCGTGGCGGTGATGCCCGAGGCGGACGAGGTGGGCGAGGTAGACATCAACCCCTCGGAGGTGCGTGTCGATACCTTCCGCGCGAGCGGCGCGGGCGGCCAGCACGTGAACAAGACCGACTCGGCGGTGCGCCTCACCCACCTGCCCACCGGCATCGTGGTCGAATGCCAGGACGCGAGGAGCCAGCACAAGAACCGCGAGCAGGCGTGGCGCATCCTCGCCGCGCGCATCAAGGACAAGCAGGCGCGCGAGCAGCAGGCGAAGGAGGCCTCCGAGAGGAAGAGCCTGATCGGCTCGGGGGACCGGTCCGATCGCATCCGCACCTACAACTTCCCCCAGGGCCGCGTGACCGACCATCGCATCAACCTCACCCTGCACAAGATCGACGCGATCATGGACGGCGCGCTCGAGGAGATCACCGCCGCCCTGGCGGCCGAGCACCAGGCGGGCCAGCTCGCGAGCCTCGCCGATTCACCGGGCGCCTGAACATGCTCACGCTCAACGCCGCCCTCGAGGAAGCGTGCCTGGCCATCGACCGCGTCGACGCCCTGGTGCTCGCCGGGCACGTGCTGCGCATGAACCGCGCGGCCCTGGCGGCCAATCCGATGCGCTTCCTGTCCGAGGGCGAGGACGCGCGCTACGCGAGCCTGGTGGCGCAACGCGCGCTGGGCCAGCCGGTCGCCTACCTCCTGGGGCGGCGCGAGTTCTACAGCCGCGAGTTCGCCGTGGGTCCCGCAGTGCTCATCCCCCGGCCCGAGACCGAGACCCTGGTGGAAGCGGCGCTCGCCCGCCTGCCCGCAACGCACTTGGCGCCGCCCGCCTCACGCGGCCCGCTCACGCTGCTCGACCTGGGGACCGGGTCCGGAGCGGTCGGCCTCACCATCGCCTGCGAGCGCCCCGATGTGCGCGTGACGGCGACCGACACGAGCGCGCAGGCGCTGGAGGTCGCGCGCGGCAATGCCGAAGCGCTGGGTACGCGCGTGGAGCTTTGTCAGGGCGCGTGGTACGAGCCCGTCGCGGCCCGGCGCTTCGACATGGTCGTGAGCAACCCTCCGTACGTGGCCCGCGGCGATCCTCACCTCGGGCAGGGCGACCTGCGCTTCGAGCCGCCGGTCGCGCTCACCGACGGCAGCGTCGACGGGCTGGCGTCGATCCGCGCGATCGCCGCCGGCGCCCCGTCGCACCTCTCGCCGGGGGGATGGCTGCTGCTCGAGCATGGCTACGACCAGGCGGGCGCCGTGGCCGAGGTGCTCGCCCTCGCCGGTTTCACCGACCTCGTTTCCATTCCCGACCTCGCCGGAATCCCGCGCGTGGCGGGCGGTATGATCGCCGCATAGATCGCAAAGCAGGAGGCAACCATGAGCGCGCAGGAAAGAATCCGCCAGCAGGTCAACGCCCACCCGGTGGTGCTCTACATGAAGGGCTCGCCACAGTTCCCGCAGTGCGGCTTCTCGGCCACCGCCTCGCAGCTGCTCAAGATGAGCGGCGCGCAGGAAATCTTCACCGTGGACGTGCTGCAGGACCCCGAGATCCGCGAGGGCATCAAGCAGTACGCCAACTGGCCCACCATCCCGCAGCTGTACGTGAATGGCGAGTTCGTCGGCGGCTGCGACATCATGCGGGAGATGTACCAGTCGGGCGAGTTGCAGAAGCTGCTCGGGGACGCGAAGAAGTAACGCGCGGGCCGGCCATTCGCGCGAGGCGCCCGTCCCTGTCGCGCCTCGCCGCCTTCGTTGCCTGCGTCCTGGCCGCGGCGTGCGCGCGCGCCGAGACGCTCACCGTGTTCGCGGCCGCGAGCCTCAAGGAATCGCTCGAGGCGGCCGCGCGCGACTTCGAGGCGGCAAGCGGCCACCAGGTGAGGATCTCCTATGCCGGCAGCAACGCGCTCGCCCGGCAGATCGAGGCGGGTGCGCCTGCGGACGTCTTCGTCTGCGCCGATGACGACTGGATCGAGTACCTGGCGCAGCGCGGGTTGATCGTCGCGGGCTCGCGAAAGGCGCTCCTCGCCAACGACCTCGTGTTGGTCGCGCCGGCGCAGTCCACGCTGCGCGTGGAGCTCGTCCCCGGCGTCGACATCGCCGCCGCTCTCGGAGGCAAGCGCATCGCGCTCGCCAATCCACAAGCGGTCCCGGCCGGCAAATACGCGCGCGCCGCGTTCGAGTCGCTCGGGGCGTGGCGGTCGATCGAGGCGCGTCTCGCCGCTTCGGACAATGTTCGCGGGGCCCTCGCGCTGGTGGCGCGCGGGGAGGCTCCCCTGGGCGTCGTGTACGCGACCGACGCGCGCGCGGAGAAGGCGGTGCGCGTCGTCGCGACCTTTCCGGCGCGCGCGCATCCGCCCATCGTCTATTCCCTGGTGCAGGTGAAGCGGCCGGGCGCGCCACGACCCGCCGCAGGCGCGTTCACCGTCTTCCTCGCGTCGGATCGCGCGCACGCTACCTTCGAGCGTTTCGGCTTCCGGCGCCCCTAGCACCATGCCCACCGCGGAGGAGCTCGGCATCCTGGCGCTCAGCCTCAAGGTAGCGTTCTGGGGACTTGCCGCGAGCCTGCCTTTCGCCATCGCGGCAGCGTTCCTCCTGGCGCGAAAACGCTTCCCCGGCAAGACGCTCTTCGATGCCGCGGTGCATTTGCCCCTGGTGCTGCCGCCGGTGGTCGTAGGCTTCGCGCTGCTCGCGCTTTTCGGCACCCGCGGACCCGTCGGCAGCGTGCTCGAATCGATGGGCATCGTGATCGCCTTTCGCTGGAGCGGCGCGGCGCTCGCCGCCGCGATCATGGGATTTCCCCTGCTGGTGCGCGCAATCCGCCTCGCCATCGAAGCCGTCGATCCGCGCCTCGAGCGGGCCGCGCGCACGCTCGGCGCGAGCCCCCTGCGCACTTTCCTCACGGTGACCCTGCCACTGTCGCTGCCTGGCGTGCTCACCGGCTCGCTGCTCGCCTTCGCGCGCGCGCTGGGCGAGTTCGGCGCGACCATCACGTTCGTCTCCAACATTCCCGGCGAGACGCAGACGCTGCCGCTCGCGATTTATACGTTCACCCAGATGCCCGGGGGCGACGCTGCGGCGTGGCGCCTGTCGCTCTTTTCGGTGGCCCTGTCGCTCGCGGCCCTGGCGCTGTCGGAGTGGCTCGCGCGACGCACGGGGACCCGCGCCCATGCTTGAGGTCGACATCGAAGTGACGCAAGGGGCCTTTCGCCTGCAGGCGGCTTTCGCGAGCGACGCGCCGGTGGTCGCCCTCTTCGGCCGGTCAGGGTCGGGCAAAACCACGGTCGTGAACGCCATCGCCGGCATCGTGCGGCCCACGCGCGGGCGGATCGCAGTCGGCGGGCGGGTGCTTTTCGATTCGGCGCGCGGCGTGGACCTGCCTCCCGAGCGCCGCCGGGTGGGCTACGTGTTCCAGGACGCGCTTCTGTTTCCGCACCTGGACGTGGCCGCCAACCTCGCCTACGGCGAGCGCCTAACCGCGCCGGGAGAGCGCTTCGTCTCGCGCCAGCGCGTGATCGACTTGCTGGGGTTGTCGAGCCTCCTCGCGCGGCGCGTCCATGCCCTTTCCGGTGGCGAGAAGCAACGCGTGGCGATCGGCCGGGCGTTGCTCGCGAGCCCGCGGGTGCTGCTGATGGATGAGCCCCTCGCCTCGCTCGACGGCCCCCGCAAGGCGGAGATCCTGAGCTACGTGGAGCTGCTGCGCGACGAGGTCGGCCTGCCGATCGTGTACGTGAGCCACGCCATCGAGGAGGTCACCCGCATCGCGGATCACATGGTGCTGGTGTCCGACGGGCGCACGCTTGCCGAGGGCGGGCTGTCCGAAATCCTCGGGCGCGCAGACCTGAGGCCGCATACCGGGCGCTTCGAAGCCGGGGCGGTGATCGACACGCGTGTGGCGCGGCACGACGAGCGCCATGGCCTCACGACGCTGGCCTTCGAGGGCGGCGAGCTCGTGGTGCCCAACGTCGACGCCCTTCCCGGCGAGCGCATCCGCGCCCGCATCCGCGCGCGCGACGTGGCCATCGCCCTCGTGCGCCCGCAGCGCGCGAGCTTCCAGAACGTCGTCGCGGGCGTGGTCGCCTCGATGGAAGGCGAGTTCGGCGCTTTGGTCGAGGTGCGCATCGCCGCCGGGGGCGTGGAGCTCCTCGCGCGAATCACGCGCAAGGCGGCCGAAGACCTGGGCCTCGAGCCGGGCCGGGCGGTGTATGCCCTGGTCAAGGCGGTCTCCATCGACCGGCACAGCGTGGGTTTCGCCTAGCGGGGCCGACACCGCATAGGCAGGCCGCTTCATATGTTGCCGCGGCGCGTTCTTTGCGAGTATCGGCCACATGCAAGACATCTCCGCGAGCCTCGCGCTCGCGCTGCGCCTCATCGCGGGGGCCGACCCGTGCCTCTGGGCCATCGTGGGCCTGTCCCTCGAGGTAAGCCTCGCCTCCGCGACCTTGGCCTGCCTGCTCGGGCTGCCCCTCGGGGGGCTTGTCGCGGTGATGCGATTTCCCGGGCGGCGCAGCGCGATCGTGATCCTCAACGCGCTGCTCGGCCTGCCCTCCGTGGTCGTGGGACTCGTGGTGTACCTGATGCTTTCGCGCGCAGGGCCGCTGGGTGAGCTCGGCATCCTCTTTACGCCCACGGCGATCGTCGTCGCGCAAACGCTGCTGGTGCTGCCCATCGTCGCCGCGCTGGCGCGGCAGTTCGTCGAGGACGCCTGGGACGAGTACCGCGAGCAGCTGCTGTCGCTCGGCGTGAGCCCGGCGCGCGCCGTTCCCACGTTGCTCGTCGACCTCCGCTTTCCGCTGCTTACCGTTGCGCTGGCCGGCTTCGGCCGCGCCGCCTCGGAGGTCGGCGCCGTGATGATCGTCGGCGGCAACATCGACGGCGTGACGCGCGTCATGACCACGGCGATCGCCCTCGAGACCAGCAAGGGCGACCTGCCGCTGGCGCTCGCGCTCGGCGTCGTACTCATCGTTGTCGTGACGGCGCTCAATGCGGCCGCGTATGCGATCCGCGAGTGGAGCGCCCGGCGCCATGGTTGACCCGCAACCTTTCCCTGTCGTGGCGCGCGGCCTCACGGTCCGGCTCGGAGGGCACGCGGCGCTCGATCGCGTGGATCTCGCCATCGAGGCCCCCCTGCGGCTCGTCGTGCTCGGGGCAAACGGCGCCGGCAAGAGCGTGTTGTTGCGCGCCTTGCACGGGCTGGTCCAGCCGTCGGCGGGGACGATCACGTGGGCGGGCTCGAAGGTGCGCTACCCCGCCCAGGCGATGGTTTTCCAGCGCCCGGTGATGCTGCGGCGGCGCGCGATCGCCAACGTCGAGTACGCGCTGGCGATTGGCGGGATCAAGGCAGCCGATCGCACCGCGCGTGCGCGCGCGGCGCTTGCGGACGTGGGCCTCGCGCACCTCGCGCAACGCCAGGCCCGCGTCCTTTCCGGCGGCGAACAGCAACGCGTGGCCCTCGCGCGCGCCTGGGCGCTGCGTCCGCGCCTGCTCTACCTCGACGAGCCCACGGCGAGCCTCGACCCGGCCGCCGCGGCCGAGGTGGAGAGAATCGTGGGCGAGATCCATGCGGCGGGTACCGCCGTCGTCATGACCACCCACAACCTGGGACTCGCGCGCCGCTTCGCCGACGAGATCGTGTTTCTCCACGAGGGACGCCTCACGGAGCGCAACGCGGCCGACCGCTTCTTCCAGGCGCCCTCCTCGCCCGAGGCGGCTCGCTTCCTACAGGCAGAATTGCCATGGAATATCGCTTCGCCCGCTTCCTGAGCCCGCCCGGTCCCGGATGGATCGCGGCGGCGATCGGGGCATCGATCCTGCTCGCGGCGCAATCCGTCGCCGGCCAGCAGACCATCACGGTGGCGTCAACGACGTCCACCGAGCAGTCGGGCCTTTTCAAGGACCTCCTTCCCGCGTTCAAGCGCGATACCGGCATCGAAGCGCGCGTCATCGCCGTCGGCACCGGCCAGGCGCTCGACATGGGCCGCCGCGGCGACGCCGACGTGGTGTTCGTCCACGACCAGGTTGCCGAGGAAAAATTCGTGGCCGATGGATGGGGCGTGAAGCGCTTCCCGGTGATGTTCAACGACTTCATCATCGTGGGGCCGAAGTCCGACCCCGCGGGCGTCAAGGGCAGGGACGTGGTGGCCGCCCTCGGGAAGATCGCCCAGATGCAGGCGCCCTTCGTCTCCCGTGCCGACAGGAGTGGCACCCACGCGGCCGAGCTGCGCTACTGGAAGCAGGCGGGCATCGAAAGGCCCGGGGGCGCCTGGTATCGCGAGACGGGCTCCGGCATGGGGCCCACGCTCAACACCGCCGCGGGCATGGACGCCTATGCCCTCACGGACCGCGGCACGTGGCTCGGTTTCAGGAACCGCGCCGACCTCGCGGTCCTCGTGGAGGGAGACACCCGGCTCTTCAACCAGTACGGCGTGGTCCTGGTGAATCCCGAGAAGCACAAACACGTCAAGAAGGAGGCGGGGCAGAAGTTCATCGACTGGATCGTCTCACCCACGGGCCAGAAGGCGATTGCCGACTACAGGATCGCAGGGGAGCAGCTCTTCTTCCCCAACGCCAACCCGCGACCGTAGGCCGCTGCCATAATCGCGGCATGATCCGGATCGACATCCGACCCGTATGGCGCTTCCGCCTGGATGAGGAGCGCGAGTTCGACTTCCGCATGGTGCCGCTGCTGGAAGCGATCGAGCGCACCGGCAAGCTCACCCACGCCGCCCGCGAGACGCATGTTTCCTATCGGCACGCGTGGAACCTCATCGACCAATGGGGCCGGTTCTTCGGCTCGGCGCTGGTCGTCATGGAGAAGGGCAAGGGAACACGGCTCACCGACCTCGGGGCGAACCTGCTCTGGGCGGCGAAGCGTGCCCAGGCCCGGCTGGAGCCCGAGCTGCACGGGCTCGCCTCGGAATTCGCGCGCGCCCTCAACGAATCGCTCTACGCTTGCGCGCCTGCGATGACCGTCCATGCGAGCCATGACCTGGCACTTGCGCAGCTGCTCGCGCTCGCCACCGACGCGGGCATCACAGTCGAAGCGCAATACCGCGGCAGCTTCGAGTCGCTCGCGGCGCTTCGTCGCGGCGAGTGCGAGCTGGCCGGCTTCCATGTACCGGCCGGGCGCTTCGGCGAGCTCATGGCGCGGCGCTATGCCGAGTGCCTTCCGGAAGACGATTACGTGGCGCTCGGCTTCGTCACGCGCGAGCAGGGTTTCATGGTGCGTGCCGGCAATCCGCTGGAGATCCGGGGCGTGGCCGATCTCGCGCGGCAAGGGGTGCGCCTGGTCAACCGGCAGCGCGGCTCGGGAACGCGCGCCCTGCTGGAATACCTGTTGAGCGCAGGGGCGATCGATCGCTCGCGCGTGCGCGGCTACGAGTGGGAGGAATCGACCCACTCGGCGGTGGCGGCGCTCATCGCCGGCAACCAGGCCGACGTCGGCGTGGGCATCCGCGCCGCCGCGGCGCAATACCGCCTGGGCTTCGTGCCGTTATGCACGGAGCGCTACCTGCTCGCCTGCCGCCGCGTGCGGCTCGACGATCCGGTCGTGGCCGCGCTGCGCGATACGCTCGCGAGCGCTGCGCTCGCACTGGCGGTGGGAAGGCTGCCCGGATACGCGCTCGACCACCCCGGCGAAATCCTCGAGATGGACACGCTCGGGCTCGCCGCCGCGGTGGCACGCTGATGGGGGCGCCGCGTCGCTTCGCGCGGGCCGAAGACCTGGGCCTCGAGCCCCGCGAATACAAGGCACTGTGGCGCCTGGACAGCCCGGCGCGCATCCAGGCGTTCCTCAACGCGATCCCGTGCAACCACGAGATCGGCGGCGAGACGGTCCTGTCGGTTCGCGAAGTGCTGCGCCAGCGCCGCGCGCACTGCATCGAGGGTGCCATGGTCGCGGCGGCCGCCCTCTGGGTCCACGGCGACCCGCCGCTGCTCATGCACCTCGACTGCGACCAGAGCGACTATCCGCACGTGATCGCCCTCTTCCGCCGGGGCGGGCATTGGGGAGCCATCTCGAAGACAAACGGCGCGCCGCTGCGCTACCGCGACCCGATCTACCGCACGCTGCGCGAGCTTGCGCTCTCGTATTTCCACGAGTACTCCAACAAGCGCGGGCACAAGACCCTGCGGAGTTATTCGATGCCGTTCGACATGCGGCGCATCGACCCTGCCGAGTGGGTCACATCGGCCAAGTCGTGCTGGAAGACCCACGACCGCCTCACCGACCTGCGCCACTTCGCGCTCATCTCGCGCCGCCAGGAGCGCCTGCTCGCGCGGCGCGACAAGTTCGAGCAGCGCGCGACGAGCATCGTCGAGCACCCGCGCCCGCCGAAGGTCGTCGCCTAGGGCCGCGAAACCGGGATTTCCATCACCGCCATCGGCTTCACGTTGGGGCGCGTGCCGACCACCACCCAGTTGAGGCGCTTGTAGAACGACAGCGCGTGGGCGTTCGATTGCGCCACCGACAGGCGCATGAGGCGAAGGCCCCGGTTTCGGGCGACGTCCATCGCATAGGCATGCAGGCGCTTGCCCAGCCCATGGGCGCGGAAGCGCTCGTCGACGTGGATGAGCGAGAGGTAGAGCACGTCGGGCTCGTCGGGCAGGAGCTTGGTCTCGAGCTGCCCCACGATCTCGCCGTTGCGCCACAAGTGCACGCTCCCCTCGGGCAGCTGCGCAAGGCGCGCCTCGAGCTGTGCCCGATAGGCCGCGTCGCCCGGTCCCATTTCCTCGGTGAGGCCCTCCTCGGTGCCGAAGCTGGTCAAGTACATCTGGCGGCGAAGGCGCGCGCAGGCCTCGAAGTCCGCGAGCTGGATCGGGGCGATGCGGTACTCGCCGGCGTCGCGGTCGCGACGCATGACCTGCTCGCGCTCGCCATGCTCGTTCAGGACGAGCTTCCAAGGGTGGAACCCGGCCTTCCGGAAGGCGCTGATGGAAGCGGCGTCCCCGTCGCGGGGCCCCGCCACGCAAGCCGCCGCGGCGTCGCCTGCAAGCACGTGGTCGACCACGAAGCGGCGGATCACGAACGAGCCCAAGCCGCGGCCCGTCCGCCATTCATCCGCTAGGAAGAGGTCCATTGCCACCACGCCCTCTTCGCTTTCCAGGCCCAGCAGGGCGCGATACTCTGGAAAGCGCTCGAGCGAGTACTTCTGCGCATAACCGGCATCGGCGCCGTCGACCTGGATCACGAAAGCATCGACGTCGCCGCCGCGCTCGGCGCGCGGGCCGTACTTCGCCACCACCTCGAGGTATGAGCGCGGCTCGGCGCCATACCAGCGGCGCACGTGGGGGCGCGAAAGCCAGTTGAAGAGCAGCGCCAGGTCGTCCTCGACCAGGGGCCGGAAGGCGACCCGGGCCATCAGCTTGCGTCGCGCGAATGGCCGGCGCCGCGAACGGCCACTGTTTCCCCGGTGAAGTGGCGATCGAGCTCGGTTACGGTGCCCATGCGTGCTGCCCTTGTGCGGAAGTGCGCCATGTTATCGGTTAGCGCGGCCGGGACGCGCGTAGCGCGGCCCATTCGGCGGCGGTCATCTCGAAGCGTTGCTCGCCGCGCCGCTCGCCGGCATGGCGCCATCCCGCCCTCCGGTAGAAACGCTCCGCGCGCGTGCCGCCGTCGGTCGAGAGCCAGAGCGAGGCGGCGCCGGTGCCGAAGTACCAGTCGAGCATCGCATCATGCAATGCACGGCCGATGCCGCGCCCTTCGCGACCGGGCGCCACGAAGAGCGCCCAGACGTTGCATCGCAACACGTCCACGATGGCGAATCCATCCGGGGCGCCGCCAGTCTCGTGGACCCAGCCGCGCCCGCCAGCGGCGAGCATGGCCCGGTAGTCGTCGAGGGTTACGGCCCGCGGATCGGAAAGCACGTTCTCGCGGACGCTCATGCGCAGGCGATGCAGCGCCGGGAAATCGGCCTCGGCGGCGAGCCGCAACGACACGGCGGCGGCCTGGCCTAGCTCGCCGCGGTGCGCGCCTTGAGCTCCTGGTCTATCAGCTCGAGCAGCACCTCGAAATCGGCGGGCTTGGTGAAATGGTGGTCGAACCCCGCCTCCTGCGCCTTGCGCCGATCATCCTCCTGGCCCCATCCGGTGATGGCCACCAGCAACACTTCCTCGCCATGCTCCTCGCGGACGTGGCGCGCGATGTCGTAGCCGGAGAGCTTCGGCAGGCCGATGTCGAGCAGCGCCACGGCGGGGCGGAACTCGTCGGCGGCGGCGATGGCCTCGGGGCCGTCGTACGCGATGCGCACCTCGTAGCCCATGACGCCCAGCAAGGTCGCGAGCGAGTCCGCCGCATCCTGGTTGTCGTCCACCACGAGCACTCGGGGCGGCTGCTGCGCTTGGGTCGAAATCATCGGCGTGACTTTACTCTGGCCGCGCCGCGCGAGCGAGGGCCGTCCCGACTAGCCCAGCTCGGCAAGCAGGCGCTCGACCGCCTGCACCGCCTTGCGGACGTAGTCGCCGGCGAAAAGGTTTGCATGGTTGAGCACATGGTAGAGGTTGTAGAGATCACGGCGCACGCGATACCCGTCCGCCAGCGGCCAGGCCTCGCGGTATGCCGCGCGGAAATCCGCGGGAAAGCCGCCGAAGAGCTCCGTCATGGCCATATCGGCCTCGCGGTCGCCGACATACACCGCGGGATCGAACACGACCGCACCGGCGCCAGCGACCTGCGCGGCATTGCCGCCCCAAAGGTCGCCATGCAGCAGCGACCTCGCCACCTCGTAGTTGCGGAAGAACGCATCGCAATCGGCAGCCAGGCGCTCGCCCTGGTCGATGAGTTTCGAAGGCAGCCGATTGTGCGCGGCGAGCCGCAACTGGTGCGCGAGCCGGCGATGGCGCCAGAATTCCAGCCAGTCGTCGGACCATCCGTTGGGTTGCGAGGAGCCGCCGATGAAATTGTCGCGTTCCCAGCCGTAGCGGGCTTGCGGCGCGCGATGTTGAGTCGCCAGGGCAATGCCCAGGCCTGCCGCGGCGGATGGGTCCAGCATTGCCAGCTCGAGCCACTCGAGAACCAGCCACGCGTGGTCCCGCTCCACGCCCTGGGCCACGACCCCGGGCACCCTCAGCGCGCCCACGCGAGCCAAAGCGGCGAGACCCTCGGCCTCGGCGGCGAAAAGCGGCGCCTTCCGGGCCTCGTTCACCTTCACGAAGTACGAGCGCGCGACGGCACCTGCTCGGCCATCGAGGCGAAAGGCGGCATGGATGCAGCCATCGGAGACGGGCGCCCGGGACAGCGGCGCGAAACCAATGCCGGTTGCCTGGGCGATCGACTGCCCGATCCTCTCGGCGAGGAGGTCCCGCTTCAAGGCTCGATGCGCGCCAGCGCCTGCTCGAGGTCCGCCAGCAGGTCCTCAGGATCCTCGAGGCCGATTTGCAGGCGCACCAGCGGCCCGCCTTTCCAAGGGCGGGCGCTGCGCGCGTAGCGCAGGTTGGCGGGACACGCGAGGCTCTCGTAGCCGCCCCAGCTGTAGCCCAGAGCGAAATAGTCGAGGCCTTCGAGGAAGCGCGCCACCTGCGGCTTGCCGCACGGCTGCAGCTCCAGGCCGAAGAGCCCGCAAGAGCCGAGGAAGTCGCGTTTCCACAAGGCGTGCCCCGGGTCGCTTTCGAGGGCTGGATGCAGCACGCGGCGCACGCGCGGATGGGCCTCGAGCCGCCGCGCGATGGCGAGCGCGCTCGCCCCCTGCTCGCGCAGGCGCAACTCCATCGTGCGCACGCCGCGCAACGCGAGGTAGAGGTCGTCGGGGCTCACGTGAAAGCCAAAGTCGCGCGTGTTCTCGCGCAACGCCGGCCAGTGCGGCTCGGCCGCGACCACCGCGCCGATGAGGACATCGGAATGCCCGCCGGGGTACTTGGTCGCGGCCTGGATGACGAGGTCGGCGCCGTGCTCGAACGAGCGGAACAGCAACCCCGTGGCCCACGTGTTGTCGTGGATCACGACCGCCCCGCGCGCACGGGCAACCGCGGCGATGGCCGGGAAGTCGCAGACCTCGAAGGTGAGCGACCCGGGGTTCTCGAGGTACACCACGCGCGTGTTCGGGCGCATCTGCGCCTCGATGCCGGGTCCCACGAGTGGATCGAAGTAATCCACCTGCACGCCATAACGCGCAAGGGTGTGGTCGCAGAAGCGCCGCGCCGGCCCGTAGCAATTGTCCGTGACGAGCGCGTGGTCGCCGGCCTTAAGGCACGCGAGCAGCGCGCCGGCGACGGCAGCCAGCCCCGAGGGGAAGGCCACCGCGCGATGCCCGCCCTCGAGCTCGGCCATCACCTCTTCGAAGGCCACGCGCAGCGGCATGTTGGCGATGCCATAAGTGGGCACGGGCTCGCCCGAATCGAAGCGGCGCTGGGCCTCTTCCATCTCGGCGATGGAGCCGAACGTCACGGTCGAGGCGCGCTCCACCGGCAGGTTCACCAGTCCGGGGCGGGCGCGCGCGATGCGGCCGCGCTGCGCGAGGCGCGTTCGAAGCTTCATCGGCTGCCCAGCGGGCGGGCCGTGGCACGCACCTCGATGCGGCTGCGCTTGCCGCTCGCATCCTCGATGGTCAGCACGATCGGCAATGTCTCTCCGGCGGCCACCGGCTTGGCCAGGCCCATCAGCATCACGTGCTTGCCGCCCGGCGCGAGCTGCACCGGCTTGCCTGCGGGAAGCTCGATCGCATCCAGCGCGCGCATCCGCATGACGCCCTTCTCGTGCTTCGACTCGTGGATTTCTACGATCTTCGCCGCGGGCGATTCCGCGGCGACGACCTTCGCGTTCTCGGTGCTGGTGAGCGTCACGAAGGCGCCGGTGGATTTCTGCGTGGGGACCGTGGCTCGTACCCACGCGTTGGTGGCCTTCACCTCGGCGACGGCGGGGAGTGAGGTGAAAGCGAGAGTGATGCTAACGCAAATCTGTGAAAACGCCGATTGCCGCCGGCGACGGGGCGATAACGGTGGAATGCTTGTCACGGCAGGAAGCAGTGTCGCAATGGCATCAATCCAGCCTTTGGATTCATCGGCGCGAATCGGCGTACTAATCGGCGGCAATCGGCGCTTCCACAGCCTTGCCTTCGGATAAGCCGCCACCGCCGAACTCCCGCTCCATCTCCCGCCTGACCTTCACCGCCTCGCTCGAGGCATCGAATTCCACGTCGTCCCAGGAGACGATCGCGCCTTCGGGCAGGTCGCGCTTCAGCTTCACCTTGTGCGCGAGCCCGATGGGCAGCGCGCGCCGCGCGGCGGAATCGGCCGCGGGCATGAGCCGGCCCCAAACGGTGTAGCCACCCTCGCCGTCGAGCACCTCGCCTGCGCGCAATGAGCGCTTTGCGGTGGCCACGCAGTCGCCGCGCCAGCCCGTGGCTGCGCCCGTGGCCTCGCGGCGCACCGCGACGCTCGCCACGCTGATGCCGAGCTCGAGGCCGATCAGGTGGCTGGGCTTGTACATCGAGGCGTACTCGCCCGACGGGTCGGTCACGATGCCGTACTCCTGGAAGCATCGGCGCACGTACTCGTGGCCGGCGCGGAAGGTCACGTACACGCCCCAGCGCAGGTCGCGAAACACCGGCCGGGCGTCGCGCTCGAGGCTCGAGATCACCTCGACCTGCCCCGAGTGGTGCAGGGTTCCGCCCTCGCTTCGCGGGCGCAATACGCGCGCCAGGTCATCCACTCCACAGGGCGGGAAGGCGAGCCCGTCGGGCGCCGGCGTGAGGCCGGTGGCGTTGGCCACCGCGGCCATCTCGATGCCGCTCTTGGTGCCGTCGAGGAACGAGTTGAACATCTGCGCGTTGAAGTCGCCGCGCGCGACCATGTCATCGCTGAAACCGTAATGCCCCCAGACGGTCTGCGGCGTGGACGCGTGATAGGCAGGCAGGTACTTGGTTCCCTTGCCCGCGGCCACGACCTCGAAGCCCGCCGCGCGCGCCCAGTCCACCTGCTCGCAGATGAGCGCGGGCTGGTCGCCGTAGGCGAGTGAATAGACGATGCCCGCGGCTGCCGCGCGGCGCGCGAGGAGCGGGCCGGCGAGGGCATCGGCCTCGACGTTCACCATCACGATGTGCTTGCCGTGGCGGCAGCAGGCGAGCGCGTGGGCGATGCCGGCCGCCGGATGGCCGGTCGCATCGATCACCACCTCGGTATCGGGATGAGCGATGGCGGCGGCAACGTCGTCGGTGATCCAGGTCGATCCGTGGCGCAGTGCCTCCTCGGCGCTGCGCGCCGCGAAATGCGGCTCCTCCCAGCCCACGCGGCCCAGCGAGGCGCGTGCCCGCGCGGGATCGAGGTCCGCGATTGCAAGCACATGGATGCCCGGGGTGCGTCGCGCCTGCGACAGGTACATCGAGCCGAACTTGCCGGCGCCGATGAGCGCCACGCGGACGGGACGGCCTTCGGCGGCGCGGGCCTGCAACAATCGGGTGAGGTTCATGCGGGGCGGAAGCGGGAAGGGAGCGTTACAGTTGCAACCCCGCCCGCGACAAAGTGACGGGCGGCACGGAAGTTTAACGCCGGGGAGGCGGAAAATGCAGCCATGAGTTACCCGCCTGCCGTGGATCCGCGCGAGCTGCAAGCACGCCTCGAGGGCCTGCGCCCCGGACTGGAGATGCTCGCGCTGCCGGCCTGCATCCTGGACGGCGCCGGCACCTACCGCTTCATCAACGCCGCCTACGAGGCCTATTCCGGGCACGCCGCCGCGGAGTTCATCGGGCGGACCCCCGACGAGGTATTCGAGCGCCGGCCCGAAGACGACCGCCGGGCGCAGATGCGGCGCGCGCTGGACGGGGAAACCGTCATCTTCAACCGCCGCAACCTCGAAGGACCGCACGCGGGGCGTTGGGTGCGGGCCCACTACCTGCCGCTGCGCGGCTCGAGCGGCGTGATGGGCGTGATGGTGGTGCTCATCGACATCGAGGACGACCAGCGCATGCGCGAGGCGCTGCAGCGCCAGGAAGCGCAGCTGCGCCACTTCGCCGAGAACATCCCGAGCGCGATCGCCGTCGTCGACGCCGATTTCCGCTTCGTCTTCGCCAACAAGGCCTTCCAGGAAATCCGCGGCCTGCCATTGCGCGAGCTGGCGGGGCGGAAAGTCCGGGACGTCATCGGCGAGGCGATCGCGGTCGAGTACTTCGATCCCTTCGTCGAGCGGCTCGAACGGGGCGAGTCATGCGCCTACGAGCGCCTGGTGGATATGCCGGGCGGCGCAAGGCGCTGGCACCTGGTGCGGCTCGCCCCGATCATGGGCGCCGACGGCGCCTTCGGCGGCTACTACATCGTCAACAGCGACATCCACGACATCAAGCTCGCGCAGCAGCGCGAGCGCGAGCGTGACGCACGCCTTCGCCTTTATACCGACAACATCCCGGATGCCGTCGCCTACCTCGACCGCGACCGGCGCATCCTCTTCGCCAACCGGCATTTCGCCGCACAACGCCACGCCAGCGCCGAGCAGGTGGTGGGCCATACCACCGTCGAGCTGATGGGACCACAGGTGGCCGCGTGGATCGCCGAGCGCACCCAGAAGGTGTTCGACCGGGGAGAAGTCGCTACCTACGAGCGCGAGATGCGCCTGCCCGACGGGACCGTGCGCTGGCTTCACGTGACCGCCGTCCCCGACGTCGACGAGGGGGTGGTGCGGGGCATGTACGTGGTCGCACACGACATCACGCAGGTGAAGGAGGCGCAGGCGCGCCTTGCCGCGCGCGAGGAGGAGCTGCGCTTCTTCGCGGAGAACATCCCCGAGGCCATCGTCTTCGTCGACCTCGAGCGCGGATGCACCTTCGTGAACAACGTGTTCCTCGCTACGCGTGGGTTGACCCGCGAGTACGCGCTGGGCAAGTTTCCCGCGCAGGTCTATCCGCCCGAGGTCATGGCGCAGCTGCAGCCGCACATCGACCGCGCGATCGCGGGCGAAGAATCGAGCTACGAGCGGCTGCTGCGCCTGCCCTCGGGGGCGCAGCACTGGGTGCGGGTGCGGATCACCCCGAGGCGAGACGCGGGCGGGCGCGTGGTGGGCTTCTACGTGGTGTCCACCGACATCCACGACCTGAAAACAGCGCACGCCGACATCGAGGACAAGGAGCGGCAGCTGCGCCAGGTGATCGACTCGATACCGACGCCGATGGTGTACTGCGATGCCGGGACCCGCTACCGCTACGTGAACCATGCGTTCCTCGGCCTCGTCGGGTTGCCCGCGGAGCAGGTCATCGGGCGCACGACCCGCGAGGTGCTGGGCGAAGAACGATGGCGCGCCCTCGAGCCCATCCTGCGGCGAGTGCGCGCCGGCGAAAGCGTCTCCACCGAACGGCTGCTCGGCTTCGCCGACGGCCACAGCCGCTGGATGTTCGTGCGGCTCACGCCCCGCCAGGACGAGCACGGCCGCTTCCTGGGCTTCTACGCGACCACGAGCGACATCCACGAGCAGAAGGTGGTGGAGCAGGAGCTTCGCCGGGCCAATGCGATTCTCTCGGCGCACTTCGACAACACGCCGCTCGCCGTCATCGAATGGGACACGCAGCTCGCGATCGTGCGCTGGTCGGGCCAGGCCGAGGCCATCTTCGGCTGGGCCGGCTGCGACATGCTCGGGCGCAGCCTCGACGGTTGGCGCCATGTCTACGAAGACGACCAGCCCGCCGCGCGCGAGATGGTTCGCGGTTTGGTCGAGGGGCGCAAGACGAATGCGACCGTGCTGATGCGCAACTACCGCAAGGACGGATCGGTGATCTGGGTCGAGTGGCACAGCTCGGCCATGCACGACGAGGCGGGCAAGGTGATCTCGATCCTGTCGCTCGCTCAGGACGTGTCCTCGCGCATCCAGGCCGAGGAGCGGCTGCAGTTCATGGCGACGCACGACGGCCTTACGGGGCTGCCAAACAGCGTGCTGTTGAACGACCGGCTCGAAAGCGCCCTCGCGCGCGCGCGCCGTTCGCGTAACCGGGTGGGCGTCATGTTCCTCGACCTTGACCATTTCAAGGACGTGAACGACAGCCTCGGCCACCGGGTCGGGGATGCACTGCTCAAGGAGCTCGCGCGGCGCATCCGCGCCGCCCTGCGCCAGAGCGACCTGCTCGCTCGCATCTCCGGGGACGAGTTCGTGCTCGTGCTGGAAGACGTGACCGATGATTACGCACCCGACCACGTGGCACGCAAGATCCTGGAGGAGGTGCGCCGGCCATTCCATCTCGAAGGAAACGAGATCCACGTGAGCTGCAGCCTCGGCCTCGCCCTGCATCCGGAGGATGGCGCCGATGCGGAGACGCTGCTCAAGCACGCCGACGCGGCGATGTACCACGCCAAGGAGCTCGGTCGCAACGGCTTCCGTTCCTTCTCCGCCGAGCTGGGCCAGCGCCGCGCGCAGCGGCTGCAGCTCGAATCGGCCCTGCGCCGGGCGTTGAAGGGCGACGAGCTGGTCCTGCACTACCAGCCGATCATGGATGTGGCGACCGGCCGCATCGAGCGCGCGGAGGCATTGCTGCGATGGCGCGATCCGGAGCGCGGGCTGGTTCTGCCCAACGCCTTCATACCGCTGGCCGAAGAGACCGGGCTCGGCCATGCGGTGGGCTCGTGGGTGCTCGAGAAGGCATGTCGCCAGGCCCGGGACTGGCGCGACCGCGGTGTCGGCAACATCACGATCTGCGTGAACCTTTCGGCGGGCCAGCTGCGCGATACCGCCATGGTCGGCGACCTCAAGCGCCTGCTCGAGGCGACTGGATGCGAGCCCGGCTGGCTGCAGTTCGAGATCACCGAGACCAGCATGGTGCGCGACGTCGAAGGAGCGAGCCTGGTGCTCACGCGGCTGCGTTCGCTCGGCGTGCGCATCGCCATCGACGATTTCGGCACGGGCTTCTCGAGCCTGTCGCACCTTCGCCACCTGCCCGTGGACCTGCTCAAGGTCGACAAGTCCTTCGTGGCCGACATCGACAGCCGCGGGCGCGACGCGGCGCGCGATGTGGCGGGGGGTGCTGCCATCGTCTCCGCCGTCATCGGCCTCGCGCGCGGCCTGGGCCTCGACGTCGTCGCCGAAGGGGTGGAAAAGGAATCGCAGCTCGAGTTCCTGCGCGCGCAGGGGTGCAACTCGGCGCAGGGCTACCTCATCTGCAAGCCGCTGCCGGCGGCCGAGTTCGAGGCGTGGCTCGCGGCGCGCAATGCGCCGGCGAAACGAAGCGAGCCTTCACCACGGAGGCCTCGGGGGCCACAGAAGATCAAGATCGCGAAGAAGGCTGCAGTCGATCCGTCGGCTTGACCACCCCGCAGTCCGCACCCGTCTTGTTCGTTACCCGTGGTAGCTGTGTCCCTGTGGTGAATCGTCCTACCAGCTGATCGAAACGCGCGCGCCGCCGAGAGGCGAGTCGGAGATGCGCGCCTCGCCGCCGTGCCACTCGGCGACGCTCTTCACGATCGCAAGCCCGAGGCCCACGCCGCCACTCTCGCGCCCGCGGCTGCCCTCCAGCCGCGTGAAGGGCTCGAACAGGCGCTCGCGCTCCGCGGGTGGCACGCCCGGTCCGTCGTCGTCCACGCTGATCACGGTGCGGCTGCCCGCCTGCTCGACGGTGAGCGCCACGGTCGAGCGCGCATAACGCACCGCGTTGCGGACCACGTTGACCAGCGCGCGCGAGAGGTACTTGGCGTCGCAGCTGAAGCGCTCGGGCAGGTGGCGCGGCGGCTCGATCACGATCTCGCGGCCGGCCGCGCGCATCTCGTCGTGGGCGCGCCGCAGAACCTCGTCGACCAGCTCGTTCGCGGGCACGTCGCGCGGGCGGTAGGGCGGAGCCTCGCGCAGGTTCGCCAGCACCAGCAGCTCGTTCACCAGCTCCTCCAGGTCAACGACGTCGCGCTCCATCGCCGTGAAGCGCTCCTCCAGCTCCCCGGGCCCGGTGCTGGTCCGCGCGAGCTCCAGGTCGAACTTGAGCTGGGCCAGCGGCGTGCGCAGCTCGTGGGCGACGCCCTGCTCGAGGTCGCGGTGGGATTGCAGCAGCGCCTCCACGCGACCGGCCATCACGTTGAAGGCCGATGCGATCGGATGCAGCAGCGACGAATCCTGGATGCTCGCGCGCACGCCGAAGTCGCCTTCGCCCACTCGCGCCGTCGCGGCCTTCAGGCCCTCGAGGTCGCGCCACAACGGGCGTGTCCAGCGCCACAGGATCGCCGCCATCGCCGTGGTCACGAGCACCACGATGATGGTGTAGTAGAGCATCAGGTATTCGTATGCGCCGACCCACTCGATGCGCAACGCCCGGTCGCTGTCACGGATGCGACGCAGGTACACGGTGCCTCCCCCCGGTCGGTCGCGGAAGGCGATCTGGCCGGAGCGCAGCCGCTCCTTCTCCGAGGCGGACATGAAGAAGTCGCCCAGCGCCTTGTCCATCGGGACGACTTCGTGGGCGACGCGGAAGGTGGCCTCGATCTCCTTGAGGCGGCCCTGCCAGTCCGGCACGCGCTCGTCGAGCACGATGCGTTCGGCGCGATCGAAGGCCACGCCGGCGCGTTGCCGTTGCTGCTCCGCGTGCATCTGCGCCATCACCTGGTCGGTGAGGTACATGAGGCCCACGACGGCGACCGTCGCGGGCAGCATGAGGAAGATGTAGAGCCGGAGGAAGAGGCGTAACACGCGAAACGCCCCGCGGGATCAGTCGTCGCCGGCGAAGAGGTAGCCGCGCAGGCGCACGGTCTTGATCATGGTCTCGGCGCCGCCGGCTTCCTGCAGCTTGCGGCGCAGGCGGCAGATGCGCGCGTCGATGGAGCGGTCGAGGCCGTCGTAGTCGATTCCGCGAACCACGCGCAGGATCTCGTCGCGCGTGACGACGGACCCTTGCCGGGAGGCAAGCAGCCAGAGGATGTCGAAATCGCCCGTGGTGAGCTCGACCGCGCGCCCGTCGATCGTCGCCGAACGTCGCGCTCCGTCGATGGCGAGCCGCCCCGCGGTGAGCTTCGCTTCCCGCACCTCCTGGGGGGCGCTGCGCACGCGGCGCAGCAGCGCCTCGATGCGCGCGAGCAGCACGCGCGGCTCCACCGGCTTCACCACGTAGTCATCGGCGCCCATCTCGAGCCCCAGCACCTGGTCGATGTTCTCGCCCTTGGCGGTGAGCATGAGGATGGGAATGCGGTCGTGCCGGCGCAGCTCGCGGCAGATGGTGAGGCCGTCCTTGCCCGGGAGCATCAGGTCGAGGATCACCAGGTCGGGCTTGAGGCGGTCGAAGCGTTCCGCGACAGCCAGGCCGTCGCCCTCGATGAACACCTCGTAGTGATGGCGTTCCAGGTAATCGCGGATGGACGCGGCCAGCCGAGCGCTGTCCTCGACCAGGAGAACGCGCACCCTCCGGGCGGGAACTGCCGCCGCTTCGCGCGGCATGGTGGCTTCGGCGTGCATGGTGCGAAGGATACTACGCGGCCCCGCGCGGGCAGCCGGTGACGTTTCCTTCGTAACCTTGCAGGGATGTTACTGAGAAAGGGAAAAGGGGACGGGTGGGGACGTTCCTGCCTTTACCCCTGCTTCACGGTCAGGTGGTTCCTGACCTCCTTCACGCCCTTGATGCCCTGCGCTACCTGCGAGGCCCGCTGGCGCGCCGAATCGTTGTCGGCAACGCCGTTGAGGACCACCACGCCGTCCTTCGTATCCACGTCGATCTTGAGCGCGCTCAGCCCGGGCTCCTTCACGAAGTTGGCCTTGACGGCGGCGGTGATCGCGGTGTCCTCGAGGACTTCGCGGGTATTTTCGGGAAGGCCGCTCACCGAGGTGCGCGGACCGGTGCCGATGGTGGTTGTCACATATCGGCTCGAACCTTCCGGCTGCTTGCCGTCGGCGGCGCCCTTGTCGTCGGGGGTCACGGTTTCCTTCACGGTGGCCGCGGTCTTCTCCCCGGCCTGCGAGATGCGCTCCCCGGCGGCGGCGAGCTTTTCCTGCGTGCGGTCCAGGGCCCGGTCTATCTTGGTGGAAGCTTCGCGTCCCGCACGTTCCGCATTGGCCTGCGTTTCGCGGTCGCAGCCCGCCACCACGAGGGCACAGGCGATCGCCACGGCGCTGGTCATCGCAGCTCGCATCGGGGTAGTCATGTCGGTTCCTTCGGACGTCGCGCCGGTGGCCATTCCTGCGCCCGATCGTAGCGCCGGCAAGTTCCTCCGCCCATCGGCGCCTTTCGCGTCCGGCTGTCGTCCCCTGCCTACCCGAACGTGTCGGACGAGTCCCACTCGGGAATCGGAGCTTGCTTGTCGGCTGCAAGGCGGCGCTCCGACAGAGCGCGCGAGGAGCGGTCCCTATTCTGGCGAGGTGGGCAGTGCGGCCACCGCCCGCCTTGTCCCCGAACCCGAACCCGACACACACAAAAGGAGAACGCCATGCAAAGCCGTGCCCAGTCGAACCCCGTCGGCCGTGATGTCCAGAACGTGGTCTCGGAAGCCCAGGAGCTGCTGAAGACCGTGAAGGAAGAGGGCACCACGCAGATGGACGCGGTGCGCGGCAAGATGCAGGCGCAGTACGACGCGGCGCGGGAGAAGTTCGGCGAGATCCAGACGACCGTGAGCGAGGGCGCGAAAGTCGCCGCGACCAGCACCGACGCCTACGTTCGCAGCAACCCCTGGCGTGCGGTGGGCATCGCCGCCGCGGCGGGCGCGATCCTGGGATTCCTCTGCGCGCGCAGCCGCTGAGGGCGGTCCCGTGATCCGCGAAGCGTCCAACATCGTCTCGGACCTGCGCGGCGTGGCCTCCACCGGCGTGCGCGCGGTGCGCACTCGCCTCGAGCTCCTGGCCATCGAGCTGAAGGAGGAAAAGGCGTGGCTCGTGAAGTTCCTCGTCGTCGCCGTGGCCGCGCTCTACCTCCTCACTTTCGGATTGCTCCTGGCCGTCTCGGCGCTGGTGCTCTTCGCCGCGGAAGAAAACCGCCCGGCCATCCTGGGAATCTGCGCCGGCGTCTTCCTGCTGGCTGGCGTCGGCGCGGGTGCCTACGTGTACTTCTCCTCGAAGAAGCGCCACCCGATCTTCCAGGAGACGATCGCCGTGCTCAAGGGCGACGAGCAGGGATTGCACCAGCTCTTGCGGGGGACCGGTGACTGAGCTCGAGCAGCTTCGCCAGCGGCGCGAGCTCGTGGTCCTCGCTGCGGAGCTGCAGCGCGCCTCCATCGCCCGGCGCCTGGAGCGTATCGAGGCGAACCCGGCGCGCCGGATCGTGGGAATAGCCGCGCAGGCGGTCAGCCGACCGGCGGTGCTTTCCTTGGGAACGGCCGCACTCAAGTACGCCGTGCGCGCGTGGAAGCGCCGCTCGGCGCGCACCAGGCACTGACTGATCGACCATCCACCAACCGAAAGGAGAACCACATGCTTTATTGGGCCGCTGTCTTCTTCATCGTCGCTCTCATCGCTGCCGTGCTGGGCTTCGGCGGCATCGCTGCCGGCGCCGCCGGCATCGCGAAGATCCTGTTCTTCATCTTCCTCGTGGCGTTCGTGGTCTCCCTGCTGATGGGCGTCTTCCGCCGCTCGGTCTAAGGAGCAAGCCATGAAACGACTGCACATTGCCGCCCTGGCAGCCACGACCCTGGTCGCGGCCGGGTGCGCGAGCGACCCGTACTACGACAGCTATTACGGGGCACCGCGATACGCCGCCGCTCCCGGTCCGTACTACAGCAACGGAGCTCCGGCTCATTACGGCAACGGCGCCTATACCGACTTCGGCCGCGTGGTCGCGATCGACGTGGTGCGCGGACGTGGTGGATCCAGTGGCGCAGGCGCGGTCGTCGGCGGCATCGTGGGCGGCGTGCTCGGCCACCAGATCGGCAGCGGCCGCGGCAACGATGCCGCGACGGTCGCGGGGGCGATCGGCGGAGCTGTCGCCGGCAACGAGATCGAGCGCCGCCGCGACGGCGACGAGTACTACCGCATCACGGTGCAATTCCGTGACGGGCGCGAGGCCACTTTCGCGCAGGACTCGCTGTACGGAGTCCGCGTGGGCGACCGCGTGCGCGTCGATGGAAATCGCGTCGTTCGGGACTGAGCAACGCTGCAATATCGGGCGGATCCATGGGGTACACTGCCCCATGGCTTCCGCCTTCTGTTTTTCGCAGGCCATTGAACCTCTCCGGGCCGCCTCCTTCCGCCCATGAGCACGACCCAACATTCCCACCGACCTGCGGGCGCCCCGCGCGAGGGCGTGCCCGCACCGCTCTCCTCCACCCTGGAGGAAAGAATTGCCGCCAAGCTCGATGAAGCGGAGCGTGCGCTGCCGCCTGCCGACACTCACGAAGCGAACAGGTTGCGCCACGCGTTCGAGGAGCTGCGCGGCCTGATCGCGCAGCAGGCGGCGACCCAGGGCCACCGCGTCGAAGCGCAAGTGGCCGAGCGCACGCGGGAGCTTTCGTCGTTATCCAACTTCCTGCAAATGCATGGCGAGCGCGAGAAGGCCTTGCTCGCAAGGGAGCTGCACGATTCGCTCGGAGGCATCCTCACGCCCGCGAAGATGGACCTTGCGTGGCTGGATGCGCGACTGGGGTCCAACCCGGAGTACGCCGAGCGCCTGCGCCGGCTGTCCGCCTTGATCGACCAGGGCATCGACCTCAAGCGGCGCATCATCGAGGCGCTGCGTCCCTCGCTGCTCGACCATCTCGGCCTGGCAGCCGCGCTGCACTGGTTCGTCGACGAGGCGGCGCGCACCAACGGCATCGAGTGCCGCCTGCAGGTGAGCGAGACGCTCGAGCGCCTCTCGCCCGACCTGGAGATCGCGCTCTACCGCCTCGTGCAGGAAAGCGTGGGAAACATCGTCAAGCACTCGCAGGCCAAGTCCATGGAGCTCACCCTGGAGCGCGAGGCGCGGGGGCTTCGACTGGAGATCGCCGACGACGGCGTGGGCATCGACGACCTCGAAAGCGCCAAGCAGCTCTCCCACGGGCTGGCCGGCATGATGCATCGCGTGCGTTCCATCGGCGGCTCCTTCGACGTGCGCAGCGAGAAGGGCCGGGGCACGCGCATCAAGGTGTGGGTGCCGTTGTAAAAAAGCGGGGACGGCGACTCAAATCAAAAGGGCCAGCGAGTTTGCTGGCCCTTCTGCTTTGGAAACCCGCTCCTCGTCCCTCGTTCCCCGTCCCTTAGTTCTCCTTCGTCGACAACAACTCGCCGATCAGCCGGGGGATCGTCGCGAAGTCCTTGCTCTTGTCGAGGAAGTAGTCGGCGCCCGCCTCGAACGCCGCCACCTTGAGTGCAGGTACGGCATGGTTGGTCAGGACCACGATGCACGCCGGGTTGGTGCCGGTCGCCGCGCGAAGGCGACGGATCACCCCGAAGCCGGTGCCCTGGGCGAGCTGCAGGTCCACGATCGCGAGGGCGATGGTGTGCTTGTCGCATGCGGCGAGCGCTTCGTCCTCGGTGGCCGCGGTGGCAACCACCTCGACACGGTTGGGCACCGACACCAGCTCGACCAGGCGTTCGGCGATCTGGGGCGAGTCCTCGACCACGAGCGCGTTCATGACCTCCTCGTCCGATTGGCGGATCTGGTACTCCGGCGGAAGGGTACGTCGTTCGGGACCGCCTGGCTGCGTGCTCGGTGCGTGCATGTCGTTGCCGCCGGTGCTGCGGCGGGTCTCCGGTAAGGTTGCCTGCGGGCTTGTCATGCGATGAGCTGGTTCTTCACCGCGTAGTATGTGATGTCCGCATTCGACTTGAAGTTCATCTTTTCCAGGATGCGAGAACGGTAGGTGCTCACCGTCTTCACGCTGAGGAAAAGCTCCTTGGCGATCTCCGAGACGCTCTGGCCGCCGGCGAGCTTGCAGAAGATCTGGAACTCGCGCTCGGACAGCTGGGTATGCGAAGGCTGGTCGGCGGCCGGTCCCGCCAGGCCCTGCGCCAGCTTGTCGGCGATGCGCGGGCTCACGTAGCGACGACCCTGCGCCGCGGCGACGACCGCCGAAACCAGGTTCTCCGAAGGCGCGTCCTTGGCCACGAAGCCCGAGGCGCCCGCCTTGAGGAGGTTGATGGCGTACTGGTCCTCGGGGTAGCCGCTCACGATCAGCACGGCCATTTCGGGACGGATCGCCTTGCAGCGGTTCAGCACGTCCACCCCGGACATGTCGGACAGCGAAAGGTCCACCAGCCCTACGTCGAAGGGCGTCGAGCGCACGAGGCTGATCGCCTCCTCGCCGGTTCGCGCCTCGCCGGTGACCTCCATGTCCACGCGCCCGGAGAACACCTGCTTAAGGCCCATGCGGACGACGTCGTGGTCGTCGACGATGAGAAGCCTGATCATCGCGCTCTTTCCTTGCTCGGGAGTTTTTGGTCTGGCGGTCATTACACCATGGTGTCCTGCGCCGGGTGGCGTCGGCGGTAACGGATTCTCTTGTAGGACAAATCCTACACGCGGCCTATTAAAAGGAGTAGCGGAAGACAATTCGGTCCCTCTTCACGGAAATGTTTTCCCGCTGCAGCCCGGGAAGGTCCGGCATGAGCGCGCGTGCCGGCTTGTACACGATGCGACCGGAGCGCGGGTCGTAGCAAAGCGTGCGATCGCCACTGCAGGACGAACGGCTCGCTTCCTCGCGCTCGTCGCGCCGCGGCACCAGCTCGAGGTCCGGCTCGTCCGAAGGCGAGCTGAAGGGCGCGAAGCGATGGACCTTCGCGTCGAGGAGGGCCGCCTTGGGCCTGAGCTGCAACGGCTGGGACGCCTTCGCTTCCGACGCTTCGCCGGACGGGGAGGCCAATGCCAGGACCAGGGCGATCACGAGCGACTTCATTGCGCTTCTCCGGCTCTCGCGCCCCCCGCGGCGTCTTGTTCCGCATATCGGTCGGGAAGCGTTTTTCGTGTAGGTGAATGCTGCCCCGGCCCATGGTCCAGGTATGCCAGAGCCGGACGGCACTTGTTGTCCTCATCCCCGATCGTTCCCCGTAGGAGGCCACCGACCGGCAGCGGGAGTAAGCCGACGCAGGATCGCGGCATGCGCCCATTACTTTGTCGCTGCCTCGTCCATATCGTGGTCGGCATGGTTCAAGGCCCATCGGCCTCAGGAGAAAGCCACCATGCGATTCCCCCTCCTCGCGCTGCTTTCCGCCGCGAGCTTCATTTCCGCCGCCGGCGTGGCGCTGGCCGCGATCGACGGGCCCGTCGGCCGGGATGCCGAGAATGGCGACCCGGCACGCTGGTTCGAGCCGGCCGACACGCCGCGCAAGCAATACGACAACGCGATGAAGGAGGCCGCCGCGGCCCTGGCCGAGGCCTTGAGGGAATGCAAGGCGGCGCCGGATCGACGCGAATGCGAAGCGCGGGCGCGCGAGCAGAACGAAACGGACGTCGAGCGGGCGCGCGGTTTCCTCGTGCGCTCGACCTTCGGCTAGCTCGCGATGAAGCAGCTCATTTCGCAATTCCTCGCCGCGATGCTGCTCGCGCCGGCTGCCTTCGCAGTGCAGTTGGTCGCCAACCCGACGCTTCCGACCTATGGCGAGAACGTGTCCCTGGAGTTGCGTGACATGCAGGCGCCCGCCTACCTGCCCGCGACGCGCTATGCCGTGAACGGCTCGACCATCACTCTGGATTACGAATACGCGCCGCTCGGCGTGGGCGCGCCGCGCGCGGACTTTGGGCAGCCGCGCCTGCAGCTGGGCGAGCTGGTTCCGGGCAACTACACGCTGCAGGCCCGGATTTTCCGCATCGGGGATCCCGGCACCGCTCCGCACGTGGTAACGCAGAACCTTGCCGTCGTGCCGCCCGCCTCATGGGGCCTTTACCTGATTCCCAAGGCGCCCGAGGCCTTCGCCCCCGCCGACGTGATGCTGAGGAGCGCGGCGTACTTCGAGCCGGGCTCCATGCGCGTCTCCACGAATGGCAACGTGATCCGCATCGACTTCGATTACCGCGGCGATGCCCCCGCGGGCGGCCCGGTGCCCGACGGCATGACCTCCTTCGCCGCTGTGCGCCTGCCAGCCCTTTCGCCCGGCGACTACACCGTGGAGGGCTGGGGACGCGACAAGCGCGACGGCGTGGCCGAGAAATACTTCACGCAGACGTTTCGCGTCGACTCGGCGGTGAACGTCGTGGAGTATTACGCGCCGGCCACGGACCACTACTTCATGACGGCTGCTCCCGGCGACATCGCCCTGCTCGATGCCGGCGGCATGGGCGAGTGGAAACGCACCGGGCACAAGTTCAAGGCGTGGCTTCGGATGGGCGACGCGCCGCCGAATGCGAGGCCGGTGTGTCGCTTTTACGCGAAGGGGCCGAATTCGCACTTCTACACCGGAGACCCGGGCGACTGCGAGTGGCTGAAGGCGCTGGAGGCACGCGAGCGCGCCCAGGCCACGGCGAGCGGCAAACCGTTCCTCGGCTGGGCCTACGAGAGCATCGCCTTCTATGCGCTGATGCCCGAGAACGGCCAATGCGCGCCGGGCACCACACCTGTCTACCGCGCGTACAACAATCGCGCCGATCAGAACGATTCGAACCACCGTTTCACGCCGGACCCGGTGCAGCGTTCGGCAATGGCGATGAGCTGGATCGACGAGGGCGTGGCGTTCTGCTCGCCGCCCTGACCGGAGCGAGCAAGGCGAGCAAGGCGACTTCGTCCGCGCGCAGGCCTCGCAATGGGGCGCGTGCGCGGCGAGGCGCGCGCCAGGTCTCCGGATCGAGCACGCGCGGATGCACATAGCTCTTGCGGCAGATGGCCGGGGTATTGCCGAGCCGGCGGGCGGCCTCGCGAACGGCGGCGACCATGTGCGAAGGCCCGACCGGCGCTTCGCGGCGCGCGAGATCCGCGGCGACGAAGAGCGTGCCGGCCCATGTCCGGAAGTCCTTTGCGCTCACTTCCGCGCCGGAGATTTCCTTGAGGTAGTCGTTCACGTCCGAGGAGCCGATCGACTGCACCAAACCCTGCTCGTCGAGGTATTCGAATAGCGCCTGGCCGGGCAGCTCGCGGCATCGCCTGACGATCGAGGCGAGACGCTTGTCCTCGACACGGGCGCGATGGAACTTGCCGCCCTTGCCGCGAAACTCGAATTCGACCCACGCAGTGCCCACGCGCGCATGGCGGTTGCGCAGCGTGGTGAGGCCGAACGAGTCGTTTTCCTCCGCGTAGCGTTCGTTTCCCACGCGGATGCAGGTGGTCTCCAGTAATCGCACCGCCGCGGCGAGCACCTTGCGGCGCGGCAGCCCGGGCAGGGCCAGGTCCTGGCGCACGCGTCGCCTGATCGAAGGCAGCGCGGCAGCGAATTCGAGCATCCGGTCGAACTTCCCGGCATCGCGCAGCTCGCGCCAGCGCGGGTGGTATCGATACTGCCGGCGACCTCGCGCATCGCGTCCCGTCGCCTGCAGGTGGCCGCGCTCGTCCGCGCAGATCCATACATCGGTCCAGGCAGGGGGAATCGCGAGGGCGCGAATGCGCTCGAGCGTGCGTGCGTCGCGCACCCGCTTGCCCGAAGCATCGCGATATTCGAACCCGCGTGCGGTCTCGACACGGCGCAACCCGGGCTCCGACGCGCGCGCGTAGCGCAGGCCGCCGGACGGAGCCGGCCGCCGCGCGCGTCCCGGATGTTTTTCCCGAAGCATGGAAGGAAGATGTTTCCGCGGGCGGCAAGTTCTCCAGCCGCAAGCGCAAACAAAAAGGGCGCGGTTTCCCGCGCCCCTGGCGTATGCCTCTGCCGTCAGCGGTTGTCGTCGCGCCGCGTCGAGCCCGCGCTTCCCGATTCGTTCGGACCGCCAGGGTTGTTGGAGGAGCCGCGCTGCTGCTGGCCGCCTTGCCCTTGTTGCGACTGCTGGCCGCCGGCGTTACCGCGATTCTGCCCCTGCTGGCCTTGTTGCCCGCCCTGGTTGCCCTGGTTCTGCTGGTTGTCGCGGGACATGCCGCCGCCCTGGCCTTCGCGCCCCATGCCGCCGCCCTGGTTGCCCTGCTGGCCGCCGGAACCGCTTTGCTGGTTCTGTTGCCGCCCCTGTTGCGAGTCGTTGCCGCGCTGCTGGCCCTGGTTGCCCTGGCCGCCTTCGTTGTCGCGATTCGTCATGGTTTCATCTCCGTGTGCGATTGGTAGGTGCCGGCCGTGCCCCGCACGACCTGGCGTCCTACTCGCAACTTCCGTGCCGCCGCGCGCCAACTGGTATCGTCATCCCATGGAACGGCCCAGCCCCAACGCACGCCCGCCGGGCCCCGCCACCACGCGAATGTTCCGGGAGGCGGCCGAGGGACCCACCATCGCCCGAGGCCAGCTTGCGCGCAACGCAACCTCGATCATGAGGCTGGCGACGAACCTTCGGGAGCGACGCCCGCGGGCCGTGATCACGTGCGCACGCGGCAGCTCGGACCATGCCGCGACCTATGCGAAATACCTGTTCGAGACGCGCGTGGGCATCCTCACGGCGTCGGCGGCTCCTTCGGTCGCCTCCGTGTACGGCTCGAGCCAGGACCTGCGCGATTGCCTTTTCATCGCGCTGTCGCAATCCGGACGCAGTCCCGACTTGCTGGAGAGCGCGCGCGCTGCCGCGAGCGCCGGAGCGCGAGTGATCGCGCTGGTGAACGACGAGGATTCCCCGCTCGCAGGCCTCGCAGAAGCGATTCCGTTGTGCGCCGGCAAGGAGGAAAGCGTGGCCGCCACGAAGTCTTTCCTCGCCATGCTGGTGGCGCTCGCGCACCTTGCCGCGGCCTGGAGCGATGACCAGCCCTTCCTGGATGCGCTGCATGCATTGCCCGATACGCTCGACCTGGCCTGGCGCCTCGACTGGAGTGGCGCGCTGCCCGTGCTCGAGCCTGCCGCCAACCTCTACGTCATTGCCCGAGGCGTGGGACTGGGCGTCGCCCAGGAGGCGGCACTCAAATGCAAGGAGACGTGCGGCCTGCATGCCGAGAGCTTCAGCAGCGCGGAAGTACGCCACGGGCCGCAAGCCTTGCTGCATGAGGACTTCCCTGCCCTGCTGTTCGCGCAGGACGACGAGACCCGCCCGGGCGTCGAGGACTTGGGCCGCGACCTGGTCTCCCGCAGGGTCAAGGTGCTCGGCGCGGGGCTGGCCTTGCCGGGCGCGGTCACCTTGCCCACGGTCGAGGCACACCCCGCATTGGCCCCCATCGCGCTGGCGCAGAGCTTCTATCGAATGGCCAATGCGCTCGCCGTGGCCCGGGGCTTCGATCCCGACAACCCGCCTTACCTCAGGAAAGTCACCGAGACGCGCTGATGGCCACGGCGATCGTCAACGCCAGGGTGCTGATCGACGAGGGCTTCGTACAGGGACGCGCCGTCCTGGTCGAGTCCGGACGCGTGGTCGCCGTGACGGATGCGGCGGATCCCCGTATCGCAAGCGCACGGCGGCATGATCTCGATGGGGCGACCTTGGTGCCGGGCTTTTTCGACGTGCAGGTGAACGGGGGCGGCGGCGTGCTCTTCAACGATGCCCCCACGGTGGAAGGAATAGATGCGATCGGCAAGGCGCATCGTCGCTTCGGCACCACGGCGTTCCTGCCGACTCTGATAAGCGACGAGCCCGAGACCATCCGCCGCGGCATCGAAGCCGTGCGCGAGGCGATTGCCGCCCCAATCCCCGGCGTGGTCGGCATCCACATCGAGGGACCGCACATCAATGCGCAGCGGCGCGGCACGCACGACGCGGCCCGCATCCGGCCGCTCGACCAGGCCGCGATCGAGTTGCTCACCTCGCCCGGCATGGGGAAAACGCTCGTCACGCTCGCGCCCGAATATACGACTGTCGAGGACATCCGCCGCCTCACGCAGGCCGGCGTGGTCGTTTCCGCAGGCCACACGAACGCCACTTACGACCAGATGCGTGCCGCGCTCGATGCCGGGGTCCGTGGCGTCACGCACCTCTTCAATGCCATGTCGCCCCTGGCCACGCGCGAGCCCGGCGTCGTAGGCGCGGCCCTTTCGGACAACCGTTGCTGGTGCGGCATCATCGTCGATGGCCGGCACGTCCACCCCGCGGTGCTTCGCCTTGCGCTGCGAACAAAGCCCCGCGAGCGCTTCCTGCTGGTGACCGATGCCATGCCGTGCGTGGGCACGGCGCAAACGGAATTCGAGATGCAGGGAAAGCGCGTGCACGTGCGCGACGGTGTCTGCGTCGATGCGGCGGGCGTGCTCTCGGGCTCGGCGCTGGACATGGGCAACGCGGTGCGCAACGCCGTGGAGCTGCTCGGGCTGCGCCTCGAGGAGGCGGTTGGCATGGCGAGCTCCAATCCCGCGCGCTTCATGGGCCTCGAGGCCGAGCGTGGCCGCATCGCGCCCGGCCAGCGCGCCGACTTCGTCGTGCTCGACGATCGGATGAACGTGCGGGACACCTGGATGGGCGGCGAGCCGCAGGCAGCTGCGCTCCGCTAGCATGGCGCCTTCCCATGAAGGCGCTGCCATGCGAACCATGTGTCGCTTCATTACCTGCCTGATCCTGCTCGCCGCACCCCTGGCGGCCCTCTCCCAATCCCCTTCTGCGCGACTGCATGCGCTCGCGGAAGAAATGGTCGAGCGCGAGTTCGACCTCGTCCCGGCGCGGGAAGCCTACGCCCAGGGCGCCGGCCCTCGGTCGGCGCGGGCATTGCGCGACCTCGCACCCGGGTTCCGGCAGCGCACCGGGGACATGTACCGCGGAATCCTCGAGCGGCTCGCCGCCATCCCGCGTTCGGAGCTGGCCGAGGAAGACCGCATCAACTACGACCTTCTCAAGCGCCGCGCCCACGTGGCGATCGCGCGCAGCGAGTTCCCGCTGGCCGAGATCGCGCTGCTCAATCCCGGCAACGGGCTGCTGCCGCTGATGATCGGCGTGATGACGGGGGCGCAACCCTTCCGCAACACAGCCGACTACGAAAATTGGCTGGCGCGAGTCGAGGCGAGCGCGGCGATGTTCGAGCACGCGGTCCCCGCCTTGCGCTCGGCCGCGCGGCAGGGCTGGACCGCGCCACGCGCGCTGGTCGAGAAAGGCATGCGGCAGCTCGAAGCCGTGGGCGCGGTACCCGCCGAGGAGGGCCCGTTCTGGGGCGTGATGGCGCGTTATCCGCGCGCGATCGCTGCCGACGTGCGCCTGTCCTACGAGTCGAGCTACCGGGCGGCGCTGGGCCGAAAGCTCCTGCCCGCCATTCGCAAGCTCGCGGCCTTCGCGCGCGAGGAATACCTGCCGATGACACGGGAAGCCGCGGGCGTGGGCGCCCTTCCCGGCGGCGATCGCGCGTATCGCGCCCTCGTGCGCGAGTACACCACGCTGGAGCTGTCTCCCGAAGACATCCACGCGCTCGGCCTGGCGGAGGTCTCGCGCATCCGCGTGAAGATGCTCGAGGTCGCGCGCTCGCTGGGCTTCAAGGGCGAGATCAAGGACCTCGTCGCCTGGTACGAGGCCAACCGTGCGAACTATCCGTTCCAAACCGCCGACGACGTGCTGGCTCACCTGCGGCGCGTGCACGCCAAAGTCGAGCCCCAGCTTCCGCGCCTCTTCAAGCGCCTGCCGCGCGCGCCCTTCGAGATTCAACGCACCGACCCCGCGATCGCCGCCTCCGCCTCCGCGACCTACAGCCGCCCGCTCGCCGACGGATCGCGTCCGGGTGTCTTCCGCATCCCCGTGGTCGACCCACAACGCATAGCCGCCTTTGGCCTCACGGCCCTGCTGCTGCACGAAGGCATGCCGGGGCACCACATGGACATCGGGCTGGGGGTGGAGCGCGCGGAGCCGCGCTTCCGCAAGGTCGATTCGCTCACCGTCTTCAGCGAAGGGTGGGGCCTGTACGCCGAGAGCCTCGGGCACGAGCTGGGCGTGTACGACGATCCCTGGGCGCTGCTCGGGCGGTATTCGGCCGAGATCCACCGCGCCGCTCGCCTCGTGGTGGACACCGGGATGCACGCCAGGGGATGGTCGCGCGAGCGGGCGATCCGCTACCTCGTCGAGGAACGCGGCCACACGCCCAGCGGCGCGATCGTCGCCGTCGAGCGCTACATGGGCTCGCCCGGTCAGGCACTGGCCTACAAGATGGGCGAGCTGGAGATCCTCAAGCTGCGCGCCGAGGCCCGCGCGGCCCTGGGCGAACGTTTCGACCTGAGGGACTTCCACGAGGTCGTGCTCGGCCAGGGACAAGTCACGCTGCCGATGCTCGGCGAGCGAGTGCGCGCCTGGATCGGGAGCCAGAAGCGCGCTCGCTAGGAAGGCTCTAGGCTATCCTTCGCCCATGGCCACGACGCTTCCCCTCGACACCGGCGCCGCCACGCAGGCCGAGATCCGCGAGCTTCGCGCGACGGTGAGCGCGCTGCGCGAGGAGCTGGAGAAGGAGCGCGCCGTGCGCGAAGAGGCCGTGTGGCAGGCGCGGGCGGCCAAGCAGGACGAAGTAACGCAGCTGCGCGACACCATCGGGCTCCTGCGCGAAAAGCTCGAGGGCGCGCGCTTCGAGCGCGACAAGGCGGTGCGCGACGCCGTCGTCGGCGCCGAGGACCAGGTGGCCCAGCTCAAGGCCACGATCGTGGCGTTGCGCGAGGAAGTGGAGAGGGGGAAGATCGCACGCGAGGACGCCGCCTACGCGGCCCAATCGCGCCAGAGGAACGAGATCGCCCAGTTGCAGGCGACCATCCAGGCGCTGCGCGAGCAGCTGCAGCGCGCCGGGGAGAAGCAGGGGAGCTGACCATGGAAGACGATCGAGCGCCGGGCGCCGCCGCGGAAATCGCCCGCGGCGGCTCCGCGGCGGCGACCGGCGGGTCGCGCAGGAAGGCGCCGAAAAAGGGCGAGCCCAGCCGGCAGCGCCTGGAGATGGCGGAGCTGCTGCTCGCGGTGTCGCGGCGGCTGGCCGGCTACGACAGCCTGGACGAGGTGCTCACGGCCCTGGTGGAGATGACCACCGCGGAGGTCTCGGCCGAGCGCGGCACGCTCTTCCTCAACGACCCGGCGACCAACGAGCTCTATTCGCGGGTGGCGCAGGGCAATATCAAGCGCGAGATCCGCATGCTCAACAACGCGGGCATCGCCGGCTCGGTGTTCACCAGTGGCGAAGCGGTCATCGTCCACGATCCGTATTCCGACCCGCGCTTCAACCGCGCGATCGACGAGCAGACCGGCTTCGTCACCCGCTCGATCCTGTGCGTGCCCATCAAGACCGTGAAGGGCGAAGTGATCGGCGTGGCACAGGCGCTCAACAAGCGCGCCGGACGCTTCACCCGGCGCGACCTCGACGCGCTGGCGGCGATGACGAGCCAGGGCACGATCGCCCTGCAGACCAACCAGTTCATCGAGCGCATGCGCGCGCTGCGCGCGCAGGAGATGGAGTTCGTCGAGGTGGTCTCCGAGGTCACCGCCGACATCAAGCTGGGGTCCCTGCTCAAGCGCGTGATGGGCGAGGCCACGCGCATGCTGAACGCGGAGCGCTCGACGCTCTTCCTCAACGACGAGAAGACCAACGAGCTCTGGTCGGAGGTAGGCCAGGGCCTCGAATCCACGCAGATCCGCATGCCCAACCACCTGGGCATCGCCGGTGCCGTTTTCACCACCGGCAAGTCGATCAACATCCCGCACGCGTACGCGGACCTTCGCTTCAACCCCGCCTTCGACCGCAAGACGGGGTACTTCACCCGCTCGATCCTTTGCGTGCCGATCGTGAACAAGCACGGCAAGACCATCGGCGTGACCCAGGTGCTGAACAAGCACGGCGGCCCCTTCGGGCCCCAGGACGAGTCCCGCCTGCGGGCGTTCACGGCCCAGATCTCGATCTCGCTCGAGAACGCGAAGCTCTTCGCGGACGTCCAGAACATGAAGAACTACAGCGAGGCCATGCTCGAGTCGATGTCCAACGGCGTGGTGACGCTGGACGACGCCGGCCGGGTGGCCACCTGCAACGCGGCGGGGCTTCGCATCCTGCGAATGGCCCCCGAGCAGATCCTGCGCAGGCCCGCCACCGAGGTCTTCGCGGGCGACAACGCCTGGATCCTGGAAAAGGTCGCGCGCGTCGAGACTTCGGGGCACAGCGAGGTCACGATGGATGCCGAGATGACCGTGAACGGCGAGCGCGTCTCGACCAACCTCACGGCGCTGCCGCTCGTGGCCGCCGAAGGTAAGCGCCTCGGGTCGATGCTGCTCATCGAGGACATCTCCAACGAGAAGCGGCTCAAGTCCACGATGTCGCGCTACATGGATCCGGGCATCGCCGACCAGCTGCTGTCCTCCGGCGCCGAGGCCCTCGGCGGCCAGGGCACGATGGCCACCGTGCTTTTTTCGGATATCCGCGCCTTCACCACCATCAGCGAGGCGCTGGGTCCGCAGGGCACGGTCGCCTTCCTCAACGAGTACTTCGAGCTCATGGTCGAGTGCATCCAGCGCGAAGGAGGGATGCTCGACAAGTTCATCGGCGACGCAATCATGGCGGGCTTCGGCATCCCGGTGGCGCACGACGACGACGTGGATCGCGCGCTGCGGGCCTCCATCGCCATGCTGAGGGCGCTTCGCGAGTGGAACGTCCAGCGCAGCGCCGAAGGCAAGCCCGCCGTGGACATCGGCATCGGGCTCAACACGGACATGGTGGTGTCGGGCAACATCGGCTCGAAGAAGCGCATGGACTACACCATGATCGGCGACGGCGTGAACCTCGCCTCGCGGCTCGAGTCGGCGTGCAAGCAGTATGGCGCGCACATCCTCGCGAGCGAGTTCACGTTGAAGGCCGCGCGCGGCACCTATCGCACGCGCGAGATCGACCTCGTCGTGGTGAAGGGCAAGACGCAGCCCGTGGCGATCCACGAGGTCCTCGACTACCACGGCGAGGAAAGTTATCCGCACCTCGTCGATGCGATCGGCGAGTTTCGCGACGGCCTCGCCAAGTACCGCGCGCGGGCGTTCGGGCCCGCGGCAAGGCTTTTCAACAAGGTGTTGGCGCTCAATCCGGGCGACAAGGCGGCGCGACTCTACGTCGAGCGCTGCGCGGCGCTCGAGGCCGATCCGCCGGCCGACGACTGGACCGGCGTCTGGGTGATGGAGAGCAAATAGGAGCCGACCTCAGGCGGGAGCTTTCCGGCGGCGCCATCGCCGCAGCGCTCACGCTTCCCATCGCCATCGCCCTGGGAATCGTCACGCTGGAGCCGCTGGGCGCGCAGTTCGCATCGCTCGGCGTCGCGGCCGGCGTCTATGGCGTGGTCTTCTGCTCGCTGCTGCCGGTGGCCTTCGGCAGCCGCGCCGGCATCATCAACGTTCCCCGAAGCGTGACCGCGGTATTCGTGGCGGCGATGCTCTTCGAAGCCTCGGGCGCCCATCGCATCGTGGCCGGCGGCAGCGCCGGGCCGCAGTTCATGTACGGCGTGGTCTTCCTGTTCCTTGCCATGTCGGGCGCCTTCCAGGCGCTCTTCGGCCTGTTGCGGCTGGGCGCGATGGTCAAGTACCTGCCGCACCCGGTGCTGGCCGGGTTCATGAACGCAGTCGCCATCCTGCTCGCGATCGCCCAGGTTCCGGCGCTCGTGGGAATGCCGCCGGGCTCGACGCTGGCGGATATCGTGGTGGTTCCGGAGAACATCCACTGGGGCGCCACCATCGTGGCCGCCATCACGCTCGGCTCGCTCAAGCTGCCCCACGTGGCGGGCGTGCGATTCCCGCCGCTCATCATGGCCCTCATCGGCGGCACCCTGGCACACCATGCGATCGAGCTCTCGGGCTTCGGCGCGCAGCTCGGGCCGGTGCTCGGACAGGCCTCCGCCTTGCATCCCCGATTCGACACCGCGCTGGGTTTTCGCGAAGTGATCGACAACCCTGCCTTTGCGCAGGCGCTGCCCGGCATCGCCGCCGCGGCCTTCGGCCTGGCGCTCATCTCGTCGCTCGACACCCTGTTGCTCATGAAGGCCCTCGAGCGCATGACCCACGAGCGCGTGGACTCGCAGCGGGAGCTCGCGCGCCTGGGCCTCGCCAACACCGTGGCATCCTGCCTCGGAGCCATCCCCTGCAGCATGGGACTCGCGGCGAGCCAGGCGAACTACGCCAACGGCGGCCGCGGGCCCACATCGGTCGCCGTGCACGGCATCGTGGTGCTCGTCATCGTGCTCGCGCTGGGCCCGCTGATCGCGGCGATCCCGCGCGCGGTCATCGCGGCATTGCTGCTCTCGATCGCGTTCATCGTGATCGACAAGCCGACCATCGCGACCATCCGCAAGCTTGTCTCGGGCAAGGTGCGCAACCGCGGGCGGCTCGCCACCGACGTGCTGGTGATGCTCGCCGTGGCCTCCATCGCGATGCTGGCGAGCGTGGCGCTGGCGGTGGTGGCCGGGCTGCTCATCGCGGTCCTCTCCTTCCTGGTCAACATGAGCCACTCGGTCGTGCGCCGCGTGAGCCTGGGCGACGTCATGCGCTCCCGGCGCTCGCGGCCGCCGGAGCAGATGGAGATCCTCTCGCGGCTGGGCACGCGCATCGCGGTGATCGAGCTCGAAGGCGTGATCTTCTTCGGCACCGCCGACGACCTGCTCATGCGCGTCGACCAGTGCGTCCGCGAAGGGGCCGCGTACATCATCATCGACCTCGGCCGCGTGCACGACGTCGACACGACGGGCGCGCAGATGCTGATCCAGATCCATGAGCGGGTGCAGGCCCGCGGCGGAACTCTACTGGTCTCGCAAGCCGCGCCCGGCGCCGCGCAGTGGGATTTCCTCGTGGACACCGGCGTGGTGGCAAGCCTGGGCAACGCGTCCTTCACGCCGGACACCGACCGCGCGCTGGAGATCGCGGAAAACCGGCTGATCGACGACGAGGGCGCCCACCTCACCACGCGCGTGGCCGAGATCCCGATGCGCTCGCTGCACCTCTTCGACGGCTTGCAGCCCGAGGAGCTGGCGGTACTGACCCCGCTGCTCACACGGCGCACCTTTTCCAAGGGCGAGTTCGTCTTCCGTGAAGGCGACCCCGGCGACGACCTTTTCGTGATCGCGATGGGCACCGCGAGCGTGCGCCGGGCAGAAGGCCATCGCTCGATGCGCCTTGTCACGTTCGGCGAGGGCACGGTTTTCGGCGAAATGGCATTGCTCGATGCCCGTCCGCGCTCGGCCAGCGTGCAGGCCGACGGGCCGCTGGTGTGTTATGTGATGCACCGCTCGGCCTTCGACAGCGTGGTCCGCGAGCACCAGGGTGTCGCACTCAAGCTCGTGACCAACCTCTCCCAGGAGCTGGGAAGGCGGCTAAGATTCGCCAACGACATCATCGATCGCCTGCAGGCGTAGGAGGGAACCCATGGAAGCGCGCGCCACCGTCGTCGAAAAGGCCTTGCGCCGGATGCTCTCGAACGGCCCGCTCACCGCCGTGCCCAAGCGGCGCGAGGACGAGGAGCTGCTCATGCGGCTCGCGGCCGCCCGGTTCGAGGCCGGTCGCGAGTACACCGAGGCCGAGGTGAACGAGGTGCTGGAGGAGTGGCTGGCCACCTTCTGCGCGCCCTATGGGATCGACCATGTGACGCTGCGCCGCGCGCTGGTGGATTCCCGCCTGCTGCGCCGGGACACCGCGGGCGCCGCTTACCGCGTGGACTCGTCCAGGCTGCCAGCGCTGCGCGAGGAGGCCCGGGTCGCCGGTGAGCCCGCACGCGTAATGGCGCAGATCCGCGAGGAGCGCGCGGCGCGCAAGCGCGACCACCTTCCTGGCGCCGGACTCTCGGACCGGACGGACTAGCAGGGAAACCTAGCGTCCGCGTCCGCGTCCTACCGCCAGCCGGGAGGCGTTGGACGGGAGGCGAGCGGACGTGGGCAGCCAGGGCGGGACGGGGCATGACCCTTGCGCGGATTGCGTGCGCGGCCCGGTGGGGGTCGCGGGCCACGACCGGCTCTTCAGCCACACCATGAACATGACCCAGATGCAGTTCAAGTGCCGTGAGTGCGGCGCGATCTGGGTGCGGCGCTATGGCGACGAACGCAACTTCATCTGGGGCCGGCCGGCGGGAGAACACCCGGGGATGGACGTGCCGGGGCGGCCTGGCACCGCGCCCCCTTAAGCGGGGCTACAGGAAGACCAGCCACGCCACCAGCAACGTGAGCAGCATGCCGCCCGGGATGGCGGCGAAGATGACGGTCAGGACGCGAGCATCCGACGCGCGGGCGCCCTGGACATCACTCGCCGCGATCGCTTTTCCCACGCGACGCTCGCGAAACGCCATGGCGAGCACGCCGCAGAGCATCGCGACGAACGCGAGGATCACCAGCGCAAGGCTCGCTCCCAGTGACATGGCTAGAGCCGCCCGGCGATCCAGCCGAAATACTGGCCGGCCATGAGCAGGCCGAACACGCCGACCGAGAGGGCGATGCGGATCGTGAGCGCGGTCACGGCGCGGTCGGTGCCGCCGCGGTCCTTGCCGACGAAGTAGAGGCCGCAGAAGAGGCTCGCCACCACGGCGAGCAGCAGGAGGATCACGATGATTTTCATAGGGAGAAGATACGGCCGGCCGGGGCCCTTCTCCAGTCGCAGATCGAGCGAAAACCTCCTGCAGCAGTCACCCGCGCGCCAATGCTCGCGCGAGCCTTCCGAGCGTGGCCACGGCCTGGTCGAGCGATGCTTCCCAGGGATGGCCGTGGTTCAGCCGCAGGCAATTGCCGAATCGCCGGCGCGCGGAAAAGATCGGCCCCGGCGCCACGCTGATGCCGTGCTCGAGCGCGGCGCGGTGCAGCGCCATGGCGTCCACCTGCTCCGGCATCTCGGCCCACACGAAGTAGCCGCCCTCGGGGCGCGTGACCCGGGTGCCCGCCGGAAAATGCGTTGCCACCGCAGCCAGCACGTTCCGCTGGCCTTCGCGCAGCCGCGCGCGCAGGCCGCGCAAGTGGTGGTCATAGCCCCCGTGCTTGAGGAAATCGGCGATGCCCTCCTGCACCGGGATGCTGGTGGCGATGGACGTCGTGAGCTTGAGGCGCTCGACGCGCTCGAAAGCCCGGCCGGGCACGCACCAACCGAGGCGATATCCCGGGGCGAGCGACTTCGAGAACGAGCCGCAATGCATCACCAGCCCGGAGGCATCGAACGCCTTTGCCGGAGGCAGCGGGTCGGTCCCGAAGTGCAGCTCGGCGTAGACGTCGTCCTCGACGAGTGGCACCTCATGCTTCGCGAGCAGGCGCACGAGCTCGCGCTTGCGCTCGACCGGCATGGTCGCCCCGAGCGGGTTCTGGAACGTGGGCATCAACCAGCACGCTGCGACGCGGTGGCGCTTCAACGCGGCGGCGAGGCTCGCGAGATCGATGCCTTCGACCGGGTGCGTGGCGAGCTGCACCGCGCGCAGCTCCAGGCGCTCGATGGTCTGCAGTGCCGCGTAGAAAGCCGGTGACTCGATCGCCACGACATCGCCGGGCCGGGTGACCGCTTCTAGGCAGAGGTTGAGCGCTTCGAGCGCGCCGGCGGTGATCACGATCTCCTCGGGCCGCACGCTCACGCCATGGGCGGCGTAGCGCTTGGCCACCTGGCGGCGCAGCTCGGCGCTGCCGGGCGACATCCCCTCGACGGTGTGCCACGGATCCATGCGGCGCGCGCTGCGCCCGAGCGACTGGGCGAGCTTGGCCATAGGAAAGAGAGTGGGCGCCGGGAAGGCGGAGCCGAGCGGCACGATGTCGCGCTTGCGGATCGAGCCCAGCACCTCGAATACGAGCGTGGAAACGTCGGGAGTGGTGGCGGAGCCTGGCGGTTTCGTCGTTTCGAGCCCGGGCTGCGCCGGGCGCCAGTGCGCGTTCACGTAGAAGCCCGATCGGGGACGCGCCTGCACCAGGCCGCGGTCCTCGAGCAGGTAACAGGCCTGCGTCGCCGTGGCGGGGCTCACGCGGTGGGCCCGTGCGATCGCGCGCGTCGAAGGCAATCTCTCGCCGGGCCGCAGCACGCCGGATTCGATCAGGCCGGCGAGGTCGCGCGCGAGGCGCTCATAGCGCTTCATGGCGGAAATGGAAACGGCGCCCGAAGGGACGCCGTTCCAGGAAAATCTGGTGGAGTGGAAGGGGATCGAACGATACCGAGAGTTCCGCTCTTGCAGGCACAAGTTCGACGCCCTGCATTCTTCCAAAATACCCCCATTGATACCCCCTTCTTGCACCCCCCTTGGAGGGTAGCAGGCAATAGGAGGGTATTCGGCTAGGCTGCTCTCGTGAACTAGGCCAGAGGCTCTTGCGCGCCGAATTCGACTCCCGGCACTAACGTCCGCGCCCTAGAATCGGTGCCGCCGCAGGTTCGTCGTGCGGTTGTTCGGCAGCGTCATGATTGCCGTGTCTGGCCCGCCAAAGGTGATGGTCACAGGCGCGACGTTGGAGTTGCTGCGCGTGTTCTGCCGCCATGGACCTGTGAGCGTTTGGCCGCCCGTGTAACTCCACCAAGACCCACTGAAGGTGCGCGCCGTGGGGGTTCCCCCGATCTCTCCCACCGTGAGATACCACACGGGGTTCCCGGTCTCATCGTACATGTACCCCGCAATGTCCAAGGTGCCGCCCTGCCATTCCATGAAGAACCCGCGGCCGGGCTCGGCCTCGTTCCACCACCATCCGCTCTCGGGCCTGCCAGCCACAGCGGGCGCAGTGAGACCGTTCGGCACGATATTGAAGCGCTGGATCGGCACAGTGCCGCCCGGCCACACGAGAGTACCCGTGCTCTCATTGTTGAAGGTCATCGTCATCGTGCCGGCGCTGGCGAGCGCGGGAAAACGCTGGTAGGGGCCGCCAAGGGTCTGCCCGCCCGAAGCAGCGAGCAGATCTCCGTTGTACAGCGAGCCCTCGAGCGACACTGGTCCAGAGGAAACATGCCATGTCGAGCGCCCCGACACGTCGTACAGGAACGCCGCGAAGAACAGGTTGTTGGCATGTTTCTCGATGGAGTACCCGCGCCCGTCCTCCTGTGGATTCCACCACCATCCAGTCTGGGGCGCTGCAGGCTGGCAGGCGAGCGAGCCCGGTACAGTAACCACTGCGCGGTTTATGCCATTGTTGATCATGGCCCCCGGCGAAGTTCCGTAGCCCACGAAAAACGTGGCGCCGCTCACGTTGCTTAAAGGCACGCCGTTGAGGATATTGACGGAGGCTCCCTGAGCGGCCAGCAAGCCTGTGAGGTAGGCGCCGAGATTGGCGGAAGTGACCGCGACCATCTGCCCTGCGGCATTCAGCTGCGCTAGCACGCAGCCGATCGGCGTTTCGACTTTGCGTTCATCCTTTGCATGGCCGACTTTAAGCGCCGCGTCGGCCAAGCCCCCCTGCACCTGCGTCGCCGGTGCCATTGCGAACACATAAACGCTGCCCGTGGTGCCTACGTCCTGCGCTCGGAAACGCACGTCCGCGCTGGCTGTGCCCGTGTCGCCCGTGGCAACCAGCAGGAATACGGGAATCTTGTCCGTTGGGACCTCGTTCGGCGCGGCCGGGTCAAGATCCAGGAACCAATTGGCGGCGGCGATGCTTCCCGCGCCGTTTTCGCGCAGCGTCATCACGGACCGAGCACGCTGCGCGATGGTGCCGTCTCCCAGCTGTCCGTAGGAGTTGCGGCCCCAGCCCAGGACAATGCCATCGCCGCGCAAGCCGATTGAATGGAACGTCCCGCCGGCGATCGCGGCGAGTCTTGGCAGCGTAGTAGCAGGCACCGGGCTCGTGCGCGCTGTTGTGGAGCCGTCACCCAACTGACCATCACTGTTGGCGCCCCACGCCATGATTAGGCCATTGGCGTTCAGCGCCAGAGAGTGATACCCGCCCGCAGCGATAGCCACGATTCCGGAAAGGCCCGGCACCGCGACCGGCGCGGCCCGGAGGAAATTCCCGGACCCGTCTCCGACTTGGCCGAACTCGTCGCTACCCCATGCCCAGACGCTGCCATCGCGCTTGAGCGCCAAGTTGTGGAACCGTCCGGCCGCGATGGCGACTATGTCGGCCAAGGCGCTGACCTGCACAGGTATGCGGCTCGCGACGTTACTACCGGTTCCTAGCTGGAGCATGTCATTGCTGCCCCAAGCCCAGACGGATCCGTCCGAACGCAGGGCCAACCCATGGTCTCGGCCCGCGGCGATCGCCACAACCGAGGTCAAGTCCGCAACACGCAGGGCACGGGGCCCTGCGCGGAACCCCCATTCGAACACCGTTCCATCGTTTAGCAGGGCAATAGTGTCGAGACTTCCGGCCGCCACACTCTTGACGTCGGCGACTCCGGAAACGCGAGCCGGCGTCGATCGGTCGGCAATCGTGCCATCGCCCAGCTGACCCCAGCGATTCCACCCCCAAGTCCATACGGTGCCGTCGTCCTTCACGGCTGCAGTGTGGAACTGCCCCGCGGACAGCGACTTCGTCCCATTCACCGGGCCCGCGGTCGGCGTCGACCTTTGCGTAGGGGCTTCTAAGGCGAGTTGACCGCCCCGATTCGCCCCCCAACCCCACACGCTTCCGTCTTGCTTCACGGCCGCGGCATGTGTCGGACCGGCTTCCAGCGAACGCACTGCGGCGAAGCCCGGCAGGGCTTGTGGCGTGGAATGGCTGGCCAAAGTACTGTCACCCAATCGACCGTCCTCGTTGCCGCCCCACGAAAGTACCGTGCCGTCGTTCTGGAGGGCCAATGAGAACCCATTGCCTGCAGCGATCGCTTCCAGCGTTCTGGGGACGCCGGAGAGAAGGACGGGCGCAAGCCTGGCCGTGGTGGTGCCGTCGCCCAGCTCGCCGTAGTCATTCCGGCCCCAAGACCACAACGTCCCGTCGCGCTTGAGCGCAAGCGTGTGCCCTACCCGGGTACTGATGGCAACCACGTCCGAGATGCCGTTCAGGCGGACGGGCTCTGCACGCGTGATCCGTGTGCCGTCGCCCAACTGTCCGTATGCGTTGCTTCCCCAGGCCCAAACGTCGCCGTTCGCCGTCAGAGCAAGCGTATGAACGCAACCCGCAGCGATGGCAACGATATCCCGCGGCGCCCCAAGCTGTGTCGGGGGATGGTCACCAGTCGTGATACTGCCCAAACCGAGAGCGCCGTATCCGTTCCAGCCCCAGGCCCAAACAGTGCGATCCGCGGCCAGGGCGACCGTGTGGAAACATCCCATCGAGACCGCGACTATGTTTTCCACGCCGGGCACGCGGGTGACAGTTCCCCGCGGAGGCGCTGGGCCGTGACCGAGAAAAGCACCCGGACTATCTCCCCACGTCCAAACCGTGCCATCCGCCTTGACGGCGGCAGCACCCGTCCATCCCGCGCTGATTGCCGTGACCCCGGCCAAAGCCGCGATCCGCCGGGGATCCGGGCGTGACGAAGTAGTGCCATCGCCCAGCTCTCCCTCGCGATTTGCCCCCCAGGAATAGACGTCGCCCTCCTGAGTCAGGGCCAGCGTGAAGCCGCCGCCCGTGTAATCGTCGAAGTAGGTGCCGAAAACAAGAGGCTCTCCCCCCACGGCAACCTTGCGCACACCGCTGACGCCATTCACGCGTAGGGGCACGGTCGAATACAGCGAACGCCCGAGACCGAGCTGTCCGAGACTGTCGCTGCCCCACACACGGGTTGTGCCGTCGGCCGCAACTGCAACCGTGTGCGAGAGTCCACCGCTGACTTGGGGACTCGCCGCGAGCAGGGGCGAGGTTGCCGCAAGGAACACCAGAGTCGCGAGACACAGGGCGCGCATGGGCGAAGTCTACTAAAAGCTGCGTCCATCTGGCCGGCCGGGTCATTCATTCGTAGGAGACGCGCGCGGCGGGTCAAGCTGGCAGACAAACCGCACCGGGTTGTCACTACATCGACAACCTGATGCCCTTGCGCCCGTAGCTCTGCCCCCAGCGCAATCATCATCGCGTCTCGACGCATAGTCGCCTCGGCCAAGGACGGCAATGTATCGGTGCGCACCCTCGAAGTTATCGCTTGGCATTCGGTTGTCCACTGCCGAGACGACAACTCGGAACGAACCCGGCGAGCCTTGGGTAATATTTCCCCAAATTCGGAAGCCCGCCATTACCCGCGCTCGGTCAAAGGTCGTCGCCTCGTGCGATCACTTCTATCGGGTTCGCGCCCTCGCAAATCCCTTTGAACGACGCATGGCGAAGGCCCTCGGAGGTCCGCTCTAAGTAGGCCACCTCAGCGACTAGCTTCGGGGTCACCCAATGTGCTCCGTCCTTATCCGGGTCTTCCGCAAACGGCGAGGTCTTTCGCTCGATCGCGTCAAGCTGAGTCCCAAGAACTCGCTGTGTCTCCCTGCTGAAGCCCACCTTGACGCGACCGATGTACTGCAGCTTCCCGCCGCTGTACTCGCCCAGGAGCAGAGAGTTAAAGCCGGTGCGGTTTGATGTTGGCCGCGTAAACCCGCCGATAACGAATTGCTCTCGGCATTCGCATTTGGTCTTAAGCCAACGTCCAGAGCGACCCGCGACGTAGCGGGAGTCTGCACGCTTCGAAACGATGCCCTCGATCTTCAGGCTGCAAGCCTCTTGGTAGAACTCTGGCCCCCGGCCGACAAAGTGGCTGCGGTAGTGGACGCCCGGCGGAGCCAGCGCCAAGCTGCTCGAGCCGATCCTTGCGCTTGATTTGCGGCAGCGCTCGGAGGTCCATCCCGTTCAGCCATAGCAAATCAAAGGCATAGTAGAGCAGGGGAAAAGCCGTGCTTGCGCGAGCGAGCCGCGAGCTGCAGGTCCTGGAAGCTGATGCGGCCGGCCTCATCGATGGCAACCAGTTCGCCGTCTAGCCAGGCATCTTCGCGGGAAGCTCGGCTATGGCTTCGGCTACCGGCCCGAATGCCGCGGTCCAGTCTCGCGCATTGCGAGAGATTAGCTTTACGCGCCGCGGTCAATTTTTCGCCAGCATGCGATAGCCGTCGTACTTCACTTCATGTAGCCAGCTATCGCCTTTGGGCGGCACCTTTACGAGCTCGATGAGCTGCGGCTCGATGAGCGCAGGAATCCATCGCTTTGCCGTCGTCATTCTGAATGGTAGCGGTTCGGGTTTCGCCTCCGAGGGCGGCGAATGTGTCCCCCATTTGAAGGATGACGCGCCCAGGTCTACGGCGTAGCTTGCGGTAGTCCTTACCCGATGCTTTACACCAACTTATCCTATGATCGCGCCCCTATCCTTGTCGTCCTTAATTGGGTTTGCGCTCGTGACCTTGACGTTAGTTACAGGGAAAAGCGTTTGGGCTCAGACGGCGATGTGGCCTTTATGCGGCTCGAGTAGCAGTTGCGGGTTTGTCTCGAACAGCGCCAAGTTGGACGACATGAGCAGGTGGGGAACCGGCATCCAAACGACCGATTTTGGTCCATGGGGCGGCGGATTGACAGTCACGTCATCTGGGGCCGTCTCAGGCGAGCTGTTGTCCCCATTGGGAGCGAAGATGGGATTTGCTGGCACGCTCGTGTATAGACCCAGCTTATCTACCAACGACCAAAGCATTTACTCGGGAGTTGGCGCCCTGACGTTGACGATGCCAGCAACCGGAAGCTCTGCGTCATGCAACTACAACTTTAGTATCACGGTTACGGGACGGACTTTTGAGTCCTTGGATCGGACGATTAGTGCGCATGCCGGAGGCAGTAACCAAGGCCAATGCGGGCCATTTCAATTCAATTTCAGCGTCATCGGCGGCCCCGGTTTCGCCGTGCCAGGAACTAGCCCTGGGCCACCAAGCATTACTGGCGTCGCTCCTGGTAACGGCTCGATCAGTGTTTCATTCTCGCCACCGAGTAATCCAGGGAGTAGTCCCATAATTGACTATACCGCCGTCTGCGGAACCGCTAGTGCAAGCTGGAATTTGTCGCCGATCACGGTGACGGGGCTCGTCAACGGACGGACCTATACCTGCACCGTCGCGGCGCGCAATAGCAATGGCACTGGTATTTCGTCAGCGCCTTCAGGTCCGGTGATCCCTGCCGCGGGAGCATCAACGCACACACTGACGATCAGCCGATCCGGGGGTGGCAGCGGTGTCGTTACTTCGAGCCCCCAAGGAATCAACTGCGGAACCGTTTGCGGCGCAACTTTCCCTTCTGGCGCCGCAGTTAGCTTGTCAGCCTCGGCCGCAACCGGGTCACGGTTCTCGGGGTGGAGCGGAGATTGCAATGGTACCGGGGCCGCGGCGGTCACGATGACGCGCAATATGTCATGCACCGCACATTTCAGCAGTACCAGCACTGCGCCTACGAGCTACCAAGGTCTTTGGTGGCAATCGCCAGCGGGCTCGGGATCGGGCTGGGGGCTCAATCTTGAGCATCAGGGCGACGTGCTTTTCGGCACCTGGTTTACATACGTCGAGAACCGGAAACCCATGTGGTTCGTGATAGACGCGCGCAAGCAGGGGGTGGGTGTTTATAGTGGTCCTGTCTATGCAACCACCGGTACCCCGGTATTCAGCGGGGCATGGAACTCAACGGATGTCAGCGTCCGTCAAGTCGGAACTGCGACACTTCAATTCAGCGACGCTAATAACGCGCTCTTTGAGGCCACTGTTTCTGGGTTCGGTACCTGCTGCGGCTCTAACCAATGGCCCATCACTCGTCAGATATTTAGTGAGCCGGTGCCAAGCTGTTCATTAGCATCCAATGGGAATAGTTACCAAGGTTTGTGGTGGCGCTCTCCAGCAGGTTCGGAATCGGGATGGGGAGTCAACATCACTCAGCAGGGCAACTTAATATTTGCTACTTGGTTTACGTATGGGGAGGACGGTTTGCCGCTTTGGTTGGTAATGCCGGCCGGCCAGCGCATGCAGAATTCGTTGGGAGCTCATTATTGGCTGGGTGACGTTTATCGCACCAATGGGCAGCAAGCGAATACCCCGTTCTGGGATTCTTCCCTTGTTACGACAAGACCAGCCGGTCGCTTAGGCTTCATGTTTGACGACCGGGACAGGGGAGTTATGTGGTGGGAGCCCGATGGGCTTTTGGGACCAACCATAGCTGCCAGGAGTTACCCAATCACGCGGCAAGTGTTTTCGTCGCCGCTGACGCGGTGTCAATAACGCCTCGATCGTACGTACGCCGGCAAAAACCAGCGCGCAAAGCGCTTCGCTCCGGGGTCAGCTTCTCGGGGTAATTTTGGGGGTATTGCCAACGTGGCCGCTACTGGTCCGAGGTTGGGGCTGACCTGCCTGGTTTTTTCGGACCAATCGTAACTTGAGAGAATGGCTCCTGGACTCAAAGGGAGCCCATGAAGAAGAGCCGATTCACCGAAGAACAGGATCTTTCTTGGTCGCGACGGCCATCACATGGGGCCGGAGCGCGCCCATCGGCTCTGGACGGCCGCCGGGCTCCAGCTGCCGCGACGCAGGCCGCGCCGCCGTGTTGCTTCGGGGCGGCCGCGTCCCTTGCCGCCCCAGACACCGAATCATGTCTGGGCCTACGACTTCGTGTGAGCGCCAGCGGCCAGCAGATCAAGTGCCTGACCGTGGTCGACGAGTTCACGCGGGAATGCCTGGCAATCGACGTGGCCGGCAGCATCCGCTCCAATCGCGTGATCGAGGTGCTCTCGCGCCTGGTGAGCATTCACAGCGCGCCGACCGCATTGCGCTCCGACAATGGCCCCGAATTCGTCAGCCGCGCGATTCTCAAGTGGCTGGTCGACTCGGGCATCCATACCGCGCACATTGACCCTGGAAAGCCCTGGCAGAACGGCACCGACGAGAGCTTCAACGGCAAGTTCCGGGACGAGTGCTTGAGCTTCGAGTGGTTCCGCAGTCGCGAGGAGGCCCGCGTCGCAATCGAGACCTGGCGCCGTCACTACAATAGCGTCCGTCCGCACGCGAGCCTCACGTACCTCACGCCGCACGAATTCAAGCTGCGCTACGATTCAATCAACCCGGGAGCCGTTTCCAAGTTATGAATGGACCGAGAATCCCCGGGCAGGTCATCGAATACGCTCCTGCAGCCGCTCGCCGCGGTCGTAAGCGCGCACGACGTCGTTATCGTGGATGTGATCGAGGTCCAGCTCCACGACATCCCGCTCGAAACCGGGGCTGATGACCTTGCCATCCTTGTCGCGCTCATCGCCCTTGTCCCGGGCCAGGGTGGAGAAGGCCGAGCGCCAACCATGCGGCGTGTGCTTTCCCTCAAGCCCCAGCGTTACGCGGTAGAGCTTTTCCAGCGATTCCCGGGTGATGTGTTTGCCACCGGCCGGCGAGCGGAATGCGTACCCGCGCCCCGTGCCCTCGTCTTTCCATGTCCGCAGCTCGGCCGCGATCGTCGGGCCGAGAATGATGCGGTGGTCGTGGTGACGATCCTGGGCCTTCATCTTCGCGCGCAGAATCACCCATTCCCGCAACTCGACGTCGAGGTCGAACTCCTTCCATTCGGCCTGAGCGATGTTGCCGACCCGAGCTACTGTGAAGGCGCATAGGCGGTGGGCCATCCGAACGGCCGGCGTGAGTCGCTTCTTCCTCGGCATCGCGCAACACCCCCCAGCTCCGACCACTTGAGGAACGCCGGGTAGCGGCTTCGTTTCTTGCGCTCCGGAGGGACTTCCGGGGCCGGCAAAGCTGGATTCTGGGTGATGGCCCCATGCGCCTTGGTTTGCGCCAGGGCAAAGATGCGGGTGAGGTGCTGAAGGATCTTGGCGGGGGTGTCGGAGATACCACGCTTGGCGATCCGCTCGATCACCTTTGCCACCATCGCCGGAGTTATCTGGTGTACAGGCAGGTGCCCAATATGCGGGAATACGTCGCGTTCGAGCGACCGGACTGACTTCGTGCGGTGAACGTTGCTCCAGTTCTTCCGGGTGGTCAGCCACTCTCGGGCGATGGCCTCGAAGGTGTCCTCGCCTTGCGTGACCTTCCGGGCGTAATCGATGTACCGGGCCTGCACGGGGTCCACGCCGCGGCGGGCCCGCTCCTTCACCGCGTCATGCTCTGCCTTGACCTTGGCGAAGCCTAGGGCCGCGCTCCAGGGACCGTTGGAGAACGTGCGCTCGATGAGCTTCCCATCCTCGGTGCGCCGGATGCGGTAGTAGGTGCGGCCTTGGCCAGCCACTGCTTGATCTCGATCGGCGTGATCTTCCCCGCCTGCGCACGGCCGCGGTACTTCGCATCCCACCTCTCGCGCCCTGCCGGTCCATAGGGTCTCGCCGGTTCGATACCCCTTAGACTACCCCCACGCTAACGTGTTGTTCGCGGATTGGGCTGGACGACGCTTAGAGGGGAGAAACGACAGCGGCGCCCGATCTGGACGCCGCTGGATTCTGCTGGATGGGGGTATTGGTGGAGTGGAAGGGGATCGAACCCTCGACCTTCGCATTGCGAACGCGACGCTCTCCCAGCTGAGCTACCACCCCGAGGGAAGCCCGGAATTATACCGGATCAGGGGGTGAAATAGCCGCGGGCAGGGTCCTACACGCCACCCCGATGCACGCCGACAGATTTGTCATTGCGCGCCATCGAGAATGGATTGCCGGGCCCCCAGGCGCGGCGGACAACCCGGAGCCCCGATGAACAGCAGCTACCGCGGCGCGGTGGTCGTGCTCGCCGTGATCGCGTCGATCTTCCTCCTCTATTGGGGGGCGCCGTTCTTCATTCCGCTGCTGATCGGAGTGCTCATCACCTATGCGCTCTCGCCGGTCACCGACCTGGTCACCCGCTTCGTGCGCTATCGCGTGGCCGCGGCGACCCTCGTGGTCACCGGCGTGATCGCGCTCTTGGGCTGGGGCATCTGGGCGTGGAGCGACGACGCGGTCGCGTTGTGGCAACGCGTTCCGGTGGCGGCGCGAAGCATAGCCGATTCGGTGAAGAAGGTGGCACAGCAGCCGTCGAGCCCGGTGGCCGAAGTGAAGAAGGCCGCCGCCGAGATCGAGGCGATCGCGCAAACCGGCAAGCCTCCTGCGCGAACGCCGCCTGCCGCGCCCAATCCGACACCGATCTCCTTCTGGCAACTCGTCTGGGAGGGCGGAAAAGGCGCCGCGGTCGTGGCCACGCAGGTGATGGTGGTCGTCTTCCTGGTGTTCTTCATGCTCGCCTCGGGCGACATGTTCAAGCGCAAGATCGTGCGCATCGTCGGCGAGACGCTGTCCGAGAAGAAGATCACGGTGCAGATGATCGACGAGATCGACCTGCAGATCCGCCGCTACCTGGGCGTGCTGGTGGTATGCAACCTGCTGGTGGGCTTCGGGACCTGGATCACCTTCCGCATGCTGGGCGTCGAATACGCCGAGCTCTGGGGCGTGGCCGCCGGCATCCTCCACACCGCGCCCTATTTCGGCCCCGCCATCATTGCGATCGCGAGCCTGCTGGCGGGTTTCATGCAGTTCGGCGAGTGGCCCAGGGCGCTCCTGGTAGCCGGCACGACGATCCTCGTCGCCACCCTGGTGGGCTCTGTATTCGCGACCTGGTTGTCGGCCCGGCAGACGCGCATGAACACGACGGCCACCTTCATCGGGCTGCTGTTCTTCGGCTGGATCTGGGGCTTGTGGGGGATCCTGCTGGGAATCCCGCTGCTGGCGATCGTGAAGACCATCTGCGAGCGCTACGACGGCTGGCAGCCGGTGGCCGAGCTCTTGAGCCGAGAGGAGCATCCCGCCGTGCGTCTCGCGCAGCAGCAGGAAAGAAACGCGGCCGAATCGACGCCGGGCGGAGTACCCAACGCCTGACGGAAGAAACTTTCATCGCGCCGGTATGCCTGTGCGGTACGAGGTAACACATCGGAGACAGGCATGACCAAACGCATCATTCCGGCCGCCATCGCGACGCTGGGGCTCCTCGCCCCGGCCGCCGCCCTGGCCCAATCGACCTATAACGCCCCCTGGCGCGGCGACTTCTGGGGGTACATCGGCGCGAGCGCCGGCGAGTCCAAGTTCCGCAGCGACTGCAACCGCACCATCACGCAGTTCGAATGCGACCGCAAGGACACGGGATTCAAGATCTATTCCGGCGGCAAGATCAACGAGATCATCGGCCTGGAAGTCGGCTATACCGATTTCGGGCGCATCCGAGCCGGCGCAAGCGAGGTCGAGGCGTGGGCGATACCGCTCACGCTCACGGTCGGCGTGCCCATCGGGGAGCGCTTCAACGTCTTCGCCAAGGGCGGTGGCCTCTATGCGCGAACCGACGTGCGCGTGGATATCGACGACTCCATCAGCGCGCGCCGCGACCGCGACGGGTGGGGCTGGACCTACGGCGCCGGGGCGACCTTCGCCATCACGCCGAACATCCAGGTCCGCGCCGACTGGGACCGCCACAAGCTCGACTTCGTAGGCGGCCGGCGGGACGTCGACATGCTCTCGGCCGGCTTGCAGTTCCGTTTCTGAAGTCCCATCAACGACCCGAGGAGGCGATCACCATGACAACGATCATCGCAGGCGGCTTCGACGTCTACAGCAAGACCCAGGCAGCGCTCGAACGGCTGCGCGCCGCCGGCGTGGCCGAGGAGTACATCTGCGAGTTCCGCGTCAACCCGGCGGGTGAGCATGACCAGACGCCCATCGGCGGTGATCGCCACAAGTCCCCGGGCTCCGAAGACGCCGACGAGGGCGCCGTGAAGGGCGCGGCGATCGGCGCGGCCATCGGCACCGCGGCGGGCGTCACGGCGACGCCCTTCCTCGGGCCGGCCGGCATCGTCGCCGGCGCCGCGGTCGGGGGCTACACCGGTTCCCTGGTAGGCTCGCTGAAGGAGGAAAGCGACGAGCCGCGCACCGACCATGCCGATGTCCGTCCCGCCGAAGCGATGATCGCCGTGAATGCGGATGCTAGCACCCTCGCGGAAGAAGACATCGTGCGCATCCTCGAGGAGTGCGGCGCGCACCAGGTCGAGCGCACGGACGGCACTTGGGCGAACGGCGAATGGGCGGATTTCGATCCCGTCTCCCGCCCGCAGCTCATCGGCGGGAAGGACTACCGGGAGCACCGCGCGCGGTAGCTCGTGGGCCTCTCGTCCCTCATCGCTCATCCCTCGAGGACGTTGACCAACCTGACCGCCGCTCCTTCGGCCCGCATCGTCGCATCGAGCAGCTTCGTCGCCTGGTAGATCGCCCGGATGGTGGGCGTGGCAATGCCCACCATCTCGCCGAGCTCGACCACGGACCCCGTCAACGCGTCGATCTCGAGCGCGCGCCCGGCTTCCACGTCCTGAAGCATCGACGTCTTGTGCGCGCCCACGCGCGCGGCCCCCTCGATACGTTGCTGCATCGAAGCGCGCATCTTCACCCCGAGGCGCTCGGCGACCGCCTGGGCCTCCCTCATCATCTGTTCGGCAAGGCTGCGGCCTTCCTCGTGCCCGCACACTCGGGCAAGCGTCGCATGCCCCAGCGCCGAAATCGCGTTGAAGGCGAGGTTGCCCCAGAGCTTGAGCCACACTTCCGCGCGAATGTCGTCGAAAACCGGCGCATCGAAACCCGCGCGGGTGAGGCTCGCAGACAGCGCTTCAACGCGCGCGCTGCGTGATCCGTCGAGCTCTCCGAGAAAAAGGCGATTGCCGCCCATGTGGCGAACGCTCGCGGGTCCGGCGCGCTCGGCCGCCATGTACACCACGCAACCGATCACGCGCCGCGGATCGAGCGCCTCGAGCACCTTGCCGCCCGGATCGACGCATTGGATGGCTCGCCCGGCCAGCTCCGCGCCATGCTGGTGGAAGTACCAGAACGGCAGCCCGTTCTGCATCGGCATCACGAGCGTGTCCCGCTCGAGCAATGGCGCAAGTCGCGGCGCGACGCCGGGAAGTTGGTTCGCCTTGAGCGCAAGCACCAGGACGTCGCACGGGCCCGCCTTGGCGCAATCATCGGTCGCCCGCAGCGGCCCGGTCGATTTCTTCGCCCCATCCTGGAGGATGAGCTCGATACCGCGCCTGGAGATGGCCTCCAGGGCCGGTTCACGGGCGACCACGCACACATCCTCGCCGGCGAACGCAAGGCGCGCAGCCACCAAACCGCCGATCGCCCCGGCGCCGAAGATGCAGTAACGCATGGCGGAAACCCTACATGAAATAATCGCGCTTGCCCTCCGCCGGATCCCCCTTATGCGCAGCCTGATGCTGGCCCTCGCCGTGCTCCTCGTACTTCCGTGCCTTGCGCAGGACGGCGAAGCCGAGCAGGCCCGGCGCACCATCGCCGCCATCGAGAAGCTCCTCGAGCAACGACCCGGGGACGCGACGCTCTATTTCTACCTCTCGCGCTTCCGTTCCCAGCTGGGCGATACGCGCGGCGCCATCGCAGCGATGGAAAAGGTGCACGAGCTGGGCGACGGCTTCCTTCCTTCACGCCGCGATTTCGCAAAGGTGTGGGGCGACACCGGCTTCCAGGCGGTGCGCTCGAAGCTCGAGGCGAAGCTGCCCCGCCTCGACTACGCGCCGACCGCACTGGAACTGAGCGACCGCACCCTTCTTCCCGAAGGTATCGCCCGCGATCCTGCTTCCGGAAGCTTCTACCTCGGCAGCTTCTCCGGGCGCGTGCTGAAGGTCACCGACGGCGCTGCCGAGGAATTCGCGGGCGCGGCAGCGAAGATGGACGCGGTCCTCGGCCTGGCCATCGACGGGCCGCGCCGCATCCTCTACGCAGTCAGCACCTCGGCGCTCACCACCGCGGGCCAGAAGCAGCCGCGCAATGCGGTGGTCGCCTTCGACCTCGATACGCGCCGCCTGCTGCAGCGCTACGACGTTCCCGCGGCGGTCCAGCTCAACGATGTCGCGGTAGCGATCGGTGGCCGCGTGTACGCCTCGGATTCGGGCAGCGGCGCGATCTACGAGATCGCGGTGAAGGGACCCGGGCCTTCGCGCGAGGTCGTGCCGCCGAATCGCATCCGCGGCAGCAACGGCCTCGCGCCCTCGCCCGATGGGAAGCGCCTCTACGTCGGCCACTCGACCGGTCTCGCCGTGGTCGATCTGGAAAGCCGCGAGCTCAAGCGGGTGGAGAATCCCACGCGCGAATCGGTGGCCGGCATCGATGGCCTGTACCAGTGGCAGGGCCAGCTGGTCGCGGTGCAGAGCCTGACCACGCCTGGGCGGGTGATCCTGATCTCGCTCTCGGGCGATGGCGGCGCGATCACGAAGGTCCAGACGCTGCTCTCTCACCACCATTCGGCCCTCGCCGAGCCGACCACCGGCGTGGTGGGCACCGACGGCTTCTACCTGCTCGCGGCCACGGGTGTGAGCCATTTCAACCGCGAGGGCAGGATCGAAGACCCCGAGAACGTCCCGAACCCCCTGGTGCTCAGGATCCCCTTGCCGCGTTGAGGCGGTACGCCCACGCCATCATGGCCAGCCCGATGGCGATCATCGGCAGCGAGAGCCACTGGCCCATCGACAGGCCGAAGGCGAGCAGGCCGAGGAAGTCGTCGGGTTGGCGGCCGAACTCCGCGATGAAGCGGAATGCGCCGTAACCTACGAGAAATGCGCCGGACACTGCGCCCGTGGGACGCGGCTTGCTCGAATAGATCCACAAGATCACGAAAAGCGCGATGCCCTCGAGGGCGACTTGGTAGAGCTGGGAAGGGTGGCGGTAGATGGGTGTGGCATCGATTTGCGGGAACCACATTCCCCAGGGGACCGTTGTCGGGCGGCCGGGCAGCTCGCCATTGATGAAGTTGCCCACGCGGCCCGCAGCGAGGCCGACAGGCACCAGCGGCGCGATGAAATCCATCGTCGCCAGCCAGTGCCGCTTGCGTATCCAGCAGAACAGGGCCACGCCGAGCATCACGCCGATGAATCCGCCATGGAAGCTCATGCCGCCGGACCAGATCTGCAAAATCTCGCCGGGATGCTGGAGGTAGTAGCCGGGCTTGTAGAACAGCACGTATCCCAGCCGCCCGCCGAGGATCACTCCGAAGACGGCGTAGATCAGCATGTCGTCCACGTCTCTTACCTCGAGCCCATGACCCAATCCGCGGCGCACGCGGTACTTGCCGAGCACGATGTAGGCGACGAAGCCCACCACGTACATGAGACCGTACCACCGTACGGCGACGGGCCCGACGCTGAAGAGGATGGGATCGAACTGGGGGTGGACGAGCAAGGCGGCTTTTCCCGGGCGGCGTTGTGCGCGCCGATTATCCCAGAGGAAGCCGCCGGACTGCGAAGGCGCTTACATCCAGGTGCGCATGTCGCGTTCACCCGTCGAAGGCGGGAGGACGCCGCGGCGACGCGAGACACCGATGGCGATGCCGACCAGGCCGGTTACCAAAAACAGCACGCTGCGCACCGTGTCCATGGGGATGACGTTGAACAACACGCCGTCGGCAGTGAATGCAGGAACGAAGCCCGCAACGCCTATGGCGAGCAGGACGACACCGATGAGAAGGGCGAGCACCTTCATATGAAGCTCCAGGATTCGTGGGAATGACGCTTTGATGCCTGCTCGGGGGGCGAGTGCCCCGGGAGGATGTGCCGCGGAGACCATGCACCCGCGCGTACCGCCTATCGGAGCATTCCTACGTCGTCATGCCGTTCGCGGGCGAAGAAGCCGAGGTACAGGGCCAGCGCGGCCACGGCGCTGTGCAGCGCGTGGTCGGCGGCGTTAGCAGACATGCCGAGGACCTCGCCACTGCGCGCCGTGACCAGGCCCACGACCATGAGCAACGCATACACGATCCCGACCAGCCGGAACCATGTGCGCGCCTCGACTTCCCCCGAAAAGGCCAGCGCCAACCCGAGCAGCCCGGTAGCGATGCGGAACATGTTCTGCATGGGATCGACGGCGAAAACGCCCAGCACCAGGTCCCCGGGCGACAGCGCCGGGACGAAGCCCGCGACGCCAAGGCCCACGAAGGCGCAGCCCGCCGCAAACGCGAGCGCCTTCATGCTCTAGAATGGCCGTGCAGGTTCACTCCGCTTCGCCCCCGCCATGACCGAAAAGTTCCGCTCCTTCACCATCACCAAGGGCGTCACGCGCTCGCCCAATCGCTCGATGCTGCGCGCCATCGGCTACCGCGACGAGGACTTCGACAAGCCCATCGTCGGCATCGCCAACGGCCACTCGACGATGAACCCTTGCAATGCCGGCATCCAGCCGCTGGCCGATGCGGCGGATGCCGCCGCGCGCCGCGCGGGTGCCATGCCGCAGATGTTCGGCACGATCACGGTGACCGACGGCATCTCCATGGGCACCGAGGGCATGAAGTATTCGCTCGTCTCGCGCGAGGTGATCGCCGACGCCATCGAGACCGCGGCGCAGAGCCAGTTCATGGACGGCGTGCTCGCCATCGGCGGCTGCGACAAGAACCTGCCCGGCGCCATGATCGGCATCCTGCGCATGAACGTGCCTGCGATCTGCGTCTACGGCGGAACCATCAAGCCGGGCCGCCACAAGGGCCAGGACCTGCAGATCGTCTCGGTGTTCGAGTCGGTCGGCGCCTACACCGCCGGCAAGATGTCGCAGGAGGATTTCGAGTGCATCGAGCGCAAGGCGCTACCCGGCGTGGGCGCGTGCGGCGGGATGTACACCGCGAACACGATGTCGTCATCGGTGGAAGCCGTGGGGATGTCGCTGCCTTATTCGTCGACGATGGCCGCCGAGGACGAGGAGAAGCGCGAGAGCGCCGCCAGGAGCATGGAAGCGCTGGTCGCCGCCGTGAAGGCCGGATTGAAGCCGCGGGACATCGTCACCAGGAAGTCCATCGAGAACGCGGTCGCCGTGATCATGGCGACTGGTGGTTCCACCAACGGCGTGCTGCACTGGCTCGCCATCGCGCATGCCGCCGGCATCGAATGGAAGCTCGACGACTTCGAGCGCATCCGCCAGAAAGTGCCGGTCCTGTGCGATCTGAAGCCCTCCGGGCGCTACGTCGCGGTGGACCTGCACAAGGCGGGCGGCATCCCGCAGGTCATGAAGATCCTGCTCGCCAACGGGGTGCTGCACGGCGACTGCATGACGATCACCGGCAAGACCGTGGCCGAGAACCTGAAGGACGTTCCGGCCGAGCCCCGCGCGGACCAGGACGTGATTCGCCCGTGGTCGAACCCGATGTATGCGCATGGCCACCTGGCGATCCTTCGCGGCAACCTGGCGCCCGAAGGTTGCGTGGCCAAGATCACCGGCCTCAAGAATCCTTCCATCACCGGTCCGGCGCGCGTGTTCGATTCGGAACCCGAGTGCATGGAGGCGATCATCTCGGATCGCATCAAGGCGGGCGACGTGCTCATCATTCGCTACGAGGGGCCCAAGGGCGGGCCGGGCATGCGCGAGATGCTTTCGCCCACGGCCGCGCTCATCGGCAAGGGGCTGGGTGAAACCGTGGGCCTCATCACCGACGGGCGCTTTTCCGGCGGCACCTGGGGCATGGTGGTGGGCCACGTGACGCCCGAGGCGTTCGACGGTGGAACGCTCGCCCTGGTGAAGGAAGGCGACTCGGTCACCATCGACGCGCACAAGCTGCTCATCCAGCTGAACGTACCGGACGAGGAGATCGCGAAGCGTCGCGCCGCATGGAAGCCGCCGCAGCCCAAGTACACCAGCGGCGTGCTCGGCAAGTACGCCAAGCTGGTGAAATCCGCGAGCATGGGAGCGGTGACGGACTGATAGATGTCGCCCCGGCCGCCGCGCTGCGGCGATGGGCCGGGGCCCAATGGAGAATTCCGATGAAAATCTCCAGCGCCACGCCTGTCCTCTTCGTCGACCGCGTCGAGCCCACGCGCGACTTCTTCACCAAGCTGGGCTTCACCGTGCAGTTCGACGTGCCGGACGGGGACCTCCTTGGCTTCGTGGCGCTCGAGAAGGATGGCGTCCAGGTGATGGTCGAGACGCGCGGCAACTCCCATGAAGGCGATGCGGTGCGGGAATTGAGCCGCCAATCGCGTGCGAGCGCCGTCTTCATGGAGGTGGACAACCTCGATGCGGCGATCACCGCGCTCGCCACCGAGAAGGCGATCGTCGAGCGGCACACGACGTTCTATGGCGCCGACGAGATCTCCTTCATGGAGCCGGGCGGGCACATCGTGACTTTGGCAAGGTTCGATAGATAGATCGGGCCCCGAGCCATCGCTGCGACCGCGGCGTCCGGGGTGACAAGGAGAGAGCAATGCCGCTCGACACCCCCAAAAGGGGCCAGGGCGACGCGATCCTCGACCTCATCGGCCACACGCCGATGGTCGAAGCCACTCGCCTCGATGCCGGCCCCTGCAGGTTGTTCCTGAAGCTCGAGTACCAGAACCCCGGCGGCTCCATCAAGGACCGCATCGCGCTCTCGATGATCGAGGCCGCGGAGGGTGACGGGCGGCTCGCGCCCGGCGGCACCATCGTCGAAGCCACTGCCGGCAACACGGGGCTGGGGCTCGCGCTCGTCGCCGCGCGCAAGGGCTACAAGCTGGTGCTGGTGATCCCCGACAAGATGAGCCGCGAGAAGGTCTTCCATCTCAAGGCGATGGGCGCGGAAGTGGTGATGACGCGCTCGGACGTGGGCAAGGGCCATCCCGATTACTACCAGGACGTGGCGCAGAAGATCGCCGAAGACACCGGTGGCTTCTTCGTGAACCAGTTCGGCAACGAGGCCAATTCGCTGGCCCATGAGACCAGGACCGGCCCCGAGATCTGGCAGCAGATGGAGGGCGACCTCGATGCAATCGTGTGCGGGGTGGGCAGCGCGGGAACCCTGGCCGGGCTCACGCATTACTTCCGCAAGGTGGCGCCGAAGGTCGGCATGGTGCTCGCCGATCCCGCGGGGTCGATTCTGGTGGACGTGGTGAAGACCGGGAAGCACGGCGAGGCGGGCTCGTGGCTCGTCGAGGGCATCGGCGAGGACTTCATCCCGTCGATCGCCGATCTGTCCAATGTGCGCGAGGCCTACAGCATCACCGACGCCGAGAGCTTCGAGGCCGCGCGCGAGCTGCTCGCGAAGGAAGGCATCTTCGGCGGCTCCTCCACGGGCACGCTGCTGGCGGCGGCGCTCATGTACTGCCGCTCGCGAAAGGCTCCCGAGCGGGTGGTCTCGCTCGTGCCCGACAGCGGCAACAAGTATCTTTCCAAGATGTACAACGACTACTGGCTGGCCGACCAGGGTTTTCGCGAGCGCGCGCGCCATGGCGACCTGCGCGACTACATCGGCCGGCCCATGGAAGAGCGAGCCACGGTGAGCGTCGGCCCCGACGACACGCTTCTCACCGCCTACGGACGGTTCAAGCTGAACGACGTCTCGCAGCTGCCGGTGCTCGAAGGCGAGCGCATCGTCGGCCTCATCGACGAATACGACGTGCTGCGTGCCGTGACGCGCGGCGAATCGCATTTCCGGGACCTGGTGCGAAAGCACATGACGGCGGATCTGGAGACGCTCTCGCCCGGCGACTCCATCGACCAGGTCATCGCCATCCTCGACCGCGACCACGTCGCGATCGTCGCCGACGACAAATTCCACGGCCTCATCACCCGCATCGACCTCCTCAACAGCCTGAGGCGCAAGCTCAAGTGAAGAATCCCACGCAGCCGCCACGCTTTGCCACGCGCGCGATCCATGCCGGCCAACCCGCCGATCCCCAGACGGGCGCCGTGATCACGCCGATCTACGCCACGTCCACCTTCGCGCAGGAGAGCCCCGGAAAGCACAAGGGCCTCGACTACGGACGCTCGCACAACCCGACGCGCTGGGCCTACGAGCGTTGCGTGGCCGACCTCGAGGGCGGCACGCACGGATTCGCCTTTTCCTCCGGGATGGCGACGACGTCCGCGATCCTGGAGCTGCTCGATTCCGGCGCGCACGTGGTGGCGCTGGACGATCTCTATGGCGGAACGAGACGCGTCTTCGAGCGCGTGCGGCGCCGCTCGGCGGGCCTCGACTTCTCATACTCGCCGCTCGCGAGCCGCGAGGATCTCGAGCGGGCGATCAAGCCGGGCACCAAGATGATCTGGGTGGAGACGCCCTCCAACCCGCTGCTCAAGCTGGTCGACCTCGCCTTAGTGGCGGAGGTGGCGAAGAAGCGCGGCATCGTCACCGTCGCGGACAACACCTTCGCATCGCCGTGGGTTCAGCGGCCCCTCGAGCACGGCATCGACATCGTGATGCACTCGGCCACCAAGTACCTCAACGGCCACTCCGACGTGATCAGCGGCGTGGCCGCGACTTCCCGGGACGACCTCGCGGAAAGACTGGGCTTCATCCAGAACGCCGTGGGCTCGGTGCCGAGCCCCTTCGATGCGTTCCTCGTGACGCGCGGCCTCAAGACGCTCGCCGTGCGCATGCAGCGTCACTGCGAGAACGCGGCGCGCATCGCCGAGTGGCTCGCGATGCACCCGAAAATCGAGAAGGTGTTCTACCCGGGTCTGGAGAGCCATCCGCAGCACGCGCTCGCGAAACGCCAGATGGCCGCGGGCGGCGGGATGGTGTCCGCGATCGTGAAAGGCGGCGAGGCCGCCTCGCTTCGCATGCTCGAGCGCTGCCAGGTCTTCACCCTCGCCGAAAGCCTGGGCGGCGTCGAGAGCCTCATCGAGCACCCGGCGATCATGACCCACGCCTCCGTGCCCGCTGACGTACGCAAGGAGATCGGCGTGAGCGACGCGCTGATCCGGCTTTCCGTCGGCATCGAAGACGTTGACGACCTCATCGCCGACCTCGAGCAGGCGCTTGAGTAGAATGCGTCTCCCCCGCGGGGCGGGGGCCCATTTTCCGTTCCTTTGGAGCCCAAGTGCCGCGCCTTATCGCCTTTCTTGCCGCAAGCCTTTTCCTCGCATCGCAACTCGCGCACGCCGAGGCCCCGCCGCCGCGCGTGAAGGCCCGGCAGGGCGACTCCCCCACCCGCGTGCTCTTCGTAGGCAACAGCTACTTCTATTACAACGACAGCCTGCACAACCACGTGCAGCGCATGGTCATCGCAGGCGATGCCGCGCTCCAGGGCAAGCTGCAATACAAGTCGGCCACCATCGGCGGGGCGGAGCTCTCGCACCACAACATCGATCACCTCACCACGCCGGGGCGCATCGGAGTGAAGGAGCCCTTCCAGCTCGTGATCCTGCAGGGGGGTAGCGCCGAGCCATTGTCGGACGCGCGGCGCAAGCGCTTTCACGACACGGTGCTCGAGTTCGACAAGGTGATCCGGCAACGCGGCGGCCGCACGGCGCTCTACATGCCGCACGCCTACGTGAAGCCGCACAAGCAGGCCAAGCCCGAGAACATCCGCCTCACCGAGGAGGCCTACCTCAAGGCGGCGAACGAGATCGATGCGCTGGTAATCCCCGTGGGGCTCGCCTTCGAGGAGGCGTACAGGCGCAAGCCGGGCATCCAGTTGCACAAGGATTTCGACGGCTCGCACCCGGATCTCATCGGCTCATATCTCGCGGCATGCACCGTCTATGCGGCGGTGTACGGCAAGTCGCCGGTCGGCAACGCCTACGACTACTACGGGAAGATCGACAAGGGAACGGCCGCGTTCCTGCAGCAGGTCGCGGCCGATACCGTGAAGAAGTTCTACGGGCGCTAGCCCTTCGCCTCACTCGGGCGTGATGTTTGCCGCCTTGACGATCTTGCCCCACTTGGCGGCTTCGCGCGCCGCCGCGGGTGACCTGGCCGCGAAGGGTGCTAAGGCGAAGGCGCGGCCACGTCCGCCTCGCGGCCGCCGCACAAGCGCAGTAGCTCCGCGTACGTGAGGGGGAACACCGTGTTGGGATGGCCCGCGGCGGCCCACAGCTTCGGGTAGGCCGCGAGCGATCGCTCGACGTAGGCGACTATTTCCCCGGTGTGGCCTGCGGGCGCCACGCCGCCGATCGCGAACCCCGTGGCGTTGCGGACGAAATCGGCGTCCGCCTTGCCGATCGGCTCGCCCACTACTTGCGCCAAGCGCGCAGTGTCGACACGCCGCGCGCCGGAAGACATCACCAGTACCGCGCGGCCGCTCTCCACCGCGCGGAAGACGAGGGAGTTTGCGATCTGCCCGACGTCGCAGCCGAGGAAGGCCGCGGCGGCCTTCGCGGTGTAGGCGGCGCCGGGCAGCTCGACGATTTCGGGATCCAGACCGGCCGACTCGAGGGCCAGGCGCACTCGCGTCACGGCTGGCGAGCGCAGGATGGCTGTTGCTGCCATCACGAAGAAAGCCCTGAAGTGGCCGCGTCGATTCGCTCCAACACGTCGGGCGTCAGCTTCGGAATCACCTCCGCCGCCTTCATGTTCTCCTCCACCTGCGACACCTTCGAGGCGCCCGTGATCACGCTGGAGACGTTCGGGTTGCGCGCGCACCACGCGATGGCGAGCTGCGCCACGGTGCATCCGAGCTCCTTCGCGATCTTTTCGAGCTCGGCCACCGCCGCGTTGCGCTTCGCATCGGTGAGCTCCGCCACCATCCACTGCATCCGCGGGATCGATCCGCGGCTGCCGGCCGGAACGCCATTGCGGTACTTGCCGGTGAGCAGGCCCGAGGCGAGCGGGCTCCACGTCGTGAGCCCGATGCCGATCTCGTCGTAGAGCCGCTTGTATTCCTCCTCGACGCGCTTGCGTGCGAAAAGGTTGTATTCGGGCTGCTCGACCACGGGCTTGCGCAGGTGGTGACGTTCGGCGATCTGCCACGCCGCCATGAGCTCGGCCGCGCTCCACTCCGAGGTCCCCCAGTAGAGCGCCTTGCCGCGCTCGACCATGTCGTGCATCGCCCACACCGTTTCCTCGATCGGCGTGTTGGGATCGGGCCGATGACAGTAGACGAGGTCGACGTAATCGAGTTGCAGGCGCTTCAACGACGCGTCGATGCCGTGCAGCAGGTACTTGCGGTTGAGCGTCGCTTTCTCGTTCGGTCCCTCGCTGATGCCCCAGTAGAACTTGGTCGAGACGATGTACTTGAGGCGAGGCCAGCCGAGCTTCTTCAGCGACTCGCCCATCAGCTCCTCGCTCTTGCCCTGCGCGTACACTTCGGCGTTGTCGAAGAAATTGACGCCCTTGTCCCACGCCGCGGCCATGCATTCGCGCGCGGCGTTGCCGTCCAGCTGGTTGCCGTAGGTGATCCACGAGCCGTACGAAAGCTCGCTCACCTTGAGGCCGGAACGGCCGAGTCGCCGGTAGTTCATGGTTCGTTGCCTTTCGTCACGGGGAATTGAAATGAGGTTCGGGATCGCCGCAGCAGCCCTGCTCTTCTGGGGATTCTCCCACTTCGCCAGGGCGCAGGACGCGCCGACCACTCCGCCGCTGGCACGCGTAACCGACGTCGCCTGGATCGCGGGCTACTGGGAGGGTGAGGGGCTCGGCGGCAGGATCGAGGACATCTGGATGCCGCCGCTCAACGGCGTAATCCTCGGCGCCTTCCGGCTCACCAAGCCCGACGGCAAGGGCTTCTACGAGCTCTTCGCCATCGAGGAGGCCGAGTCGAGCCTGCAGTTCGTCGTGAAGCACTTTCATCCCAACTGGGTGGGCTGGGAGGAAAAGGACAAGGCGCTGCGCCTCAGGCTCACGAAGATCGGCCCCGACGAGGCGGTGTTCGGAGGCGTGGGCTTCCATCGCGAGGCGCCGGACTCCCTCGTGGTGCGGCTCACCATTCGCATGAAGGACGGGACAACCCGCGATGAGGTTCTGCGATTCCGGAAGCGCGCGCTTTGAGCCACCGCAACGTCTGGCTGCTCGCCTGTTGCCAGGCGCTGCTGCTCACGAATGCGGTCACCCTGATCTCGGTGGGCGCGCTCGCGGGCTACGCGCTCGCGGACAACAAGGTGTTCGCGACCGTCCCTTCGGCCATCTACGTAGTGGGCGCGGCGGTCGCCACGATCCCCGCTTCGCTCTGGATGAAGCGCGTAGGCCGGCGCAACGGCTTCCTCACCGGCGGCGCACTGGGGCTATCGGGCTCGGTCATCGCAACCATCGCGATGGCGCTCGGAAGCTTCTGGCTCCTGTGCCTGGGCA
>Ga0196977_1000018_pt1 | contig 160994 bp, 136 predicted proteins | sample S3v_1013CmetaG_FD_148634 | JGI IMG/M metagenome (GOLD analysis project Ga0196977, IMG submission 148634) | Soil microbial communities from Anza Borrego desert, Southern California, United States - S3+v_10-13C | ecosystem: Environmental > Terrestrial > Soil > Desert | place: USA: California...
CGACCGGCAATGCGAGCTCACGCAGGCGGGCTGCGAGCGATAGCGCCGGCGGGTCCCCCGCGCGCCCGCCCTGGTAGTTGGAAAGCCCCACATGGATGCGCCCACCGAGAAACGTACCCGTTGTGAGGACCACGGTGGCGGCCGGGAAGCGCAGGCCGATAGCGGTTACCGCCCCGACGACGCGGTCTGCCTCCACGACGAGGTCATCGACGCCCTGCTGGAACAGCCAAAGGTTGGGTTGGGCCTCGAGCCGGCGCCGCACGGCTGCCCGATACAGGACACGGTCGGCTTGCGCGCGTGTCGCGCGGACGGCAGGTCCCTTGCTCGCGTTGAGGGTCCGAAACTGGATTCCGGCTTCTTCCGTGGCCATCGCCATCGCGCCGCCGAGGGCGTCCACCTCCTTGACCAGGTGGCCCTTGCCGATGCCGCCGATGGAAGGATTGCAGGACATTTGGCCGAGCGTTTCGATGGAGTGCGTGAGCAGCAGCGTGCGTGCGCCCATTCGGGCGGCAGCCAGCGCCGCTTCCGTGCCGGCGTGCCCTCCGCCCACCACGATCACGTCGAATCGCTCGGGAAAATTCATCGAAGCTGGGTATGGAAAACGCCCCGCGGAGTCCCGCGAGGCGACAACCTGAATTCTAATTCAAATGGGGCGCAATCATCGCCGCCCCGCCGTTCCACGTGGAACGTCACAGCCAAAGGTTTCACGTGGAACTACTTGCCGATACAGAACGAAGCGAAAATCCTGCCCAGCAACGCGTCAGCACTCACTTCGCCAGTAATAGACCCCAGCGCGCGCTGCGCCAAACGCAGCTCTTCTGCTTTCAATTCAAAGGCTTGCTCGATAGCAGCAGCCGCCAGGTGCGTTCGTGCCGTGCGCAACGCGTCCACGTGCCGCGCCCGCGCCATGAAGAGCCCCTCGCCGTGCGGTTGCCAGCCGGCGGCCTTCAGCAGCCATGCCTCCAGCGCTTCGACACCGGCCCCCGTCAACGCCGAAAGGCCGATTTCCTCCACGCCATCTCTCGATGCGACCCCCGCCTCACGCCCCAACAGGTCGATCTTGTTGAGGACGTGGACACGAGGCACGCCCCGGGGAAGCCGCTCTTCGAGGTCGCGCCCGATGCCTCCAGGAACGCCGGCCTGCCTCACCAACACGACGGCACCTGCATTCCCGACCGCCTTCCACGCGCGCTCGATGCCGATGCGCTCGACTTCGTCCCGCGCTTCGCGCAGCCCGGCGGTGTCGATCAAGTGGATGGGAACGCCTTCGAGCGCAATCGTCGCCCGCACGTAGTCACGCGTGGTACCGGCGATCGGCGTCACGATCGCGACCTCCTGCCGCGCAAGGCGGTTCAGCAGGCTCGACTTGCCGACATTGGGCTCGCCCACGAGAACCACCGTAAGCCCCTCGCGCAGCACGACGCCCTGCTTGGCTTCGGCGAGCACCCCGTCGAGCGTGGCCATCAGGGCGTCCAGCGAACGCGCCTGCGAGGCCAGGTCCTCCGGATCGATCTCCTCCTCGGGAAAATCGATGCAGGCTTCCACGTGCACGCGCAGCCGCACCAAAGCGTCCACAAGGTCCGCCACGCGGCGGGAGAATTCACCCGTAAGGGAGCGCGCCGCCCCGCGCGCCGCCTCGATGCTGGCCGCATCGATCAGGTCCGCCACGCTCTCGGCTTGCGCCAGGTCGATGCGCTCGTTGAGGAACGCGCGCTCGGTGAACTCGCCAGGGCGCGCAGCACGCGCGCCGAGCTCGAAGCACCGCGCCACCAGCTGGCGCATCACCATCGGGCCGCCGTGCCCCTGCAGCTCGAGAACGTCTTCGCCGGTGTATGACTGCGGCGCCACGAAGAACAACGCGATCCCCCGGTCGATGGGATTTCCATCCGCCGCGCGAAAGGTGGCCAGCTGTGCATGGCGCAACTTCGGCTCGATGCCCGTGATGGCCCGCGCGATGAGCGCCGCGCGCGGCCCGGAGACGCGAACCACGCCTATGCCGCCACGCCCGGGTGGCGTGGCGAGCGCGGCGATGGTCTCGCCGCCGGCGCTCAGCGCCGCGCCTTGGCCTTCGCCTCGGCTTCGAGGGTGCGGTTGATGTGCCACTGCTGCACGATCGACAGCAGGTTCTGCACGACCCAGTAGAGCACCAGGCCGGACGGGAAGAAAAGGAAGAAGACGCTGAAGACAATAGGCATTGCGAGCATGACGCGGGCCTGGACCGGATCCGCGGGCTGCGGATTCAGTTTGGTCTGCACGAACATCGACACCGCGTAGATCACCGGCAGGATGAAGTACGGGTCGGGCGCCGAAAGGTCCTGGATCCATCCCAGCCATGGCGCATGCCGCAACTCGATCGACGCGAGCAGCACCCAGTACAGGGCGATGAAGACCGGGATCTGCACCAGGATCGGAAGGCAGCCCCCGAGGGGATTGATCTTCTCGGTGCGGTAGAGCTCCATCATCGCCTGGTTGAGCTTCTGGCGATCGTCGCCATAAAGCTGCTTCAACTTCTCCATCTTGGGCGCGAGCACCTTCATTTGCGCCATGGAACGGCCCGCCTTCGCGTTTAGCGGATAGAACACCAGCTTGATGAGGATGGTGAGGATGATGATCGCCCAGCCCCAATTGCCCACGAGCGAGTGGATCCACTTGAGGAGCCAGAAAAGCGGTGCCGCCAGGATAGTCAGCCAGCCGTAGTCGACGACCAGGTCCAGGCCGGGGGCGACCTGCTGCAGCTTTTCGGTTTCCTGGGGCCCCACGTACATCGGCACCGCGACCGAGGCGCTCGCACCCGGGGCGATCGATCCCACGGGGACGACCACGCCCGCCGTGTACAGGTTGTCGCCGACCTTGCTGGTGAAGAACTCGCGCTCGAGGCCCGGCTTCGGCAACCACGCCGCGACGAAATAATGCTGGATGATCGCGATCCAGCCGTCGGTCGCCTTGCGCGCGTGCACCTGCTTGCCCTTCGCGATGTCGCCGAAGTCCACTTTCTCGAACTTGCCCGCCTCCGTGTAAACGGCCGGCCCCGTGAAGGTCGTCACGCCCGCGAAGGCATTGGTCTGGGCCGCCTCCTCGCTGGGCGGATTGCCATCACGGAGGAATTGAAAGTACGCATGCGCCGCGATCGGCCGCTCGCCGCGGTTCACGACTTCGTACGCGACTTCGACGACGTAGCTTCCGCGATGGAAGCGATATCTCTTGACGACCTCGGCGCCATCGGCCTCGCGCGCCTTCAGCCGAACCTCGAGCGTGTCCTGGTTCGGCGCCAGCGCATAGCTCTTCGATTCGACCTCGTAGGCGGCCTTGTGCGTGGGCAGCCCCTCCCCCAGCAGGCCCGACTGCGTCACGTAAAAATGCTTCGGATCCGGCGCCATCAAGGTGAGCGGCTTGCTTCGGTCCAGCGCCGAGCTCACATGGCGCATGGTGATGCGGCGGATGTCACCGCCCAGCGTTCCCAGCTCGACGTCCATCAAGTCGGTGCGAATGCTGACCGCCTCGCCGCCGGTCACCGGCGCTGCACCCGTCACCGGGGGGGCGGCCGCGGTCGCGCCCGGCGCGGCTGGAGTGGTCGTCGGAGATGGAAGCGCCGTCGTGGGCTTGGGCACGCCGGCTGGAGTACTGGCGCTTGCCGCCGGCGCCGGCATCGGCTTGGGCGCGTTGTGCTTCTGCCACGCGTCCCAAAGCATCAGGGACGAGAACATGAAGACGACGAGGGCGATGAGGCGTTGGGTGTCCATCATGGTTGATGCGATCTCACGGAACGGGGTCGTAGCCGCCGCAATGCCAGGGATGGCATCGGCCGATGCGGCGCAGCGCGAGCCAGCCACCCTGGAGGGCGCCATGGCGCTCGATCGCCTCTTCGGCGAACAACGAGCAAGTCGGGTGGAAACGGCATTGCCCGCCCCACCAGGGACTGAGCAGGTATCGATAACCCCTCAGCAGGGCGAGCAGGACCCGCTTCATCGGGTCAACGGCCGTGGTGGATCTTGTCGAGGAGCGCCGCGATCTCACCGGCCAGCCGCTCCATCGCCCCGGGCGCGATCTTCTGGCGAAGCGTGACAACGCAATCGAAACCCGCCGGCTTGAGCGGATGGCGGCGGAAGGCTTCGCGCGCGATGCGCTTCACGCGATTGCGCTCCACGGACGACGGAACCAGCCGGCGCGTGAGGCCGACCCCGAACCGGGATACGCCGCTGCGGCCGGGTATGCAGTGGATCACCGCCAGCTCGCCTCGAGCCTTGCGGGAGCCGCGCAGCACCGGCCCGAACGAGCCGTTTTCCGCGAAGCGGTGACGCCGGGAAAATCCTTCCTTCCGGGCGTTGCGCGGCATGGGGGGTTCAGACAGCGACGCGCTTGCGGCCCTTGGCGCGGCGGGCATTGATCACCGCCCGGCCGGCCGCGGTCTTCATGCGCACCCGAAAACCATGGGTCTTCTTGCGGTGCGTCGTGGAAGGCTGGAAGGTGCGTTTCATGGGCAGGGCCTCGGTTCGGGTGGGCGGGCGCCAAGCACCCGGGAAAAGCCCAAAATTATAACGGATTCATTGCCTAAGCGCCATCTGTTGGCAACGCCCCTGGCGCGGCGCGGCTGTGGATAACCCGTCTCGAAGCGAGTAAAATTTGTAATCGCTTCCCGCCGGTTTCCCCCCGCCTTCCCCACGCATGGATTCGCTTTGGCCGTCGCTCGCCGCGGAGCTCAAGAAGGAGCTGCCGGCGCAGCAGTTCGACACCTGGATCAAGCCGCTGCGCGCGGAGCGCGATGGCGAGCAACTCACCCTGCTCGCGCCCAACCACCACGTCCTGCGTTGGGTCCGGTCCAACCTCCTCACGCGCATCGAAGCGCGCATCGAGCGCTTCACCGGCGCGCGCCTGAGCGTGAACCTCGTGCTGGACGACCGGCTTTCGGAATCGGAAATCGTGGTCCCGGAGCCCGTGTCGGTTGCCCCGCCGCTGGAACGACCGTCGCGCGACGAGCATCGCCTGAATCCCGGATTCACGTTCACGAACTTCGTGAACGGCAAGGCGAATCAGATCGCCCGCGCGGCGGCGATCCAGGTCGCCGAGAACCCGGGCACGGCCTACAACCCGCTCTTCATCTATGGCGGCACCGGGCTCGGCAAGACGCACCTGCTGCAGGCGATCGGCACCGAAGTCCTCAAGCGCAATCCGCGCGCCAAGGTGCGCTACAGCCACGCCGAGCAATTCGTGGCCGACGTCGTGCGGGCCTACCAGCACAAGAGCTTCGATTCGCTCAAGCGCTACTACCGTTCGCTCGACCTGTTCCTGATCGACGATGTCCAGTTCTTCGTCGGCAAGTCGCGCTCGCAGGAGGAGTTCTTCTATACATTCAACGCGCTTTTCGAGGCGCACAAGCAGGTCGCCATCACGAGCGATTGCTTTCCCAAGGAGATGACGGGCATCGAGGAACGGCTCATCTCCCGCTTCGGCTGGGGGCTCACGGTGGCGGTAGAGCCGCCGGAGCTCGAGATGCGCGTGGCGATCCTTCTGAAGAAGGCCGAGAACGACGGCGTGCACCTCGACGAGAACGTCGCCTTCTTCATCGCCAAGCACATCCGCTCGAACGTCCGCGAGCTGGAAGGCGCCCTCAAGCGAGTGCTCGCCTACGCGCGCTTCAACAACGCGTCGGTGAACGTGACGACGGCCCGCGAGGCGCTGAAGGACCTGCTTGCGGTCCTCAACCGGCAGGTTTCCATCGAGAACATCCAGAAGACGGTCGCCGACTATTTCAAGATCAAGGTCTCCGAGATGTACTCGAAGAAGCGCTTCCGCTCGGTGGCCAGGCCCCGCCAGGTAGCCATGGCGCTCGCAAAGGAGCTCACGCAGCAAAGCCTGCCGGAGATCGGCGAGGCGTTCGGCGGCCGCGACCATACGACGGTGCTGCACGCCTGCCGCAAGACACAGGAGTTGCGCGAGACCGACCAGGCGTTTGCTCGCGACTATGCGCAACTTCAGCAGATTCTCCTGGGATGAAGCGGCGTAAACCCATGAAGAACCTGTGGACTGTTTTTCCCGTTCCTGCTCGAGGCGATTCCACGCACAGGCTGCGGGGCGCAACGAGCCATTCCGTCCCCATCACGTATTGGGGTCAACATCTTGATCCAGTTGCGAATTCCGGAGTTATCCCGCTCCGGGGCGCCTCCTGTTAGCTGTTAACTACTTGTACATATAAACAACATGCTAAAGATCAGAACAACGAACGACAGGCTCCTGGGCCCCTTGCAGCAGGTCACCGGGATCGTCGAGCGCCGCCATACGCTGCCGATCCTGTCCAATGTCCTCATCACGGCCGGAGGCAGCAAGGTCGACTTCCTCGCCACCGACCTGGAGGTGCAGATCACCTCGTCTGCACAACTGGAAGGGCAGGCCGATGGCAGCGTGACCGTCGGGGCGCGCAAGCTCTACGACATCCTGCGTTCCCTGCCCGAGGACGCGGAGGTCTCGCTGGAGGCCAAGGAAAGTCGCATGACGGTGAAGGCGGGCAAGAGCCGCTTCAACCTGCAAACGCTCGCGGCGGCCGACTTTCCGCGCATGGTCGAGGCGAAGGACGCCTCCAGGACCCTGACATTGCCGCAGAAGGCGCTCAAGAACGCGCTGCGCCTGGTGCAGTTCGCGATGGCGGTGCAGGACATCCGGTATTACCTGAACGGAGTGCTCTTCTCGGTCGAAAAGGATGTCCTGCGTGTCGTGGCGACCGACGGGCACCGGCTCTCCTTCGCGAGCCAGCAGCTCGAGGGCGACCACGGCACGGTCGAGGCGATCCTGCCGCGCAAGACGGTGCTCGAGCTGATCAAGTTGCTGGGAGACGGCGATGACCCCGTGTCGCTGGCGATCGGTTCCAACCAGGCGCGCTTCTCGTTCTCCGGCATCGAGATCGTCTCCAAGATCGTCGAGGGCAAGTTTCCCGACTACCAGAAGGTCATCCCCTCCGCGCACAAGAATCGCATCTCGCTCGATCGGGCAACTTTGGTGCAATCCCTGAACCGCGCCGCGATCCTGTCCAACGAGAAGATCCGGGGCGTGCGCCTGGTGTTCACCAAGGACGCGCTTTCCATCATCTGCACCAACAACGAGCAGGAGGAGGCCGAGGAGGGCCTCGCCGTGGACTACGACGGAGACCCGCTGGACATCGGCTTCAACATCTCGTACCTGCTCGACGTGCTCAACCACGTCGACTCGTCCACCGTTTCGGTGGCCATGGGCGACTCGAACTCGAGCGCGCTGGTGCAGATGCCCGGCCGGGAGGATTTCAAGTACGTCGTGATGCCGATGCGCATCTAGAACGGCACGGCTTCATGGACCGCAGCAACGAATCAGGAACTCAATGGCAACGCTTCCCGCAGCAGTGAGCACACCCGCCCCCCGCACCCCGGCCGACTACGATTCGAGCAGCATCAAGATCCTGAAGGGGCTCGATGCCGTGCGAAAGCGCCCGGGCATGTACATCGGCGATACCTCGGACGGCACCGGGCTGCACCACATGGTTTTCGAGGTCGTCGACAACGCGATCGACGAGGCCCTGGCCGGGCACTGCGACGACATCAAGGTCGTGATCCACACCGACAACTCGATCTCGGTGGTCGACAACGGCCGGGGGATCCCCACCGACATCAAGGAGGACGACGACCTCAAGCGCTCGGCGGCCGAGATCGTCATGACCGAGCTGCACGCGGGCGGCAAGTTCGACCAGAACTCGTACAAGGTTTCCGGTGGCCTGCACGGCGTCGGCGTCTCCGTCGTGAACGCGCTTTCGGAATGGCTCAAGCTGCGCATCTGGCGCAACGGCAAGGCGCACTACCTCGAGTTCCACCACGGCGAGCTGGCGAAGCCCCTGGAGGTTACCGGGGATACCGACAAACGCGGCACGGAGGTGCATTTCCTCGCCGCGACCGAGACCTTCGGGCAGGTCGAGTTCCACTACGACATCCTCGCCAAGCGCCTGCGCGAGCTGTCATTCCTCAACAATGGCTGCAAGATCGAGCTCATCGACCAGCGCAGCGGCAAGAGCGAGAACTTCGCGCATGCGGGCGGCGTGAAGGGGTTCGTCGAGTACATGAACCGGGCCAAGACCGTGCTGCACAACAACGTCTTCTACGCCGTCGGCGAGAAGGAAGGCATCACGGTCGAGGTGGCGATGCAATGGAACGACTCCTACGGGGAGTCGGTCCAGGTCTTCACCAACAACATCCCGCAGCGCGACGGCGGCACGCACCTCACGGGACTGCGAAGCGCCATGACGCGCACGATCAACAATTACATCGAGAAGGAAGAAATCGCCAAGAAGGCGAAGGTCGAGACCACCGGCGACGACATGCGCGAAGGACTCACCTGCGTGCTGTCGGTGAAGGTGCCGGAACCCAAGTTCTCCTCGCAGACCAAGGACCGGCTCGTTTCTTCGGAGGTGCAGCCCGTGGTCCAGGAGGTCGTGGCGCAAAAGCTCGCCGAGTTCCTGATGGAGCGCCCTACCGACGCGAAGATCATCTGCACCAAGATCGTCGAAGCGGCCCGGGCGCGGGAAGCCGCCCGCAAGGCGCGGGAGCTCACCCGCCGCAAGGGCGTGCTGGACGGCTCCGGCCTGCCCGGCAAGCTCGCCGATTGCCAGGAGCGCGACCCCGCCCTGTGCGAGCTCTACCTGGTGGAGGGCGATTCGGCCGGCGGCTCGGCCAAGCAGGGCCGCGACCGCAAGTTCCAGGCGATCCTGCCGTTGAAGGGCAAGATCCTCAACGTCGAGCGCGCCCGCATCGACAAGATCATCACGTCCACAGAGGTCGCAACCCTCATCACGGCGCTGGGAGCGGGCATCGGCGAGGAATTCAACGTCGACAAGCTGCGCTACCACCGCATCATCATCATGACCGACGCGGACGTCGACGGTGCGCACATCCGCACCCTCCTGCTCACCTTTTTCTACCGACAGATGCCGGTGTTGCTGGAGAAGGGCCACATCTACGTTGCGCAGCCGCCGCTCTACAAGGTGAAGAGCGGCAAGGAGGAGCGCTACCTCAAGGACGAGCACGAGCTCAAGCAGCACCAGCTGCGCCGCGCGCTCAACGGCGCGTCGCTCATGCCGGGTTCCGGCGCTGCGCTGCTGGCCGGCGAGGCGCTGGAGCGCATCGCTTCCGAGTACCTCACGACCGAGGCGGTGATCGAGCGGCTTTCGGCGGCCATGGATGCGGGCGTGCTGCGCTCGATGCTGGGCATGCCGCGAATCTCGCTCTCCGACAAGGAAGGCGCCGCCGAGGCCGCGCGGCTCTTCTACAACGCGCTCGTGCCCACGCCGCCCAAGACGCACATCGAGCGCGACCCCACCTCCGACGGCTGGAGGCTGCGGCTGGAGAAGATCGTCCACGGCAACAAGGTCGAGACGGTGATTGACCATGCCTTCCTCGAAAGCGGGGACTATGCCCAGATCGTGAAGACCGCGGAGACGCTCACCGGCCTCATCCGGGAAGACGCGCAGGTAAAGCGCGGCGAGGCGGTGCGATCGATCCGTTCGTTCCGCGAGGGGTTGGAATGGCTGCTCTCCGAGGCCAAGGGTTCGATGGCGATCCAGCGCTACAAGGGGCTGGGCGAGATGAACCCCGAGCAGCTCTGGGAAACGACCATGGATCCCACCCAGCGGGTGTTGCTCAAGGTGCAGATCGAGGACGCGATCAGCGCGGGGGAGACCTTCTCGACGCTCATGGGCGATGAGGTCGAGCCACGGCGCCAGTTCATCGAGAGCAACGCGCTCGGGGTGACCAACCTCGACGTCTAGGACCGGCTTGCCGCGATGAAGGCGTTCGCCGCCAGCCTCGTGCAGGGCGCCCCAAAGTCCCTCGCGTTGCGCCGGAAGGCATTTGCCGCCCTGGCCTGTGCGGCCATGGCCACGGTCCTGGCGGCTCGTGCCCAGGACGCCACGGCTCCCTTCGAGCCCAAGTCGGGCCAGGAGGGCAAGGACGTGATGTGGGTGCCAACGCCCGACGCCGTGGTCGAGAAGATGCTCGACGTGGCGCAGCTGGCTCCCGCCGAGCGGCTCGTGGACCTGGGTTCGGGTGATGGCAAGGTCGCCATCGCGGCAGCCAAGCGTGGGGCGATCGCCCGGGGCATCGAGTACGAGCCACGAATGGTGGAGTATTCGAAACGCATGGCCGAGCGCGCCGGCGTCAAGGTGGATTTGGTGCAGGGCGATATCTTCGCATCGGATTTTTCCGATGCCGATGTGGTCACCATGTACCTGCTGCCGCACCTGAACGAGCGACTGCGCCCCACCCTGCTGGCCATGAAACCCGGCACACGCGTGGTGTCGCATTCATTCGACATGGGGGCGTGGTCCAGCGACGAAACGATCTACGCCGAGGGCCGGGCGGTGCATTTCTGGAGGGTGCCCGCGAGGATCGGCGGCGAATGGCAGGTACGCATCGGCAACGGCCGCGGGCCGACCCTTCGCATCGAGCAGTCCTTCCAGAAGTTCGAAGGGCAGGTGCAGTGGGGCAACCGGGCGGGGCCGCTTCGGGACACCGTGCTTCGCGGGCCGATCGTGGCTTTTACCTTGGCCGATGACGCCGGCACGCTGCATCGCTTCGAAGGGGTCACCGATCACGACGGGCCGATGACCGGCATCGTCACGCCCGCCCGCGGTGGGGCGCCGCGCTTCTTCATCGCCACCCGGCGCTGAAGCGCGCTTGCGGGCGCGGTGTGCGCCGGGACGGCGTAGAGGCTAACGCGTCTTCGCCGTTGGGGCCTTCGCCTTGCCTTTGGCGGCCGCCTTCGCCTTGGGCTTGCCTTTTCCGGCCTTGCCGCCCTTCGCGGCTATCAGCTCGAGCGCCTCCTCGAGCGTGATGTCGTTGATCGCGTTCTGGTCCGGCAAGGTCGCGTTGGTCTTGCCGTGCTTCACATAGGCGCCATAGCGCCCGGAGTAAAGCGCCACGGGTTGGTTGTCATCCGGGTGCTTGCCCAGCACCTTGAGCGCCCCTCGGGCGCTGAAGGACTTGGGCTCGGCGAGCAACGCCACGGCGCGCTCGAGCCCGATGTCGAAAACGTTCTCTTCCCTGGGAATCGACTTGAACTGGCCGTCGTGGCTCACGTAGGGGCCGAAGCGGCCGATGGCGGCGTGCACCTTCTTGCCGCTTTCGGGGTGCGCCCCCAGGTCCCGCGGCAATGCGAGCAGCTTGAGCGCCACATCGAGCGACACCGCCTCGGGCGCGATGTTCTTCGGCAGGGACACGCGCTTGGGCTTCTTGTCGCCCTCCATCTCGCCCAGCTGCACGTAGGGCCCATAGGGCCCCTGCAGCAGCCAGATCGCCTTGCCGGTCTTGTCATCCACGCCGAGCTCGCGCTTGGCCGCCTCGCCGCTTTCGCCGCCGTCGAGGTTGCGCGTGTAGTCGCAGTCGGGATATCCGGTGCAGCCGATGAAGCGTCCGCGGCGACCGAGCCGGATGGTGAGGTGGTGCTTGCCGCACTTCGGGCACGTCTCGTCGAGCTGCTCCTGCGTCACGTCCTTGCGCGAGACCGATTCCTTCTCGCCGATCTGTGCGGAAAAGCCCTTCCAGAACTTCGCCAGCATCGGCACCCATTCTTCCTTGCCATTGGAAATGTCGTCGAGCTCGTCCTCCAGCTTGGCGGTGTATTCGTAGTCCACCCAATGGGCAAAGTGCTCCGTGAGGAACTTGTTCACGATGCGCCCCACGTCGGTGGGCATGAAGCGCTTCTTGTCGAGCGTCACGTATTCGCGGTTCACCAGCGTCGATATGATCGATGCGTAGGTCGAGGGACGGCCGATGCCGTATTGCTCGAGCGCCTTCACCAGGCTCGCCTCGGAGTACCGCGGCGGCGGTTGGGTGAAGTGCTGCTCGCCGTAGAGCTTGTCGATGCGCACCGCTTCACCCTTGTCGAAGGCTGGCAGGCGCTTGTCCTCCTCCTCGACGGCGTCGTCCTGGTCCTCGTGGTAGACGGCATAGAAGCCGGGAAAAACCATCGTCTGGCCGGTGGCGCGGAAAAGGTTGTTCTCGCCGCCCAGCGCGAAATCGACCGCGACGGTGTCGAACTTGGCCGGCGTCATCTGCGAGGCGATGGCGCGCTTCCAGATCATCTCGTAGAGCTTGCGCTGCTCGTCGTTCAGGTATGCCGCCACCGATTCGGGCGTGCGGGCGATGGAGGTGGGCCGGATCGCCTCGTGCGCCTCCTGGGCGTTCTTGGACGCGCTGCGGTATTCGACCGGCGCCTTGGGGAGGTAATCGGGCCCGTAGTTCTTGGTGATGAAGCCGCGCATCTCCGCCACGGCGTCGTTCGACAGCGTGACCGAATCGGTGCGCATGTAGGTGATCAGGCCGGTCACGACCTTGCCGACCGATACCCCCTCGTAGAGGCTTTGCGCCACCTTCATGGCGCGATCGGTGGAGAAGCCCAGCTTGCGAACCGCCTCCTGCTGCAGTGTGGACGTCGTGAACGGGGCGGCGGGCGAGCGCAGCTTGCGCTTCTTCTCCACTTCCACGACCTTCGCCTGGCCCTTGCCGTGCTGCTCGAGGAAGGCGCGGACCTGGGCTTCGCGCTTGGCATTGCCGATGGCGAACTGGTCGAGCTTCTCGCCCTCGAAATGCGTGAGCCGCGCAGTGAAGCCCAAGCGGTCCTTCTGGGCGTCGAAGTGCATGGTCCAGTATTCCTGGCTCACGAACTTCTCGATCTCCAGCTCGCGCTCGACGATGAGGCGCAGCGCCGGGCTCTGCACGCGGCCGGCCGACAGGCCGCGGCGGATCTTTTTCCACAGGAGCGGCGAAAGGTTGAAGCCGACCAGGTAGTCGAGCGCGCGTCGCGCCTGCTGGGCATTGACCAGGTCCATCGAGATGGCTCGCGGATTCTTCACCGCCTCCTTCACGGCGCCTTCCGTGATCTCGTAGAAGACGACGCGATTGAGCTTCTTGTCCTTCAGGGCCTTGCGCGACTTGAGGATCTCCGAAAGGTGCCAGGCGATCGCCTCCCCTTCGCGGTCCGGGTCGGTCGCGAGCATCACGACGTCCGCGTCCTTCACCGCGCGGGTGATCGCGTCCACGTGCTTGGCATTGCGGTCGATCAGCTCGTACTTCATGCGGAAGTTGTCGTCCGGATCCACCGCGCCCGTCTTCGGCACGAGGTCGCGGACGTGGCCGTACGAGGCGAGGATCTCGAAATCGCGGCCAAGGTATTTCTTGAGCGTCTTCGCCTTCGACGGCGACTCGACGATGAGCAGATGCGATGCCATTGGGGGACTATCGGTTGATCGTTGCGGCATTCATTCTATAACGTGCCCTTCCGGCTACCCTGGTGCCGCGCGCACGATGCGTTGGAAACGCCCGCCCGGCAGTGCCGCGACCAGGCCTTCGACCTCGTGCAGGCTGATCTGTGCAGCCGCCTCGCTCGCCGCCATTCCGCTGCGCAGCGCGATCTCGTCGAGCGTGGTCGGGGCGAAGCCCATGGCATCGAGCAACGCGCTCGCCGGGCGCGCGCGGTCGCGCGTTATCGATTGCGCGGGTGCGATGCCGAGTTCGCGCAGGATGTCCTGGGCATTCTCGGCGAGCAAAGCGCCATCCTTGATGAGCGCGTGGCAACCCTTCGACAGGGACGAATGAACCGATCCCGGCATTGCGAACACATCGCGTCCCTGGTCGTTGGCGCAATGGGCCGTGATGAGCGACCCGCTTTTCGGCGCCGCTTCCACTACGAGCACTGCGCGCGAAAGCCCGCTGATCAGCCGGTTGCGCTGTGGGAAATTGGCGCTGAGCGGCGGCATGCCCAAGGCAAATTCGGAGAGTAGGCAACCGCTGGCCGCGATCTCGCGGGACAGCGCGGCGTTTGCCCGCGGGTAGGCGCGGTCGATTCCCGTTCCGAGCACCGCCACGGTGGCGCCGCCCGAAGCAAGCGCGCCGCGATGGGCATGGGCATCGATCCCCATGGCCATGCCGCTTGCGATGCACACGCCGTTCGCCGAAAGCGCGCGCGCGATCTCGTGGGCATCGATGCATCCCTGCGGCGAGGGGTTGCGACTGCCCACGATGGCCACGGTCGGCGCGTTCAGCAGCGCGATGTCTCCCTCCGCATACAGCACGCAGGGTGGGTCGCCGATCTGCAGCAGCGCCTTTGGGTAGGCGCTGTCCGCGAGAGTAACGACGTGGTGCCTGTCGCAATCGAGCCAGGCGAGCGTGCGTTCCAGGAGCCGTGGGTCGGCTCGAGTCGCCAACGCTGCGGTTGCGCGCGGAAGAGTGCGATAGTCCAGCAGCAGCTTGGCGCGCGCGCGGCTGGAGAGCCCCGGCGCGAGCGCGAATCGCAGCCACGGCAAGGCGTCTTGCTGTTTGGCGTTCAAGTTTGCGGGTCGTGGTGGGCGGTTCGTTCTCAACGGCGTGAGCCGCTCCCCGGCTGACCGCAGGCCAAAAAAAAAGGTTCTTCAGGGATTTCCGGGGAAAGCAGCCCGGATTCTGAGGAAGAAGTAGCGATCGTCGCGGTATCCGTAGGCCATCTTTTGATGACCTTGATGGTGTTGTTGATACCCTCGATGAGACTTGTGCTGAGGGGCCACCGGCTGTGCGCGATGACGCCGTCGATGTAGGGGGTAAGGCGCCGCACGAAGGTCTTGAGAGGTTCAAGGCGGCTTCGAATCGCCCGGCGCCTCCAGCCCTCCCAGAAGGCTCGGGCATAGCCAGGATGGCGATATCGCCATAGCTGCTTCAGGTCGTCTTTAAGGATGTAGACGGTCATGAGCGCCTTGTTGGCAGCCAGCAGTTCCTTCAGTCGGACCTGATCCTCGAGGCGCGTGACGTTATCGCGATTTCGCAGCAGCAGCCAACGTGCTCCCTTGACCAAGTGACGGGCGCGTCGATCGCCACACAGGCGGTTGGCTTCATCGACTCGGACGCGATCGATGACCTCCCGCGCGTACTTCGCCACAACGTGAAACAGGTCGTAGACGATCTGGGCATCAGGGCACTGTGCCCGGACTTCCTCGATGTAGGCGGTATGCATGTCCATCGCCACCGCCCTTATCTGCTTACAGCCCTCAGGGCCGAGTAATTCGAAGAAGGGCCTGATGTCCTCGCGGCTGCGACCTCGGCCGACCCACAGCACACGCTTGCGCGAGGGCTCGACGATGACAGTGGCATAGCGATGACCCTTTTGGATGGCAAATTCGTCCATACCGATCGCCGTCACGCCTGTGAGATCGATTGGCCCCAGAGCCCGCTCCAAGTGCCGGCAATCGATCTGCTTGACCGTGTCCCAGGCCAAGCCGTAGTACCTCGCGACGTGTTGCAGGGACATCAGCTTGCAAAGGCGCGCCACGCTCGCTCCCAACCGGGTCGTCACTCGAGCATAAGGCTCAAGCCAGTCAAGTTGCTCAAGCCTCGGGCCGCATCTGGGGCAAAGGACCCGCAAACGCGGTACCAACAATTCAACAGGCACCTCAAAGATCGGCAGGTCCCGCACCCGCCTGAGCTCCGTGTCGTGGATGGAGTTCGCCTCGCCGCCACAGTGACTGCAACGACGCCGGACTCCCTGAATAGGACTGAGCCGGACACGACACCAACGTTGCTGGCCCCGCCAGTCCTCTTCCACGCCCTCGAGTTCGTAACCTACCCAGCCTCCCAGCCGGGCAATAATGTCTGTGGCTGCCACCGGTCGCCTCCACTGCCTCTTGTTGCTCGCAACCTCAAGATAGCAGCGGCGGCCGGCTGGCCGCCCTTACTTCCACGCAAATCCCTGAAGAACCAAAAAAAAGGGGCCTCTAGGCCCCTTTTGCTCGTCCTGAAGGCGAAGCTGCTACGGCGTGCGCACTACGTCTCCCACATAGATGGGGCGCGTGGCGCTCATCACCAGGGCGTAGGACATCCGCTCGAACACCCTGAAGACGAACACGAGGCCGTTTCGTTCATCCGGGAGGCGAAGGGTCGTGCCGACGGCGGGCGTGCCCACCTTTTCGTCCTTGACCGTGGCCGGCATGGGCGGGTCGGGAACGACCGGGTTGGGCTTCACCTCGATATTCGCGAAGAGGCCGCCGCCGCCGCCACCCGGCTCGAGCAGCGCGCGCGCGCGCCCGCTCGTTTCGACCAAGCGTCCGCGGTGGTAGCTCGCCAGCACGTGACCTACCTGCAGGCCGTCGCGAGAGCCGCGGTTGAGCGAAACGATCTGGTATTGGCCAAGCTCGGATACGCCTCCGTCCACGGACACGATCGCACCCTGGATCAGCTTGTCGGGCGCGCGCGGCACGTAACTCGGGAAACTCGTCTCCCGCGCCGGCATCAGGCGATCCCCGCGATTGATCTCCTGGCGCGCCTTGGTGACTTCCAACGTAGTGGGATGCCCGAAACGGCGTACGCGGGCGTCGCCGACATATTTCGCTTCGTAGCCGAGGACTTCTCCCGACTCGGGATCGCGCACCACCTCGCCCGGGCGGAAAATCTGCCAGTTCACCCCGTCGTTGGAGCCGATGCGATCGGCATACGCCAGGTCGCCTACGCCGACGATGACGCGGCTTTCCTCGGTGGCCAGGATGGTGGGCGTGTTGTCGAGGCCGTTGGCCTCGACCACCAGCGGCTGGCTGAGGAAGGGCCCGATGACGCTACCGGGGATCGTGGGGACGGAAGACACCAGGGGCTCGACGCGCACCCGGGGCTCGAGCCGCACCACGTTCGCCGCCGCTTCGGCGTGCGATCCACCAAGGGTCAGCAGCGGCCCCGAGCGGTCGAGGCGGATGACATCTCCGGGGTAGATCCGGTGCGGGTTCTTGATCTGCTCCTGGTTCATCTGCCAGATCAGGGGCCACTTGTAGGGGTCTTTCAGGAACTTGCCGGCCAGGCCCCAAAGGGTGTCGCCTTTGACCACCGTGTACTGGTCGGGGGCGTCGGGCTGCAGGTCGGCCTGGGTGACCTTCGAACGGTCGCCCGCGGGCGCTTTTTCGGCCGTTTTTCCGGGTGATGAAGGCATTCCGTCACCCAAAGCCCCCCCCGGAACCAAACTGGCCAAGGCGACGACTAAAGTTATAATTGTCTTTCGCATGGCGGTACTCACTTGTGGATATGGAGCTCGGGACCCATATTCAGAAAAAGGGTTACGTCCCCTTTTTCATGTAGTGCAATAAATTCTGCACATAATTTCTTCAATTAGCAAGCTTTTATGGCCATTCTCGAGATCCTGCAGTACCCCGACCCGAGACTTACGATCCCTGCCCAACGCGTCGAAAAGATCGATGCGGAGACCCGCAAACTGGTCGAGGACATGACCGAGACCATGTACGCCGCCCCGGGCGTCGGTCTCGCTGCCACCCAGGTGGATGTCCACAAGCAGATCATCGTGATCGACGTGAGCGATGATCGCAGCGACCTGCGGGTGTTCATCAACCCCGAGATTACGCGGCGCGAAGGCGCCGCAGTGAACCAGGAAGGCTGCCTGTCGGTGCCTGGCGTCTACGATAACGTCGAGCGGGCGGAAAGCGTTACCGTCACGGCGCTCGACCGTAATGGCGCGCGCTTCACGCTGAACGCCTCGGGCGCTCTGGCCACCTGCATCCAGCACGAGATGGACCACCTGCAGGGCAAGGTCTTCGTCGAACGCCTCTCCGACCTGAAGCAAAACCGGATCCGGGCCAAGCTCAAGAAGCGCCAGCGCAAGGCCGCCTGAGGCGCGCGCCCTTGCGCGTCGCCTTCGCCGGTACCCCGGCATTCGCCGCGCAAGCCCTGCAGGCCCTGGCCGATGCCGGCCACGAGATCCCGCTCGTCCTGACGCAACCGGACCGGCCTGCCGGGCGTGGATTGCGCATGCGGCCGAGCGCGGTATCCGTGGCAGCGAGCGGCCTCGGACTGCATGTCGCCACGCCGTCCTCGCTGAAGGGTCCGGAGGCGGCCGGTATTCTCGCCGACGCGCGCTGCGAGGCGCTGGTTGTCGTCGCCTATGGGCTGCTCCTGCCCGCCTCCATCCTGGCCATCCCCGCGCGGGGTTGCCTCAACATCCATGCCTCGTTGCTCCCGCGATGGCGCGGGGCTGCGCCCATCCAGCGCGCGCTGCTGGCCGGTGACGTCGTCACCGGCATCAGCATCATGCAAATGGACGAAGGACTCGATACCGGGCCGGTCCTCCTCGAAGCGCCGCTTGCCATCGCGGAACGCGACACGACGGCGACGCTGCATGATCGGCTAGCGGCCCTTGGCGCCGCGACGATTCTTGCAGCCCTGAAAAGCCTGGATACCCTGATCGCAAAGCCGCAGGACGAATCCAGGGCCACCTATGCGGCGAAGATCTCCAAAGCCGAAGCGCGGATCGCTTGGGCCTGTTCCGCGGCCGAGTTGGATCGGCGGGTACGTGCATTTGACCCGTTTCCCGGGGCGGAAGCCCGCCTTGGCGAAGAGGTCGTCAAGGTGTGGGCCGCCCGCCCCGAGCCTGGCCGCGGCGAGCCAGGCCAGGTCATCGCAGCCGACGACGCGGGAGTGCTGGTTGCCTGTGGCGAAGGTGCGTTGCGACTCGAGCAGGTCCAGCGCCCCGGGGGGAGACGGATCCGGGCTGCAGAATTCGCCAGAAGTTGGGGGCTGAGTGTAGGCGCTTGCCTTTCGTAAGTTATTGATTCTTCGAACTCGGCTTGGCGGCGTTGCGGGGCCTGCCTGCTGGCAAGTCCTTGAGATTAGTGGTAAATTGGGTTTCGCTGCCTCACCTGTGTCGCGCTTACCACACCGGCACGCGGCTACGCGGGTTTCGCGCACAGCCGCAACGCGCATTCAGGCACGATGGCCACCGGGGAATCGATGAGCGTCGCCACCAAATTGCCACTCACGGCAGGCCTTGCGGCCCGCCTGTCACGCTGGGCCTTCGCGCTCCTGGCGGTGCTGGCAATGGGCGCACTGTTTCCGTCGATCGCCCGCGCCGATGGAATCTCGGTGCGCAACGCGACGCTGCAACTCGCCGACGATGGCTGGCAGCTCGAAGCCCAATTCGATATGCAGTTCAACGCCCGGCTCGAGGAAGCTGTCAACCGCGGCGTGCCACTTTTCTTCGTGGTCGAGTTCGAGATCTCGCGCCCGCGCTGGTATTGGTTCGACGAGAAGCCCATCCAGGCATCCCAGGTCTACAAGATCAGCTACACGCCCCTGCTGCGGCAGTACCGCCTGTCCGTGGGCAACCTGTACCAGAACTTCACCCGTTTCGAGGAAGTCACCCGCGTGCTTTCGCGCCTGCGTGGGTGGCATGTCGCCGACAAGGGCGCTTTCAGGAAGGATCAGGTCTATCAGGCCGCGTTGCGCATGCGGCTCGATACCGCCCAGCTGCCAAAGCCGTTCCAGTTGAACGCGATCGCCTCGCGTGACTGGACGCTGGAGTCCGATTGGCATCGCTGGTCGATCACCCCATGAAGGCGCTGATCTTCCTGTGCGTGGTCACCGGCGCGGCGCTGGTGTACCTGATGGCGGAAGCATCGGCGAACACCGCTCAGTTCACCAAGCATTATCGCCTGCTTCTCTACCTCGGCGGCGGGCTGGCGGCGGGCCTTGCGGGGTTGATCGCCTACCAGCTGATGCTCCTCAGGAAGAAGCTGCGCGAGCGCGTCTTCGGCTCCAAGCTCACGCTTCGCCTCATGGTGGTCTTCGCGCTCATGGCCCTCGTGCCCGGGGGGATGGTCTACGCGATCTCGTTCCAGTTCCTGCAGCGCTCCATCGAGTCGTGGTTCGATGTCCGGGTCGACGAATCCCTGCGCGGCGGCATCAGCCTCGCGCAGCGCGCGCTGCAGAACTCGCTGAAGGAGCTCGGCCAGAAAGCCGAAGTGATGGCCAATTCCCTTGCGGCGTCCCAAGCGGTGGAGGCGGTGACGCTGAACCGGCTGCGCGAGCAGTACAACATCGAGGAGGCCACCCTCATGACCCCGCGCGGGCGCATCCTCGCCCAGGCCGGGGTGGAACCCGTGGCGCTGCTGCCCGACCTGCCCGGGCCTAACGTGTTGCGCCAGGTGCGCGCGCAGCAGACCGTTCCGTCGATCGAATCGGTCCCCGACCGCGGCCTTTACCTGCGCGTCATCGTGCCGGTGAACGTCCTCACCATCGCCGAGGACATCCGCATCCTCCAGGTGCTGCAACGCGTGCCGCCTGCCCTCGCCCGCGACGCCGAGCTGGTCGAAGCGGGGATCAAGGAGTACGAGGCTCTGCTGTTGTCACGCGTCGACCTCAAGCGGCTCTTCGGGCTCACGCTCACGCTGGCGATGTTGCTCACCCTCTTTTCAGCGCTGGCGCTGGCGTTCGTCCTGTCGGAGAAGCTGTCCGCACCGCTGTCCGCCCTGGCCGAGGCCACTCGCGCGATCGCCAAGGGCGACTATTCGAAGCTCAATCCCGTGAAGAGCCGCGACGAGTTCGGCGTGCTCACGCAATCGTTCAACACGATGACGCGCCAGATCGCCGACGCGAGCGAGGCGATGGAGCGCAACCACCAGCAGCTCGAGAACTCGCGCAGCTACCTCGAAAGCATCCTTTCCAACCTCACTTCCGGCGTGCTCACCTTCGACGAGCGCCTCTACGTGAAGACGATGAACGCCGCGGCCAGCGACATCCTCGGGGTGCAGCCCTCGACCTTCCACGGGCTCAAGCTGCCCGAGTGGCCCCGGCACGTGCAATCGGTGGCGCCGCTGGCGGAGATCGCGCTGCGCCACTTCGCCTCTTCCGGCATGCGGCAGTGGGAAGAACAGATGGAGTACCGCCGCGCCGACGGGCAGCGCACCTTGCTGCTGCGCGGAACGCGCCTGGGCCAGCGCGGGGAAAACGGCTACGTGGTCGTCTTCGACGACATCACCCACCTCATCCAGGCGCAGCGTGACGCCGCATGGGGCGAGGTCGCCCGCCGGCTCGCCCACGAAATCAAGAATCCCCTCACGCCCATCCAGCTTTCGGCCGAGCGCCTGCAGCACAAGCTGAAGGACAAGCTGCCGGAGCACGAGGCGGACGTCCTCAAGCGCGCCACGGGCACCATCGTCACGCACGTCGCCGCCCTGAAGGGGATGGTGGACGACTTCACCCAATACGCCCATGCCTCGCGCATGAATGCGCGGGCGCTCACGTTGAACGAGCTGGTGCGCGAGGTCCTGGTCCTCTACGAAGCCATGGGCGTGGCCATCGAGGCACGCCTCGCCGAAGACCTGCCGCAGATCTACGCCGACCCCGCGATGCTGCGCCAGGTGCTGCACAACCTGTTCCAGAACGCGCTCGACGCCCTCACGGGGGTCGACCAACCCCGCATCCTGGTGGCGACGAGCCAGGGAACCGGCGGGGTGCTGCTCACGGTGCGCGACAACGGCACCGGAATCGCCGAGGGCGTCATGGGGCGGATCTTCGAGCCGTACGTGACCACCAAGCCCAAGGGAACCGGGCTCGGCCTCGCCATTGTCAAACGCATCGTCGACGAACACCACGGGCGCATCCTGGTGGAGAACGTGAAGCCCCACGGCGCCAACGTGAGCATCGTCCTGCCCTCGAAGGCCGCCGCCTAGGCTAGCCCCCATGCCCGCCAACCAGATCCTGGTCGTCGACGACGAAGTCGGCATCCGCGAGCTTCTCTTCGAGATCCTCCGCGACGAGGGCTATGGGGTCAGGCTCGCCGAAAACGCGCAGACCGCCCGCTCGGCTCGCAAGGAGATGCGGCCGGACCTCGTGCTGCTCGACATCTGGATGCCGGACACGGATGGCATCACGCTGCTCAAGGAATGGGCCGGCAGCGGGCTGCTCACCATGCCGGTAGTAATGATGTCGGGCCACGGGACGATCGACTCGGCTGTCGAGGCGACCCGGATCGGCGCCTTCGATTTTCTCGAGAAACCGATCAGCTTGCCCAAGCTGCTCGCCACGGTGGGCAAGGCGCTCGCCGGAGGCAAGACGCTGCCCAAGACTGCGCTCACGCTCGTGAACCTTGGTCGTGCGCGGGTGGTCCAGGAGCTGCGCCAGCGCCTCGACCAGGTGAGCCGGCTGCGCACCCCGGTCCTGCTGGTGGGGGAGCCGGGAAGCGGCTTCGAGCTCTGCGCGCGCCACCTCCACCTGCCCAATACGCCGTGGGTTTCCCCCGACGATACCGAGTGGCTCTCCGGTGCCGCGCTCGAACCTTTGAACGAGGCGCGCGATGGCACCTTGTTCCTGCCCGAGATCTCGGACCTCGACCGGAACGCGCAGAAGGGCTTGCTGCAGATGCTGGGAAAGTTGGAGAAATTCAACGTGCGGCTGGTTTGCGGCGCCACCGGCGCGCTACCGGCGATGGTGGAGGATGGCAGCTTCGATGCGGCGCTCTACAACCAGCTCTCCGGTCTCACCATCCGGCTCCCGTCGATCGCCGAGCACGCCGAGGACATTCCGGACATCGCCTCGACCCTGCTCACCCAGCTGGTGGACGCGAACGAGGTGCCGCTGCGCACCCTGACCGTCGGCGCGCTCAACGTGATGCGCAACCTGGATTGGCCCGGAAACCTGCCCGTGCTGCAGAACGTCGTGAAAACGCTCGCCCTTACGAGCCTTTCCAACGAGATCACAGGCGATGACGTGAACCGCGTTGCACGCGAGTTCAACCTGGGACCGCGGGAACAGCCGACGACCGAGGTCGGCGTGTCGCTGGACCTTCCGCTGCGCGACGCGCGCGAGCAATTCGAGAAGCAATATTTCATGCACCACATCCGACGTGAGGAAGGCAACATGTCGCGGGTCGCCGACCGCGTGGGCCTCGAGCGCACGCACCTTTACCGCAAGCTAAAGCAGCTCGGGATCCGTCCTTCAGGCAAGGGCGAGGACGCGTCCTAATTCGTCGCGGGCAGGATCGACCTAGGCGTCGTGGCCTGACGTTTCCAGCCGGCCGAGGCGCACGGCGGTAAGGCCGGTCTTCACGTTATTGGGCACCGGCATCACTAGCACGCAGTTGTCGTACGGCGCCCGTACGGGCTGGTCGCCGTCCCAGGCGATCAAATCGCCTTCGCGCGGCACCACCTCCATGCCGCTGAACGGCTTGGCGAACCGGAATGCCGGCGAGTTCGCCACGACCGCCTCGGTGACCCGGACGAGCTTCTGCGTGGCGGCCGACGGCTCGATCTCGCGTTCGGCAAGCGCGGCGTCGACGACTCCGAGCTTGCGAAGGAACCGCCATGTGGTCTGCCAGGCGACGCGCTCGGCATTGCGTTCCCAATGCTGGCCGCATTCGACCAGCAGCGCATTCTTCGGGCTCGCAGGGTCGCCGAATCCGCCATAGTCCCGCATGCGGGTGCCGTTCGCGTGGCCCGTATCGCTCACGATGTGCTCGGGAACCCCGACCTCGAAAGCGAAGCGGATGCCCTTGTCCAGCGGTCCGCAGATCATCACCGGCGGGCTGGGCTCGAGCATCGAATGGATGTCGAGCAGGAAGTCGGCGCGGTCCACGAAGGGACGCAATTGCCGGGCGCGATCGAGCTCCACGCTGCGCCGCTTGCCGTCGAGCGTGGCCGGTGTCCAGACGCGGTTGAAATCCTCGTCGACGAAGCGCGTCGCGTAGGGGTTTTTGGGGTCGAACCTCGAAAAGGCCTCCACGTTGGCGAACGCGAGGGTAAGCGAGCCGCGCACCGGCCGCAGCGCCTGGCGAAGCAAGCGGTCGACGACGATGGCGCCGCAGATCTCGTTGCCATGGGTCAGCGCGTTCACCATCACGTGCGGTCCCGGGCTGCCGCTGTGGAAGGTGTGCACGTAGTCGGTGCCGGTGGGCGATGCGCGATGCGCGGAGATGTCCGGAGCCTGCAGCTCTACCTTGACGGGCGACATGGATTCAGTGCTTTCGGGCGGTATCGGATGCGACTGGGCCCGGGGAATGGTCGTATCCTTCATGGGAGCGATCGTGCCCGCCGTGAGGGTGGTGGCGGGAATGGCCATGGTCGTGGCCATGACCATGGGGGTGCGCGTGGTCGTGTTCGTGTCCATGGCACAGGTGTGAACCCCGCTCCGAGGCATATCGCGCCACGGTTTCCAGCAGGGCGGTGAGGTCGGCCCTCAACGCCTTGAAGCCTGGGGACTTTTCGCGGGTGCGCTCGTCCATGTAGAGGCGGCGATTCACCTCGATCTGAAGGCTGTGTCGCTGCGCCTTCGGATCCGAGAAAGCGCGCACGAGCTCGACCCCCTTGTAGGGGTCGTTGACCTTCACCGCATAACCTTTTGCCCGCAAGGTGTCGCCCACGAGCGCGGTGAATTCCGGCTCGCAGGTGGTGCCGTCGCGGTCGCCCAGGACGAAGTCGGCGCGCGGCTTCCCGGGTCCCTCCTCCGAAATGCCGCTGCTCACCGCCGGCATCGAGTGCAGGTTGAGATGGAACACGGCGCCGAAATGCGCATGGGCCGCGTCGATCGCGTCCTTCACGGCTCGCTGGTAGGGCTGGTGATAACGGACGATGCGCTGCCTGACTTCGTCCACGGTGAGCTTGCGCGCATAGATGGGCTGGCCGCTGTCGAGCACGCGCCAGATGAGCCCGATGCCCAGCTCGGTCTTGCGGCTGGCGAGCGCCGGGCCAGGCCAGGGCGCATCGAGCAGCGAGGCGTCCACGTCGAGCATCGAGCGGTTCGGATCGATGTAGCTGCGCGGGAAACGCGCCGCGATCAGCGTGGCGCCAAGCTCGGGCCCTGCGCCATACAGCTCGTCCACATAGCTGTCCTCGGCCTGGCGCAGCAGGTCGCGGGCGAGGGCGGGGCAAAAGTCATCGGGATAATCGGTGCCGCTGTGGGGCGAATCGAGGACCAGCGGAACGGCGGCGCCGCTGGGCGTGCGGATATCGACGGGCGTAGTCATGCGGGCAGGTCGTTCAGGTATCGGGCGGATGGGATCCGGGACCGGACCTCGACATCCGGTTGGAAGGGCGCCATGCAGCCGAGGGCCCGTGGAGCATGATACCGTGGCCCGGTGAAGGCCGTCGAACGCTTCGAATCGATGCTAGCCCAAGGCAAGGACAACGCCTTGCTGCGCTTTTCCCTCGGCAACGAGTATATGAAGGAAGGCGATGCTGCTCGGGCGGCGGAACATTTCGTCAAGGCGGTCTTGCATGACGCCGATTACTCGGCCGCCTGGAAGCTCCTCGGCAAGTCGCTCGCGCTCGCGGGCCGGGAGGTCGAGGCCATCGATGCTTATCGCAACGGGATCTCGGCGGCGCAGCGCAAGGGCGACAAGCAGGCGGCGAAGGAAATGGAAGTGTTCCTTCGGCGCCTGGAGAAGGCTCCCCGAACGGCGGGCTAGCCTAGCCCGCGAGGAACTCCCGAAGCTCGGATTCCGGCGCATCCTTGACCACCGCGGCACGTCCCAGGGCCTCCAGCAAGACCAGCGTCACGCGGCCAGATTCGTTCTTCTTGTCGCGGCCCATGTATTCGAGCCAGGTCCCCACGGCGAAACGTGGCGGCTCGAGCGGCAGGTTGAGCCGTCTCAGCAACGCCTCGAGCCGCTCGGCCTCCGCGATGCGGATGCGACCCTGGCGGACGGAGAAGCGTGCCGCGAGCGCCATGCCGGCGGCGACGGCTTCGCCGTGCAGCCATTTGCCATACCCGGCGGCCGATTCGATGGCATGGCCGAAAGTGTGTCCGAAATTGAGCAGCGCGCGGGCGCCCGTTTCGCGCTCGTCCTGTGCCACGACTTCAGCCTTGATCTCGCACGAGCGACAGATCGCGTAGGAGAGGGTCGCACCGTCTCGTGCCAGCAGCGATTCCGCGTGGGCTTCGAGCCAGGCGAAAAACGACGGATCGCGGATTGCGCCGTACTTCGCCACCTCCGCCAGGCCCGCCGAAAACTCCCGCGCGGGTAGGCTCGCCAGCGTGGCGGTATCCGCGATGACCGCCGAAGGCTGGTGGAAGGCGCCGACCATGTTCTTGCCGAGCGGATGGTTGATCGCGGTTTTTCCCCCCACCGAGGAATCCACCTGGGCGAGCAGCGTGGTCGGAACCTGCACGTGCGCGATCCCCCGCTGGTACGTGGCCGCTGCAAACCCCGTCATGTCGCCCACCACCCCGCCGCCCAACGCCACCAACACGGTCCGCCGGTCCGCACGCGCTTCCAGCAATGCGGCGAAGATTCGGTCGAGCGTCCGCCAATCCTTGTGGACCTCGCCGTCGGGCAGGGTGATCGTCAGCGTTCGGGCGCCGGCGCGCTCGAGCGCCGAGCGAAGCTGCGACCCATAGAGAGGCGCCACGGTGTCGTTGGTGACGATGGCGGCGAGCCGACCCGAGACGCTCGGCTCGAATACCTCGGCGCGCTCGAGCATGCCTCGCCCGATATGGATCGGGTAACTGCGCTCGCCAAGCTCCACGCGCAGCGTCCGGTCGCTCATCGCGGCGCTCCGGCGGCGTGCTCGCGAAGCGCCACCACCACCCTGGCTACGAGGGATCCGGTGCTCTGAAGGCCCGTGTCCACGATCACGTGGGCAACTTCTTCGTATAGCGCCTCGCGCTCGGCGAGGAGGCGCGTGAGGGTCGCGCGGGGATCCGCCGTCGCGAGTAACGGACGGGTCGTGTCGTTGCGCATGCGTTGCCACAGGCTTTCCACCCGTGCGCGAAGGTACACGACGGTCCCGGTAGAGCGCAGCAGCGTGCGGTTGTCATGGCGCAACACCGCGCCGCCGCCGGTCGCGATGACGCAATCCTCTCGCCCCGAGAGCTCCTCGAGCATGCAGGCTTCGCGCCGCCGGAACCCTTCTTCACCCTCGATCTCGAAAATGGTGCCCACGGAGACGCCAGTGCGTTCGACCAGGAGCTTGTCGGTATCGGCGAAGGCCATCTGCATGCGCTGCGCGAGGGCGCGCCCCACCGTGGTCTTTCCCGCACCCATCATGCCTACCAGGTAGATGCTGCCGCGGCCCATGTCTCAGGAGAAAGGTTACTCGAAAGCGCGGCCGGCGCAGGCGAAAAAAAGCCCCGGCAGCGCCGGGGCTTGTTGGACGGCGGACGCTGTCAGCGGATGGTGAGGGCGTCCTTCACGATCTTCGGCGTGACGAAGATCAGCAGCTCGGTCTTGTCGTCCTGCTTCACGGTGCGGCGGAACATGTGGCCGAGCACCGGGATATCGCCGAGGAACGGCACCTTGTCCACCGTGGTGCGCGTTGTCTGCTCGAAGATGCCGCCCAGCACGATCGTGTCGCCGTTGTCGACCAGCACCTGTGTCGCCACCTTCTTGGTGTCGATCGAGGGGATGAAGTTGAAGATCTGCCCGACCGAATCCTTCTTGACCTCGAGATCCATGATGATGCGGTCGTCGGGAGTGATCCGCGGCGTCACCGCCAACTCGAGCACGGCGGGCTTGAACGAGACCGTCGTCGCGCCGCTGGCCGCTGCCGTCTGGTAGGGGATCTCCGTGCCCTGCGAGATCACCGCCTTCTTCTTGTCGGCCGTGATGACACGCGGGCTCGAAACCACCTTGCCTCGGTTGTCGGCCTCGAGGGCGGAGAGCTCCATGTTGACCAGGTTGCCGCTGCCCAGGTTGAGGATCGACAGGGCGAAGGATCCCGCCGCGCCGACCACCGGCAGGTTCACATTCAGCTGCTCGGGCTGCGCGCCGATCGGGATCGTGCCCACGCCGGGGGCGCCGATGCTGAAGAGGAGGTCCGGGTTCCCCTGGTTGTACACGAGCGACGAGGAGCCCCGCGAGATCGGGTTGTTCGGGACGGCCGTGATGGTGTCGGTCGCCGTTCCGGACATGCCCACGTTGTAGTTGCGCGTGTTGAAGACCGACTGCGTGCCGAAGCGGGCGCCGAGCGAGCGTCCCCACTTGTCGTCGGCGATCACGATGCGCGCCTCGATCAGCACCTGGCGCACCGGGATGTCGAGCTGCTGGATCACTCGCCGCGCCTCGTCCAGGCGCGAGCCCGTGTCCTGCACGAAGAGCGTGTTGGTGCGCTCGTCGATGGTGGCGGCACCGCGCTTGGAGAGAATGCGCTGGTCCTTGTCGGAAAGGAGCTTGCGCAGGTCTTCGGCGCGAGCATACGAGAGCGCGAAGGATTCGGTGCGCAGCGGCTCCAGGTCCACGATCGCGGCGCTCGCCTCGAGCGCGAGCTTCTCCTTGGCAGCGAGCTCGTCGGTGGGCGCGATCAGGACCACGTTGCCGTTCTTGCGCTTCGACAGCCCCTTGGCCTGCAGGATGATGTCGAGCGCCTGGTCCCAGGGAACGTCCTTCAGGCGCAGCGTGAGGTTGCCGCCCACGGTGTCGCTCGTGATGATGTTCAGGCCGGTGAAATCCGCGATCACCTGCAGCACCGCGCGGACTTCGACGTTCTGGAAATTGAGCGAAAGCTTCTCGCCCGCGTACCCCGGCGACGAGCTTTGCACCAGCTTGTTCGGATCTTCGCGTACCGGCTTCACCTCGACGATGAACTGCGTATCCGTCTGGTAGGCCGAGTATTCCCAAAGGCCGCGGGGGTCGATCACCATGCGCGCGTTGCCGGCCTGGTCGAAGGTGTCGACGAAGCGCACCGGGGTGCCGAAGTCTCCCACGTCCAGCCGGCGCACGAGGTTGCGAGGGACGTTCGTGTTGACGAAGTCGACCATCAGCTGGCTGCCCTGGCGGCGGATGTCGATGCCGATGTTGGGCGACGAAAGGTCCACGACGATGCGACCTTCGCCCGTGTTGCCGCGGCGGAAGTCCACGTCGCGCAGGTTGTAGCGCACCTGGCTACCCGGGGTTGCCTCGGCGAACATGGTGGGAGCGGCAGCCGGGGGCGTCGAGCCCAGGGCGGGGCCCGAGCCTCCGCCCGAGGTTCCGTCGATCGTGACCACCAGTTGCTTGCCCTCGAGCGCCTGCGTGTAGGTGAGGTTGCGCGTGAGGTTCATGACCAGCCGGGTGCGGTTGGCGGTTTGAACCAGCGACACGCTGCGCAAGTCGCCTTCACCGGCCTCGATCTGGGTGCGGCCGGTCGCGTTCGCCGTGTCGGGCAGGTCGATCGCGATGCGCGGCGGGTTGGTGACCGCGAAGCCCTGGGGCACGCTCGGCAGCGGGTCCTTGAGCCCGATCTTCACCAGGATCTTGCCGCCCTGGATGGAAGAGAACGTTACCGATTCGACCGCGTTCTTGGCCGATTGCGCCCAGGCGAGCGGCGCGGCGAGCGCGAAGGCTGCTGCGGCAAGCGCGGCCCCAAGCCTGGCGGGAATCGGGATGCGGAGCGTGTTGATCACTTTTTGTCCCCTTTGCCGGCTTCCTCCAGAAGCGGCAGGACGCTCTGCCGTTCGGCCCAATCGCCGGCGCTGTCTTGAACGATTTCCTTGAGCTTGATGTCGGCCTCGGTCACATCGGTGATGAGTCCGAAGTTCTGGCCCATGTAGTTGCCCTTCTTCACGCGGTAGAGCGTCTTGTCCGCCCGCACCAGCGCGTACATGTCCTTGCCCTGCTGCAGCGTTCCCACCATCTTCAGCTGCTCGAGGGGGAATGCCTCCAGCGGCTCCTTGCGTCGGTTCAGGTCCGGCGCGATGCCCCCGCCGGCGCCTTCCTTGGGCGCGGTGAGCTTGCGCGGCTTGAACGGGTCGGGAAGGTCGAAGCCCTCGTAGGCGAAGGGCTCGAATGGCTTCACGGCGGGCAGCGGCTCGACACGGCGCGGCAGGCCCTTCTCCGAGTCGCGCACGAAGGCCTTGAGCTCGTCGAGCTCCGAGCTGCAGCCGCCCAGCGCAACGAGCGCGATGGGAACGAGGAGTCGCTTCATCACTTGCCTCCCGGCTTGCCCTTGGCGGGCGCCCCTTTTTGCGTCGCCTTGCGCTGCTTGGCGACTTCATCCTCGTCCAGGTAGCGATAGGTCTTGGCGATCGCCTCCATGGTGAGGACGCCGTCTTTCGGCGGGTCGAGCTTGAGGTCGGTGAGCAGCACGATGCGCGGCATCTTGGCCACGTCGCTCGCGAAGGCGCCCAGGTCGTGGTAGCCGCCGGTCACCTTGATGTTCACCGGCAGCTCGGCATAGAACTCGGTGAAGTTCTCCTGCGTCGCCGGCTTGAACAGCTCGAAGGCGAGGCCGCGGCCGAGGCCGGCCTGGTTGATGTCGATCAGCAGCGCGTCCATCTCGCTCTTGTTGGGCAGCTGCTTGAGGAGCGCCCCGAACGCCTGCTCGATCTCGGCGCGCTGCTGCTTGTAGGCCTCGAGGTTGACCGCCAGCTTCTTCTTCTCGAGGAAAACTTCCTTCTGCTTGGCTACGTCGTTGCGGCCCTTCTCGATCTGCGCCTGCTGGTCCTGCCAGAAGAGGAAGTAGGCGGCGACCTGGATCACGATGAAGATCGCCAGCATCGCCAGCAGCTTGACGGTGAGCGGCCAGTTTCCCGGCTGCTTCGGGTCGAGCGTTCGCAGTTCGTCGAGGAGGTTCATTTGGCCCCCGGCGCCTTCGCGGCGCCCTTGCCCGCCGTGCGAGAATCCTCGGCCTGCGCGCGTTTGATCGAGATGTTCATGTTGAACTCGTTGATCCGGCCGCCCGACTTGTCCGGCGCGGGCACGGCCTTCACCTCTACCAGCTCGGGGTTCTCGAGGTATGGCGACGCGCCGAGGTTACGCATGAGCGTGGAGACCCGGGCGTTCGATTGCGCATAGCCGATCACGTTGACCTTGGCGCCGACCTGCCTCACGCCCTTGAGATAGACGCCCTCGGGCAGCTGGCGAAGCAGCTGGTCGAGCAGCTGCACCGGCTCGGAGCGGTTGCTTTGCAGGCCTTCGACCACCTGCTTCTTGGCGAGCAGCGATGCCGTCTCCTCGCGGATCTTGCGGATCTCCTCGATCTGCTTGTCGAGCTTGGCGATCTCGCCCTTCATGTAGGCCACGTTCTGCTGCTGCTGCGTGACCTGGGTATCGAGGAAGAACCAGACCCCGCCGGCGACGGCCAGTCCGAGCACCGCGGCGATGCCCGCCAGCATGACGAACTGCTGCTGGCGCCTCTGGCGCTTTTCCTCGCGGTGGGGAAGTAGGTTGATGCGGATCATGAGGGGTCGAACCTCCGCATCGCCAGGCCACAGGCCACCATCAGCGACGGCGCGTCGAGGGTGAGCTGGCGCGGCTTGATCTTCGAGGACAGGGCCATGTTCGCGAAGGGGTTTGCGACCACGGTGTGGACCTGGGTGCGCTGCGCGACCATTTCCTCCAGCCCGTCGAGCATGGCACAGCCGCCCGTGAGCAGGATGTGGTCGACCTTGTTGAACTGGGTCGAAGTGAAGAAGAACTGCAGCGCCCTCTGGATCTCCAGGACTATTTTTTCATTGAACGGCTGCAGAACATCGGGGCCAAAGTTCTCAGGCAGATTCCCTACCCGCTTGGCGGCCTCGGCCTCCTCCACGGGCATGTCGAACTGTCGGGCAATGTCCTGCGTAAGCAGGTTGCCGCCGATCTGCTGCTCGCGCGTATACACGGTCTGGCCGTTGTGGACCACGGCGACCCGCGTCACGGTCGCGCCGATGTCGACGATCACCGTGACGTCGCTCTCGGAAATCCCCGCGTTGCCCCCGCAGATGAGCTCGAATGCGGTCTGCGCGGCGTACGACTCGACGTCCATCACGATCGTCTTGAGCCCGGCGGCCTCGGCGGCGGCCACGCGATCCTCGATCTTCTCCTTGCGCGAGGCGGCGATCAGCACCTCGACCTCCTCCTCGCCCGAGGGCGCAGGGCCCAGGACCTGGAAATCGAGGTTGACCTCGTCCAGGGAGAAGGGGATGTACTGGTTGGCCTCGCCCTGCACCTGGACTTCCATGTCTTCTTCGCGCTGGTTGCCCGGCAGGATCACCTTTTTCGTGATCACGGCGGCCGAAGGCAGCGCCAGGGCCAGGCTGCGGATGCGCGAGCCCAGGTTCTTGTGGGCGCGCTTGATCGCCTCCCCTGCGGCCTCGATGTTGGCGATGTTGCCGTCCACCACGGTGTCCTTGGGCAGCGGCTCGATCGCATAGCGCTCGACGCGGTAAACGTTACGACCAGCCTCCGCGATTTCCACCATCTTGACCGAGGACGAGCTGATGTCGCATCCCACGAGGGGCGGCGCCTTGGCTTTCAGGAAGTCGAACTGGGCGGCTAATTTTTCTTTAAGCATGGTGGAAGGTTAGCACCCAAACAGAGAATCTACTTTAGATGCTAACAACAAGTATTAGCCCTGTAAAGCTTTTTCCCGGCGGAGGGCTGCCGCACGGCGCCGATTATAATGAGTGCGTCGCGTTGAACCTGAGCGGATGCCGGCGGCCTGACCGTCCGGTGCCCGCGCCCAATCCTTTCCGATGACGTCACGCTGGTGGTTCTATCCGGCCTTGATCGCCGTCTCGCTGGCGCTCGTGGCGGCGGGCGTTGGCGCGCTCACGGTGGTGCTGCTTTGGCCTAACCTGCCCAGCCTGGAGGTTTTGACCGACTACCGGCCCAAGATCCCGCTGCGGGTCTATAGCGCCGAGGGCGAGTTGATCGGCGAGTTCGGCGAGGAAAAGCGCGCCTTGGTGAAAGTGCAGGATGTCCCGCAGGTGATGAAGGCCGCGATCCTCGCCGCCGAGGACGACCGCTTCTACCAGCACGGCGGCGTAGATTACGTCGGCATGGGGCGGGCGGCGATCGCCAACCTGCGCGGCCGGCGCGAGGGAGCCAGCACGATCACGATGCAGGTGGCGCGCACGTTCTTCCTCACCCGTGAAAAGACCCTCGCACGGAAGCTCTCCGAGGTGCTGCTCGCCTTCAAGATCGAGGCGAACCTCACGAAGGACCAGATCCTCGAGCTGTATCTCAACCAGATCTTCCTCGGCCAGCGCGCATACGGCTTCCAGTCCGCGGCCAACGTGTATTTCGGCAAGACGCTTGCAGACCTGACCCCTGCCGAGGCGGCGATGCTCGCCGGGTTGCCGCAGGCGCCCTCGCGCCAGAACCCGTTCGTGAACATGAAGCGCGCCCAGGAGCGCCAGCAATACGTATTGCGGCGAATGCTGGAAGTGGGCTGGCTCTCCCCCGAGAACTACAAGAAGGCGATGTCGGAGCCGCTGCGGCTCAACCCCAACCAGCGTGAGAGTTTCGCCTTCCGTGCCGAGTACGTGGCGGAGATGGCCCGCGCCGCGATCGTCGAGCAGTACGGCGAATCGGCGTACGTAAGCGGCCTGCGCGTCTATACGACCGTGCGCCGGAAGGACCAGGAAGCGGCCAACGCGGGCTTGCGGCAGGGGATCGTCGAATACGATCGCCGGCACGGCTATCGCGGGCCGGAGGGCAACGCCGCATTGCCGCCCCCCGGCCAGAAGCTCGACGACGCGATCGAGGAGGCGCTCGCCGATCGCGACGTGTTGAGCGACCTGGTGCCCGCCGTGGTCACCGAGGCCTCGGCCAGGGAAGTGAAGGCCGTGATGCGCCGCGGAGACGAAGTTTCGATCACCGGTGACGGCCTGCGATTCGCCGCGCGCGCGATCGCCGAGCGCAATCCCGACCGGGCGATCCGCCGCGGCTCGATCATTCGCCTACAGGCCGGAGAAAAGGGCACCTGGAGCATCACTCAGTTGCCCAAGGTGGAGGCGGCGCTCGTGGCGCTCGACCCGGCCAACGGCGCCATCCTGGCGCTGGCCGGCGGCTTCGACTTCAACGCCAACAAGTTCAACCACGCAACGCAGGCATGGCGCCAGCCGGGCTCCAGCTTCAAGCCCTTCATCTATTCGGCTGCACTGGAGAAGGGATTCACGCCGGCTACGGTGCTGAACGACGCGCCTTTCGTGATCGAGGCGGCCAAGACCGGCGGGCAGCTGTGGGAGCCCAAGAACTACGACGCCAAGTACGAGGGCCCGATGCGACTTCGCACGGCGCTCGCCAAGTCGAAGAACATGGTGTCCATCCGGCTTCTGCAGGCGATCGGGCCGCATTACGCCCAGGACTACATCCAGCGCTTCGGCTTCGATCCGAAAATGCATCCCGCCTACCTCACCATGGCTCTCGGGGCGGGGTCGGCCACCCCACTGCAGATGGCCGCGGCCTATGCCGTCTTTGCGAACGGCGGTTATCGGGTGAAGCCGTGGTTCATCTCTCGTGTGGAGGACAACCGCGGTGCCGCCCTTTATGCCGCGAAGCCGGAAACCGCGGGAGTCGATGCCGAGCGCGTGCTCGACGAGCGCAACGCCTTCCTGATGACGGCGCTCATGCGCGACGTGGTGCGTTACGGCACCGCCGCCCGCGCGATGTCGCTGGGTCGCAACGACCTCGCCGGCAAGACCGGCACGACCAACGACCACATCGATGCCTGGTTCGCGGGGTTCAACGGCGGTCTCGCGGCCGTCGCCTGGATCGGCTTCGATACGCCGGCCAACCTCGGGACGAACGAGACCGGCGGGCAGGCCGCGCTGCCGATATGGATGGCTTACGCGGCACGTGTTCTCAAGGGCGTTCCCGAGACGGAGCTGGCACCGCCTTCGGGCGTGGTCGCCGTCAACATCAACCCGATGACGGGCTTGCGCGAGCCGAGCGGCATGTCGCGAACCATCGAATACTTCTACCAGGAATCGCAACCGCCAGTCGGCGAGGACAGCGTGATGACGCGTGACGCCTCGCGGCCCCCGCCCGACGTCCGCAACCAGATCTTCTAGCTCCATGGGCAAGATCCGCTCGCGGCGCGAAAGCAACCTGCGCCAGCACATCGCCTTCCTGGCGGCACGACTGATGGCCGAGGACGGCGGGCTCGACTACGGCGCGGCCAAGTCGAAGGCCGCGCGGCAGGCGGGCCTCGCCGACGCGAAGCTGCTGCCCGACAACCAGGAGATCGAGGCCGCGTTGCGGGAGTACCAGGAGCTCTACCAGAGCGACGACCAGCCTGCGCAACTGCGGCATTTGCGCGAGGTCGCGGCAAAGGTGATGCGCGAGTTCTCCGAATTTCGCCCGGTGCTCGTGGGATCGGTGCTTTCCGGCACGGCGGGCCAGCACTCGGACGTGAACCTGCAACTCTTCACCGATGACGAGAAGGCGCTCACTATCTTCCTGCTCAACCGGCGTTATCGCTTCGAGTCGGGAACGCGCCGCCTGCGCCGCGGCGATCGAACCGAGGAGGTTCCCCAGGTCCGGATCGAGGTCGACGATGTGGAGGTCGCGCTCACCGTGCTGCACCCCGACGAGGAGCGCATGTCGCGGAAGGTCCGCGACGGCGAGCCGCCCCAGAGGGCCAGCCTCGCGGAGGTGGAGGCCATGCTGCGAGGCGATGCCCTGCCCGGCCACGACAAAGACGATTACTGACCGGATGCCAAGGCCTTCGCCGCCTCGAGCGCGTAATAGGTGAGGATGGCGTCGGCTCCGGCGCGCTTGAAGCCCAGCAACGCCTCCATCATGCAGGCATGCCCGTCGACCCAGCCGCGCTCGCCCGCGCCCATGAGCATCGCGTACTCGCCGCTCACCTGGTAGACGAAGGTGGGCACCCCGAACCGCTCCTTGGCGCGGCGCACGATGTCCAGGTACGGCATGCCGGGCTTGACCATCACGTAGTCGGCGCCCTCGGCCAGGTCCAGGGCGATTTCGTTCAAGGCTTCGTCGGAATTGCCCGGATCCATCTGGTACGTCTTCTTGTCGCCCTTGCCCAGGTTCTGCGCCGAGCCGACGGCATCGCGGAAAGGTCCATAGAACGCCGAAGCGTACTTGGCCGAATAGGCGAGGATGCCTGCATGGATGAAGCCCCGGTCATCGAGGGCCGCGCGTAGCGCGCCCACGCGTCCATCCATCATGTCCGAGGGCGAAACGATGTCGGCCCCGGCTTCGACATGCGACAGGGCCTGCTTGCAAAGCACCTCGAGCGTCTCGTCATTGACGACGTACCCGCTGTCGTCCACGAGTCCATCCTGGCCGTGGCTGGTATACGGATCGAGCGCCACGTCGGTGATCACGCCGATGGATGGAAAGCGGGCCTTGATTTCCCGGATGCACCGCGGCACCAGGCCCTTCGGGTTGAACGCTTCCTCCGCGCCGGACGTCTTGAGGGAGGTATCTACGACCGGGAACAGCACCACCGCCGGAATATGGAGCGTGAGCGCTTGCTCTACGACGGGCAGCAATGAATTGATGCTATGGCGGAACACGCCGGGCATGGAGGCTACAGGCTCGCTCGCGCCAGTGCCCTCGCGCACGAAAACAGGCAGGATCAGGTCGTCGGCGGACAAGCGCGATTCACGCACCAATCGGCGCATGAAGTCTTCGCGCCGGCTGCGGCGCATGCGCCGGTCGGGGAAGCGGCCCAGCATGGGTGGCGGCGGGTCAGGATCGAGATAAAGCGTGGGAACTTTATCACGGGGTCCCACTCCTATCCGGTGAAGGGTACACACCCTTCCCCGCTTCTCCTCCCTGAGCGGGTGCCTTAATCCCAATTAAGGCTTTTTCGCCCCGGCTTTACTCCCCTTTAGCCGGGGCTTTGTTTTTTGTGCCCACGATGCGCGACAGCCGCGCGGTGGCCTCGGGAATTCCCTGCCGCTTGAGGCTCGAGAACAGCTGTGCGGTGGCCCCGGGGTGCTCGCGGGCGAGCTGCGCACGGACGCCTGCGAGCGTCGCAGCCGCGGCCTGCTTCGAGAGCTTGTCGGCTTTCGTGAGGAGCACGTGCACCTCGCGGCCGGCATCCTTGAGCCATGCGAGGAGCGTACGGTCCAGCTCGGTCAGCGGATGGCGCGAATCCATCACGACAACGACCGCTGCGAGCGAGGGGCGCGTGGCGACGTATGTGCCCACGAGGTGCTTCCAATGCTCCCGCACGGCGCCCGGCACGCCCGCATAGCCGTACCCGGGCAGGTCCACCAGGAAGCCGCGATCCCCGAGCGAGAAGAAATTGATCAGCTGCGTGCGCCCCGGCGTCTTGCTCACGAAGGCGAGCCGTCGGCGCCCGGCCAGCGTGTTGATCGCGCTGGACTTACCCGCATTGGAGCGCCCGGCGAAGGCGATTTCGGGAGGGCCGGGCGGTGGAAGCTCGCGCGGATCGTGCACCGAAATGCGGAACTGCGCCTCGGCGAGGGGAAAGCCATTGGCGACCGGCTTGCCGGTGGCCGCGCGCCGTCCGGCTGGGCTAAAATCAGCGGGTTTGGCGCTCTTCTTGAGGTTGCCGTCCTTCTTACGAGGTCCCTGAATGCGCTTCTTGACGGGTTTTGCCGGCTTCATCGCGTCAGTTTACGCAAGCGTCGCCGTTGCGGCCGCCCCTGCTGCGCCTTCGAAGGCGGATCTCGAGCGTGGCAAGCAGATCGCGACCAGCGTGTGCGTCGCCTGCCACGGCGCTGATGGCAACAGCACCGCGAGCGCGAATCCCAACCTCGCCGGCCAGCATGGTGGCTACATCGCACAGCAGCTCGCGGCATTCAAGGCGGGCACGCGGCCCAGCCCCATCATGCAGCCGATGGCCGCGGGCCTTATGCCCGAAGACATGGCAAACGTGGGCGCCTTCTACGAGTTGCAGAAACCCGCGACGACCGTCGCCCGCGACAAGGCGCTGGTGCAGCGCGGCCAGCAAATCTGGCGGGCAGGCGTGAAGGCTACCGGTGTCCCCGCCTGCGCCGGCTGTCATGGCGCGGCGGGTCACGGCATCCCCGCCCAGTATCCGAGGCTGGCCGGGCAGCATCCCGAGCTCAACCTGGGCTGGCTCAAGGCGTACGCGGCAGGCACCCGCCCGAGCGAGGTGATGGGTCCGATCGCGACCCGCCTGTCGGAAAACGACATGAAGGCGGTCACCGAGTACATCGCCGGCCTTCGCTAGGGCGGGACGGCTTCCTCGGTTCGCTTTGCCGGCGCAGCCGGCGGCGGCTGCGCCGTCTCGATGCGGTTTTTTCCGGCGCCCTTCGCCGCATAGAGCGCACCGTCGGCGGCTTTCTGCAACGCGTCGGCGTCCTTGCCGTGGTGCGGATGAAGGGCAATTCCGAAGCTCGCGCTCACGCTCGCGGTGAAGCCATCCGCCACATAGGGTTCCTCGAGGGCAGCCCGGAGCTTTTCGGCCACCTGCATCGCGCCTTCTTCGCCGACCTCGGGAAGGATCGCCATGAACTCGTCGCCGCCCAGGCGCCCGACGGTGTCGGAAGCTCGCATGCAAGCACGCGCGCGCTGTGCGACCCGGGCGAGGACCTGGTCACCCGCCGCATGGCCCCACGTGTCGTTGACGGGCTTGAACCCGTCGAGGTCGAACATGAGCACCGCGAAGCCGCGGCCATGGCGAATGGCGCGCGCGACTTCATGTTCCAGCCGATCGGTCAGCAATGCGCGATTGGGCAGGCCGGTGACCGTATCGTGGTGCGCGATGTACTCGATGCGCTGCAGGGCAGCGGCCTCGCGCGACTTCGCCCATCGATAGAACCCGAAGAGCCCTACCAGCACGGCGATGGAGCCGGCGAGCAGCCACGAGACGTAGGCGCGCAACGTCTCGCTCACGCGGATGCGTGCGAGGGTGCCATCGTTGATGCGGCGGCGCTGGGCCTCGAGCGTGCGGTCGAGGGCCAGGCCTGCCTGGCCGCCGAGGCGCTCGAGTTCGGCGGCGCGATCCTGCGCCTCGCGCGAACCCGCCTGCGCCACGGAGCGGGCATTGACAGCGAGCAGGCGCGCCGCCTGTGCCAGCGCCCCGAAGGCATCTCCCGCCTCGACGCGCTGTGGATGGCCCGCGAGGTAACCCAGCTCGGCATCGATCTCGACAGCGCGCCGTTCCACCGTCTGCAGCGCCTCGCCTGACGGCGCCAGGCGCGCGAGCAACGCGGCCCCGCGCAGGTCGTTCAGCTCGGTGCGCAGCGCTTCGAGGCTGTCTTTTACGGCGAGCGCTCCGATCACCTCCCGGTGCAGCTCGGCTTCGCGATCCAGCTCGAAGCGTGCCAGCAATGCCAGGGCGAGGATCGTGATCGCGGCGATGCCCAGTCCGGCGCCGGCGAGTCGCTCCGCGCTCGGCAGCTTCATGGCCTCAGCTTTGGGCGACTCGCGCAAAGGCGGCGCGTGCCGCCCCCAGGGTGCGCTCGACTTCCGCGGCGCCGTGGGCGGCGGAAACGAACCCCGCCTCGTATGCGGATGGCGCGAGGTAGACCCCGTTTTCCAGCATCGCCTGGAAGAACGCGTTGAAGCGGCGCGAATCGCCTTGCATCACCTCGGCGAAGGAGCGGGGAGCGCGCTCGCGGAAGAAAACACCGAACATGCCGCCCTCGCTGTCGCCGCTGAATGGCAGGCCCGCGGCGTGCGCTTCGCGCACGAGCCCTTCGACCAGCGAGCGCGTCGTTGCGGCCAGTGGCTCGAAGAAGCCCGGCGCGAGCACGCGGCGCAAGGTCGCCAGGCCTGCGCTCACCGCGACCGGATTGCCCGACAAGGTGCCGGCCTGGTACACCGGACCCACAGGGGCGAGTTTCTGCATGATCTCGCGCCGCCCGCCGAAGGCGCCGACGGGCATGCCGCCGCCGATGACCTTGCCCAGGGTGGTGAGGTCGGGCTTGATGCCGAAGAGGCCCTGCGCGCCCTTGGGACCCACGCGGAAGCCCGTCATCACCTCGTCGAAGAGAAGCACCGCGCCGTGGCGGGTGCAAAGCTCGCGCAGCAGGCGCAGGAACTCGAGCGAGGGCCGTACGAAATTCATGTTGCCCGCGATGGGCTCGAGCACGACGGCGGCGATGCTGGCGCCATGGCGATTGAAGGCTTCCTCCAGCAGCTGCGGGTCGTTGTAGTCGAGCACCAGCGTGTGCGCGGTGAGCTCCTCGGGCACGCCTGCGGAAGTGGGATTGCCGAAGGTCAGCGCTCCGGAACCGGCCTTCACCAGCAGGAAGTCGCTGTGACCGTGGTAGCACCCCTCGAACTTGACCACCACCTTGCGCCCGGTGAAGCCGCGGGCGAGGCGCAGGGCGCTCATGACCGCCTCGGTGCCGGAGCTCACGAGGCGCACCTGCTCCATGGAGGGCAACGCGCTGGTGAGCACCTCCGCCATCTCCAGCTCGAGCGCCGTCGGCGCGCCGAAGGACAGCCCGCGGCCGGCGGCGTCGCGGACTGCGGCCACCACCTCCGGATCGGCATGCCCGAGGATCAGCGGCCCCCACGAGCCCACGTAGTCCACGTATTCGCGGCCGTCCTCGTCGACAAGCAGCGCGCCTCGCCCCTCGCGGAAGAAGACCGGCGTGCCGCCGACGGAACGGAACGCGCGCACCGGCGAGTTCACCCCGCCCGGAATCAACTCCTGTGAGCGCTCAAACAGCGCGCGGCTGCGCTCGTGCATGAACAACACCTTGCGATTGCTCGAACAGGCGCGCGAAGCGCCGTGCCGCGGCGCGCACGTCGGATGCCGCGAAAACGGCGGAAACCACGGCGAGCATGTCCGCGCCGCACTCGATGAGAGCGGCCGCGTTGTCCGGCGTGATGCCGCCGATGGCCGCGACCGGAAGCCCTGAAGCGCTGCGCGCCTGCGCAATCGCCTCGAGCGGCGCGCGCGCCGCGCTGGGCTTGGTGCCCGAGGCGAAGACGCTGCCGATCGCCACATAGTCGGCGCCTGCGGCAGCGGCTTCGCGAGCGTGTTCCGGCCGGTCGTAGCAGGAGACGCCGATAACCGCGACCGGCAGCAGCAACCGGGCCGCGCGTGGCTCCTCGTCGTCGCGGCCGAGGTGCACGCCGTCGGCTTCCACCGCGAGAGCCAGCTCGGGCGAATCATTGACGATGAAGAGGGCGCCGTGCTCGCGGCAAAGCCGCCGCAACTCCCGTGCCTGCGTAAGGGCCAGGCCCGGCGGCGCCTGCTTGGCGCGGTATTGCAGCAACGCCGCGCCGCCCGCAAGGCATTCGCCTGCGGCGCGCGACAACGCTGCCGTTTCCGCCATCGGCGGCGTGATGGCATAAAGCCCGCGCAGGATGCGGCTACTTGCCATCGTCGCCTGACTCGGCTTCCTCGCGCGCCCAGAAAAGGCGGTCGGGAAGGTATTGGCCCATGCCCGGGCGGAACGCGCGTGAGAGCGCCTGCCACGTGTAGTCCTGCGCTTCGTAGACCGCGTCGCCGATGTCGAGGCCCCGTGCCAGGTTCGCGGCGAGGGCCGCCGCCAGCGTGCAGCCCGAGCCGTGGTAGCTGCCGGGAAGGCGCTGCCAGGTATCGGCGCGAAGCACGCCTCCGCGGTGATAAAGCGTGTTAACGACTTCCGCAGTGGAGTCGTGCGTGCCGGTGACGAGCACGTACTCGCAGCCCGTGTCGAGCAATCGTTGCGCGCATTCGGCGAGGCTCGCCTCGGCGTCATCGTCGCCGGCCAGGCGCCGCAGCTCCGGGATGTTCGGCGTGACCACGGTGCTCTGTGGAACCAGCAACTCACGGATGGCCGCGACCATGTCGTCGCTCGCGAACTCGTCGCCCCGGCCCGAGGCGAGCACGGGATCGAGCACCAGCGGGATGTCGGGATAGTCCGATACGACCTCTGCCACGAGGGTCACGATTTCGGTAGAACCGAGCATGCCCATCTTGAATGCGGCCACCGGCATGTCCTCGAGGAGGCAGCGTGCCTGGTCGGTCACCCAATCCGAATCGATCTGCAGCACCGATTCGACGCCCGCGGTGTCCTGGACCGTGAGTGCGGTGACGACGGAGAGGGGATAGCAGCCCATGCTGGCGATGGCGAGCAAGTCGGCCTGCAGGCCGGCCCCGCTGGTCGGGTCGCTGGCGGCGAACGTGAGGACTGCGGGAAGGGAGGGGGTCGTATCGCTCATCGAAGCCGCGAGGCGCAATGACGGGGGTTACACTTGCAACCGAGCCTCGGTTGCGTGCGCCGAACGGGGGTCACTACCATCGACTTCCGGAGCGCGCGCCTCGCTTCGCATTCTAATCGACACCTCGCGTTTTACCTATGCCTTCCAGCGCGCCCGCTCCTGCCACCGCCGCCTACAAGACCTGGCGCTGCCTTGCCTGCGGCTACATCTACGACGAAGCCGAAGGCTGGCCCGAGGACGGCATCGCGCCGGGCACGCGCTGGGAGGACATCCCCGCGGGCTGGTGCTGTCCCGAATGTGGCGCACGCAAGGAGGATTTCGAGATGGTGGAGTTCTGAGCCCGTCAACCTTGAAACGGCTTTAGCTGCACGCGGTTGGTAGTTGATACGGCAGTACAACAGGGATAACCTGAAAAAACACTAAGAGCACGGCTGCGGGTGGCCCCATCGGGCGAGCCCGTCACCGGCCCCCGGAACTGTGCCCACGCGGCATCCGCGGCGCGGTTCTTCCTTTTCCGGGCGCTGGACCGAGCTCTTGTCATGAGGACAGCGTGGCGGAAACCAGGAGCCTCACGGGCGTACGCGTGATGGTCATCGACGACAGCAACACCATCCGGCGATCCGCGGAGATATTCCTCATGCAGGCCGGCTGCCAGGTGATCCTGGCCGACAACGGCTTCGACGCGCTCGCAAAGATCGCCGACCACCAGCCGGACCTGGTCTTCGTGGACATCATGATGCCGCGCCTGGACGGGTACCAGACCTGCGCCCTCATCAAGAAGAACGCCAGGTTCAAGGCGATGCCGGTGATCATGCTTTCGTCCAAGGACAGTTTGTTCGACCGCGCGCGCGGGCGCATGGTCGGCTCCGACGAGTACCTCACGAAGCCCTTCACGAAGGAAAGCCTGCTGCGCGCGGTGGAGTCGCACCTGGCCCACAAGAGCCCCGCCTGAGGCGCGGCCCCCACGAACCCGGAAAGAGAGCGCGAGGAAATGCCGATCAAGAAAATCATGGTGGTGGACGATTCCCCCACGGAGCGCGCCTACATGGAGGGCCTTCTGAAGAAGAAGGGCTACGACGTGCTGGTGGTCGCCAGCGGTGAGGCCGCCATCGAGCGCGCCAAGAACGACCAGCCCGACCTGATCCTGATGGACGTGGTGATGCCCGGCTTGAACGGCTTCCAGGCCACGCGCGCGATCACGCGCGAGGAGAAGACCAAGCACATCCCGGTCATCATCTGCACCACCAAGGACCAGGAGACCGACAAGATCTGGGGCTTGCGCCAGGGCGCGAAGGACTACGTGACCAAGCCCGTGGTCGAGGCCGACCTGCTGGACAAGATCAAGGCGCTCGGCTGAACCATGGGGCGCCGCACCGGCCTGCGCGAATTCCAGCTCTCGGTCGCGGAGCGGCTGCGCACGGCGAGCACGCGCGCGGCGCTCGCCTCGAGGCTGGGCTTCCAGGTCGGCGGCGACAACTGGTTCGTTGCCCTGCACCAGGTAAGCGAGGTGATCCCGGTGCCGGTGAGCGCGCCGGTGCCCCTCACCCATTCCTGGTTCCGTGGCGTCGCCAACGTGCGCGGCAACCTCTATTCGATCGTGGACTTGTCGGCTTTCCAGGGCGGCGACCCCACGAGCTCCGGCATGGAACGGCGCGTGATCCTGGTGTCGGAGCGCCTGCTGGGCGGCGCCGGGTTGCTGGTGTCGCGCATGCTCGGCCTGCGCAACCCGGAGCAATTCAACCCGGCGCCAAAACCGGCGAACGCAGCCCCATGGCTCGCGGCCGCATACACCGATGCCGGCGGAACTCGCTGGTTCGAGCTCGACCTGCCCGCCCTGGCGCGCGAGCAGCGTTTCCTTGAAGTCGGCGCCTGAGGAGAGGCCAATGGCAAAAGCACCCGCGGTGAAGTCCAAGTTCTCGATCGGTGACGCGTTCCGCAAGCTCGGCTCGCCGAAGGCGAAGACCGCCGCGCGGCCGCCATCGAATTCCTCGACGCAGACGAAGGTTCCCGCCGCCGGCGGGCCGGTGACGCGGCCCGCCCAGGCCGCCCGGGCAACCGCGGCCGCACGCCCGCAGGCTCCCGCGCGCGAGGCGGGCCTGGGTATCGCGGCTTTCCGGCTGCCGATCCTGGGCTCGAAGCCCATCACGGTGCAGCTGCAGGTCCTGGGCAGCGTGGCGCTGCTGCTGCTCGCCTTGACGGCGTTCATGGTCTTCGAGGACACGCGCCTTCGCACCCGCAACGCGACCTACGTGACGATCACCTCGCAGATGCAGTTCCACACGCAGCGCCTCGCGAAGGCGGCGAGCATCGCCGCGCGCGGGCAGCAAACGGCCTTCCCGCAGTTGCAGGACAGCCGCGACGAGTTCCAGAGCTACCTGCAGATCCTGCAGAACGGGGGATTCGCCTTCGACGTCCAGGTACCGAGCGCGGCTACCACCGACGAGATCAACAGCCGCCTGCAGGACCTCGCCCAGCGCTGGCCGGAGTCCTCGACGGCCGCCTCGTCGATCCTCGCCGCGCAACGCGACCTCGTTTCGCTCGCGCGCAACATCGCGCAGATCCGCATGGGCTCGGAGGAGATGGCGAGCCTGTCGCAGGAGCTCACCGCGCTTCTCGGCCAGGCAGGCGTCGCACCCTCGCAGGTTCTGCGCACGAACCGCATCACCTTCATCGCCGAAAGGCTCGGCCGCGGCTCGGCCGAGATCCTGGGCGCCGAGGTGATCGAGCCCGAGGTGCCGTTCCTGATCGGCAAGGATACGAACGACCTGCGCGAGCTCATCCGCGCGCTGGAGAACGGCAGCGAGGCGCTTGCGATCTCGCCGGTCCGCGATCCGGAGGCGCGCGCGAAACTGGGTGAGCTGAAGGGGCAATTCGCGCAGTTCGAGCAGAACGTGGGTCCCATCCTGCGCGAGCTGCAGAAGCTGGTGACCGCCCGCCAGGCGGGCGCGCAGCTGCAGGCGGCTTCCGAGCAGCTGCAGGCGGCGGTGCAGCGCCTGCAGGAGTCGATCCAGGCCGAGCGTCCGGTGGCCACCCTCGTGGCGACGGTCGTCTTCGGCCTTTCTCTGTTGCTGGTGCTCGTGTTGATCGCCGTGGTCTTCCTCGCCGACACGCGCCGGCGCGCCGCGGAGGCGGAGCGGGAGAACAAGCGCAACCAGGAGGCGATCCTTCGCCTGCTGAACGAGATGGGAGACCTCGCCGACGGCGACCTGACCGTCAAGGCGCAGGTGACCGAGGACATTACCGGCGCCATCGCGGACTCGATGAACTACACCATCGAGGAGCTCCGCTCGCTGGTGGCGGGCGTGAACAACGCCGCCATCCAGGTGACCCAGAAGACGGCGCAGGCGCAGTCGATCTCGGCCGAGCTGCTCGGTGCCGCCGAGCGCCAGTCCAAGGAGATCGAGGAGACCACCGTGGAGGTGCTGCAGGTGTCGCGCTCGATCTCGGAGGTGTCGTCCACCGCGGAGGAAGGCGCGCGCGTGGCGCAGCGCTCGCTCGCCGCCGCCGACAAGGGCCGCGCCGCGGTGCAGGACTCGATCTCGGGCATGAACGACATCCGCGAGCAGATCCAGGAGACCTCGAAGCGGATCAAGCGACTGGGCGAATCCTCACAGGAGATCGGCGAAATCGTCGAGCTGATCTCGGACATCACGGAGCAGACCAACGTGCTGGCGCTCAATGCCGCAATCCAGGCGGCCTCGGCGGGAGAGGCCGGTCGCGGCTTCTCGGTGGTGGCCGAAGAGGTGCAGCGCCTCGCGGAGCGTTCAGGCGAGGCGACGAAGCAGATCGGCGCGATCGTGAAGACCATTCAGGCGGATACCCAGGACGCCGTGGCCGCGATGGAGAAATCGACCATGGGCGTGGTGGAAGGGGCGAAGCTGTCCGACGCCGCAGGTCAGGCGCTCACGGAGATCGACTCGGTCACCAAGAACCTGGCCCACCTGATCCAGACGATCTCCGACGCCACCCAGACCCAGGCGAGCGCCACGACCAAGGTCGCCCGGAACATGCAGGACATCCTCGAGATCACGCGGCAGACCACCCGCGGCACGCAGCAGGCGGCGGGCTCGATTCGCGACCTCGCCACGGTGGCGCAGGAGCTGAAGAGCTCCGTGGCGGGCTTCAAACTGTAGGCAAACTCGGATCCGGCGGGAGCGCCGGACGGATACCACATGGCAGCCACCGCGATGACCGAGTACGACCTCGGCCCCCTCACCTGGGTGAAGACGGAGATCGACCATTCGCTCGGCCAGGCGCGCGAGAACCTGGAAAAGCTCCTGGCAAGTCCCGCCGAGCGAGCGCCGGTCAGGTACATCCTCACCCACCTGCACCAGGCCACCGGAGCCCTCGCCATGGTCGGCCTCGCGGCGGCGACGCGCTTCAACGAGGAGCTCGAAAAGTTGGTGGCCTCGATGGAGGCGGTCGATGGCGAAGCCATCGTCCATGCCGTGGCTGCGGCCAAGCGGGGCATCGGCGCCTTGTCCGGATACCTGGATTCGCTGCTGGCCGGCCAGCCCGACCAGCCCATGGGCCTGCTCGCGACCTACCTCGCGCTCAATCGCGCCCTTGGCCGCAGCGATGCGAGCGAAGGCGACCTCTTCTTCCCCAACCTCGCGACGCCACTTTCCCCGGCCTCCGCGCCGGCGCCGCTCGACGAAGCGGTACTTTCGAAAGCGCTCGCGCACCAACGCGCGCAATACCAGCAATCGCTCCTCAAGGTCCTGAAGGGCGGCGATACCGCCGAGGCCTTGCGGCAGATGCATGCGGCGGTCGGCGCCATAGAGTCGATGCAGGCGGCGTCCGCCAATCGCCCCTTCTGGGCCGCGGCGGGCGCTTTCCTGGACGCGCTGGTCTTCGGCGGCCTGGAGCTGTCGCCGCAAACGCGCGCGCTGTTTCCCAAGCTCGACCAGCAGATCAAGCTGCTGATCGAAGGCTCCGACAAGGTGGCCGAGCGCACCTTCCGTGACCTGCTGCTGGCGGTCGCGCGCTCCCGCAACGTTTCCGACCGGATCGCAACGCTCAAGGCCGCCTACGGCCTCGAGCGCCTGGTCGCGGTCCCGGAGGCCGCCCGTGGCGCCGACGACGAGGTCCTGGTGGCGATGCTGCGCGAGCTGCGCGAGCTCACCGCCCAGCAGAAGGACACCTGGCTCAAATACACCTCGGGCAACCGCGCGGCCCTGGAGCCCTTCGGCAAGCAGGCGATCGTGCTCGCCGAGCGTTCAACGCGCTTGCAGGGCAGGGATGTCCATGCCGTACTCGCGCGCCTCGCCGAAGTGGCGCCCCAGCTGAAGGCGCGGGCGATACCGCCGTCCGAGGCGCTGGCCCTGGAGGTCGCCACGGCGCTGCTTTTCCTGGAGTCGGCGCTGGAAAATTACCTGCGGCTCGGGCCCGATTTTCCCCGGCAGGCGGCGACCGTCGCCGAACGCCTGGGCAGCGCCATGGCAGGCGAGCCGTTGCCGCCGATGGACGCGATCGAAGGCGGGCTGCTCGACGAGATGACGCGGCGCGCCCAGGAAAGGCTGCTGGTTTTCCAAGTCGGACAGGAGGTGCTCGTCAACCTGCAGAACATCGAGCAGGTGCTGGACGGCTTCTTCCGCGATGCCGCGCGCCGTCCCGAGCTCTCGCCCCTCGCAGCGCAATTCGCGCAGGTCCAGGGCGCCCTCATGATCATGGAGCTCACCGATGCGGCTGCGCTCAATGCGGCCGTCATGTCACGCGTGCAGCAGTTCGCGGAAGGCTCCCTCGACGGCGCAGGCGAGGCGGCGGAGATGGTCGCCGACGGCCTGTCCGCGTTGGGGCTTTACATGAACGCGCTGCAGCAAGGCTCCTCGGCGCCGCGCGATGCGCTCGCGCCGGCGCTGCTGCGTTTCGGCCTCGCGCAGCCGGCTGCGATTGCCGACAAGCCGGCGACCACGACCGCCACCGTGGCGCCCATCGACGTGGAGGTCGGCAAGCAGAAGGTAGCCGCTCTCTACGAGGACTGGAAGGAAGCTCCCGCGGAGGACACCAGGGTGCGCCTCGAGCGGGCCGTGGACGAGCTGCAACGCGATGCCGCCGTGGTGGCCGACGCCGACGTGGCGCGCCAGAGCGAGGTTGCGCTGCAGGCCATCAAGCAAGCGGCTTCGCCCGACGAGACCGGCGTCTTTCGCGCCATCCAGGAAATCGTCCCGGACAAGGCGCCCGAGGCCCCGGCCGCGCAGGTGGTGCAGCTGGTCGATGCCCCGGGCGCCGAAGTGGACAGGGAGCTGCTCGAGATCTTCCTGGAGGAGGCCACCGAGGTCGTGACCGCCATCGGCGACAGCCATGCGGCGGCCGTGGCCGCTCCTTCCGATCGCGAGGCTCTCGCCACCATCCGCCGCGGCTTCCACACGCTCAAGGGAAGCGGTCGCATGGTGGGCTTGAACGAGCTCGGCGAGATGGCGTGGCAGTGCGAGCAGGTGCTGAACAAGTGGCTGAAGGGTGACGATGCCGCCTCGGCGGAGCTGCTGGGCTTCATCGAGCACGCCCGCGATCGCTTCACGGCCTGGGTCGGGGAGTTGAAGGCGACGGGCTGCGCGCGTATTGATGGCGCCCTCATCCAGGAGCAGGCCGAGCGGCTGAAGAGCGAACCGCCGACCCCGCTTGCGGACGCGCCCCCCACAGCCGCGGAGGCCACCGCTGCGATGGAGGCCGCAGAGCCGTCGCAGGCGCTGGAAGCCTCGGCGCCTGTCCCCGATCCGTTCTCCTTCCTCGGCGCCTTGGCTGCGGACGAGCCCGCCCCCGCGCCAGGGCCGGACGCACCGGAGGAGGGCACGGAGGCCGCGGGCTTCGAAACCGAGGCGCAAGGCGACGCGCCAGCGCCGTCGCAGCGCGAGGAGACCCAGGCAACGCCATTGCCCGAGCCCAGCGAGGTTGTCGTGGGTGGCGTGGTACTTCCCACGACCTTCTTCGCCATTTACGTCGCCGAGGCCGAGGAGCACTGCGCGACCCTCGAGCGGGAGCTCTCGCGCATCGAATCCGATCCGCTGGCGCCGGTGAGCGAAGCCTTCATGCGGGCCGCGCATACGCTCGCGAGCACCTCGAGGACCACCGGTTTCGAAGCCCTTGCGGACGCGGCCGCGGCGCTGGAGAAATGGCTCGCCGAGGCGATCGAGCTGCCGCCCGAGTTCGATCGCGAACGCCTGGCCGCCACGCGTCGAGCCGTCGATGCGCTCGTCGCGATGGTGCAATCGGTGCGCGGTCATGCCATGCCCTATCCGCGCGACGACGTCGTCGCCGAGATGGAACGGTTGCGTGTCGGGCTGCGGGAGTCGCGTCGCACGGGGGAAGGAACCCACATTCGCATGCCGGGCCGGGCCGAACCGGCTCCCGCGACGCCGGCAGGCATTGTCGAAGCGGCCGCCGAGGCCAGGCCGTTCGAGGCCGGCAAGGACCAGCGGCGGATGAGCGACGATGTCGATCGCGACCTGCTGCCCGTATTCCTCGACGAGGCGCGCGAAATCATCCCGCTTGTGAGCGAGGGCGTGCGCCGCTGGAAGGCCGCACCCGCCGATCATTCACCGGCCCGCGAGCTGCAGCGCCAGCTCCACACCCTGAAGGGAAGCGCGCGCATGACCGGCCTCATGCGCCTGGGCGAGCTCGCGCACATCCTCGAGGAACGGGTGAACCGGTTGGAGCAATCGCCATCCCCGGCGCCGGCCCTATTCGAGGAGCTCGAGGAACGCGTCGATCGATTCTCCGCGAACCTCGAGCGCCTCGCCCGCGGTGAGGACATCCGCGATGCCGAGCCCATCGAAGTCCCCGTGGCCGCCGTGTTCGAGCACCAGAAAGACAAGCCCTCCACCCTCGCGGTCATCGCCGCGGCGGCGCAGGAGCGCACCGAGCGCGAAGCGCTTCCGCCCGAGCTGCGCGAGAGCCGCTCGGCGCTGCTGCGCGTGAACGCCGACCTCATCGATCGCTTCGTGAACGACGCGGGCGAGCTCTCGATCGCGCGATCGCGCATCGAGCTGGAGATGTCCGCGTTTCGCCGCGCCCTGCAGGACCTCACCGAGAACATCGGGCGCATGCGCGCGCAGCTGCGCGAGGTCGAGATCGCGGCCGAGGGCCAGATGCAGAGCACGATCAAGGCCCGGGAAGAGATCGGCGAGACCTTCGACCCGCTCGAGTTCGACCGCTTCTCCCGGATGCAGGAGCTCACGCGCTTCCTAGCCGAGAGCCTTGGCGACGTGATCACCCTGCACCAGGGGCTGCAGAAGAACCTCGACGAGACCGAGCTCGCGATCCACGCGCAGGCCCGGCTCAATCGCGAGCTGCAGCAGGGGCTCATGGGCGTGCGGCTCGTCCCCCTGGGCAACCTCGCCGACCGCTTCTACCGCATCGTGCGGCAGACGGCGAAGGACCTCGACAAGAAGGCGAACCTGGAGCTGAAGGGCACGCGCACCGAGCTCGATCGCTCCGTCCTGGAGAAGATCACCGCTCCGCTCGAGCACCTCCTGCGCAACGCGGTAGCGCATGGCCTGGAATCGCCCGATGCGCGCGCGCGCGCGGGCAAGCCGGAGATCGGCGAGGTCTCGATCGAGGCGGCACAACGCGGCAACGAGGTCGTCCTCACCATTGCCGACGACGGTGCCGGCCTTGACTTCGCGCGCATCCGCGCCCGCGCGGTCGAATCGGGCCTGCTTGCCGCGGACATCGAGCTGCCCGAGGCGCAGCTCGCGCAATTCATCTTCATGGCGGGGTTTTCCACCGCCGAGAAGGTGAGCCAGGTGTCGGGCCGCGGCGTCGGGCTGGACGTGGTGAGGAACGAGATCACCTCGCTCGGGGGGCGCGTCGAGATCTCCTCGGCGCCGGGACGCGGCACGACCTTCACGGTGACGCTGCCGCTTACGCTGGCGGTCACGCAGGCGGTGCTGATGCGCGCCGGGTCGACAGTCTATGCCGTGCCTTCGGTGATGATCGAGCAGGTGCAGGAATACAAGGCGCAGGCGTTCGCCGAGCTTGGGGGCCGCGGCGAGATCGAATGGAAGGGCAACCGGTATCCGTTGCGCTCGCTGCTGCCGATGCTGGGCGAGGTGGACACGCCCGTTCCGGCGCGGCAGATCCCGGTGCTGCTGCTGAAAAGCGGCCTGCTGCGAGCGGCCATCCGCGTGGACGAGATCCTCGGCAACCGGGAGGTCGTGGTGAAAACCATCGGTCCGCAGCTGTCGCGGCTTGCGGGGATCGCAGGGGCCACCGTGCTGGGCAACGGGCAGGTGGTGCTGATCCTGAACCCGGTGCAGCTGGTGCATCGCGAGCAGCCCGCTGTCGAGGTGAAGCGCGCCGAGCCCGCGCGAGAGGCCCCGGCGCAGGCGCGCTCCGCGTCGGCGCTCGTCATGGTGGTGGACGATTCGCTCACGGTGCGCAAGATCACGAGCCGCATGCTTTCCCGCGAAGGCTTCGAGGTCGCCACTGCCAAGGACGGCGTCGACGCCCTGCAGCAGCTGCAGGACCTGCGCCCCGACTGCATCCTCCTCGACGTGGAGATGCCTCGCATGGACGGCTTCGAGTTCGCGCGCCACGTGCGCGCAGACGCGGCCACGCGCGCGATTCCCATCGTGATGATCACTTCGCGCACCGCGGACAAGCACCGCAACCACGCGCTCGAGCTGGGCGTGAACGAGTACATGGGCAAGCCTTACCAGGAGGAACAACTCCTGGAGCTCGTCCGGCGCTACACGCGCGTCGCCGCGACGGCGTAAGGTTGCCGCCTCCAGGCGGACCCATGGGGTCGTGAGGGAGGCAAGCATGGCAAAGGAAGGCGTGAGCGGGCCCTACCTGGGCGAGCGGCTGTCGCGGCGGCGCTTCCTGCGCGTGGCAGCCGCGGGTGCGAGCGGGCTGCTGCTTCCGCTGGAGGCCTTTGGCGACGACCAGGTGCATGACCTGCGAGGACGCGTGAGCATCAACGGCGTGCCCGCCACCACGAAGTCGGCCGTCCGGCCCGGCGACCGCATCGTCACGGGATCCGACGGACACTTCGTCTTCGTGATGGCGAAATCCGACGCGGTCATGGTGAGGAGCCGCAGCGAGCTGGTGATCGAGCGCTACGAGGAGCAGGGACTCCTGCGACTGGTGACCGGCGCCATCGGCGCGGTGTTCGCCCGCGGTCGACCGCGGCGCATTCTCGCCGCCAACGTGACCGCCGGCATCCGCGGCACTGGCGTGTACCTGGAGACGCGCGGCGACGGAACCTATTTCTGCACGTGTTGGGGTGTGGTCGAGCTCGCCTCGGCGCAGGACCCGCGCGAGCGCGAGGTGATCACCTCGACGCGCCACGTTCCGCGGCTGGTGTCGCTGCAGCCCCGCGACGGCTCGCGCTTCCTGCCGGCGCCGTTCGAGACGCATACCGACGAGGAGATGGACATCCTCATGAAGTGCGTGGGCCTGCGCTCGCCGATCGTCGTGCCGGGCGGAGATCAGGAAAAGTAGGCGAGCACCACCAGCCCCAGCCCGATCCGGTACCACGCGAAGGGCCGGTAGTCGTGGCGCGCGACGTAGCGGATCACCGTCCTCACCGCGAGCAGCGCCGCGAGGAAGGCGGCGACGAAGCCCGCGGCGAGCGCGGCCCAGTCCGAAGGCGTGAAGAGGTCGCGGTATTTCACGACCTGGTGGCCGGTGGCCGCCACCATGATCGGCACCGCGAGGAAGAACGAGAACTGCGTCGCGGCCTCGCGCGAGAGCCCGAAGACCATGCCGCCCATGATGGTGGCCGCCGAACGCGAGGTCCCGGGGATGAGCGAGAAGCATTGCGCGAGGCCCACCTTGAGCGCGTCCTTCCAGGTCATGTCGTCCACGGTCGCGATGCGAGGCGCGCCCCGTGCGCGATACCAGCGCTCGACCGCGAGGATCAGGATCGCGCCCACGATGAGCGCCGCCGCAACGCTCACCGGATTGAAGAGAAGGGCCTTGATGCGCGCATGGAAGGCGAGCCCCAGGACCGCGGCCGGCACGAAAGCCACCGCGAGGTTGGCCACGAAGCGCTGCTGCACCGGGTCGGTGCGAAGGCCCAGCGCCACGCGCGCGAAGCGTTCGCGATATTCCCAGACCACGGCCAGGATCGCGCCCAGCTGGATCACGATGCTGAAGGCCTTGTCCTTCTCCTCCGTGAGGCCGAGCACGCTCGACAGGATGATCAGGTGTCCGGTCGAGGAAACGGGAAGGAACTCGGTGAGGCCCTCGACCGCTCCAAGCAGGAGCGCGGCGAGGAGCGATTGGGCATCCATCGCGGGGTAGTCTAGCGGGATCGATCGGCGGAGGTTTCATGGACCGGCGTGAAGCATTGGGGTTCCTTGGGACGGCGGCGCTCGCTGCCGCATTGCCGGGGCGCGTGCAGGGCTCGCCCGCGCTCATCACTCGCGCCATTCCTTCTAGCGGCGAGCGCATTCCCGTCGTGGGCTTGGGCACCTGGATCACGTTCGACGTGGGCGGAGCCGAATCACCCGCGCGACGGGCTCGCGGCGATATCCTTGCAGCGTTCTTCGAAGCCGGTGGGCGCCTCGTCGATTCCTCGCCGATGTACGGCAGCGCCGAGGAGGTGATCGGCGCGGAGCTGGCGAGGCTCGCGAATGCGCCGCTCTTCTCGGCGACGAAGGTGTGGACCGTCGGCGGCCTGGCCGGCCGGCGGCAGATGGAGCACTCGCGCGGCCTGTGGCGGCGCAACCGGCTCGACCTCATGCAGGTGCACAACCTGCTCGATTGGGAGAGTCACTGGCCAACGCTGAAGGCCTGGAAGGCCGAGGGCCGCTTCCGCTATATCGGCATGACGACCTCGCACGGCCGGCGCCACGACGACCTGGAGAAGATCATCAGGCGGGAGCGGCTCGACTTCGTGCAGCTCACCTACAACATGGTCGATCGCGAGGTCGAGGATCGCCTGCTTCCGGCGGCGGCGGAGCGCGGCGCCGCTGTGATCGTGAACCGGCCGTTCGACGGAGGAGCGCTTTTCGGCAAGCTCCACGGCAAGCCGCTGCCCGGCTGGGCGAAGGAGATCGGGTGCGCCACCTGGGCGGCGGCCTTGCTCAAATGGATCGCCTCGCATGCGGCGGTGACATGCGCGATCCCCGCGACCTCGCAGCTTGCCCACTTGCGCGAGAACGTGGCGGCATTGCAGGGGCCGCTTCCCGACGCGGCTTTGCGCAGGCGGATGCTCGCCGATTACGAGCGCGCCTAGTCCTGGCGCACCTCCACCTTCCCTTTCATGTTGGGGTGCAACCCGCAGATGTAGTCGCGGGCGTGCATGGTTGTTCTCCCTTGGGGTGATGGCCGCCCGGTAACTTGGGCACGTAAGTGAACACGGGATGGGTCGTTTTCGTTCCACCCGCATTGCACGCCGGTCTCAGCTCGTGGGCTCCTGCGCTGCCCGGGCAGGTGCGCAGACGGTCCGGTTGCGGCCCATTCGCTTCGCTTCGTAGAGCGCGGCATCGGCCTCGCGCAGCAGGGATTCGAGCTCGGCCGCCGGCGTGCCCGAGAGCCGGGGCGCCTCGGCGACCGCCGCGCAACCCATGCTGATGGTGACTCGATACCGCCGATCGCGATGCTGGATTTCGAGCGCCTCCACCGCCTTGCGGATGCGCTCGGCGGCTCTCAGCGTCGCCTCCGCGTCGGCCCCCGGGAGCACGAAGGCGAACTCCTCGCCACCGACGCGCCCCACGACATCGTGCGGCCGCTGCTGCTCGCGCAGGACGCCGGCCACCGCCTCCATGACGCGATCGCCAGCGGCATGGCCCCCCTCGTCGTTGAGCGCCTTGAACCGGTCGAGGTCGGCCATCACCAGCCCGACCGCGCCACCGTAGCGCATCGCGCGGGCGAGCTCGCTCTGTGCGGCGGCGAAGAAGCGCCGCCGGTTGTCGAGCCCGGTCAGGGGGTCGGTCGTCGCGAGCAGGCGCATCTCGGCCTCGGTCTCGATGAGGCGCCGGTGCTTGGCTTCCAGCTCGCCATGGGTGCGGGCGTTGGCGAACGCAACCGCCGCGTATCCGGCTACGGTACGCAGGATGAGCTTCTCGCGCTCGCCATACGCCCGCACGCGTGCCGACTGCACCGTGAGCACCCCCAGCAGCTCCTCGCCACGCAGCAGCGGTGCGAACCAGAGGCTGCGCGTGACCTCGGTCCCGGGAATGCGTGTGGCCGCTCGCCCGCCTTCCTCCGCGTCGACATGGATCTCGCGCCGCTCCCGCGCGGCGCGCGCGGCGTAGGACTCGAAGTCGGCCAGCGAGACGTCGCGCACCGGGAGCACCCGCCCGTTCTCGATGCAATGGCGCGTGAGCCTCGCGCCCTGGGCATCGAAGACGAAAACCGCGATCAGGGTGACGTCGGCCAGCCGCACCAGGTGGCCATGCAGCGCCTGCAGCATCGATGCCGGATCGAGGTGGGAAGTGACGTCCTGCCCCACGAGGCGCAACTGCTCGAGGGTGCCGAGCGCCGCCTCGAGCTCGCGGGCGCGTTCCGATTGGCGCTCGGCCTCGTGTCGCTCGCGTGCGAGCAGCAGGCGGTTGGCCGCGCGGCGATTGCTTTCGCTCACTTCCTCGGTGCGCGCTGCGCGTTCGGCCTGCAGCGCGGCCGCCAGGTCGCCTGCGGCCTCATGGGCGCGCGCGATCTCGGTGTAGAGCTGGCTCCTTTCGTGGTGCCCGCCGACTTCCTCGACTACGTGCAGGGCCTCGCGCAGGTGATCGAGCGCGATGCGGCCGCTGGAATCGCCTGCCACGCGGTGCACCGAATGAATTTCGGCGAGCGAGCGCAGCGCCTCGGCCTCCCAGAGGCGCGAGCCGGTGCTGCGGGCCAGCGCCAAGGCCGCCTGTGCGCGCTCCAAGGCCTGCGGCGCCCGTGCGAGCCGCGACAGGGCCTGCGCCTGGATGGCGAGCAGGCACGCCACCTCGGGCATCGAGCCCAGGTCCCGCATGAGGCGCTCGGCGATCTCGAGGTGCTGGAGCGCCTCGCCATGCCTGCCCAGCCCGAGGTAGGCATCGCCCAGGTAATAGCTCGCGATGGCGAAGCCGCGTGAGCGTGGCTGCGCCGATTGCGCGGCGTGCGCCTGCGAGAGCGATTCCAGGGCGCGCTCGAGCTGCCCGCTGTCGGCGAGCTGCCGGCCGAAATTCGCGAGCGCATGGCCGATGGCGCGTGGCCAGCCGAGCTGGCGCGCCCGGGCCAGGGCGGCCTCGGCCAGCGTGCAGCTGGCCTCGCGGTCGCCGAGGTTCGATTGAGACGAGACCAGCCCGGATTCGGCACGGAATCCCTGGTCGCACATGCCAAGGGCGTAGGCGCGCGCGGCCACCGCGGTGAGGGCCGCGACGGCTTCCATCAGGTCGCCGCGCTGGAAGGCAGCCACGCCCTCCACGAAGCGCAGGTGCAGGCGCGCCGCCTCCGGGAGCGCAGCCGCCTGCGCGCGAATCTCGCGCAATTCGCGCTCGGTCGATTCCGGATCGGCAAATCCTCGAGACAGCAGCGCGGCGCAGCGCGCATGGACGAGGCGCTCGGCATCGCCGGGCGGAACGCGGTAGGCGCGCAGCGCTTCGCCATAGGCTGCCTGCTCCTCGACTCGCTCGCCGCCTACTTCCGCGATGCGGGCCCGCAGCAAGGCGGCATCGCCTCTGCCGATCGCGTCCTGCGCAGCCTGGAAGCCTTCGCTCGCGCGCGACACCGACGAACGCGCCTCGTCCATGCGCGCGAGCAGCAACGAGCATTCGGCGCGGACGAGGGCGATGCGCGCGCGCATCAGCGCGTTTTCGCGACCGGCGAGCAGTTCCTCGACGGCGTCGGCGAGGCAGAGCGCGCGGTTCGCATCGCGCTGGCGCAGGTGCCAGGCGAGTGCCACGCGCGTTTCGAGCGCGGCTTGCCCCGATTGCCGCTCGAGCGCCTGCTCCAGGGCGCCGATCGTGGCGTCGGAGGCGTAGAGCTCCATCGCCCGCGAGGCCCCGCCGCCTAGCGCAGGACCATCTCCACGCGCCGGTTCTTCGCGCGTCCGGCCTCGGCGTCGTTGGCCGCGACGGGGGCGAGCGGCCCTACGCCTTCCGCGGTCATGCGTTCACGGGGGATGCCGTGGTCCGCCGCGAGCGCTGCCACGACGGCTGCGGCACGTTCCCGCGAAAGCTTCTGGTTGCGATCGAGTGCGCCCTGGCCGTCGGTATGCCCGACGACGAAGACCCTGGTGCCGGCGTTCGCCTTGAGGAACTTGGCCATCTCCTCGAGCGTGGGCTTGGACTCCGGCTTCACCACCGCCTTGTCGGTGTCGAAGTAGATGCCGTAGAAGACCACCTTGCCCGACTCCGCGATGGACTTGCGGATCTGGTCGGCGCTCACCACGACCGACTGCTCCATCGCAGCCACGCGGATGATCTTGTGCTGGATGCGGTCGCACTTGGCCGGCGTGCCCGCGCCGCAGCCGACGAGGCCCCAGTACTCCCCCGATGGGCGCTTGAGCGTGTACGTGAAGGAGCGGTCCCCGTCGGCGTAGAGCATCGTGCCGCCGGCCGCCTTGAGCGCGTTCTCGTAGTTGCGGAAGAGCTCCAGGCGGCTGGGCACCGTCCCGTTCGCATCGGGAGCCACGTAGTCGAAGTAGTACCAGTACTCGCCTTCCTTCTCGAACTCGTCGTAGGGACCGCCGATCTTCGCCGGGTCCTTGGCCTGGTAGAGCTTGAGCTTCGAGAAGCGCGAGCGCTCGCAGGAGTGGTACACCGAGTTCGGGAATTTCTCGAATACCGGATTGGGCGTGCACTTCGGGTTTTCCTTCACCTTCGACTGCGCCGCTGCCGGAAGCGTGCCAGCCACGGCGAGCAGCGCAGCGATCGCAATCAGCCTTCGCATGCGGGAATGCCTCCTCATTGCTTGCTGTAGATCTCGCCGCCCTGGCGCACGAATTCGACCGCCTTCACTTCCATGCCCCTGGCCAGGGCATCCTGCTCGGACAGGCCGTGCTTCGCGGCGAACTCGCGCACGTCCTGCGTGATCTTCATCGAGCAGAAATGCGGCCCGCACATCGAGCAGAAATGCGCGAGCTTGGCGCCCTCCTGGGGCAACGTCTCGTCGTGGAACTGCTTCGCCTTGTCGGGATCGAGACCCAGGTTGAACTGGTCCTCCCAGCGGAATTCGAAACGCGCCTTCGAGAGCGCGTTGTCGCGGATCTGGGCCCCCGGGTGCCCCTTGGCAAGGTCGGCCGCGTGCGCCGCGATCTTGTACGTGACGATGCCGTCCTTCACGTCGTCCTTGTCGGGCAGCCCCAGGTGCTCCTTCGGGGTCACGTAGCAGAGCATCGCCGTGCCATACCAGCCGATCTGCGCGGCGCCGATGCCGCTCGTGATGTGGTCGTAGCCCGGCGCGATATCGGTGGTGAGCGGACCGAGCGTATAGAAGGGCGCCTCGTGGCAGTGCTCGAGCTCGAGGTCCATGTTTTCCTTGATGAGTTGCATCGGCACGTGGCCAGGACCCTCGATCATCACCTGCACGTCGTGCCGCCAGGCGAGCGTCGTGAGCTCGCCCAGGGTCCTCAGCTCCGCGAGCTGCGCCTCGTCGTTGGCGTCGTAGATCGAGCCGGGGCGCAAGCCGTCGCCGAGCGAGAACGACACGTCGTACGCCGCCATGATCTCGCAGATCTCCCCGAACCTCTCGTAGAGGAAGCTCTCCTTGTGGTGCGCGAGGCACCACTTGGCCATGATCGATCCGCCACGCGAGACGATGCCGGTCATGCGGTTGGCGGTCATGGGGATGAACGGCAGGCGCACGCCGGCATGGATGGTGAAGTAGTCGACGCCCTGCTCGGCCTGCTCGATCAGGGTGTCGCGATAGATCTCCCAGGTGAGCTCCTCGGCGCGCCCGTCGACCTTCTCCAGCGCCTGGTAGATCGGCACCGTGCCGATGGGCACCGGGGAGTTGCGGATGATCCACTCGCGCGTCTCGTGGATGTGCTTGCCCGTGGAAAGGTCCATGACCGTGTCGCCGCCCCAGCGGATCGCCCACGTCATCTTGTCGACTTCCTCGGCGATCGACGAGGTCAGCGCCGAGTTGCCGATGTTGGCGTTGACCTTCACCAGAAAGTTGCGGCCGATCACCATCGGCTCGCTCTCGGGATGGTTCACGTTGGCCGGGATGATGGCGCGGCCGCGCGCGACCTCGGAACGGACGAATTCCGGCGTGACCTCGGCCGGAATCGAGGCGCCGAAGGACTGGCCCGGGTGCTGGCGGCCGAGGAGCGCCGCCATCTTCACGCCCATGGGGCCGGAGGAGCGCAGCTCCTCCAGGTACTCGCGGCGCCGCAGGTTCTCGCGTATTGCGATGAACTCCATCTCGGGCGTGACCATTCCGCGCCGCGCGTAATGCATCTGCGTCACGCACTTTCCCGGCCTGGCACGGCGCGGAAGGCGCTTCAGGTCGAAGCGAAGCTCCGCCAGCTTGGGATCGGCGAGCCGTTCGCGCCCATAGCCCGAGCTGGGGCCGGCAAGCCTTTCGGTATCGCCCCTTTCCGCGATCCATGCGTCGCGCACAGCAGGGAGCCCCGAGCGGATGTCGATCCTCGCCTCCGGATCGGTATAAGGACCGCTCGTGTCGTAGACGTAGACAGCCGGATTGGGCTCGGCGCCAAAGGCAGCGGGGGTATCCGACTGCGAGATTTCGCGCATGGGCACGCGGATATCGGGGCGTGAGCCCGGCACGTACACCTTGCGCGAGCGCGGCAGCGGCTGCACCGCGGCTTCGTCGACGTGGGCCGAGGCGGCGAGGAATTTCGGGTTGGCGTTCATGCGGCTCCTTGGAGGCGCCGGGCCTGGGGCGCGAAGGAGCGGGAATGGGCTTGCACGCTCCCTACGCCGGCATGACCCGGATCAGGTTCGAAGGGTTTCTCTCACCGGGAAGCGATTCCCCGGACCCCTGCGTTGAAACCTCAGTATATAGCCTCTCCCGCGCCCATTCGCAGCAGCGTTCGCGCGAGCTCGGCCACCGGCTCGCCACGGTCGAATAGCACCGCGCGCCGCTCGGCGATCTTGCGGCGCAACGCCTGGTTGCGCTCGCGATCGCGCGCCACGGCGACTGCGAGGCGCGCGTATGCATCACCATCGCTCGCTACGAGCTCGGGCATGTCCATGAGCTGCAGCATCCCCGCGGTCTGCCGGCCGCGCATGAACCGCCCCGGCAGCGTCACGACCGGCACGCCCGCGGCGAACGCGTCGATGCTGGTGTTGCCTCCCGACCATCTCGGCGTATCCAGCACCACGTCGGCCAGCGCCAGCACGCGCCGGAAATGGCTGCTCTCCATCCGCGGCAGGAACCTCACCTGCGATCGCGGGGCGATGCCGCGTCGGGCGAGGGCGCGCTGCAGGCGTTGCGCGAGCGCCTGCGTGACAAAGGGCGACGAGCCTTGGAAGAAAAGCAGGACCGCCTGGGCGTCGGCCTCGGCGATGGCCGCGAGCATCTCGTCCATCTCGGGATGGACCTTGAAGAGGGACTGCGCGCAGAGATAGATGCGGCGGTCGGTGGGCAATCCCAGCTGCTCGCGTGTGCCCGGGGGCGGTGGGGAGGGCAATGAATAATCCACGCCGATCCCGGGCAGTCGCACGAGGCGCTCGGTGTACTGGTCCTGCGCGTCCGCAGGCTCCATGGCATCGCAGGTGAAGTAGTAATCCATCGTGTCGCTTCCCGTGGTGACCGGGTGTCCCCACCCCGCCGCCTGGACCGGCGCGAGGCGCATGGCGGCATAAAGATAGGACACCGCGGCCATGCCTACTTCAGGATGCACGAGCACGTCGAGCTCGTCGGCGAGGACGCGCTCGGCCACTTCGCGCGGGTCCAGGCGCAGCGCCGTGAAATGCTCGCTGCCGGCGGCGATGCGCCGCGTGACCTCGTCGGCGGCCGCGCCCGTCTGGTAGACGAAGCGCTCGAAGCGCTCCGGGTCCAGTCCCGTGATCCAGCGCTCGAAGTACCTGCCCGGCGTACAATCGCGAAAGATCGTGCCGAGGAAGCCCACGCGCAACCGGCGCGAGCCATCGAAGCGGATCGGCCGCGGCTCGCGCAGCCCCGGCCGCGCGCGTTGCACCGCCTCGCCGATGAACGTGGAGTAATCACGCTGCAGCTGCCGGTCGTCCTCGCCCTGGTAGGCCAGCAGGAAGTTGTGGTGGTTGGCCTCGAAGATCTCGTCGCCACCCGGGGCAAGCCGGTCGCGTTCGCGCAGCACGTCGGCCAGTCCGGCGACGTAGCGTGCACGCCAGCGATCGAGATCGGCCTGGTCCTCGTAGACCTGCGGCAACAACAACTTGGCCTTCAGCACGATCCTCAGGTCGTGCGGCGCGCGGCGCGTTGCCCGCTCCAGCGCTTGCCGAGCGCCCTGGGCGTCGCCCAGCTCCTGCTTGACGAAGACGGCCAGGGATTCGATCTCCGGCGCGCCCGGGTCGAGGGCGGCCGCTACGGTGAGCGCGCGGTCGGCTTCGGGGTATTGGAAGAGCTCCAGGTAGCCCTGCGCGATCTCGCGCCAGGCATTTGCCTGGGCGGGAATCGTGGCCGCCGCCTTGGCGAGGCATTCGAGCGCCTGCCCCGCGTTGCCGGCATCGGCTTCCAGGGAGGCCAGCCGCGTCCACAACGGCGCCTCGAGAGGCAACGCGGCGGTCGCCTGGCGAAGCGACTCCCTCGCCTCGCCGGCGCGGCCCAGCCGCATCAGCAGGACGGCGAGGTTGATGCGCGCGGCGGCCTGGTCGGGGCGCGCCGCGATGGCCCGCCGCAGTGCCTCCAGCGCCGATTGCGCATCGCCCCGCCGGCTGCAGGCAGAGGCGATCTGCATCTCCAGGGCGGCATTGGGAGCGCCGAGGCGGGCGCGCAAGGCGAAATAGGCTTCGAGCGCTTCCTCGAGCTTGCCATCGGCTTCCAGGAGGCAGGCGCGGCGAAACGCCTCCTCGAGGTCGCCGCCGGCGGGGGGTGCTGCGGACATGCGCGAATTCTACAGGCTTGACGCCATTACTGGACATGCGTATAGTTTCGCCCATGCCGCCTCCCCGTCCCTCGCGAAACCTCGATCGCGCCCTCATCGCCGCGGGCCTCGCGCTTTTTCCCTCGCGCGGATGCGCCGGCCTGTCCGTGCGCGAGGTGGCCGAGGCGGCGGGTGTGAACCTCGGCATGTTCCACTACCACTTCAAGTCGCGCGAGGCGTTCATGCGCGCGCTGCTGCAAGGCCTCTACGAGGATATGTTCTCGCAGCTGTCCTTCCAGGGCCGGCCCGAATGGAGCGCCCTCGAGAACCTGCGCGCTGCGCTGCGCTTCATGGGCCGCTTCGTCCGGGCCAACCGGCCCGTTCTCGCGCGAGTCCTGGCCGACGCCCTCTGCGGCGACGCGATCGCGCGCGAGTTCCTCGTGGCCAATGCGCCGCGGCACCTGGGCGTGATGCAGGCGCTCGTCAGGGATGCGCAGGTGGCAGGCGAGCTGCGCGCGGTTGCGCCGCAGCAGGCGGTTGGGTTTTGCGCGGGCAGCCTTGCAATGCCGATCCTCTTCGGCGGGGCGGCGGCGGAACAGGGCTCGATGCCGAAGGCCATGGGCAAGGCGCTCGAGAGCGCGTTGTTGTCCGACGCCGCCATCGACGAGCGCATCGAGCTCGCCCTGGCCGCGCTTGCGCCGCTTCGAGCGGCGCCAACTCCGCGCAAACCCCGGAGGAAACGCAAATGAAATCGGGCCTGCTGCTGCTGGCCGGGCTGCTGGTTGCCGCCTGCGCCGAAAAGGCGCCGCCGGCCTTGCAGGGATACGTGGAGGGTGAATTCGTGCGCGTCGCGGCCCCCTTTGCCGGCACGCTGGTGCGCCTGGATGTGCAACGAGGCGGCGACGTCGCGGCCGACGCGCCGCTCTTCTCGCTGGAAGCCGAAAGCGAGATGGCCGCGCGCCGCGAAGCCGAGGAGCGCATGAAGCGCGCGCAGGCGCTTGCCGACGACCTGCGGCGCGGGCTGCGCGCAAGCGAGCTCGACGCCGTGCGTGCCCAGCTCGCTCAGGCCGAAGTGGCAGCCGGCCTGTCGGCCAAGGAGCACCAGCGCCAGGTCGACCTCGTGGCGCGGGGGTTCGTGAGCCAACAGCGCGCCGACGAGGCGCGCGCCGCGCTCGATCGCGACCGCAACAGGGTGGCGGAGCTTCGCGCGCTGCTTGCCACCGCGCGCTCGGGATCGCGGCCCGACGAGATCCGCGCCGCCGAGGCCGAAGCGCGGGCGGCGCAGCAGGCATTGGCCCAGGCCGACTGGCGGCTGCGCCAGAGGTCGGTCACCGCGATCGTGCCGGGAATCGTCACCGATACGCTCTTCAGCCGCGGCGAGTGGGTCCCGGCCGGCGCGCCCGTGGTCACGCTCCTGCCGCCCGCGAACGTGAAGATCCGCTTTTTCGTGCCCGAGGCGCGACTGGGCGAAATTCGCGTCGGCGGCAAGGTGGCGCTCGCCTGCTCGGGATGCGCGGCCGGGCTGGCAGCGACGATCGCATTCGTCTCGCCCCATGCCGAGTACACGCCGCCGGTGATCTACAGCAACGACAGCCGCACGCGCCTGGTCTTCATGGTCGAGGCCAAGCCCGAGCATGCCGGCAAGCTGCATCCCGGGCAGCCGGTCGAGGTGCGCCTTCCGTGAGCGCGTCCACCGTCGGCACGCTCCAGTCGCGCCCCTCCGACCTGGTGATCGACGTCGCGGGCCTCACGAAGCGTTTCGGGACGAAGACCGTAGTGGACGATTTCTCGCTGCAGGTGCCGCGCGGCAGCATCTACGGCTTCCTCGGCCCGAACGGAAGCGGCAAGACAACGACCATCCGCATGCTCTGCGGGCTGCTGACCCCCGATGCCGGCCATGGGACCTGCCTCGGCTTCGACATCCTCACGCAAAGCGAGCGCATCAAGCGGGAGGTCGGCTACATGACGCAGAAGTTCGGCCTCTACGAGGACCTCACCATCGCCGAGAACCTCGAGTTCGTCGCGCGCATGTATCGCGTGCCCGACCGCAGCAGACGCGTGGCGGGGGCGCTCGAGCGGCTGGGGCTCGCCTCGCGCCAGTCCCAGCTCGCGGGCACGCTCTCCGGCGGCTGGAAGCAGCGGCTCGCTCTCGCGGCCTGCCTGCTGCACGACCCCCGGCTGCTGCTGCTCGACGAGCCCACCGCCGGCGTGGACCCGGGCGCGCGGCGCGATTTCTGGGACCACATCCACGATCTTGCGCACGACGGCATCACGGTGCTGGTGAGCACCCATTACATGGACGAGGCGGAGCGTTGCCATGCCCTCGCCTACATCGCCTACGGCAAGCTGCTCGCCCACGGCAGCACTCGCGAGGTGGTCGAGGGCGCAGGCATCTCCACTTGGGAGATCGAGGGCGATGACCTCATGGACCTCGCGCGCGGCCTGCGCGCGGCACGCGGCGTCGACATGGTGGTGCCCTTCGGCAATGCCCTGCACGTGAGTGGCACCCACGCCGGACAGCTCCGCGCGGCGGTAGCGGCGATCGCATCGCGGCCTGACATCGCGGCTCGCGAGGTCGCGCCGGGGCTGGAGGATGTGTTCATCCACCTGATGCGAGGCGTGGCCGAGTCGGCCAGGCCTGCGCCCGGCGCAGGCGCGGGAGCTTTGGACAGGCCCTCGCGATGAAGGACGACACGTCGATGTTTGCATGGCACCGGTTCCTCGCGATCATGACCAAGGAGTTCGTGCAGATGCGCCGCGACCGGCTCACCTTCGCCATGATGATCGGCGTCCCGGTGATGCAGCTCGTGCTCTTCGGCTTCGCCATCAACATGGACCCGAAGGGCCTGCCCGCCGCGGTGGTGAGCGCGGAGTCGAGCGTGTTCTCGCGCACGCTCGTGCGCGCGCTGGAAAATACCGGCTATTTCCGCGTTCACGCGCTTCCCGCGAGCCTCGCCGAGGCCGACCGCCTGCTCGCGCGGGGAGAGGTCCAGTTCGTGCTCCACGTTCCCGCCGACTTCTCCCGCCGCCTGCAAAGGGGCGAGTCGGCCCCGGTGCTGATGGAGGCCGATGCCACCGACCCCGCCGCCACCAGCAATGCTCTCGCCGCCCTGCAGCAGGTGAGCCTCACGGCGCTGGATCGCGACCTCGTGGGACCGCTTTCGCGGGAGCGCGTGGCATCTCCCGCCATCGAGCTGCGCGTGCATCGCCGCTACAACCCCGAAGGAATCACCCAGTACAACATCGTCCCCGGCCTCATGGGCGTGGTCTTGACCATGACCATGGTCATGATGACCTCGCTCGCGATGACGCGCGAGCGCGAGCGCGGCACGATGGAAAACCTGCTGGCGACGCCGGTGCGCCCGCTGGAGGTGATGATCGGCAAGATCGTTCCCTACATCGCCATCGGCTACGTGCAGGTGCTGGTGATACTCGCAGCCGCGGCGTTCGTCTTCGAGGTGCCGATGGTGGGCAGCCTCGCGCTGCTCTCGGCGGTGCTGGTGCTTTTCATCGCCGCGAGCCTCGCCATCGGCTTCACCTTTTCGACGCTCGCCAGGAGCCAGATGCAGGCGATGCAGATGACCATGTTCTTCTTCCTGCCCTCGATGCTGCTTTCGGGGTTCATGTTCCCGTTTCGCGGCATGCCCGGATGGGCGCAGGCGCTGGGCGAGGCCTTGCCCCTCACGCACTTCCTGCGCGTGGTGCGCTCGATCCTGCTGAAGGGGGGTGGAGCGGCCGACATCCTGCCGCACGTCTGGCCGCTCGCCCTGATCCTGGTCGTGGTCTCGACGGTGGCGCTGAAGAGATACCGGCGCACGCTCGATTGATCGGCAATGGGGGGACGGGGGATGGGGACGGGACTTGGTCGGACAGGAAGCGAAAATCACGCGCAACGTGAAGGAGTTGTAACGTATGCCGCAGGTATCCCTTTGATACAATTCGCCGTTTGCCATAGCAGCGACACGCCCCCGTTCCTCGTCCCGGCATCCATGAACATCGAGCAAGCGCGCTTCAACATGGTCGAGCAGCAGATCCGCACGTGGGAGGTGCTCGATCCCGACGTGCTGGAGCTGCTCTTCGCGGTGAAGCGCGAGGACTTCGTGCCGCCGGAGCACCGTGCGCTTGCCTTCGCCGACCTGGAGATCCCCATCGGCCATGGCGAATCCATGATGCAACCGAAGGTCGAGGCCAGGATCCTGCAGGAGCTGGCCATCGCGCCCCACGAAGCGGCGTACGAAGTGGGCACCGGGACGGGTTATCTCACGGCGCTCCTCGCGCGCAGGGCCCGCCACGTGACGAGCGTCGAGCTGCATCGAGACTTGAAGGAACGCGCCGAGCAGAACCTGCGCTCGGTAGGGGCGACCAACGTGACGCTCCTCGAAGGCGATGGCGCGCGTGCCCCCCTGGGCGACAGCGCCTACGACGTGATCGTCCTCGGCGGCTCGACGCCGGTGTTGCCGCAGGCGTTCCTTGACCGGCTGCGCCCCGGCGGGCGGCTCTTCGCGGTTCTGGGCGATGCGCCGGTGATGAAGGCTGTCGTGGTTCGCCAACCGATGCCGGGCTCCTTCCAGCACGTGGAGATCTTCGAGACGATGCTCAAGCCGCTCGTCAACGCCGCCCAGCCGCCGCGTTTCCGCTTCTAGGCGAATCCGCGCCGCCGGTTCGGGGCGTCCTATCTTCCCGACCGCCACCGTCCCGGACCTCCCCGATAGCCCCGAAAATGACAGCTACCCGCCTCGTCCTCGCGATCGCCCTCGCGCTCGCCCTTCCCGCCGGCGCCGCGGACCTCGTGACGCTCTACCGCGACGCGCAGGTGAGTGACCCGGTGTTCCAGGCCGCGCGCGCGCAATACCAGGCCACCACCGAGCGCCTGCCGCAGGCGCGCGCGGGTTACCTGCCGCAGGTCACGGGTAGCGCATCGGTCTTCCACAACTATTCCGAGCGCAGCGGGGCTCCGGATCGCGACTACACCACCAACACCCTTGCGGTCACCCTCGCCCAACCGGTCTTGCGCCTGCAGAACTGGATCGCCATCGACCAGGCACGCAAGGTGGTGATCCAGGCCGAGGCGGTGCTCGGCAACGCGCGGCAGGATCTGGCGCTGCGCGTGGCCCAGGCCTATTTCGACGTGCTGCTCGCGCAGGACAACGTGGCGCTCTCGGAAACGCAGAAGACCGCCATCGACCAGCAGCTCGCCCAGGCCAAGCGCAATTTCGAGGTGGGCACCGCGACCATCGTGGACACGCTGGAAGCCCAGGCGCGCTACGACCAGGCGGTGGCCAAAGAGATCTTCGACCGCAACGATCTCGAGGTGAAGCGCCGCGCGCTCACGCTGTTGCTGGGGAAGGTGCCCGATGGAGGGCTCACGCCGCTGCGCGAGCCGTTGCCGCTGGCCGAGCCCAAGCCGGGCAACATCGAGGAATGGGTCAAGACCGCGGTGGATTCGAGCTACCAGGTGGCGATCGCGCGCGCCAACCTCGACATCGCCGAACAGGAAGTGGCGCGCCAGCGCGCCGGTGGGCTGCCTACCGTGGACCTTTCGGGCAGCATCGCGCGCAGCGACAATCCCCTCACGGGAGCGGCCGGGATCTCGCCCGTCGGGCGCGATGCGAGCATCGGGCTCACGCTTTCGGTGCCGATCTTCACGGGGGGGCTGGTGCAGTCGCGCGTGCGCGAGGCGCTCGCCCTGCGCGAGCGCTCGCAGCAGGACTTCGAGACCACGCAGCGCAACGTGGCGCAATCGGTGCGCTCGAGCTTCCTCAACGTGACCAGCGGCATCGCGCAGGTGCGCGCGCTGCAGCAGGCGCTCGTCTCGACGCAGAGCCAGCTCGATTCGACGGTGCTCGGGCGCGACGTGGGGGTGCGCACCAGCGTCGACGTGCTCAATGCCCAGCAGCAGGTCTTCCAGACGCGCCGCGACCTCCAGCAGGCGCGCTACAACTACCTGCTCAACACGCTGCGGCTGAAAGCCGCCACGGGGCAGCTCACCGACACCGACGTCGAGGACGTCAACCGCGCCCTCGGGCGTTGAGGCGCGCGCTGCTCGCAAGGGCCGCCTCCACCCATTCCATCAGGCGTCCGACGGCGCCGCCGTGAGCGGCCACGAAAGCGAGCGCCTTCTCGCCCATCTGCGACCGACGCGCGGCATCGGATCCGATTGCGCGCGCCACGTCGATGGCGGTGGCGGCGTCGGTCACGCGCACGGCCGCCCCGGCGCGGATCGCGCCGTTTGCCACGTCCTCGAAGTTGTAGGTCGACGGTCCCACCACGACCGGCTTGCCGAGCGCGCAGGGCTCGATCAGGTTCTGGCTGCCGAAGTCGAGCAGGCTTCCGCCCATGAGCACCACGTCCGCGGCGGCATAGTAGGCAAGCATCTCGCCCATGGAATCGCCGACGACCACCCGGGTGGCGCAGTCCACTGCGTTGTCGTCACTGCGGCGCGATACCGCGAAGCCGCGCGCCCCGGCGAGCGCGGCAACCTCGCCGAAGCGATGCGGATGGCGTGGCACCAGGACGAGCAGCTCGGCTTCGCGGGGCGGCATCCGTGCGAAGGCATCGAGCAGCAGGGCCTCCTCCCCTTCGCGCGTGCTTCCCGCTACCCAGACTTCCCGCGTCGCGCCGAAGCGCGCCCGGAAGCGCTCGCCGAGCTCGCGCATCGCCGCCGGGACGCTCACGTCGTATTTCACGTTGCCGGTTACCTGGACCGCGCGCGCACCGAGGCCGAGGAAGCGATCCGCATCGGCCTGGCCCTGGGCGGCGATTCCGGCCAGGCCCTGGAGCGCCCAACGCGTGAATCCGGGCCAGCGCGCGTAACGTCGCGCCGAGCGTTCCGAGAGCCGCGCGTTCGCAAGGCCCACCGGAATGCCTGAACGCGAGCATTCCTCGAGCAGGCGGGGCCAGATTTCGGTCTCAAGGACCAGCCCGAAGCTCGGGCGCCACGCTGCGATGAAGCGGCGCGTGGCGAATCCCAGGTCGTAGGGCAACCAGGCGCGCTCTACCCGGTCGCCGAAGAGCTCGATGCCGGCCGCGCGGCCGGTGGGCGTCATGTGCGTGAGCAGGATGCGGTGCCCCGGAAAGCGACGCTCGAGGGCTTCGACGATGGGCGCCGCCGCGCGCGTCTCACCCACGGAAACGGCGTGAACCCAGATGCGCGGGGCGGGAAGGGCGCCGGAATTCAAACCGAAACGCTCGCCGATCGCATGAAGGTATCCCGAATCGCGGCGGGCCCGCCAGGCGAGCCGCGCCAGCACGAACGGCATGAGCAGCCACCAGGCGAGCGCGTACAGCGCGCGGATCACGATGCCTCCAGGGCGGCTGCGACTTCCGCCACCGTGGGCTCGCGTCCGGGGCCCCCCAGCGAAGTGCCATTGGCCCCATGAAGGCCAGTGAGGCGCGGTTCGGTCGCGCGATAGATGCCGACCGTGCGCCGCCCGAGCGCCACGCCCAAATGCGTGAGCCCGGTATCGACGCCGACGACGAGCGAGGCATGCGCGATGAGCGTTGCCGCCACCCAGAGGTCCATCTCTGGTGCGGCGAGCGCCCCGGGAACGAGGAGCGCAAGGCGCCCGGCGGCGATGCGCTCGGCATCGCTGCCACCCGGAAACACCGTCGCGTAGCCGCGCGCGGCAAGGTTGCGGGCGAGCTCTACCCAGTGCCCATCGGGCCACTGCTTATCGGCACGGCTCGCCGCGTGCAGCATCACGGCGTAGTGGCCGCGAGGCGCCCACGCGGGCGGGTACGGCGGAGCCTCGAGGCCGTAATCGGCTTCGCCTTCGACCTCGTAGCCGAAAGCGGCCGCGACCAGGCGCCGGTTACGCTCCACCGCGTGCAGCGCCCGCGGAACCGCGACGCGCTCGTGGTAGAGCCATGCCGCGAGCGGCTCGCGCGCGCTTGCGCTGTCGAAGCCGAAGCTGCGCGCACGGGCCGCACGGGCCACCATCGCGCTCTTGATCAGCCCCTGCGTGTCGATTACCCGGTCCCAGCGGCCGGCTGCCAGCGCGCGGCGCGCGGCCGCCGCGCGTTTCCAGCGTGCGCGTTCGCGCGGTCGCGCGCGCAGGCCGCGAAGGCCGATCGCGATCGATTCGTCCACGGCCGGATGCAGGCGCACCAGCTCCGCGTAGGCCTCCTCCACGGCCCAGGCGACGTGGGCGTCGGGCAGGTGCCGCGCGAGATCGGTCACCGCGGGCATGTGGTGGATCACGTCGCCCAGCGAGGACAGCTTCACGAACAGGATGCGCTGCGCGGGCATGGCGCATTCTAATCTCGGCCGCAAGGTAAAATGCCGGATTCGAGCGAGACCCTGAGCCGCGTGGCGCGCCCCGCCGAAGACAAGCTTCCCCTCACCGTCGCCATCATCGCGCTCGACGCCGCCGCGCAGATCGGCCCGTGCCTCGCGAGCGTCGAGCGGCTGGCCGACGAGATCCTGGTGGTGGACTCCGGCAGCACCGACGCGACGTGTGAAATCGCGCGGCGCCACGGCGCGCGCGTGCTCACCCGGGAATGGATGGGATTCGGGCGCCAGAAGCAACACGCGGTCTCGATGGCGCGCAACGATTGGGTGTTGTGCCTCGACGTCGACGAGCGCGTGACCGAGCGCCTCGCGGCCTCCATCCGCGCGGCCCTTGCCGGCCGCAAGTACCGCGCGTGGCGGATGGCGCGGCGCAACCGCTTCCTGGGAAAGTGGCTCGCGCACGGGGAGGGATACCCCGACTGGAGCGTGCGGCTTTTCCATCGCGCGAGCGCCAGCTGGTCGAACGACGACGTGCACGAGGCCGTGCTCACCACCGCGGAGGTGGGCAGGCTGGAAGGCGACCTGCTGCACGACTCCGCCGAGGACATCGCGACCTACATGACCAAGCAGAACCGCTATACCACGCTGCATGCCGAAGCGCTCTTCAGGCAGGGCGTGCGAGCCGGCTACTGGCGGCTGCTCTCGAGCCCGCTCGCGCGCTTCCTCAAGTTCTATGTCCTGCGCCTGGGTTTCCTCGATGGGGGCCCGGGTTTCGCCCATATCGTGATCGGCTGCAACAATTCCTTCCACAAGTACCTTAAGCTCATCGAGCTGCAGAAAGCCTCGAGATGACGATTCTCGTGACCGGCGGGGCCGGCTTCATCGGCTCCAACTTCGTGCTCGAATGGCTGCGCGCGGCCGGGGAGCCCGTGGTGAACCTCGACAAGCTCACGTACGCGGGGAACGTGGGCAATCTGGCATCGCTCGCCGGCGATGCGCGCCATGCCTTCGTGAAGGGCGATATCGGCGATCGCGGCCTGCTCGACCGGCTGCTGGCCGAGCACGCGCCGCGCGCCATCGTGCATTTCGCGGCGGAAAGCCATGTCGATCGGTCGATCCACGGGCCGGGCGACTTCGTGGCGACCAATGTGGTGGGAACGTTCCACCTGCTCGAAGCCGCCCGCGGCTACTGGCAGGGGCTCGCCGCGGAGGCGAAAACGCGCTTCCGCTTCCTGCACGTGTCCACCGACGAGGTGTACGGCTCGCTTTCCGAATCGGATGCGGCATTCTCCGAGACCACCGCCTACGCGCCCAACAGTCCGTACTCGGCATCCAAGGCGGCGAGCGACCATCTGGTGCGGGCATACCACCATACCTACGGGCTGCCGACGCTCACGACCAACTGCTCCAACAACTACGGGCCATACCAGTTCCCGGAAAAGTTGATCCCGCTCATGATCTCCAACGCCCTGGAAGGCAAGGTCTTGCCCGTTTACGGCGACGGGCGCCAGGTGCGCGACTGGCTCTACGTGGGCGATCACTGCGAGGCGATCCGCGTCGTGCTCGAGCGTGGCCGCGTGGGCGAGGTGTACAACATCGGCGGCAATTCCGAGCGGCGCAACCTCGAGGTCGTGCACGCGCTGTGCGACGCGCTGCAGGCCGCGCGGCCACGCGAGGGTGGATATCGACCACTCATCCAGTTCGTGGCCGACCGGCCGGGACATGACCGGCGATACGCCATCGACGCGCGCAAGATCCGCGGCGAGCTCGGCTGGTCGCCACGGGAGACTTTCGAAACGGGCCTTGCGCGCACCGTGGAGTGGTACCTGGGCCACGCCGAATGGGTCGCGCAGGTGAAGAGCGGCGAATACCGGCGCTGGCTGGACACCAATTACGCCTCGAGGAGCGCGGCATGAGGCGCAAGGGCATCATCCTCGCCGGCGGCTCGGGCACGCGGCTCTATCCCGCCACCCGCGTGGTGTCGAAGCAGCTGCTGCCGGTGTACGACAAGCCGATGGTCTATTACCCGCTCTCCACGCTGATGCTGGCGGGCATCCGCGACATCCTCGTGATCTCCACGCCCCACGACACGCCGCGCTTTCGCGAGCTGCTGGGCGATGGCGCCGATTGGGGCCTCAACCTTTCCTACGCGGTGCAGCCGCGGCCCGAGGGCCTCGCCCAGGCGTTCGTCATCGGCCGCGAGTTCGTGGGGGACGGGCCCAGCTGCCTCATCCTCGGCGACAACATCTTCCACGGCCACGACCTTCAGGCCCTGCTGCATCGCGCAAGCGCGCGCACCGGGGGCGCAACCGTGTTCGCGTACCCGGTGAACGATCCGGAGCGCTACGGCGTGGTGGAATTCGATCGCGACGGGCGGGCGGTGAGCATCGAGGAAAAGCCCGCGGCGCCCAAGTCTCGCTACGCGGTCACGGGCCTTTACTTCTACGACGGGGACGTCGTGGAGGTGGCGGCGTCGCTGCAGCCTTCGCCGCGCGGCGAGCTCGAGATCACCGACGTGAACCGCGTCTACCTCCAACGCAAGTCGCTCTCGGTGGAGATCATGGGGCGCGGCAGCGCCTGGCTGGATACCGGCACCTTCGAGAGCCTGCTCGAAGCCTCGCACTTCATCGAGACGATCGAGTCGCGCCAGGGGCTCAAGATCGCCTGTCCCGAGGAAATCGCCTACCGCATGGGCTACATCAGCGCGAGCCAGCTCGAGGCGCTCGCGCAGCCCATGCGCAAGAATTCCTACGGCCAATACCTGCTGGGCGTACTGCGCGATCCGGTGTTGTGACGTGAGGGCCACTCCTACCGCCATACCCGACGTGCTGCTGGTCGAGCCTGCCGTCTTCGGAGATGCCCGCGGCTTCTTCTTCGAGAGCTGGAACGAGCGCGGCTTCTCCGCGGCGGTCGGCCGCGACGTGCGCTTCGTGCAGGACAACCACTCGGCCTCGGCGCGCAACGTGCTGCGCGGCCTGCACTACCAGCTGCGCCAGCCGCAGGGAAAGCTGGTGCGCGTGACCGCGGGCTCGGTTTACGACGTGGTTGTGGACCTGCGGCGCTCATCGCCCACCTTCGGGCGCTGGGTGGGCGAGACGCTCTCGGCCGACAATCGCCGCATGCTGTGGGTGCCCGAAGGCTTCGCGCACGGCTTCCTCGTGACCTCCGAGAAAGCCGAGTTCCTCTACAAGACGACGGATTACTACGCCCCCGAGCACGAGCGCACGCTGCTCTGGAACGACCCACGCTTGGCGATCGACTGGCCATTGCAGGGCGAGCCGTTGCTCAAGCCCAAGGACGCCGCCGGCACGCGGCTCGACTCCGCCGAGACGTTTCCGTGATCCGGCTGATGCTGACCGGCGCGGGCGGCCAGGTCGGCGCCGAGGTCGCGCGGGCGCTTGCGGGCCGCGTCGAGCTGCTCGCATTCGACCATGCCTCGCTCGACCTCGCCGATGCCGAGGCGATCCGTGCGCGCGTGCGCGAGATCCGCCCCGACGCGATCGTGAATGCCGCCGCCTACACCGCGGTCGACCGTGCGCAGGCTGAAACCGACGCGGCGCACGCCGTGAATGCGCTCGCGCCCGCAGTCCTCGCAGAGGAAGCCCGTCGATGCCGCGCGGTGCTCCTGCATTACTCCACCGACTACGTCTTCGATGGCGCCAAGCCCGGCCCCTATGTCGAGGAGGACCCGGTCGCGCCGCTCAACGTGTACGGCAGCACCAAGCTCGAGGGCGAGCGCGCCATTGCGCGTTCGGGTTGCGACCACATCGTCTTGCGCACCCAATGGGTATACGGTCCGCATGGGCGCAACTTCCTGCTCACCATGCTGCGCCTGGGCGAGGAGCGAGACGAGCTGCGCGTGGTCGACGACCAGCGCGGCGCGCCCACGTCCAGCCTGCAGCTGGCACGCCTGACCTCGGGCCTGCTCGGCGCAGCGACGGGCGAGCCCTCGGCCGCATCTCTGGAGCGCCTGCGCGCGAGCTCCGGGCTCTACCACGCCACGGCGAGCGGCGAAACGTCCTGGTGCCGCTTCGCCCGGGCGATTTTCGAAGACGCGATCGGGGTTTCGCGCCGCCCGCGCGTCATTGCGATTTCGAGCGCCGAATACCCCACGCCCGCGCGGCGCCCGGCGAATTCGGTGCTGTCATGCGAGAAGCTCGCCAACACCTTCGGCCTTCGCATCGAGGCCTGGCGCGATGGAATGCGCGAAGTGCTCTCAGCGCTCGGGCGTCGCTGAGCCGGCCTCGTTACCCCGGGTGAGCGCGAAGCACACGGCCCCGTCGCGATTCTCGGCCAGGGCGATGGTGTAGCCGGCCTGCCCCGCCTGCCGGGCCACGTGGAAGAGGCCGATGCCCAGGCCGGATCCGCGCTCGATGGGCTCGCGCAGCACGCGTTGCGCCACGTGGGGCGGCAGCGCGCTGCCGGTATCGCGCACCGCCAGCCAGGTCGAGGCGGAGTCGAGCTCGAAGATCACCGCGATCGAGATTTCCGGCTCGCGCTGGCGCTTGGCACGCGCATTGTCGAGAGCGTTCTCGATGAAGCCATCGAAGAGCGTCGAGGGAATGTTGCGATCGGCCGAGATTTCAGCGCGCATCTCAACCCCGCTGCCGGCGTGGCGGCGCTCGAGCTGCGCCCACCACGCGCGCGCCGGCACCGAGAGCTCGGTGGCGGCGATCTCGGGCGAGCGCAGCTTCTCGAGCGTGGCGTGCAGTCGCTTCGCCAGCTCGGGGAGCTGGCGTTGCAGCAGGGCGGCGTGGCTGTCGGACTGCTCGCGCGGCGCGGCCGAGGTGAGCGCGTATATCGACTGCAGGAGGTTTTTCACGTCGTGGGTGAGCCTCGCCCCGGTCTCGTGCACTGCCTGCAGGTAGGCGTGGCGCCGCAGGGCGATCTCGCGCCGCTTGCCCTCGTGGAATTCGCCCACGACCTGCGCCAGCAGCCGCATGTGGAGGAAAAGCGCGGGCGAGAGCTCGATCTCGGTATTGAACACGAGCTGCAGCCCGTGATATTCGAAGCGCGTCGCATGACCGCCCGACTCGCCGAAAGCGCCTTCACCGTCGAGCGAACGCCACGATCCGCCCCGCATCCATGGCAGCGACTCCACCTCGCGCAGGGCGCCCTCGAGGAAGCGCCCGGCATCGGGCTCCGTTTCGGCCAGCTCCGCGATGCGCCGCATCCAGAGCTCGAACGGCATGCCCACCGACAGGAGGTAGGCGGAGAAGTACGTGCGCAGCCCGCCGAAGCCCCGCATCGGGTTCCAGAGCACCGCGAAGACGAAGAGCGCTCCGCCGAAGCCCAGGACCGTGAGGGCCACGGCCTGCATGTAGTCGTTCGTGAAGCGGGTGAGCGCGATCGAGCCCAGCACCAGCACGACACCCAGCTGGAACACGAGCACGGCATAGAAAAAATCGAACACCTGCCCGCTTTCGGCCTCGTCGGGCAGGGGCAGCACCAACAGCAGCACGAGCACCAGCGGCAGGATGCGTTGCGCGAAGTTGGCGATGAAGGCCGGTGCGTGCTGCGTGCCGAGCACGAGCGCGGGCACGCCCCAGAGGAGCAGCATCGCCAGCAGGTATCCGAAGGCCACCAGGTAGAAGCGGTTGCGACGTGCCGACTGCAGCGTGAAGACGCGCCCGCCGAGGATGCCCAGCAGCAGCAGCAGCCAGGTCACGATCATCCAGCCCGAAACGAAGTAGAGGGTCGTGGCCGTCAGGGCCACGAGCAGGATCACCGAAGCGACCTCCAGCTCGCGCTCGGCGGCGAAGAGGGGCTGCCACACGAGGAACAGGCCGAAATGGACCAGGAGCCAGAGGCGCTGGAAAGTCCCCTCGGGATTGGCGAGCAACGCGAAGTGCAGCGCCAGCAGCATCGCCAGCACCACCCAGCGGCGGCCGGCCACGAAGAGGTGGACGAGGCGGCTCGTCTGGGAGGGGGGGTACGCCAATGCCGGTTCCGGAGGGGAGCGGCCGAGGATAAAGAAAAGCACCCTTGGGCGCTAGGACGGCTGTCGGAAGGCCGACGCGAGATGTCGGCGCGGCCGACAGCGGGCCCCTCCAATCGCCGTGCCGCAGGTCACTGCGCGGCCGTAACTCATTGATAAGTGGGAGGCTTTGAAGTTGGCACGACAAGTGCTTATCTCGGCGCACACAACGGATTCATCTGGGAGGCAACATGAAATCGCAGCAATCGGGCTTCACGCTGGTCGAGATCGCCATCGTGCTCGTGATCATCGGCCTGCTCCTCGGCGGCGTGCTGAAGGGCCAGGAGCTCATCAACAGCGCCAAGGTCAAGAACCTCGCCAACGACTTCCGCGTCATTCCGACCTACATCTACGCCTTCCAGGACAAGTTCAAGGCGCTGCCGGGCGACGACGCGCAGGCCAACACGCACGTGAACGGCGCCACCACGGCGACGACCCCGGCGGGCGGCATCGGCAACGGCGTGATCAACGGCAACTGGAACAGCACCACGGCAACCGACGAGTCGGCGCTTTTCTGGCAGCACGTTCGCCTGTCGAACCTCGCCGCCGGCCCGACGGCCACGGGCGATGCCGACTACTACCCCAAGAACGCTGTCGGCGGGCGTATCGGCATCACCAGCGCCACGGCCGCGCAGACCGTTGGCGGGATCACGGGCACCTACGTGGTGTGCTCGGCGTCGATCCTCGGCAAGTTCGCCAAGCAGCTCGACGTGCAGATGGATGACGGCAACACCGCGACCGGCTCGATGCGTACCGTGGCCGACGCGACCGCCTCCGGCGGCGCAGCGGTCGCCACGGCAACCGTGGACGACGCGACCAGCTACCAGGTGTGCATGGGATTCTGATCCCGAGGCACGCGCGTCACGACGGCCCGCTTCGGCGGGCCGTTTTTTTTTCACTCAGCCCTGCATGAGCCGGATCTCGGCCTTGCCGAGGTTCTCCTGCGTGCCCAGCAGCACCAGGACGTCACCTTCCTCGAAACGCATGTCGGCGCCCGGATTGACTTCGCGCATGCCGGTGCGGCGCAACGCCGTGAGCTGCACGCCCAACGCCGGGAGGTTCGCGCTGCCGACGGTCTTGCCGACGCAGGCCGAGCTCGCGCCGACGACGAGCGTGCGCAGGCGGGCCTGCTCGGCATCGGCCGCCTCCTCGTCGGTCGCGCCGGGGAAGAATCCGCGCATGATGTGGTAGCGCTCCTCGCGCACCTCCCGCAGGCGGCGCAACACGCGGTTCAGCGGAATGCCCAGCTGCATCATGGTCTGTGTGGCGAGCATGAGGGAGCCCTCGACCACCTCGGCCACCACCTCGGCCGCGCCGGCCTCGCGCAGCTTGCCCACGTCGGAGTCGTCGAAGGTCCTCACGATCACCGGCAGCTCGGGGCGCAGCTCGCGCACGTGCGCGAGGATCGCGAGCGCGGCGTGTGTGTTGGCGAAGCTCACCACGACCGCGGTCGCGCGGGATAGCGCCGCAGCCACCAGCACCTCGCGCCGAGCCGCGTCGCCGAATACCACCGAGTCGCCCGCTGCCGCGGCCTGGCGCACGCGTTCGGGATCGGAATCGAGCGCGATCACGGGAATCTTGTCGCGCTCGAGGAATTGCGCCAGCGCCTGGCCGCTGCGGCCGTACCCGCAGACGATCACGTGGCCCTTGGTGGCCATGGCCCTTACCGCCAGCGAGTGCAGCTGGACCGCGCGCTGCGTCCACTCGCTGGAGACGAAGTGCAGCACCAGGCGGTCCATGTTGGCGAGCAGCACCGGGGCGGCGAGCATCGAGAGCAGGGTCGCGGCGAGGACCACTTGCAGCGTAGCCGGGTCGAGCGCCTCGTGGCGCGTCGCGAGCGCCAGCAGAACGAAGCCGAACTCGCCCGCGGGTGCCAGCGCCATCGCGGCGCGCAACGCGGTGGGCTTGTCGTTGCCGAAGGCGCGGCCCAGTCCCAGGATCACGGCGAACTTGACCAGCATGAGGGCCAGAAAGAGCGCGGCCACCGCGAGGAAGTGCGACCCGAGCGCGCGCACGTCGAGCAACATGCCGATGGTCACGAAGAAGAGCCCGAGCAGGACGTCGCGAAAAGGCTTGATGTAGTCCTCGACCTGGTAGCGGTACTCGGTCTCGGAGATGAGCATGCCCGCGAGGAATGCGCCGAGGGCGAGCGAAAGCCCCGCGTGCTCCGTGATCCAGGCGAGGCCGAGCGTGACCAGCAGCACGAACAGCACGAAGAGCTCCGAGGACTTCTGCCGCGCGACCAGGTTGAAGAGCGGGCGCATCAGCTTCTGGCCGACGAAGAGCACGATCGCGAGCACCACGCCTGCCTTGAGCAGCGCCACGCCGATCGCCCCGGCGATGCGCTCCCCGGAAAGCGCCAGCACCGGGATCAGCACCAGCAGCGGGATCACCGCGAGGTCCTGGAAGAGCAGAACGCCCATCGTCTGGCGCCCGTGCGGTGAGTGCAATTGCATCCTCTCCGACAGGACCTTTGAGATGATCGCCGTCGACGACATGGCGAGCACGCCACCCAGCACCAGGCCCGCTCGCCAGGACTGCCCGAGCGCCATCGCCCCGAGCGTGCCGAGCGTGAGGATGGAGACCACCTGCGCGCCGCCGAAGCCGAACACCGTCCTTCGCATCGACATGAGCTGCGGCAGGCTGAACTCGAGGCCCACGGAGAACATGAGGAAGACCACGCCGAACTCGGCGAGGTAGCGCTGGTCCTGGGTGTCGGGGACGAAGCCGAGCGCATTGGGCCCGACCAGCGCGCCCACCATGAGGTAACCCAGGATTGCGGGCATCGACAGCTGCCGGAAGAGCACCACGACCGCGACGGCCGATGCGAGGAGAAGGAGCGTGACCTGCAGGGCGTCGTGCATGCGTTGGATTTATACTTTTGGCATGTCGAATCTACTACAACCCCCTGCGCTCACGGACGAGGAGCGCTACCTCGAGCTCGCGCGCGGCGTGCTGGAGATCGAGGCGCAGGCCGTGCACGGGCTCAAGGCTCGCCTCGGGGCCGCATTCATCGAGGCGCATCGGCTCATCCTGCGCACGCGCGGGCGGGTCGTGGTGACGGGCATGGGCAAGTCCGGGCACATCGGGCGCAAGATCGCATCCACGCTCGCCTCGACGGGCACGCCCGCCTTCTTCATGCACCCCGGCGAGGCGAGCCACGGCGACCTCGGCATGATCACGAGCGACGACGTGATCATCGCCATCTCCAATTCGGGCGAGTCCGACGAGATCCTCAAGGTGCTGCCGCTCATCAAGCGGCGCGGTGCCAGGGTGATCGCCATCACCGGGCGCGAGGCGTCCACGCTCGCGGTCGAAGCCGACGTGCACCTCGATGCCGCGGTGGAGAAGGAGGCGTGCCCGCTCAACCTCGCGCCGACAGCCAGCACCACGGCCACGCTCGCCCTGGGAGACGCGCTCGCCGTGGCGCTGCTCGATGCGCGCGGGTTCAAGAGCGACGACTTCGCCATGCACCATCCCGGCGGCTCGCTCGGGCGGCGCCTGCTGGTCCACGTGGGCGACATCATGCGAAAGGGCGAGCAGCTGCCGCGCACCGCACCCGATGCGCTTTTGCCCGAGGCGATCATGGAGATGACGAAGAAGCAGATCGGGATGACCGCGGTCGTGGACAAGGACGATCGCCTGCTCGGCATCTTCACCGACGGGGACCTTCGCCGCACCCTGGAGAAGCACGACAACATCCGCAACGTGCGCGTGCGCGACGTGATGACTGTCAACCCCAAGTCCATCGCGCCCGACCGTCTCGCGGCGGAGGCCGCCCAGGTGCTCGAGAAGCAAAGCCTGGGCGGGCGGCTGGTCGTGCTTTCACCCGACGGAAGGCTGCTCGGCGCGCTCACGTTCCACGACCTGCTCGCGGCCGGGGTCGTCTGATGGACTTCGCCCAGCGCGCGCGAGCCGTGCGCCTGGCGATCTTCGATGTCGATGGCGTGATGACCGACGGCACGCTCTACATCGGGCCGGACGGCGAGGCGTTCAAGGCGTTCAACATCCTCGACGGCCATGGCATGAAGATGCTGCAGGCGAGCGGAGTGGCGACAGCCATCATCTCGGGGCGTTCCTCCGGCGCGGTCGAGCGCCGCGCGCGCGAGCTTTCCGTGGCCCACGTGGTGCAGGGATCGGCTGACAAGGTGGCGGCGTTCGCGACATTGCGCGCGCAACTGGGCGTTGAAGCGCAGGCCTGCTCGTTCATGGGCGACGACCTGCCCGACCTTCCCGTGATGCAGCTCTGCGGCCTCGCCATCGCGGTGGCCAATGCGGTCGACGCGGTGAAGGCCGCCGCGCATTACGTGACCCGTGCCCACGGGGGACGCGGCGCGGTGCGCGAGTTCTGCGAGCTGGTCGTGGCCGCGCGCGCGCAACCCGCTGGTCCACGGGCGGTCTAACCCGGCCTTGCGATGGTGCGCCCAACTTCATGGCTGCCGTTGGTGGCCCTTGGACTGCTGGTCGGTCTGACCCTGTGGCTTAACCAGCTCGTGCAGGCGCCGCTTGCGCGCGCCGACGGCTCCACGCGCCACGATCCCGACCTCATCGTCGAGAATTTCAACGCGCGCAAGCTGGGCGAGGACGGGCGCGTCATGTACACGTTGAACGCGAGGAAGATGGTACATTACCCCGACGACAATTCCGCGCTGCTGGAGTCCGTGCGGCTCGAGGCCTACGAGCCGCGCCAGCCGAAGATGACGATCACCGCAGACAACGGGCGGCTCGAGCAAGGCGGCGACCGCGTCTTCATCGAGGGCAACGTCGTCGTCGTCCGCGAGGCGGGAGCGAGCACCGAAGCGGCACGACTCACGACCGACAAGGTGCTGGTGCTTCCCGACGAAGGCATCGCCCGCGGCTCCGCCGCCGTGCTGCTGGAAACCGCCTCCGGGCGCGCCCACGCCAACGCATTCGAAGTGAACAACCGAACTCGCGTGCTCAAGCTCGAGCGGGTCCGCGCCACCTACAAGCCCAGCCGTTGAAACATCCGCTCACCCTGCCGCTCGCTGCGGCGCTCCTCGCGCTCGCGGCATTGCCCGCGAAATCCGAACGCGCCGACCGCGAGAAGGAGATCGTCATCGGCGCCGACCGGCTCACCGCCGACGACGCCAATCGCACCAGCACGTTCGACGGCAACGTGGTCGTCACACAGGGCAGCATGCGCATCACCGCGGGCAAGGTGACGGTGAAGGAGGACGCGCAGCGCCACAAGTTCTACGTGGCTTCCGGCTCGCCGGTCACCTTCCGGCAGAAACGCGACAAGGTGGACGAGTGGGTCGAGGGCTTCGCCGAGCGCGCCGAGTTCGACGACCGCAACGACGTGCTCAGGCTCTACAACAAGGCCCGCGTGCGCAGCAACCAGAACGAGATCACCGGCGACTTCATTTCCTACGACATGAAGCGCGAGGTGGCGGAAGTGTCCGGCGCGCCACCCGGCAAGGCCCCGGCGCCCGACTCGCGGGTGAAGGTCATCATCCTGCCGCCGAAGAAGGCGGCGGAAGGCGAGCCCAGGGCGCCAGCCCTCGAGCTCAAGGCGGACCCGGGGAAGCGCTGAATGGCCGCGGCCCTTCCCGCCGGCGCGCAGCGCCTGTCGTTGGTGAAGCCCGAGCCGCGCGCCTCGGTGCTGCGCGCCGCGGGGCTCATGAAGCGCTACCGAAAGCGCACCGTCGTGTCGGACGTCTCCCTCACCGTCGAGAGCGGCGAGGTCGTGGGCCTGCTCGGGCCCAACGGCGCGGGCAAGACCACCTGCTTCTACATGATCCTGGGGCTGGTGCCGATCGACGCCGGCAGCGTGATGCTCGACGGGGAGGACCTCACGCACCTGCCGATCTTCCGCCGCTCCCGCCTGGGCCTGTCGTACCTGCCGCAGGAGGCCTCCATATTCCGCAAGCTCACGGTGGAGCAGAACATCCGCGCGGTGCTCGAGCTGCAGGGGCTGGAGCGCGAGGAGGTGGGTGCGCGCCTGGAGCAGCTCCTGGACGAGCTTCACGTGGGCCACCTGCGTGGCAGTCCCGCCCTGTCGCTTTCCGGCGGCGAGCGCCGCCGCGTCGAGATCGCGCGGGCGCTCGCCACGAGCCCACGGTTCATCCTGCTGGACGAGCCCTTCGCCGGCGTGGACCCGATCGCCGTGATCGACATCCAGCAGATCATCCGGTTCCTCAAGGAGCGCGGCATCGGGGTGCTCATCACCGACCACAACGTGCGCGAGACGCTCGGCATCTGCGACCACGCCTACATCATCAACCAGGGTACCGTCCTCGCCTTCGGGAAGCCGGAGGAGATCATCTATAATGAGGCCGTTCGCAAGGTGTACCTTGGAGAGAATTTCCGCCTCTAGGCGCACCGCGGCTGACGCAACCGAGCCGCCCGCGGGCAGTCTATAGCTGCAATGAAGCACAGCCTCCAGCTCAAGCTATCGCAGCACCTCACCCTCACCCCCCAGCTGCAGCAATCCATAAGGCTGCTGCAGCTGTCGACGGTGGAGCTGAACCAGGAGCTCGAGCGCTACCTGGCCGACAACCCCCTGCTCGAGCGCGCCGAGGGCGCCGCCAACGAGGATGCCGCGCCGCTGCCGCCGGGCGCCATTCCCGCTCCCGAGGCCGAGGTCGCCGCCGCACCGGAGCCCCGCGAGGAGCATTCGTTCGCCGACGAGCACGGCTTCGGCGAGGAGAGGCCGGCGTCCGGCGGCGCGCGCCGCGACGACGACGAGCGCGAGGACTTCACCCAGTTCGCCGCGGCCGAGCCCACGCTGCACGAGCACCTCATGCAGCAGCTGGCGCTCACCGGCCTCACTCCACGCGACAAGCTGATCGCCGAGTTCGTCATCGGCCACCTCGACGAGGACGGATACCTCAAGCAGGAGCTCGACGAGCTGCGCGATTCGGCCATCGCGGCGATGTCCGACGTGGAGATCGAGGAGCTGCAGATCGCGTTGCGCCACGTGCAGAACCTGGAGCCGACCGGCGTCGGCGCACGCGATGTCGCCGAATGCCTGCAGCTGCAATTGAAGGCGATGCCGGCCGACACGCCGCACCGCGATACCGCCGTCGCCCTGGTCACGCGCCACCTGGACGTGCTCGCGGCGCGCGACTTCAACCGCTTGAAGCGCCTGCTCGGCATCACCGAGGAGGAGCTTCGGGAGGTGCACGCGCTGGTGCTCACGCTCGATCCCAAGCCTGGCCGCGCCTTCGGGCAGGGCGACGTGCGCTACGTCGTCCCCGACGTGGTGGTGCGCAAGATCGGCAACCGCTGGACCGCCGCACTGAATCGCGACGCGATGCCGCGGCTGCGCATCAACAAGATGTACGCCGACATCCTGCAGGCCTCGCGCGAGAACGGCGGCAAGCACCTTGCCGGCCAGCTGCAGGAAGCGCGCTGGCTCATCAAGAACGTGCAGCAGCGCTTCGACACCATCCTGCGCGTGACGCAGGCGATCGTCGACCGGCAGAAGAACTTCTTCGAGCACGGCGAGGTGGCCATGCGCCCGCTGGTGCTGCGCGAGATCGCCGAGGCCGTCGGCCTGCACGAATCCACGATCTCGCGCGTGACCACGCAGAAGTACATGCTCACCCCGCGGGGGATATTCGAGCTGAAATACTTCTTCGGCAGCCACGTTTCAACGGACACGGGTGGCGCCTGTTCGGCGACCGCCATCCGTGCTCTCATAAAGCAGCTCGTCGCCGCCGAAGACGGCAGGAAGCCCCTTTCGGACCACCGTATTTCCGACATCCTCGCCCAGCAAGGCATCCAGGTGGCGCGCCGGACCGTGGCCAAGTATCGCGAGGCCATGCACATCCAGCCCGCCAATCTCCGCAAGTCGATCTAGCCGTGGTTGCAAAGCACCGTCAACCCAGAAATAGGAGGCTTTCCTGATGAACCTGCACCTGACCGGACACCACGTCGAGATCACCCCCGCCATCCGCGAGTACGTGACGGCGAAGCTCGCGCGCATCAACCGGCACTTCGAGCACGTGATCGACGTGAACGTGATCATGACGGTGGAGAAGATGGACCAGAAGATCGAGGCGAACGTCCACCTGTCGGGCAAGGACATCCACGTGCAGGCCCACGACGGCGACATGTACGCGGCGATCGACGGGCTCATTGACAAGCTCGACCGCCAGGTGCTGCGGCACAAGGAGCGCTTCCAGCCGCGCCACGCGCAGGCCCTGAAGCGCATCCCGCAGGCCTAGTTTTGGGGCTACACTCCCGCACCTGTCGAGCCCCCACCCCGCGATGAACCTCGTCTCCCGGCTGCTGCCCCTCAATCACGTGCTCCTCGGGCTCGAGGTGAGCAGCAAGAAGCGCCTGTTCGAACAGATCGGCCTGCTGTTCGAGAACTCGCGCCAGATTCCGCGCGCGCGCGTCTTCGATAGCCTCTTCGATCGCGAGAAGCTCGGCTCAACCGGCCTCGGCGTGGGCGTGGCCATCCCGCACGGGCGCATCAAGGCGCTGAAGGAGCCGGTGTGCGCCTTCGTGCGCACCGCCGCGCCGATCCCCTTCGAGGCGCCCGACGGCCAACCGGTGAATCTGGTGTTCGCGATGCTGGTCCCGGAGCACGCCACCGAGGCGCACCTCGAGCTGCTCTCGGAGCTCGCGCAGATGTTCAGCGATCCGCAGCTTCGCGATGCGCTCTCGCGCACCGAGGACATCCAGGCGGCCCATCGGATGATCAGCGAATGGTCGCCCTATGCCCCGCCTCAGCGTTCAGCGGCTGTTTGACGAGCGCCGCGAGCGCCTGGGCCTCGAGTGGGCCGCGGGGCGCTCGGGCGCGCAGCGCGAGTTCACCGGCGACATGTTGCACAAGCCGGGTGTGGGGCTCATCGGCCACCTGAACCTCATCCATCCGCTGCTCGCGCAGGTGATCGGTCCCCGCGAAGTCGAATACCTCGCGCGGCTCGAGGGCGAGGCCGCGGCGCAGACCACCACGCACATCGTGGCGGGCGACACCGTCTGCCTGCTCGTGGGCGACGGCGTTCCGGTGCCATCCGCCCTGCTTGCGGCCGCCGACCGCGCGGGCACGCCGGTCATCACCTCGAGCGAGCCGAGCCAGCACGTGATCAACGTCCTTCGGCCCTACATGCAGCAGGAGCTGGGCGAGATCACCACGCTGCACGGCGTATTCCTCGACGTGCTCGAGATCGGCGTGCTCATCACGGGCGATTCCTCCATCGGCAAGAGCGAGCTCGCGCTCGAGCTGATCTCGCGCGGCCACGGGTTGGTCGCCGACGACGTCGTCGAGCTGCAGCAGATCGGCCCCGAAACGATCCAGGGTCGGTGCCCGCCGATGCTGCGCGACTTCCTCGAGGTGCGCGGGCTGGGCGTCCTGAACATCCGCTCGATCTTCGGCGAGACGGCGGTGCGCCCGCGCAAGGCCCTGCGCCTCATGGTGCACCTCGAGATGCCCGTGGCGGGGCTCGAGCCGAAGGACCGGCTCGCCACGCGCTCGGGCACGCAGGAGATCCTCGGGGTGGAGATACCGACCGTCACGCTCGCCGTGGCCCCGGGCCGCAACCTCGCGGTGCTGGTGGAGGCGGCGGTTCGCAACCATATCCTCATCACGCGCGGAATCGACTCGACGCGGGATTTCATCGCCCGCCAGGAGGCGGTGATGCGCCAGGACGCCGCCACACGCGACGAGGCCGCCGATTAGCGCCGCGCGCGTGCCCATGCAGCTCGTGATCCTCTCGGGTGTCTCGGGCTCGGGGAAGAGCGTGGCCCTCAAGGCGCTCGAGGACGCGGGCTATTTCTGCGTGGACAACCTCCCCGCCGAGCTGATCGGGCAGCTCACCGACTATGCGGCGGCCCGCAACGAGCCGCGCGTGGCCATCGGCGTGGACGCGAGAAGCCGCGAAAGCCTCGCGAGCCTGCCGGGCATCGTCGAGCGCGAGCGCGCGCGCGGCGCCGCGGTGCACGTGATCTTCCTCGACACCAACGACCAGAGCCTGGTGCGGCGCTTCTCGGAGACGCGGCGTCCCCATCCGCTCGCAGGTGGCGGGCGCACGCTTCCCGAGGCGATCGCGGAGGAGCGAAGCCTGCTCGCGTGGCTGGCTGAGATCGGGCAGAGGATCGATACCTCGGACCTCACGCCCAACCAGTTGCGCGGCTGGGTGCGCGACCTCGTGGTCACCGACCGCTCCCGGCTCACGCTCATCTTCGAGTCGTTCGGCTACAAGGGCGGAGTGCCGCTCGACGCGGACTTTGTCTTCGACGCACGCTGCGTTCTGCCCAATCCGCACTACGACCCCCGCCTTCGCCACCTCACCGGGCACGATGCGGAGGTGGTGGAATTCATCGAGCGCGAGACCCAGGCCAACCTCCTGGTCGAGGACATCCAGCGCTTCCTGCAGCGATGGCTGCCGCGCTTCATCCTCGACCAGCGCGCCTCGATCACCGTCGCGATCGGCTGCACCGGCGGGCGCCATCGCTCGATCTACATCGTCGACCAGCTCGCGCAGCGCTTCGGCTCCGAATACCCCGTCGTGGTGCGCCACCGCGACACGCGCGACTAGCGCCTCGATGTTCGGCCTATTCGCCGCCGGCGCGCAGCGCGACACCGTGCCGATCTTCCCGCTGCAGGCGGTGCTCTTCCCGGCCGCGCGGCTGCCGCTGCGCATCTTCGAGGTGCGCTACATGGACATGGCGAAGGCTTGCCTGAGGGACCGATCCCCCTTCGGCATCTGCCTCATCCGCGAGGGCGCCGAAGTGGGCGCGCCGGCAGTGCCGGAGAGCATCGGATGCCTCGCGCGCATCGCCGAGTGCGACATGGAGGAGCTGGGCATCCTGAAGGTCGTGGCCGAGGGTCTTGATCGCTTCCGCATCGTGTCGAGCGAGGTGAGCCGATCGGGGCTGATCATCGGAGAGATCGAGCCGCACGACGCCGAGGCGGTGTCGACCCAGGCGCCCGGATTGGCCGAGTGCACCGATTTCCTGCGCAAGGTCATCGCAGGCATCGGCGAGGCGCGCTTCTCCACGCCGCTGCGTTTCGAGGACGCTTCGTGGGTGAGCTTCCGCCTGGCGGAGATCCTGCCGCTTCGCAACGACGTGAAGCAGAAGCTGCTCGAGCTCACCGATTCGACGCTGCGGCTAGCCATCCTGCACCGCTTCCTCAAGCAGCAGCGGCTGGTGGGCCCCGGCGCCTAGAGGGCCGCCAGCAACTTCTTCACCGGCGAGGGCAATGCCGCCGCGGCCACTTCATCCAGCGCAAGCCATGTGGTACCGGGCTCGCACGCGAGGGTGCTGCGCGACCGCACATCGATGCGCCACGGGACGACCTCGAGCGTGAAGTGCGTGAAGGCGTGCCGGAAGGGGGCCAGGGGCGTGGCAGTGGACTCGCGCATCGCCCATCGGCTGGCCGCCACACTTTCCGGCAAGCATGCGGCGGGCGCCTCGGGCAGCGACCAGAGGCCGCCCCAGATTCCGGCGGGCGGACGTTTCTCGAGCAGGACCTCGCCCTGGCAACAAACGACCAGCATCGCGATCCGCCGGTGGTCCCGTGGCTTGCGCGCGCGCGCGCCCGGCAGCTCGGCCACGCGGTCCTCGAGCCGGGCGATACAGTCCGCCGACACGGGGCAGGCGAGGCAGGAGGGCTTGTGCCGCGCGCAAAGGCTCGCCCCCAGGTCCATCATTCCCTGGGTATAGGCCTCGATTTCATCGGCCGGGAGGCGGGCCTCGGCCTCCGCCCACAAGCGCGCGAGCGTTTCGCGCGCGCCCGGGTCGCCGCCGATGCCCGCGTGCCTCGCCACTACACGCCGCACGTTGCCGTCGAGGATCGCGCGCCTTTCGCCCGCAGCGAAGGCCGCGATGGCGGCAGCGGTCGAGCGGCCCACGCCGGGCAGACGGGCGAGCTCGTCGAAGGTCGTCGGAAACGATCCGCCATGGGTCGCGAGCACCGCGCGCGCTGCGCGATGCAGGTTGCGCGCACGCGCGTAATAGCCCAGGCCGCTCCACAACCGCAGCACATCGTCTTCCTCGGCGCAGGCCAGGTCGCGAACCGTGGGGAAGCGGGCGACGAAGCGCTCGAAGTACGGCAGGACGGTGGCGACCTGCGTTTGCTGCAGCATCACCTCCGAGAGCCAGATCCGGTAGGCGTCGCGCGTGCCCTGCCAGGGAAGGCCGTGGCGTCCGTGGGAGCGTTGCCAGCGGATGACGCGCGTGGAAAAGGAGGCTGTGGCGGCAGGACTGGGCACGAATGAAACGGGGTTGCGCAAGCAACCCCGAGTCTACCGCCTGCGTGCCACGCCGCGCCCTAGTGCCGCGTCCCCGCCTGCTCGCCGGCCAGTCGCATGGCGGCCGCATCGCGCGGCACCTTGCCGGTCTCCACCAGCGATTTGAGGCGCATCAGGTCCTCGTCCATCTCGCTCTTCGGGTCGGAGCCGAAGGCCTTCGCCACCGCGTGCCCGATGACGCCGCCGGGCGGCGAGTATTTGAGCTGCACATGCACGCGCGTCGCGGCGCCGTCGGCTTCGAAGCGCACGCGGCCGGTATGCTCGACCTCGGAGCCTTCGACCGAGCGCCACGTCATCTCGCGGTTGTCGCTCACGTTGAGCAGCTCGGAATCCCATTCGACCGGGACGCCGGCGGGTCCATCCACCGTCCAGTGGAACCGATCGCCGCCGACGTAGCGCACTTCGCGCACGTGCGACATCCATTGCGGGAAGTTCTCGAGGTTGCGCCAGTAGGCGAACACCTCTTCGACCGGAGCGTCGATGTGAATGGTCTTTTCGATGTAGATTCCACGGCCCTTGACGAGCGTGCCGAGGTTTTCGTTGGCCGTGGCGCGCGCAAGCAGCCCGCCGCCCAGCGCGCACAAGGCGAAGCCCTTCACTCCACCGCGGAAATAGCCGACGGCGGCGAGCACCCCGCCCATCGCGCCCGCGAGGGCGCGCTGCGCGGGTGACCAGTTATCGCGACGCCATGAGCCGACCACGCTGCCCATGACCTCGGACAGCGACGGGCCGTGCAACTCCATGCCGCCCTCGCGCCGCGCCTGCAGGGCGCTGCGCGTTTCGACCAGCAGTCCATGGGTGCGGTTGGCGGCATCGCGCATGACCACGTCCCGGCCATGCTCGATCTTGCGCACGGTGGAGTCGAGCTGGTTGCGAAGGTCGGCGCGGCGCTTTCGCCCAGCCTGCGGATCCATCAGGTACATGATCGCTGCGCCGAGACCGAGGTAAACGAGTCCGTTGGCCATACGCCCTCCGGGGTTGCGGGTGGATTCGCTTTTCGACCACGCCGGCGGGCCGGCGTTTCGCCGCTAGTCAGGAAGGAGGGGGGCAGGTGGAGCGGGTGAAGGGAATCGAACCCTCGTCGTAAGCTTGGGAAGCTTCTGCTCTGCCATTGAGCTACACCCGCGACGCGCGGGCACCGCTCCATGCGGCGCCCGTGAATCGAAAGACATTTTACCTCCCGTCGGCACCATTGGCGCCGTCCGGACGCCGTCCGTCGCATTCCCTCCCAGCGGGCGGCGCCTTGGGCCCAGGCTTCCGCCCATCGCTTACGATGGGGCGTCCATGGACCGCACCGCCACCGTTGACCGTCACAAGGCAGGCATCGAGCACTTCCATCCGCTCGAGATCTTCCCGTATTTCCGGCGCTGGCCCGCCGGGCTCTTGCGTGACCTGGTATACACGCTGGTCTGGAGCGTCGGCATCGGCGTGCTTTTCTGGGCGATCGGGGCGATGTTCCGGCCCCGCGGGCTTTCGCTGGGCAACCTGGTCTCGAACGTGACGGTGGCGGTCGCCATCGGCTACACCCTGCACGCCCTCCTCAGCCTGACCGGCCGGCTGGGGATCGACGCGTGGGCCCGGAGCCTCGGGCCGGTGTTCACTGCGGCGTACTACACGGTGGTGAGCACGATCGGCGTATTCGTCGGCTTCCTGCTCGTCGCCCTCGCCCTCGACACCAGCGCCCTGTCGTGGATCCTGCAGCCTCGCTGGATCGCGGCGATGGGCATATCGAGCGCCGTCATCTCGATCATGATCGCGGCGATCTTCTTCTCGCGCGAGCGACAGGCGCGCGCGGAGGCCGCGCTCGAGCGCGAGAGCCTGCGCATCGAACGCGCCGAGCGCCAGGCCACGCTCGCCAACCTGCGCGCGCTGCAGGCGCAGGTCGAGCCGCACTTCCTCTTCAACACGCTCGCCAACGTTACGAGCCTGGTCGATGCCGACCCCGTCCAGGCCAAGCGCATGCTGGACTGCTTCAACCGCTTCCTGCGCGCATCGCTTGCCTCAACGCGAAGCGAAAGCACGACGCTCGCGGCCGAGCGCGACCTCATCGCCGCGTTCCTGGAGGTGCTGCAGGTACGCATGGGAGCTCGCCTGCGCTTTCGCATAGATTTGGAGCCGGCAGCGGCGGCCTTCCAGCTGCCCCCCATGCTGCTGCAACCCCTGGTGGAAAATGCCATCCGCCACGGCCTGGAACCGCAGGTCGAGGGCGGCGAGGTCGCCGTTTCGATGCGCAGGGAGGACGCGAGCATAGCGATCGCCGTGGAGGATAGCGGCGTGGGCTTCGCCCCAACGACGACAGGGGGCCTGGGCCTCACCAACGTCCGCGACCGTCTGCGATTGCTCTACGGCGGGCACGCCTCGCTCTTGATCGGGGAACGGGACGGCGGCGGCACACGGGTGGTGGTGAGGATCCCGGCATGAGCCCGCGTGCCCTCGTCGCCGACGACGAGGCTCACCTTGCCGAAAACCTGCGTGGCCGGCTCCTCGCCGCCTGGCCCGGCCTCGAGATCCTGCCGCTTGCCGCCAATGGCCTGGAGGCGCTGCGCGCGATCGACGAGGAGCGACCCGAAGTGGCCTTCCTCGACATCCGCATGCCGGGCCTGACCGGGCTCGAGCTCGCCGCACGCATCGAGTCCCGAACCCACGTGGTTTTCGTGACGGCGTTCGACCAATACGCGGCCCAAGCCTTCGACCGCGAAGCGGTCGACTATCTGCTGAAGCCCGTGGCCGACGAGCGCCTTGCTCGTTGCATCGAGCGGTTGCGCCGCAAGCTGGATGAGGCGCAACAGCCGCCGGCACTCAAGGAAGTGCTCGCCCGCATCGCGCGCGCGATTCCGGGCGCGGGAACGCAGCGGCTGCGCTGGATCCGCGCCCTGAAGGGCGAAGTGGTGCAGCAGATCGCCGTGGACGACGTGCTCTATTTCCAGGCCTCCGACAAATACACGTGCGTGATGACGCGCGACGGCGAGTCGCTCATCCGCATGCCCCTCGCGGAGCTCGCGCAGCAGCTCGACGGCGAGGTCTTCTGGCAGGTGCATCGCAGCACCGTAGTCAACATGAACGCGGTTGCCGCCACGCGCCGCGACCTCGGCGGGCGCGTGTTCCTCAAGCTGCGCGACGGCGGCCCGGAGCTGCCCGTGAGCCGCGCGTACGCGCACCTCTTCAGGCAGATGTGAGCCCGTATAATTTCGGCATGACGATCCGCATCACCCTCAACGGGACGCCGCGCGAGCTGCCTGCCGCGCTCACCATCGGGCAGCTGCTCGAGGATCTCGCACTCGCCGGCCGGCGCGTGGCCATCGAGCGCAACGGCGAGATCGTCCCGCGCAGCGGCTTCGCGAAGGCTCGCCTTGCCGATGGGGACCGTGTCGAGGTCGTGATGGCGGTCGGAGGCGGCTGATGGCCGCCAAGGCCCAGGAGATCGCCAGCGCAGATCGCTCCCGCCTGGTGGTTGCCGGCAAGGCGTACGATTCGCGCCTGCTCGTGGGCACCGGCAAGTATCGCGATTTCGACGAGACCCGGCGTGCCATCGAGGCGAGCGGGGCGCAGATCGTCACCGTGGCGATCCGACGCACCAACATCGGCCAGAACGCGGGCGAGCCGAGCCTGCTCGAGGTGTTGCCACCTTCGCGCTACACGATCCTGCCGAACACCGCCGGCTGCTACACCGCGCAGGAGGCCGTGCGCACCCTTCGACTCGCACGCGAGCTGCTCGATGGCCACAAGCTCGTGAAGCTGGAGGTTCTCGGCGATCCGCAGTCGCTCTACCCGAACATGCCCGAGACCCTGGCCGCCGCGAAGACGCTCGTCGCCGAAGGCTTCGAAGTGATGGCCTACTGCAGCGACGACCCGATACTCGCGCGGCAGCTCGCGGACCTGGGATGCGTTGCCGTGATGCCGCTCGCGAGCCTCATCGGCTCGGGCATGGGCATCGTCAACCCGTGGAACCTGCAGATAATCATCGATCGGCTCGAGGTCCCGGTGCTCGTCGATGCCGGCATCGGCACCGCCTCGGACGCGGCAGTGGCGATGGAGCTGGGCTGCGACGGCGTGCTCATGAATACCGCCATCGCCAAGGCGCGCGACCCGGTGCTGATGGCGCACGCGATGAAGCTCGCCGTGGAATCGGGCCGCGCCGCGTACCTTGCCGGGCGCATGCCCAGGCGGCCTTACGAGGCGAGCGCCAGCTCGCCCGAAAGCGGGTTGCTCGGAAGCTAGCTGCCTAGAAACGCCAGGAAAGGCCCACGCTGATCTGGTCGCTCTCGGCGTCGCCGCCGAGGGGCGATCCCAGTCCATGCGAGTAACGCTCGACTTCGGCGCGCACGCCCAGCGCCTTGGTGAAGTCGTAGCGCACGCCCAACCCGTAGCGCCACCGCGTATTGCGGGCAGCCGGGTCGGAAAGCAGCGACGTGGCGTAGGTCGCGAAGCCGTTGCGATCCCCCCGATAAGCGCCCATGCGGCCGTAGAAGCTGAAGCGCCATAGCGGCAGGGTGGCCACGGTATCCACGCCGAAGCCCGTGCTGCGGAAGGCGGAGGCGAGGTCGGCGGGGTTGGCGAAGACGTCCGGTCGCGAGTAATCCGAGAACTCGCCCTCGACCGCCAGGTAGCGCGAATACTTGTATCCCAGCTTCAGGCGATAGCCCTCGGGCGCGAGCGTGCCGACGCGTCCCGGTGAGGACGCGAACGTGTACAGGCCCGTGGGAGCCAGGCTGGAGGGCGGCACGCGCAAGACGCCCAGGTAGTTCTCGGCCAGGGCGGCGGTGGGCAGGAGGGCGATCGCGAGGACGACGGCGCGATTCATGGTCTTTCCGAGGTCGGCAGCGGAAACAATCTAGGCCCCCGGCACGAGGCTGTCAATTGCACGCTCGTGCCTATAATTTCGTGATTTTCCGGAACTTTCGCCCTTGGCCCACCCGCCCATCCGCAGCTACGTCCTGCGCCAGGGACGTTTCTCCCCGGCACAGCAGCGCGCCTACTCGAGCCTGCTGCCGCGTTTCGGGATCGCCTACGAGCCGGTGCCGCTCGACCTGCCTGCGGCGTTCGGCCGCACAGCGCCGGTCATCGCCGAAGTCGGCTCGGGCATGGGCGAGACGACCGCGGAAATCGCGGCGGCCCAGCCCGGGGTGGATTTCCTCGCCATCGAGGTGCACACGCCCGGCGTTGCAAGCCTGCTGAAGCACCTCGAGGAAAAGCGCCTGGCAAACGTCCGCATCGTCCAGCACGACGCCGTCGAGGTGCTTCGCGACATGGTGGGCGAGCGCTCGCTTGCGGGGCTGCACCTGTTCTTTCCCGATCCGTGGCCGAAGAAACGGCACCACAAACGGCGGTTGCTCCAGCCCGGCTTCGCGGCCCTGGCCGCCTCACGCATCGGTCCTGGCGGCTACTTCCATGTCGCCACCGATTGGGAGGACTATGCGCACCAGGTGCTCGAGGTGCTTTCGGCCACGCCGGGACTTCGCAACACCGCCGCCGGTTTCGCTCCCCGGCCCGCCTGGCGGCCGCAAACCAAGTTCGAGCGCCGCGGCCTCAAGCTGGGCCACGGCGTATGGGACGCCGTGTTCGCAAAGGAATGACATGAAGGACGCATTGACGCGGCGGCGCCTGGTGCAGGCAATCCTCGCCGGAGGCGGCCTGGGCGCCGCGGGGCTCTCGGGCTTCCTGTCGCGGGCGATGGCGGCGGGCGATCTGCCAAACCAGACGGGCGTGGCTCGCCTGGAAGGCACCGCGACGATCAACGGGCAACCGGCGAAGGTAGGCAGCGCCATCTCGATGGGCGATCGCATCGGCACCGGGCCCGCAAGCCAGGCCGTCATCGTGGTGAAGGGGGATGCCTTCCTGCTCCGCGCCCGCACGGTGATCGAGATCAAGGGGCGCGACGGGTCGCTCACCGACCTGCTGATCGCCGGCGGGCGGGTGCTCTCGGTCTTCTCGCGCAAGCCGGTCAGCGTCCACGCCGCGACCGCGACCATCGGCATCCGCGGCACCGGGGCCTACTTCGAGGTCGAGCCCGCGGAGGTGTACTTCTGCCTCTGCTACGGCGAGGCGGTCATCGACGGCCCGCAGATGAAGCCCAGGGAAGTGAAGACCACGCACCACGAATCGCCGCTGCTGCTGCGCCAGGACGGATCCACCATGCGAGCCGAGCCCGGGCCCTTCCGCAACCACAAGGACGAGGAGCTGGTGCTGCTCGAGTCCCTCGTCGGCCGCGAGCCGCCGTTCGTCAAGGACGGCCAGTACCCGGCGAACAAATATTGATCACGCGCCGAGGCGGTGACGAGCCTCGTGCCGGCAGGAAACTTTCCAGCAGGTCGTTCAGGAAGCGTCGTCCCAGGGAGGTGGGGCGCACGTTCGCGTGGTCGAGGTCGAGCAGCCCGCGTGCCTCGGCCGCCGCGAGCCTTGGCTGCAGCACCGCTTGCGGCATGCCGGTGCGGCGCTCGAAGAGGGCCAATGGGAACCCCTCCACCAGCCGCAGCGCATTCAGCATGAACTCGAACGCGAGCTCCGAATCCTCGACATCGCGCGATTCGTCGACGGCGCCGCCATCGAGCGCCGCGTTCATGTAGCCCACGGGCTTGCGCACGCGAGCCTGTCGCACGATGCGCTCGCGGAAGGAGAGCTTGCCATGGGCTCCGGCGCCGATCCCGAGGTAGTCGCCGAACGTCCAGTAGTTGAGATTGTGCCGCGCCCGATGCCCCGGGCGCGCGAATGCCGAAGTCTCGTAGTGCTCGAAGCCCGCTTCGCCGAGTGCCTCCTCGATCCGGTCCTGCATGTCGGCCGCCACGTCCTCCGGGGGTATCACGGGGGGAAAGCGATGGAAATGCGTGTCGGGCTCGAGGGTGAGGTGGTAGGCCGAAACGTGTGGGACGCCGGCCGCCAACGCTTCGCGCACATCACGCTGCGCTTCGCAAAGCGATTGGCCGGGAAGCGCGTACATGAGGTCGACGTTCACCGTGGGAAAGATATCGAGCGCTGCGGCGACGGCGCGCCGCGCTTCGTCCGCGCCGTGCACGCGCCCCAGTGCCGCGAGCGCGCGGTCATCGAAGCTCTGCACGCCGATCGATAGCCGGTTGACCCCGGCGTCGCGATAGCCGCGGAAGCGAGCGGCCTCGAACGTGCCGGGGTTGGCTTCCATCGTGATCTCCGCATCGGGCTCGATCGGCACCAGGGTGCGAACGCGCGTGAGCAGGCGGTCGATCGCGTCCGGCGAAAAAAGGCTCGGCGTGCCACCACCGATGAAAATCGTGTGCACGCGCCGTCCCCACACCGACGGCACGCTCGCCTCGAGATCGGCGCCGAGCGCCTCGACATAGCGCGCCTCGGGCAGGTCGCCTCGCTGCTCGTGGGAGTTGAAATCGCAGTAGGGACACTTCTTCAGGCACCAGGGAATGTGCACGTAGAGCGACAGCGGCGGCAGCTCGGCCAGGCGCACGCTTACTCCGGGCGCGCGGCGAGCCGCGACGCGAGCCGTGCCAACGCCTTGCCGCGATGGCTCAAGCGGTTCTTGTCGGAAGGATCGAGCTGCGCTGCCGTGAGCGCCAGCTGCTCGGTTTCGAAGTATGGGTCGTAGCCGAAGCCGTTGTGGCCGCGAGGCGCGAGCACGATGCGCCCATGCCAGCTGCCGTCGACCACGATCGGGGTGGGATCCGACGGGGCGTGCGTGAGCACCAGCACGCAGTAGTAGAAGGCGGAGCGATCGGGCACTTGCGCGGCCGCGGCCACCAGCTTCGCGTTGTTGCGCGCGTCCCGCTCCTCGCGGCTGCCTTCGCGCCCGGCGTAGTACGCGGACAGGACGCCAGGCTCGCCGCCCAGCGCCGGCACGCACAGGCCGGAATCGTCGGCGAGCGCGGGCAGGCCGGCCAGGCGGCTCGCGTGGCGCGCCTTGGCGAGCGCGTTCTCGAGGAAGGTTTCGTGCGGCTCCTCGGCTTCACCCACGCCGAGGTCGGCCTGCGGCACGGCCTCGATGCCGAGGGGCTCGAGCAATTGCGCGAGCTCGCGCAGCTTGCCGGGGTTGTTGGAAGCGATGACGATCTTCTTCATCGAATGCGTCCCACCACAGAGACCACAGGGACTACCAGAGACAGACGTGGGTTGCGTTACCCGTGGTCTTTCGTGGTCCCTGTGGTTGAGCCTTCCAACGCTTTCTTCTGCATCCTGACCAGCTCGGCGATGCCATTCGCGGCAAGGTCCAGCAGCGCGCCCATCTGCTCGCGCGTGAAGGGCTCGCCCTCGGCAGTGCCCTGCACTTCGACGAAATTCCCGCCGCCGGTCATCACCACGTTCATGTCGGTGCCGCATCCCGAGTCCTCGGCGTAATCGAGGTCGAGCATGGGCACGCCGCCCACGATCCCCACCGAGACGGCGGCGACGAAATCGCGCAGCGGCGAGCGCGCGAGGGCGCCGCGGCCCTGCAGCCACGACACCGCGTCGGCCAGCGCGACCATGGCCCCGGTGATGGCCGCGCAGCGCGTGCCGCCGTCGGCTTGCAGCACGTCGCAGTCGATCGTCACCTGGCGTTCGCCCAGCGCCGCGAGGTCGGTCACCGCGCGCAGGCTGCGCCCGACCAGCCGCTGGATCTCCTGGGTGCGCCCCGATTGCCTGCCGCTCGCGGCTTCGCGGTTGCCGCGGGTGTGCGTGGCACGCGGCAGCATGCCGTACTCCGCGGTGACCCATCCCGTGCCCTTGCCCTTGAGGAAGGGCGGCACCTTCTCCTCGACGCTCGCGGTGCAGAGCACGTGCGTGTCGCCGAACTGCACCAGCACCGAGCCTTCGGCGTGTCGCGTGAAGCCGCGCGTGATGGTGACGGGGCGAAGCTCGCCGGCGGAACGATCGAAGGAGCGGGTAGGCATGACGGGATTATCCCATCCCACCCCTTCCTCGGCCCCGGCGTTACCGCGGCACCTTCCTGATCGCGCTCTGGATCTCGGCGATCGCGCGCTCGATGTCGTCCTCGGTCACGTCGGCGAGGGGCACCGTCTTGTCGAGCGGCTCGGTGCGCTCGGTGGTGTTGGTCGAGGTCGCGAACTGCTCGTCGTCGAGGCGCTTGGTGTCCGAAACGTTGTGGTCTTCCTGGTTCTCCCACGTCATCGCCACCACCGAGAGATTGTCCGACTCGCCCTGGGCGCGGCGATGCGCCTCGGCCAGCAGCGCCGGCAGCAGCGTCGTGATCGGTTGCTTCCTGAGCATGGCGCCCAGCAGGTTGGGGGGAATGTGCGCCCAGAACCCGTCGGTGGAGAGCAGGATGGTGTCGCCGACCTCGAGCTTGAAATCGCGCCCCATGTCGATCTGCGGCGGCACCACGCCACCCAGGCAGCTGAAGATCTTGTTGCGGTCGGGGTGTCGTGCCGCGGCTTCGGGCGTGATCTGCCCGCCGTCGATCATCTGCTGGATCTTCGAATGGTCGTGGGTGCGCGCCACGAGCTCGCCGCGGCGAAGGACGTACAGGCGCGAATCGCCGGCATGCGCCCAATACGCCCGGCCGCCCTGCACGACGCAGGTAACGCAGGTCGTGCGCGGGCACTCCAGCATGTTGCGCGCCGCCGCGTAGGAGACGATGGCTCGGTGAGCCGACTGGATCGCCGAGACGAGGAAGTCGAATGGCCGCTGCAGCCGGTTGCGCGCCTCCTGCTGGAAGCGGCGCGTGATCTCGGTCACCGCGATCTCGGCGGCGACCTCGCCCTGGGCGTGGCCCCCCATGCCGTCGCAGATCACCATGAGCAGCACGTCGCGGCTGTACGAGTACCCGACGCGGTCCTCGTTGCCCTGGCGGTCGCCGACATGGCTGTCCTGGAAGATGGTGAAGCGCATTTTCGGGGGACGGCGCTAGCGCGAGAAAAGCTTCGACAGCGGGGTGTTGAGCGTCTCGAGGAACTTGCTGCTCGTCTTCTCGCCGGGCGCGGCGGGCTCCTCGATCAGGCGCTTCTGCAGCTCGAAGGCAGTCTGCGGCCGCTTCATGTAATCCACCGCGAGGCACGACTCGACGATCCCGTAGAGATCGTCCGAGTAATGCTGCTTGGCCAGGGTGCGCAGCGGAATGGCGCGGTCCTTCTGCTCGCGCTGGTCGCCCGCCTGCGGCGGCGTGCCGGCGATGCAGGTGTACATGGTGGCGCCCACGGAGTAGATGTCGCTCCATGGACCCAGCTCGCCCGGCTTGAAGCGATAGTGCTCGGGCGCGGCGAAGCCCGCGGTGTACATGGGCTTCAACTTCATCTGCTCTTCGGACAGGGTGATGCGCGCCGCGCCGAAGTCGAGCAGCACCGGCCGGTTGCCTTCCATGGAGATGAACACGTTGGCGGGCTTGATGTCGAGATGCAGCAGCTTGTTGGCGTGCACCTCGCGAAGGCCGTTCATCAGGTTGGCGAAAAGGCGCCGGATGAAGCCTTCGTTGAACTCGTGGCGGTTCCTCTGGATGTGGAACTGCAGCGTGCGCCCGCGCACGTACTGCATCACCATGTAGCAGGTCTCGTTGGCGCGAAAGAAGTTCTCCACGCGCACCACGTTCGGGTGCGAGATCGAGGCGAGGGCGCGGCCCTCCTCGAAGAAGCACTTGAGGCCGTGGCGGAAGAGCGACAGGTTGCCCTCGTCGGTGATCGTGACCTCGGTGCCCTCGGTGCGCAGCGGCATCGTCGAGGGCAGGTACTCCTTGATGGCGAAAGGAGTCCCCGCCTCGTCCCTCGCGAGGTAGACGATGCTGAAACCGCCTGAGGACAACGGCTTTTCGATGCGATAGCCGTTCAGCACGTAGCCGGCGGGCAACGGCTGGTTCGCCTGTGCGGGCATCGGGACGGGGGGCTTCCGATATAATTCGGTCACCAATTGTCGGCACTCCCTACCGCCTTGTAAAGGCGGAAAATTCCCCGCAAACGATGATTTCGAGCATGACCGGCTTCGCCGCGGCCGCTCTGGAGACCGCCCAGGCAAGCCTCGCCGTCGAGCTGAAGACGGTCAACCACCGCTACCTCGAGTTCCAGACGCGCATGCCCGAGGAGTTGCGCCCGCTGGAGCCGGCGATGCGCGAGGCGGTGGCGTCGAAGCTCACGCGCGGCAAGGTCGATTGCCGCGTGACGCACACGCCGCTCGCGACCACTGCGCGTTCGGCCGTGCCCGATGCGCAGGCGATGGCATCGCTCCATGCCGCCGCGCAGGCGGTGCTCGCGCATTTCCCGCAGGCCCGGCCCCTGTCGGTCTCCGAAGTGCTGCATTGGCCGGGCGTGCTCGCCGACTCGACCTTGTCGGCCGAAACGCTCAAGGAGGACGTGCTTCGCCTCGTCGATCGCGCCATCGCGGAGCTCGATGCCTCGCGGGCGAGGGAGGGCGCCAAGCTCGAGGCCGTGCTGCGCGAGAGGCTCGAGCGGATGTCCCAATTGGTGCGGGAGGCGCAGCCGCTCATCCCCTCGGCGATGCGCGCCTTCCAGGAGCGGCTCTCGGCCAAGGTAGCCGAGGCCGGCGCCTCGCCGTCGGACGAGCGCCTGCAGCAGGAAGTCGTCCTCTACGCCGCGCGCATCGACGTGGACGAGGAGCTCTCCCGGCTCGTCACGCACATCGCCGAGTTCAACCGCGTGCTCGATCGGGGCGGCGCCTGCGGCAAGCGCCTCGACTTCCTCTGCCAGGAGCTCAATCGCGAGGCCAACACGCTGGGCTCCAAGTCGGTCGCGAACGAGATGACGCGCACCTCCGTCGAGCTGAAGGTCCTCATCGAGCAGATGAGGGAACAAGTCCAGAACATCGAGTAGCGAATGCCCGGCGCGCTCTTCGTGGTGGTCGCGCCGTCGGGCGCGGGGAAGACGAGCCTCATCGCGCGACTGCTGCAGGAAGAGCCCAACATCGAGCTGTCGGTGTCGTACACCACGCGTGCGCCGCGAAAGGGAGAAGTCGACGGCCGCGAGTACCACTTCGTCGATCGCTCCACGTTCGAGCGCATGGCGGCGTCGGGCGAATTCCTCGAGCACGCCGACGTCCACGGAAACTTTTACGGCACCGGCCGCGAGTGGATCGAGGCGCGCCTGCGGGGCGAGCGCGACGTGCTGCTCGAGATCGACTGGCAGGGAGCCGCGCAGGTGCGCCGTGTGCTGCCGCAGATGGTGGGGATCTTCATCCTGCCGCCCTCGCTCGCGGAGCTGCGCCGGCGGCTCGAGTCTCGCGGCACCGAGTCGCCCGAGGCGATCGCGCGGCGCCTCGCCAACGCGCGCGAGGAAGTCTCGCATGTTCTTGAATTTGAATATATAATTGTCAATGAAGACTTCGACTCGGCATTGCGCGATTTGAGGGGCGTTGTCGCCCAGATCCGCACCACGCGCGTATCGCGCGCGCAGCAGGCATGGCGCCTGGCCAAGTTGTTGGACGAATTCAGGTAAACCGGAGACTTGCCATGGCCCGCATCACCGTCGACGACTGCATCAAGAACTTCCCCAACCGCTTCGAGCTCACCCTCGCGGCGACCAACCGCGCGCGGCAGATCGCCCTGGGCGCCACGCCGCTGGTGGAGGCCAACAAGGACAAGCCCACGGTGATCGCATTGCGCGAGATCGCCGCCGGCAAGGTCGGCAAGGAGCTGCTGAACCCGCCGGCGCCGCAGCCGCCGATCCTCTGATCCGCCCTGGTGCGGGCGGGCCACTTTTCCATCGGGAAGTGATCCGTCCCTCCAGGCGAGCGCCATGCCGGCCTTGGGCATCCACGCAGGACTGTCTTCGGGTCTCAAGACCACCGGCGGCGCCTTGCCGGGCCCGGGCGCCGAGGACCTCACCTCCGTACTGGGATACCTCAAGCCGGCCGACGTAGAGCGCATCGAGGAGGCCTACGAGGTCGCGCGCGCGGCGCACGCCGGCCAGTACCGCCAGAGCGGCGAGCCCTACATCACCCACCCGCTCGCGGTCGCCAAGATCCTGGCGGAGTGGCACCTCGACTCGCAGGCGCTCATGGCAGCGCTGCTGCACGACGTTGTCGAGGACACGCTCACCACCAAGACCGAGATCGCGCGTCGCTTCGGCAAGCCGGTGGCCGAGCTGGTCGACGGCGTCTCGAAGATCGACCGCATCGAGTTCGCCACGCTGCAGCACGCGCAGGCGGAGAATTTCCGCAAGATGCTGCTGGCGATGGCGCGCGACGTTCGCGTGATCCTGATCAAGCTCGCCGACCGCCTCCACAACATGCGCACGCTCGAGTGCGTTCCCACCGAGAAGCAGGAGCGCATAGCGCGCGAAACGCTCGACATCTACGCGCCGATCGCCTATCGCCTGGGCCTCATCTCGCTCTACTACGAGCTGGAGGACCTGGGCTTCCATTACCTGCATCCCACGCGCTTTCGCGTGCTCGAGAAGGCGCTCAGGCGCGCGCGCGGCAACCGGCGCGACGCCGTGGGCAAGATCCAGGAGGCGATCCAGAAGCGCCTGGCGGACTTCAAGGTGGACGCGCAGGTGAGCGGCCGCGAGAAGCACATCTCCTCGATCTACAAGAAGATGCAGGAGAAGAACATCTCCTTCTCGGAGGTGTTCGACATCTACGGCTTCCGCATCATCGTGCCCGACGTGGCCAGCTGCTACCTCGCGCTGGGCGCCCTGCACACCTTCTACAAGCCGATCCCGGGCAAGTTCAAGGACTACATCGCGATCCCCAAGGCCAACGGCTACCAGTCGCTGCACACCACCCTCTTCGGGCCCTTCGGCATGCCCGTCGAGATCCAGATCCGCACCGCCGACATGCACAAGGTCGCCGAGGCCGGGGTGGCCTCGCACTGGATCTACAAGAGCGTCGAGGGCGAAGCGGGAGAGGTGCAGCTGAAGACCCACCAGTGGCTGCAGTCGCTGCTCGAGATCCAGAGCGAATCCGGCGATGCGCTCGAGTTCCTCGAGCACATCAAGGTCGACCTCTTCCCCGACGAGGTCTACGTCTTCTCGCCGAAGGGCAAGATCTTCGCCCTTCCCAAGGGCGCCACGACCATCGACTTCGCGTATGCGGTGCACACCGACGTGGGCAACCATTGCATCGCCGCCAAGGTCGACGGCGAGCCGGTGCCCCTCGGCACGGTGCTGCGCAACGGCAACCGCATCGAGATCGTGACCGATCCGCAGGCGCGCCCGAACCCGGTGTGGCTCTCGTACGTGGCGACCGGCAAGGCGCGCTCGCACATCCGCCATTACCTGAAGACCATGCAGCTGCAGGAGTCGGCCGAGGTGGGCGAGCTGCTGCTGGTGCAGGCGCTGCGCTCGCTCAAGGCCAATCCCGATGAGATCGGCGAGGCGCACTGGACGCGCTTCTTCAAGGGCGACGCCTCGAAGAGCCGCGAGGAGGTGCTTGCCGACATCGGCCTGGGCAAGCGTCTCGCCGTGGTCGTCGCCAAGAAGCTGCTGTCGATGGCCGAAGCCTCGACCGAGGGCGAGCCGCGGCTCGACTCGATCACCATCCGCGGGACCGAGGGGCTCGCGATCCAGTTCGCGCCCTGCTGCCGCCCGATTCCCGGCGATCCGATCATCGCGCAGATCAAGAAGGGCCAGGGCCTCGTCGTGCACACGCACGATTGCCCCGCCATCCACCCATTCCATTTCGACCCGGAGAAGTGGGTCGACGTGCAGTGGGACGCTTCGCCCGATCGCCTGTTCGACGTGAACGTGCGCCTTACCGCGCAGAACACGCGCGGCGTGCTGGCTCGCCTCGCCGCCGAGGTGTCCGACGCCGATTCCAACATCGACCACATCGAGACCGAGCAACGGGCGAGCCAGGCCTATACGACCATCGTCTTCACGATCCAGGTGCGCAACCGCATGCACCTTGCGCATGTTTTCCGCAGGCTGCGGCGGATCCCGGAAGTGGTGCGGATCAATCGCCTGAAGAAAAAGCCATGAGGTCCATCACCACCCCCGAGGCGCCTGCCGCGATCGGCACCTACTCCCAGGCGGTGCGCGCCGGCGACTTCGTGTTCCTCTCGGGCCAGATCCCGCTCGACCCGAAAACCATGGAGAGGGTGGAAGGCACGTTCGAGGACCAGGTCAAGCGCGTCTTCGAGAACCTGCGCGCCGTGTGCCGCGAAGCGGGCGGTGACTTCAACCAGGTCGCCCGCGTCACGGTGTACCTACGGACCTCGCCAACTTCGGCAAGGTGAACGAGGTGATGGCCGGCTACTTCAACGAGCCGTATCCCGCGCGCGCGGCGATCGGGGTGGCCTCGCTTCCGCGCGGCTGCGCGGTCGAGATCGACGCGATCCTCTACCTCGGCGGCCGCGAGGAGGCGCTCGCGCCGGTGGCCGCGGAGCAGGCGGCGGCGCCGCGCGCCTCCTGAGGGCCTTGCCCGCAACCCGCGCCTCCCGAGCCCGCGCGCCGGCACCTGCGCCCGCGCCCTCCGGATTCAGCAATGCGATCGCCAAGAAGCTGGCAAAGCTGGGCATTCGCGGCAAGCGCGACCTCGTGCTGCACCTTCCCATGCGCTACGAGGACGAGACCCGCCTTACGCCCCTCGCGCAAGCCAGGCCCGGGACTGCGGTGGTGGTCGAAGCCGAGGTCGTGGAGGCGCAGGTCAAGTACCGGCCACGGCGCATGCTCGTGCTGAAGCTGGCCGACGGCGCGCGCGAGCTATGGGTGCGGTTCCTCAACTTCTATCCCAGCCAGCAGAAGCAGCTCTCCCCTGGGCGCCGCGTTCGTCTCTTCGGCGAGGTGCGGCCGGGGTTCTTCGGCGACGAGATGGTGCATCCACGCTATCGCGTGGTCGAGAAGGGCGCGCCGCTTCCGCAATCGCTCACGCCGGTGTACCCGACGACCGCCGGGCTTTCGCAATCGCAGCTGCGGGCGATGATCGAGCGCGCCCTCGACACCCTCGCGCTCGACGACACGCTCGACGAGGCGACGTTGCGGGACCTGAGCCTCCTTGCGTTCCGGGAAAGCGTGCTGCTGCTGCACCGCCCACCACCCGAAGCCGACTCCGCGAGCCTCGAGGATCGGACCCATCCCGCGTGGCGGCGGCTCAAGTTCGATGAGCTCCTCGCCCAGCAACTTGCCATGCGAATCGCGTACCGGGAACGTCGCGCGAAGACCGCCCCGCCGCTGCCGGATGCGCACACGCTCACGAACGCGCTGGTGAAGTCGCTGCCCTTCGCGCTCACGCGGGCCCAGCGCGAGGCGTGGGCCGCTATCTCGCGGGACCTCGCCCAGCCGCATCCGATGCGCAGGCTCCTGCAGGGCGATGTCGGCAGCGGCAAGACCCTCGTTGCCGCCCTGGCGGCGTTGCAGGCGATCGAGAACGGCTGGCAGGCCGCCCTGATGGCGCCTACCGAGATCCTCGCCGAGCAGCACTACCTCAAGCTGCGGCATTGGCTCGAACCGCTGGGCGTGAAGATCGCGTGGGTGTCGGGCAGCCTCAAGGCACGCGAGAAGAAGGCGGCGTCCGAGGCGATCGGCGGCGGCCACACGCAACTCGCCATCGGCACCCACGCCCTCTTCCAGGAGGGGCTCGCCTTCCCGAGGCTGGGCCTCGCCATCGTCGACGAGCAACATAGATTCGGTGTGGAGCAGCGACTCGCGCTCGCCTCGAAAGGCGCATCCGGCCGCCGCGGAGCGGCCCCGCCAGAGCCGCACCAGCTCATGATGAGCGCCACGCCGATCCCCCGCACCTTGTCCATGAGCTACTTCGCCGATCTCGACGTCACGGTGATCGACGAGCTGCCCCCGGGGCGCACGCCGGTCGTCACGAAGCTCGTCGCCGAGGATCGCCGCGACGAGGTGATCGAGCGCATCCGCGCGAGTTGTCGCGAGGGCGCGCAGGCGTACTGGGTCTGCCCGCTGATCGAGGAGTCGGAGCAGCTGCAGCTGCAGACCGCGATCGACACCTTCGAGACCATCAAGGCGACCTTTCCCGACCTTGCCGTGGGATTGGTGCACGGCCGCTTAAAGCCCGCGGAGAAGGCCCAGGTGATGGAGCAGTTCAAGCACAACCGCATCCAGCTTTTGGTCGCCACCACCGTGATCGAAGTGGGCGTGGACGTGCCCAACGCCACGCTCATGGTGATCGAGCACGCCGAGCGCATGGGCCTTGCGCAGCTGCACCAGCTGCGCGGCCGGGTGGGCCGTGGCAGCGAGCAAAGCATGGCGATCCTGCTCTACTACCAGCCGTTGTCCGAGGCCGCGCGCCAGCGCCTTAAGGTGATCTACGAGCACACCGACGGCTTCGAGATCGCGCGCCAGGACCTCGCGTTGCGCGGACCGGGCGAATACCTCGGCGCGCGCCAGAGCGGCGCGCCGCTGCTGCGATTCGCGGACCTCGAGCGCGACGCCGAGCTGGTCGAGCAGGCCCGCGAAGTAGCCGAACGCCTGCTTGCCGGAAGCTCGCCTGTGGTGGAGCGCCATCTCGATCGCTGGCTTGGCACGCGACGTTTCTACCTCAAGGCATGAAGTCCTTCGTCGCCCGGCTGGACGCCTACGAGAAGCTGATCCGGCTGGACAAGCCGATCGGCATCCTCCTGTTGGCATGGCCCACGCTGTGGGGGCTTTGGCTGGCGCGCGGCGGCATGCCGGACCTGCTGGTGCTGTGGCTGTTCCTCCTGGGTACCGTGCTCATGCGTTCGGCCGGCTGCGCCCTGAACGATTGGGCCGACCGTGGATTCGACGCGCAGGTGGAGCGCACCCGCGAGCGGCCGATCGCGGCTGGCGCGATCCGGCCCTGGGAGGCGCTCGTCGTCGCCGCGTTGCTGGCACTGGCGGCGTTCGCGATCGTGATGCGCTTCAACAAGCTCACGATCGGGCTGTCCTTCGTGGCGCTGGCCATCGCGGCGGTCTATCCCTTCCTCAAGCGCTTCTTCTGGATGCCGCAGGCCTGGCTGGGCGTGGCTTTCGGCTTCGGGATCCCCATGGCGTTCGCGGCGCAGGCGGGCGAAGTGCCCGCGCTCGCCTGGGCGCTGCTGGGCGCCAACGTGTTCTGGACCATCGCCTACGACACCGAATACGCCATGGTCGATCGCGACGACGACGTGCGCCTGGGCATGAAGACTTCCGCGATCCTCTTCGGGCGGCACGACGTCGCCGCGGTCATGGCCTGCTACCTCGCTTTCCTGCTGGCCATGGGGGCCATCGGGGCCTGGCAGGGGTACGGCGCCTTGTATTTCGCGGGGTTGGCCGTGGCGACCGCGCTGGTGGGTTATCACCATCGGCTCATCCGCGACCGGTCGCGCGCCGGCTGCTTCAAGGCGTTCCTGCAAAACAACTGGATCGGGCTCGCCGTGTTCGCAGGAATCGCCGCCGACCGCTCGCCACTGGGCGCCATGCTGGGACTCCCTTAGTAGGTTTTTTCTTTCCCCAATCCCCCTTTCCCCTTACTTCCGCCAGAACGATCGCGTGAACAGCACGAGCACCGACATGATTTCCAGGCGCCCGAGCAGCATCGCGAACATGCAGGTCCATTTCTGCAGGTCGGTGAGGGTGCCGTAGTTGCCGGCGGGCCCGAGCGTGCCCAGGCCGGGGCCGAGGTTGTTGATGCAGGCGAGCGCGGCGCCGAGCGCATGGGTCAGGTCCATGCCGGTCGCCACGAGGATGAAGGCGGTTCCCACCACCGAGGCGAGGTAGAGGAAAAGGAAGGCGAGCACCGACAGCACAACCTTGTTGGGCACGGGCGCGTGGCCCAGCTTCACCTGGTGGGCGGCTTGCGGATGCAGAAGCTTGTGCAGCTCGCGGAAGCCCTGCTTGAGCAGGATGAGGGCGCGCACCATCTTTATGCCGCTGCCCGTCGAGCCGGAGCTCGCGGTGAAAGAGCTCAGGAAAAGCAGCAGCAGCGGCGCGAGGACCGGCCACAACGTGTAATCCACGCTGGCGAAGCCGCCGCCCAGCGCGACCGAAGCGGTGTTGAAGATGCCATGGCGCAGCGAGGTGGAAAGGTCGCGGTAGCTGCCGCTCGAGTGCAGGAACGCCGCCATGGCGAGGCAGCCGGCGACGAGCACCACGAGGATCGCGCGCACCTCGGAGTCGAGCAGGTACGTGCGGATCGAGCGGCCGCGCCAGGCCAGGTAGTGGGTGCCGAAGTTGATGGCGCCGAAGAACATGAAGACGACCAGCACCGTCTCGATCGCCGGCGAGTCGAACGCGGCCACGTTCGCGTCGCGCGTCGAGAACCCGCCCAGGCTCACGGCGGAGAACGCGTGGCAGACGGCGTCGAACCAGGACATGCCGGCCACGCGCAGCGACACCATGCACAGCAGGGTAGCCCCGGCGTACACGAGATAGAGCGCCTTGGCCGTGTCGGCGATGCGGGCCGTGAGCTTCGCTTCCTTCATCGGCCCGGGCATCTCGGCGCGGTAGAGCTGCATGCCGCCCACGCCGAGCAGCGGCAGGATGGCGACGGCGAGCACAATGATGCCCAGGCCGCCCAGCCACTGCAGCAGGTGGCGCCACAGGTTCACCGATTGCGGCGCGTGGTCGAGCCCGCTCAGCACGCTCGCACCGGTCGTCGTCATCGCCGAGATGGTCTCGAAGAACGCGTCGGTGAAGGACAGGTGGGAGTAGATGAGATTGAGCGGCAGGGCGGCGATCGCCCCCATGAGGAGCCACGAGAGCGTGACCAGCAGGAAGCCGTCGCGGACCTTGAGCTCCCGGTAGTGGCGGCGCGTGGCGAAGAAGAGCAAGCCGCCCGCGCCCATGGTCACGAGCATCGCCCACGCGAACTCGGCCGCCTTGCCGTCGTGGAAGAGGAAGGAGCCGGCGATCGGCACCACGTAGGCGAGGCTGAAGACCATCATCAGTCGCCCGAGGACGTTGCCGACCGGCAGCAGGCCCGCCATCAGAGGTAGCCCGGGCCGACCTGGAAAAGCTTCTCCACCCTCGGGATGAGGCGCTTGCTCACGAGAAAGACGATCACGTGGTCGTCGGCCTCGATGACGGTATCGGCCCGCGGGATGATCACCTGCGAATCGGCGGGAGGCGGCTCGCCGTGCTGCCGCCCCGAGCCGGGGGACTGGCGCCGCACGATGCAGGCGATGTGCGCGCCCTCGATCATCGGCAGGTCGCGAATGCGCCGGCCCACGACCTGCGACGACTTGCGATCGCCGTGGGCGACCAGCTCGAGCGCCTCGGCCGCGCCGCGGCGGCAGGTGTGCACCGCGGCCACGTCGCCGCGGCGCACGCGCCGCAGCAGCGTGCCGATGCTGATGAGCGCGGGCGAGAGCGCCACGTCGATCGCCCCGGCCTGCAGCAGGTCCACGTACGAGCGCCGGTTGATGAGGGCCATGACGCGCCCGGCGCCTCGCCGCTTGGCGAGCAGCGACGACATGATGTTGTTCTCGTCGTCGTTGGTGAGGGCGAGGAACACGTCCATTTCATCGATGTTCTCTCCCTCGAGCAGCTTCTCGTCGGTGGAGTCCCCGCGCAGCACCAGGCTCTCGGAGAGGTGCTCGGCGAGCCACTCGCTGCGCGCCTGGTTGGTCTCGATCACCTTCACCTGGTAGCGCGCCTCGAGAGCCTTGGCGACGCGAAAGCCGATGTTGCCGCCGCCGGCGATCATCACCCGCTTGACGGGCTTGTCGGTGCGCCTCAACTCGCTCATCACCTGGCGGATGTCGCGTGTCGCGGCGAGGAAGAAAACCTCGTCGTCGGGCTTTATCACCGTGTCGGCCGTGGGCGTGACGGGCGAATCCTTGCGGTAGATGGCAGCGATGCGCGCATCCACCTTGGGAAGGTGCTTGCGGATCTCCTTGAGCGGGCGCCCGATGAGCAGCCCTCCCTCCACCGCCCGCACCGCGACCAGGCTCACGAGCCCGCCCGCGAATTCCAGCACCTGCAGCGAGCCCGGGAACTCGATCAGCTTCACGATGTAGTCGGTGACGACCTGCTCGGGCGAGATGGCGTAATCGACCGCGAAGTTGTCGTCGTTCAGCAGCTCCGGATACGCCATCACGTCGGTCGCGCGCAGGCGCGCGATGCGCATGGGCAGGTTGAAGAGCGTGCGCGAGATGCGGCAGGCGCACAGGTTGGTCTGGTCCGATTGGGTGACGGCGATGAGCAGGTCCGCGTCCTCCGCCCCGGCCGCGCGCAGGATGTCGGGGCTCACGGCGTTGCCGGTAACCGTGCGCAGGTCGAGGCGCTCCTGCAGGTCGGCCAGTCGCGCGGCGTCCGTGTCCACCACGGTGATATCGTTGGCTTCGGAGACGAGGCTCTCGGCGGCGGAGGATCCCACCTGCCCGGCCCCGAGGATGATGATCTTCATGGCGGCGTAATGATGACACGTAGATTTCCACCGAAGGCGCTCGGGGCGGTCATCGTGGCGATGGCGTTGCCGATCGCCGGCTGCGGCACCACCCATGCCACGGTGGAAACGGCCCGCGGCGAGCAGCTGATGCTGCTGGGCTACGACCCCGTGGCTTATTTCGCCGCCGGCAGCGCGGTGCGCGGATCCGAAGCCCTGCCGGTCACGCACGAAGGGCGAACGTACTACTTCTCCTCGCCGCGCCACCGCGAAGTTTTCGCACAGGCGCCCTCACGCTACGAGCCCCAGTACGGCGGCTTCTGCGCCAACGGCGCGGCGTATGCCGTGAAGCTCGGCAGCGACCCGACCCAGTTCGAGGTCCGCGACGGGCGGCTCTTCATCTTCGGCGACATCCTGGGGCGCGAGTTCTGGCTGCTCGACCAGCGGCTCAACGTTGAGCGCGCCGACCGCCTGTGGCCTTCGATACGCGACTCGGGATGGCGAGCGGCCACCCTGAGGGGCTGGATCTTCCGCGTCCCGTGGTATCGCACCGGCGCGAGCCTCATGTCCGAGTGGAAACGCAAGCACCCCGGGCGCACGCTCGATTACGATCCCGGCGGAATCCTCGACAACCTCGTCTTCAAGCGGCCGGGCTGGCGCGCGCGCGAAGGCTTCGGCCAGGCGCCGCTGGGCGTGCCGGGGGAGCAGCGATGAGCACCTGGATCGCCTCGGGACTGCGCACGCCCTTCGCGCGCGTCGACGGCGGGCTTCGGCACCTGCACGCCCTCGACCTTTCGGTGCCTGTGGCGAAGGCCATGGCCGCGCAGCTCTCCGGCGGCGACCGCCCCGACCTCTTCGTCTGGGGGACGGTGGCGCCCAACCTCGGCTGGAGCAACATCGCGCGGGAGCTGGTGGTGAAGGCCGGCCTGGATCCTTCCGTACCCGCGTTCTCCACGGTGCTCGCTTGTTCCACCAGCGTGGCGGCGGCCTTCCAGGCTTCGGGCCTGCTGAACGACCACGTGCAGGTGGCGTTGTGCGGCGGCGTGGAAAGCATGAGCCGCGTGCAGATCGGCCTTCGCCAGGGCCTTTCCGATTTCATCCGCCGGATGTCGCAGGCGCGCAGCCTGGGCGAACGGATCGACCGCATGAAGGAGCTGCGCTGGGAAGACGTGCGCCTGCACGTTCCCGCGGTGAAGAACCGCGCGACCGGCAAGAGCATGGGCGAGCACTGCGAGGAGATGGCGAAGCAGTGGAAGGTGGCCCGCGCCGACCAGGATCGCATCGCCCTCGATTCGCACCAGCGCGCCGTGCGTGCGATGGCCGCGGGCTTTTTCGACGACCTGGTCGTCGCGGTCGACGGCATGGCCAGGGACGCCGTGCCTCGCGCCGACAGCTCAGCGCAGAAGCTCGCCACGCTCAAGCCCGCCTTCGACCGGGCGAGCGGCCAGGGCACGATCACCGCGGGCAATGCCTCGCCACTCACCGATGGGGCGGCCGGCGTCTGGGTCGCGAACGACGCGGGCCTCGACCGGCTGCCGGCAACGGCTGCGCGGGTGCGGCTCATGGACTACGAGATCGCCGCGGTGGACATTTTCCACGAGGGCCTGCTGATGGCGCCCGCATACGCCATCCCCCGCTTGCTCGTGCGCAACCGCCTGGACCTGCAGGCCATCGACCTCTGGGAAATCCACGAGGCGTTCGCCGCGCAGGTGCTGTGCAACGTCGCCGCCCTGGAGAGCGAGGATTTCCTGCGCGACAAGGTTCGCATCGACGCGCGCCTCGGCCGCTTCCCCTGGGAAAGACTCAATCCCAATGGCGGCAGCGTGGCGATCGGGCACCCCTTCGGCGCGACCGGCGCGCGCATCCTGTCCCAGGCCGTGAAGGAGCTCGCCGCACTGGGGCCGGGAAAGCGGGCCGTGGTCTCGATCTGCGCCGATGGCGGCGTCGGCACGGTCGCCCTGCTGGAATCCTGACCCGTCCCCCGTCCCCCCGTCCTCTAAGTGCTCGCCCGCTCGCTGGATCGGGCCGCTGCGAGGGCGGCGTCGAGGTTGCCGAACACGTTTTCCTCTCCCAGCTCGCGCAGGAAGCCCGAGCGGGCGAGCAGGGATCGAGGCTGCTCGTTGAGGTCGGCGAGGATGAGGCGGCCGTCGCGGCGCTTCAACGCATGCAGCAGGGACTCCATCGCGTCCAGGCCGGTGGTGTCGATGTTGATCACCTTGCGCATCTCGAGGACCAGCACGTCGGGCAATGGCCGGGCCGGATCCAGCAGCGCCTCGAGCTTGGTGACCGAGCCGAAGAAGATCGAGCCGAAGAGCTCATAGACGCCGATGCGGCGCCCGTCCGGCAGCTGCGTCTGCCCGGGCGGAAAGGGCATCTTTTCCACGCGCGTGAGCGACGAGATGCGGTAGATGAAGAAAAGGCTCGCCAGCACCAGTCCCACTTCCACAGCGACGGTGAGGTCGAAAATCACCGTGAGGGCGAGGGTGGAGAGCAGGATCACGCGGTAGAACATGGAGTAATGCGGCAGCTCCCGCAGCTCGCGCCACTCGACCATGTTGAAGGCGACCCAGATCAGGACTGCCGCCAGTGCGGCCAGGGGTATGTAGCCTGCGGCAGGGGCGAGCACCAGGATCACTAGAAAGAGCGTAGCCGCGTGCACCAGGCCTGATACCGGCGTGCGCCCGCCGCTTTTCACGTTGGTCATCGTGCGCGCGATGGTGCCCGTCACGGCGATGCCGCCGAAGAGCGGTGCCGCGAAGTTGGCGATGCCCTGCGCCATCAGCTCCTGGTTTGGATCGTGCCTGTCGCCGATGAGCCCGTCGGCCACGCGCGCGCAAAGCAGCGACTCGATCGCTCCGAGCAGCGCGATCGCCGCCGTCGGCGCGAAGAGGTTCTGCGCCGTGGCCCAGTCGAAGGCGGGAAGCTGCGGCTGCGGCAGCCCGCGCGGCAGGCCGCCGAAGCGAGTTGCAATCGTTTCCACGTGCAGCTCGAGTCCCCACACCGCGAGCGCCGAGAGGGCCAGGACCACCATGGTGCTGGGCAGCTTGGCGGTGAGGAAACGCCAGTTGCCCGGGCGCGCGGCGTGCGGCGCAGGCCAGGCGACGATCACCGCGAGGCTAGCGAGGCCGATGGCCACGGCCACCCAGTTGACGCTATCGCGGGCGCCCCACAGCACGGCCATCTGGGAGAAGAAGTTGGCCGGCATGCGCTCGACCACGAGCCCGAAGAAATCGCGCAGCTGCGACAGCGCGATGATGATCGCGATCCCGGTGGTGAATCCGATCACGATGGACACCGGGATGAAGCGCACCAGCGTTCCCAGGCGGAAGGCGCCCATTGCGAAGAGCAGCACGCCTGCCATCATCGTGGCGATGAGCAGGTTCGCCACCCCGTAGCGCTCCGCGATGCCATACAGCAGGCCCACGAATGCGCCCGCCGGCCCCGCGATCTGCACCCGCGAGCCGCCGAGCAGGGACACCAGCAAGCCGCCCACGATCGCGGTCACGATGCCCTGGTCGGGGCGCACGCCCGAGGCGATGCCGAATGCCATGGCGAGCGGCAGCGCCACCATGCCGACGGTGAGACCGGCGCCCGCGTCGGCGACGAAGTCCTCGCGCCGATAACCTTTCAACGCATCCCACAACCGGGGGCGGAACGAGAAGCGCCGCGGTGAAGCAGAAGCCACGCGAAGCTAGACCGTTTCCACCGTCGAATCGAGGTAGTAGCCGGCGCCCCGCTCGGTGCGGATCAGGGCGGGCTGGTTGGGGTTTTCCTCCACCTTGCGGCGCAGTCGCAGGATCTGCACGTCGATCGAGCGGTCGTAGATGTCGTCGTGCAGGCGGCTCGCCTCGAGCAGCTGGTCGCGCGACAGGATGCGCTGCGGCGACTTCAGGAACGCGACCAGCAGGGAATACTCGCTGTTGGTGAGCTCGACGGCGCGCGCGTCCGGGGCGCGCAGCTTGCGCGTGCCGGTGTTGAGCTCCCAACCGGAGAAGCGGTAGGCGCGCACGGTTTCCCCGCGGCGCTTGGCGCGCTTGCCCTCGGTGCGCCGCAGGACCGCCTTCACCCGGGCGAGGAGCTCGCGCTGGCTGAAGGGCTTGGTCACGTAATCGTCGGCGCCGAGCTCGAGGCCCATCACGCGGTCGACCTCTTCCTTGCGGCCGGTGAGGATGATGATCGGCAGGTCCAGGGATTCGCGCAGGCGCCGCGCGATGGCGAGGCCGTCCTCGTCGGGCAGCTTGAGGTCGAGGATGACCAGGTCGACCATCTCGACCGAAAGCACCTTGTCCATCTCGGCCCCGGTTTCGGCGAGCGAGACCTTGAACTCGTTGGCGGCGAGGTACTCCCCGACCAGGTTGCGGATCGCGGCGTCGTCGTCGACGACGAGGATGTGGGCTTCCACGGCGGCGGGCGTATTCATGTTCTTGCCGGCCATTTTAGCGCCGATGGCCTAGAATCGTCCCGGGAAGAAAATGACGCCTGCGCAAACGCCCTCGCCGCGCGGCCGGGCGACGAGGCAGGCGCTCACCTGGCTCGCGTTCGGCCTCGCCTATTTCTACCTGCTCGCGATGTACGCGGTGAGCATCTCGGAGCAGACTCGCGCGCCGATGTTCATCTGGCCGACGCACGGCCTCGCGCTGGGCGCGCTGCTCGTCGCGCCGCGGCGCGACTGGCCTGTCTATCTCGGCGTCGTGCTCCTCGACACGGTCGTGGTGGGGGGCTTGATGGGGGCCACCGCGGCCAGCGTGGCCGCAACGGCCGTGATCAACGTGAGCCATCCGGCACTGGTGGCCTGGGGCCTCATGCGGCTGGCCGGGCCAAAGGTGGAGATAGGCACGTTTCGCGGACTGGCCGCGTTCCTGGTCGGAATGGTGCCGCTGGTGGCGCCCATGGCCTTCCTCGACAGCGCCTATTCGTACCTGCGATACGACGGGCGCCTGCACCAGATCTGGTCGATCACTTTCTTCGCCACCGCGCTCGGCGTGTTGCTCACCACGCCGCTTATCCTGGCCTGGAACCGGCGCGGCTATCGTCGGGCCTTGGCTGTGGCGCGCGAGCGCTGGCCCGAGCTGCTGGTGCTCTTCGGCGTGCTCTTCTTCACGGCCAACTTCGTCTTCGAGGCCCGCCCGCAGGGCTCGAGCCTGGTCCCGCCGCAAGCCTATTTCTGCGCGCCGTTCCTGATCTGGGCGGCTCTCAGGTTCGGCTTGCGCGCAGCCACGGTGGGCGTCTCGCTCCTGGGCATCATCTGGTACTGGCACATGACGCACGACTTCGTGCTGCCGACCGCGGACATCGAGCGCGTGCGCCAGGACATCCTCAACCTGCAGGGTTTCCTCGCCGTGATCGTGGTGACGACCCTGTTCGCCGCGGCCCTGGTGGTCGAGCGCGCCGAGGCGATTCGCGAGACCGAGGACTGGCGATTGCGCCACGAGCGCGTGATCCGTGCGAGCGCGAGCCTGCTCTACGACCTGGATCCCGTCTCGGGGATCGTCATGTGGGACGGCGACATGCAGGCGGTGATCGGCACGACGCCGGCACAGGTGTCGACGTGGCGGCAATGGCTGCAGCGCGTGCACGACGACGACCGGTTGCGCCTCAACGGATTGCGCGAAGACCTGATCGCCGGGCGGCTGTCGCACATGGCGGCCGAGTACCGCTTCCGTCGCGACGATGGCGAGTACGTGACGCTCGGCATGAACGCCTATCGCGTGGCCGACGCGAGCGCGCCCGGGCGGCGGCGCATCACCGGATTCGTGAAGGACGTGAGCGAGAAAGTGCGTGCGGACGAGGATCGCGTGCGCCTCGAGGCGCAGCTGCGGCAGGCCGAGAAGATGCAGGCTGTGGGACACCTCGCCGGAGGCATCGCGCACGACTTCAACAACATCCTGGGCGCAATCCTGGGCTACGGCGAGCTCGCCCAGGCCAAGGCGAAGGACGGCGACCTGCGACGCTACATCGACACGATCATGCATGCCGGCAACCGCGCGAAGTCACTGGTCACGCAGATCCTTTCGTACAGCCGCGCCGAAGGCGGCGAGAAGCTGCCGGTGATCGTGGCCCCGATCGCCGAGGAGGTGTGCGAGCTGATCCGCGGCTCGTCGCCGGCGAGCCTGCGGGTCGATTTCCATGGCGAGGCGCAGGACGCGGCGGTCCTGGGCGATCCCACCCGCCTGCACCAGCTCCTCATGAACGTGTGCAGCAACGCCGCCCAGGCGATGGGCGGCGCGGGCGAGCTCGTGGTCGCGGTCGACGCCGAGCGCGTACAGGCTCCGCGAAAGGTGCGCTCCGGCGACCTCCCCTCGGGCGAGTACGTGCGGATCACCGTGAGCGATACCGGCCATGGCATAGCCCCTGAGGTGATCGACCGCATCTTCGAGCCGTTTTTCACCACCAAGCCGGCTGGGCAGGGAACCGGCCTGGGCCTCGCCCTGGTGCAAGCCGTGGTGTCGGAGCATCGCGGCCACATCGACGTCTCGAGCGCGCTCGGCCGCGGCACCACGTTCACCGTCTGGCTGCCGCGCACCGAGCGCGAGCCCGGAGCCGGGGACTCGGGCCCGGAGCCCGCCCCGCAGGGACGAGGCGAGGTGGTGCTCGCGGTCGATGACGAGCCGGAGGTGCTCGCCGCGCTGGAGGAGATGCTCGCCTCGCTGGGCTACGAGCCGGCGGGCTTTCGCGACAGCCGCGAAGCGCTCGCCGCCTTCCGCGCCGATCCCGGCAGGTTCGAGGCGGTGGTGAGCGACGAGGTGATGCCGGGACTCACGGGCACGCAGCTCGCGATCGAGCTGCGCAAGCTGAACCCGGCACTGCCGATCCTCATCGCGAGCGGCTTCGGCGGCTCGGGCTTCGAGACGCGGGCATTGTCCGCGGGCGTCAATCGCGTGCTCAAGAAGCCCTACCGGATGGCCGAGATCGGCGAAGTGCTGGCCGGTTTTTTCGCGGCGAAGGGCTAGGCGGGCAGAAAATATTCTTGTCCCTTCCTTTCCCTGCTCTTTACAACTGCAACCACGCACATCGGCCGCGTAACCCGCGAGTAATCGCCCACGGTCACAGTAGCTGGACAGCCGGCGAAACCGGCGAAGAAATCGAGCCGGGGGGAGCCTTGAAGCAAACGTGGGCCGGCGTCGTCGATGGCCTCGACAGGGAGGGCCTGTCGGCTTCGCTCAAGTGGGGCGGCGTCGTGCTGACGACGCAGTTTCAGCCAATCTTCGGCGTGAATGGCCCCGCGCAGGCAGGGTTCGAGGCTTTGGTACGCGCCGTGGACGCGGACGGCCGAATCGTGCGCGCGGAGAAGCTCTTCGACGCCGCGTCGCGTGCCGGCACGCTGAGCGTGCTGGACCGGGCGTGCCGCGCCTTGCACCTGCGCAACTTCGCCACGGTCGATCCGGGCGAGGGGCGCCTTTTCCTCAACGTGGTTCCGGATGCCGCCGTCGAGGATGCGGCGCGCGCCGAGGAATTCGCGGCGCTGGTTCGCTATTACGGGCTGACTCCGAAACGCCTGTGCATCGAGGTCCTGGCCCGTCCCTGCGTGGACGAGACGGCGTTGGTAGACGCGGTGGCGGCGTATCGCGAGATCGGAGCGGGCATCGCGATGGACGACTTCGGCGCCGGCCGATCGAACTTCGACCGCATCGGCGCGCTGCGCCCGGAGCTCGTGAAGATCGAGCGCTCGATGCTCGCCGAGGCAATGGGCGAATCGCGCGCGCGCGAGCACTTCGCCTCGCTGGTGCGCATGGTCGGCGATTCCGGCGCGAAGGTCGCGATCGGCGGCATCGAATCGGCGCCCGAGGCGCTCCTGGCGATCGACAGCGGCGCGCGTTACCTCCAGGGCCATTACCTCGCCGCTCCTTCTTCCCGGCTGCCGGGCGACGACCTCGGCGGCAGGGTGGTGAAACGCCTGCTCACGCTGCGCAGTCCTGGTATCGCCGTCGCCACTGGCGACTGAGGCGCCGCGAACCATCCCGCGCGGGCGGGTGTCAACCCGGGATCGCGGACGTAAGGCGCCGCGCAATCCCTTTCCCAGGAGACACCATGGACGTCCCGCACAACGAGGGCCGGCAAAGGCCCCCCCTCACCGACGTGAAGACGTTGCGAGAGGCCGCGCGCCGCCACATCGAGGAAGGCGCCGTCACCGAATTCCACAGCGAGAACCGCGAGACGGTGCTGCAGCTCCTGAACGAAGCCCTCGCCACGGAGCTGGTGTGCGTGCTGCGGTATCGCCACGACTACTTCATGGCGCGCGGGCTCGCTTCGAAGGCGGCGGCCGACGAATTCCTCGAGCACGCGACCGAGGAGATGCAGCATGCCGACCAGATCGCCGAGCGCATCGTGCAGCTGGGCGGCGAGCCGCAGTTCGATCCCAACGGACTCACGAGCCGCAGCCATTCCGAGTACCGCATCGGGCGCACGCTGGACGAGGCGATCCGCGAAAACCTGGTGGCCGAGCGTATCGCCATCGACAGCTATCGCGAGATGATCCAGTTCATCGGCGACAGCGATCCCACGACGCGGCGCATGCTGGAGGAGATCCTCGCCACGGAGGAAGAGCACGCCGACGACCTCGCGGACCTGCTGCCGGAGGCCTCGGCGAAGCGAATCTAGGGGGGTGCTTCCCTTCCGGCGAGGGGGGAGCTAACGCCGCGGGTTGCGCGCGTGCGCGGGCGGGTGGGGAAACGACGACTCGGCGATGTGGCGCGATTCTGCGAGTGACGCTTCCAAACGGCCCAGGAGCTGCTCGCGCCGGCCGGCGATGCGCAGCCACGGGTCATTGGTGAAGCGGCCCCAGCTTTCGAGGGCCCAGCCCTTTACGGCGCGCACGTGGCCGTGGATCTGCTCGGTGTTCATGGTCGTCTCTCCTCGGTCACATCCAGCGGCCGCGCTCGCGCAGCGTGGAAACTTTCTGCATGCGGGCGGTCAATACAGCACGATGCACCGCCATGCATTCGGTACCCGAGTGGTCGGCGGTGTTGCGGGTGCAGACCACATCGCGCGCAAGCGGTGCGGCCTCCTCGATGACCATGACGTTGACGGTCCCCAGCGCCGCTTCGGCCTCGGGGGCCGGGTCTTCTGCCGACAATCCCGTGGGAAGGAAGCAGGCGAGGCCTATTGCGAGCAATTTCTTCATGGCCATCTCCCTTGGTTCGTCTGTCCATATTGAAGATGGCGACAAGGGCGGGGAGTCGGACGGATAGGGAAGCCGTCTAGGAAGCGTCTGATAACCGCGTAGGCGGGCGCTTACAGCGATAACCGAATGGCGCCAGGCATTTTTTCGCCAAGTTTCCTCGCCGCACCAGCCAGTTGCGTGACCTTGCCGTTATCGGCCTGGATCGGGCACCGCTATCCCGCACGGGTTTGCGATCGGGCCTGCGGCAGAGAATAATTGCGCACCCCATCACCGGATCCCCGCCGATGTCCGCGGCCGCCACCCCTGCGATCGAATCGTTCCGGCTTGGCCCCGCCGAGCTCGAGCAGATGTCCCGCCACGGCGTCGTGCGCGAATACCGCGCGCGAACCATGGTCGTGACCGAGGGCGAGCAGACCGACGCCCTGTACATCATCCTCGACGGCAAGCTGCGCGCCTTCGTGGGCGATGCCAATGGCAAGGAAGTGGTGCTGTCGGTGATGGGCCCGGGCGAATATTTCGGCGAGGTGGCGTTCGACAAGGGCCCGCGCTCGGCTTCGGTGATCACCTTGGAGCACGCCCGGTTGCTCGTCGTGCAGGGGGCCCAGTTTGCCGCCTTCGTCAAGGGCAATCCTGACTTCGCCCTGCACCTGATCCACAAGCTGATCCACCACGTGCGCGTCCTTACCGAAAACGTCCGCAGCTTGGCCTTGATGGACGCCTATGGACGCGTCGCTCGCCTGCTCCTGGACAGCTCCGTGAAGCAGGACGGCCTCCAGTACGTTCCCGAGCGCCTCACCCAGGCCGAGATCGCAAGCCGCGTCGGCTGCTCTCGCGAGATGGTGAGTCGCATCTTCAAGGATCTCGTGGCGGGGCACTACATCACCATGGAGCCGGACCGCATCGTCATCAACCGCCAGCCGCCGGCGAGATGGTGACGTGAAAACTCCATGGCAGCGGCGTCCACTTCTGCCCAGAATTTAGCCGACTTTGCCCACGCCCTTGCCCACGCGCACGCCTAGCCTGTTTCCACGCCGCTTCCGCGGCGCAACCCTGGAGACAGCCATGATGGATTTCGAGGTCGCCTTGCTGGTCGCGGTGTCCACCCCCGCCGTGGTGGTCGCCGCCATGAACACGATCCTCCTTCTCACCGGAGAAGACGGAACGCTCCTGTTTCCCAAGCAGGGCGGCTTCCCGATCGTCGCATAGCCGCCGCGAGGGGCGATTCGACGCGGCGCCTCCATGCGTGAATAATTCACGGACCCGCGATCCCGGGAGGGGTAGCGTGGGCGAAGGGGAGAGCGCCCATGAACGTGATGGCACGCGAACAGCGGCTCGCAGCGGCCGACTCGGGCAGGCTCGCGAGGGCGCGCGGCCGTGCCGGCCTGTTCGCGAAGTATTTCGTCTTCATCGTCCTGCTGGTGTGCGCGGGACTGCTGGCGAGCGGCGCCATCGGCTTGTATTTCTCTTACCATGAGACCCGCAACTCCCTGGTAAATCTCCAGCGCGAAAAGGCTCTCACGGCCGCGGTGCGCATCGAGCAATTCCTGCGCGACATCGAAGCTCAGCTCGGTTGGACCACCTTCCCCCTGCCGGCGGACCCGGTTGCGCAGCTCCAGGCGCGCCAGCTCGATTATTACAAGCTCCAGCGGCAGCTGCCTTCGGTCACCGAGGTCACTTACCTCGATGCCGCCGGCCGTGAGCAGCTGATGGTCTCCCGTCTGGCGATGAACCGCGTCGGCGCCGCGACGAACCATGCCGACGAGCCGCGTTTCGTCGAGGCCCGCAAGGGCAAGACCTGGTTCGGGCCCGTTTATTTCCGGAAGGAAACCGAGCCCTACATGGCCATCGCGATTCCCGAGGCCCGCGACCGCCCCGGTGCCACGGTGGTCGACGTCAACCTCAAGTTCATCTGGGAGGTGGTGTCGCGCATCCGCATCGGGGACAAAGGCCTCGCCTACGTCGTAGATGGCGACGGCTTCCTCGTCGCGCACCCCGACATCAGCCTGGTGCTGCGCAAGGTGAACCTTGCCGGCCTGCCGCAAGTGCGGCAAGCGCTCGCGGAGGGTCGCGACGCGCAGTGGCGGGAAACCGCCGATGCCCATGACGTGAAAGGCCAGCGCGTGCTTTCGGCGCATGCGCGCATCGAGCCCACAGGTTGGCGCGTCTTCGTCGAGGAGCCGGCGAGCGAGGTTTTCGCCCCGCTCTACGACGCGATTCTGCGCACCGCCTTGCTGCTCGCCGCCGGAGTGGTGATCTCGATCTTCGCGAGCGTCTTCCTGGCGCGGCGCATGGTGAGTCCGGTGCGCGCGCTGCAGGCGGGCGCCGAGCGCATCGGCGCGGGTGACCTCACCAGCCGCATCGACGTGAATACCGGCGACGAGCTGGAGGTGCTGGCAAACCGCTTCAACGAGATGACGTGCCGATTGCAGGAGTCGTACGCCGACCTGGAGCAGAAGGTCGAGGAACGCACTCGAGAACTGCGCGAAACGCTCGAGCAGCAGACGGCCACGGCGGAGGTGCTCAGGGTCATCAGCGCTTCGCCGCGGGATCTCGTCCCGGTGTTCCAAGCCATCGTGGACTCGGCGCGGAAGTTAGGGAAAGCGTTCCATGCTTACGCCTTCCGATACGACGGCGAGCGGGTCTATTACGTAACGGGGACGGATTCGCGGCCGGAATGGAAGGCTGTGACCGATCGTGTTCGGGGCGGATGGATACCGGACGAGTCGACCATGTCCGGCCGCGTGATCCTGGCCAGGCGAACGCTGCAGAACGAGGCGATGCAACGCGACGAGAGATTCCCCGGGATCGTGGATGAAGGCAGTCTGCTTGGTGTGCCCATCTTGCGGGAGGGAGAACCCATCGGGGCTCTCACGGTTTCCTGGCTGGTCTGCGGTGCGGTACCGGCGAAGTTCGTCCGGCTGCTGCAGACTTTCGCGGATCAGGCGGTGATCGCGATCGAGAACGCGCGTCTCTTCAACGAGATCGAGCAGAAGAGCCGCCAGCTCGAGGTCGCGAACAAGCACAAGAGCGAGTTCCTCGCCAACATGTCGCACGAGCTGCGCACGCCGCTGAACGCCATCATCGGTTTTTCGGAAGTGATGCTGGGCGGCATGGCCGGCACGCTCGAGGATTCCCAACGCGAGTTCGTGGGCGACATCCGCGACTCCGGCAAGCACCTGCTCACGTTGATCAACGACATCCTCGACTTGGCGAAGATCGAGGCCGGGCGCATGGAGCTCGACGTCGCGCGCTTCGACATTCCGCTCGCCGTCGACAACGCGCTCACGCTGGTGCGCGGGCGCGCCGACCGCGGGGGCGTGAGGCTCGTATCCGAGATCGCCCCGGACGTGGGCGAATACGACGGCGACGAGCGCAAGTTCAAGCAGATCGTGCTCAACCTGCTCAGCAACGCGGTCAAGTTCACCCCGGACCGCGGCACCGTCACGCTTGGCGCGCGCCGCGGCAGCGGAGAATACCTGATCTGGGTCGCCGACACCGGCATCGGCATCGCCCCGGAGGACCACGGGCGCATTTTCGAGGAGTTCGGCCAGGTCGGAACCGATTACGCGCGCAAGGCGGAGGGCACCGGCCTCGGCCTCGCGCTCACGCGCAAGCTGGTAGAGCTCCACGGGGGGCGTATCGGCGTCGAGAGCGCTTCGGGACGCGGGTCGACCTTCACCTTCACGCTGCCCATCGCGCAGAGAGCATGAAGAAGACCATCCTCGTGGTCGAGGACAACGAGCGCAATCGCAAGCTGGTGCGTACCATCCTCAATTTCCGCGGCTACCACGTCGTGGAGTGCGATGACGGCACGTCTTCGCTGGAGCTCGCGCGCAAGTATCGTCCTGCCCTCGTCCTCATGGACATCGAGCTGCCCACGATGGACGGGATCACCGCTCTCGGCCGGCTGCGCGCTTGCGCCGAAACGGCATCGATCCCGGTGATCGCCGTGACCGCCTCGGTCGTCCCGAGCGAGCGCGAGAGGGTAGCGGCGGCGGGGTTCAACGCCTACGTCGCAAAACCCCTCGACGTGCCGTCCTTTACGGAGCTCGTCGATCGATTCGTTGGAGAGGCCGCATGATCAGGCGGTGGCGCGTTTTGGTTGTCGACGACAACCCGCAGAACGTGAAGCTGCTGGCCCAGCTGCTGCGCGGGGAGTACGAGGTCGTCACCGCGAATTCCGGCGCCGAGGCGCTGGACCAGCTCGTTTCGCAGTCGCCGGATCTGGTGCTGCTCGACGTGGTCATGCCGAGCATGAGCGGATACGAAGTGTGCCGGGAGATCCGCGCCCGCCCGGGGATGGCCTTGCTGCCGGTCGTCATGGTCACGGCGCTGGACCCCGCCGCAGAGAGAGTGAAGGGAATCGAGGCCGGCGCCGACGATTTCCTCACCAAGCCGATCAATGCCCAGGAGGTATTGGCTCGCGTGCGATCCCTGCTGAGGATCCGGGCGCTGCACCAGGAGGTCGAGGAGCAGACGCGCAGGCTCGCCGAATGGAACGCCAAGCTCGAGCAGCGAGTGCAGGAACAGGTAGGGGAGATCGAGCGGATGGGACGGCTCAAGCGATTCCTGTCGCCGCGGGTGGCCGAGCTCATCGTCGCCGGCGAGCTGGACGATCCCATGGCGACCCGCCGCAAGGAGGTCACGATCGTATTCACCGACCTGCGGGGGTTCACGGCGTTCTCCGAGACGGCCGCGCCAGAGGATGTCCTGAGCGCCCTTCGCCAATACCATGGCGAGATCGGTCGCCTTGTCGGAAAGTACGACGGCACCGTGGAGCATTTCGCCGGCGATGGCGTGATGCTCATTTTCAACGACCCCGCTCCGTTGCCGGATCCGGCCATGTCAGCGGTGCGCACGGCTCTCGAGTTGCGTTACGCGTTCGGCGCGCTGCAGGAGGGATGGCGCAGGCTCGGCTACGAGCTGGGGCTCGGAATCGGCATTGCGCAGGGGTTCGCGACCATCGGAACCATCGGTTTTCCCGGGCGGTGGGATTACGGCACGGTGGGGGCCGTCAACAACCTGGCCGCCAGACTATGCGCGCATGCGAAACCGGGAGAGGTTCTGGTCTCCAAGAGGGTGATGGGGCGGCTGGAAGGCCGGGTCGACGCGGAATCCGTGCGTGAGCTCGAGCTGAAGGGCATCAATGGTCCGGTTTCTGCCTACAACGTGCTCGCCCTGTGCCGCGAGGAACGGGTGGCGCCCGGCGCGCGCCCCTGATCGCAGCGAATGGATTCGTGGCGAGCACTGGGGCTATGCGGGGCTTCGCGAATGAGCACCGTGTTTTTCCAGGCATCGCTTGCCGCAATGGGACTGTGGCTGACGGGAACGGCCATGGCCGAGCGTATGCCCCGTATCGGTGTGGCCTTCAACTCGCCCGTCATGGCCGAGCTCGAGTCCCGGCCGCCCACGGCGAAGGCGGCCGTCGAGCTGGTCGAAGGCCTCGCTTCGTATGGCTGGATCGATGGGAAGAACGTGCAGATCGTCTGGAAATCGGCGCGAGAGGATCCCGCCCGGATTCCCGTGATCATCGATGAGCTCGTGCGAGAGAGGGTCGACGTGATCGTCACCAGCGGAAACGCGATCGCCGCGGAGGCGGCTCATCGAACGGCAGTGATTCCCATCGTCATGGGCTCATCGATGCTACCCGTCGAGGATGGGCTGGTCCGGCGGCTTGCGCGGCCCGGCGCCAATGTCACCGGCCTGACCTCGGAAGCCAACCCTCAGCTCAAGGGCAAACGCCTCGAACTGCTGAAAACGCTCGACCCACGGGTACGCCGCGTGGGGTTCCTGGTTCCTGCAACGGTCGATGAAATCAGCCCTTGGACGAAGGAGGCCGCCGGTGCCCTGGGCCTGGACGTCGTGCTGATCCGTGTCCGAGGCGCGGCCGACGTGGATGCCGCACTCGCCAGGGCGAGCGCCATGGGCGTGAATGGCCTTGTGGTCCCAGCCACTCCATTCACGTACGTATTGCGGAATTTCGAGGCCATTCGCGATGCCGCGCAACGCCATCGACTGCCCGCCATCTACGGGACGAAGGGCGCGTCCGAGCACGGCGGCCTCATGGCTTATGCAAACGACGAATGGGCGCAGTTTCGCCGCGCGGCCTTTTTCGTGGACCGCATCCTGCGAGGCGCCAAGCCAAGCGACCTGCCGGTCGAGCAGCCTGCAAGGATGCACCTGGAGGTCAACTTGACGACCGCGAAGGAACTCGGGCTCGAAGTACCCCCTTCCGTGCTCGCGCAGGCGGACCTGATCGTGAGATGAGCGTGCGCGCTCTCACGCTGGGGGGGCTGGCCTTATCTCTCCTGATGGCGCACGCCCCGGCCGACGCCGCCGATCGCATTCGTGCCGTGGGACTTGTATGGAATTCGCTCCCCCAGAACGACCTCGACGCAGGCAACGCGGCTCACCCTGGACCCAAGGCCATCGAGGAAGCGCTCGCAAGGCTGGGCTGGGCGGTGGGAAAGGACCTTCGCCTGGTCTCGAAGTCCGCCGAAGGACGCTACGAACGGATGCCCGAGATCATCGATGCCATGGTGCGGCTTCCGGTGGAGGTGTTGGTGGTTTTCGGACCCGAGGCTGCGCGTGCGGCTCAGGAGCGCACCACGACGGTTCCGATTGTCTGGGCGGGGAGTCATCTCTTGGGCGCGACTTCGTCTCCGACGGGAAACCTGACGGGCACTACCTACGTCCAGGGGCCCCCCGGCACCGGTGCGGCGAAGCGGCTCGAGCTGCTGAAAACGATTGCTCCGCGGGCTTCCCGTGTCGCGGTTTTCCTCCACCAGGAGCCCGGCAAGCCGCTACCTCTTCCGAGTGAGACGGTCATGCGCGCAAGCGCGCACCTTGGGTTGAAATTCCGCCTTTTTGGCTTCATGCACCAGGAGGGCCTTGACTTGGCGTTCGAGCAGGCTCGCCGATGGGGCGCCGATTCGGCCTACATGTCGGTCTTTCCGGCGCTGACCTGGTCGCGCCCGCTGCAATTGAAGGTGATCGGCCTGTCGAAAAGGCATCGCTGGCCGACCATCTACGAGATGCCGGCCCTCGCGCAGGCCGGCGGCCTCATCGCCCATGGCCATGACGATGTCGTCGGGCAATCGCGCGCGGCCTATTTCATCGACAGGCTGCTCCGCGGTGCCAGGCCGGCTGAGCTACCCGTCGAGCAAGTCTCCACCGTGCAAATGACGATCAACCGAAGTACCGCGCGCGATCTTGGCCTGCAGGTGCCGCAGACGCTCCTCGTTTCCGCGGACCGCCTCTTCGACTGAGCTTGGCAATGCACCCCGGCGCATTCCCGCCCAGCGAATCCATGGCGACGCCCGGCCGCCGGAAAATCCTCGCCGCCGCGGTGGCCTTCGCGGGCCTGGCCGGCACACCGGCCCTTGGCGCGCGACGTCATCGCATCGGATTTTTCTCGGCGACGACCGGGGGGTCGCCGATCTACCAAGGCACGCTGCTCGGACGACTTCGCGATTTGGGGTACCGGCACGAAGAGCACTTCGTGTACCGATCGTTCAACGCCGGCGTCGACCTTGCACGGCTGCCCCTGTCGGCGCGCGAATTGATTGCCTGGAGACCCGACCTGATCGTCTCGAATGGGGCCCTCGCGACGGCTGCCGCCGCCGCCGCCACGAGAGAAATCCCCATCTTCGGCCACGTGCTGGACACGAGGGCAGAGGGTTATTCGGTCGATGGCACCGTCCCGGCGCGCAACGTGACCGGCGTTACCGTCGACTTCGTCGCCCTATGGTTGAAGATGATCGAGCTCGCGGGCAGGCTGCTTCCTGGGCTGCGCGCCGTTGCTCTGATCTGGCCCGCTGGCAATCCCCTTTTGGACGCCGTCCTGCCTACCCTTGCGAAGGCGAGTGCAAAGATCGGAATCGGCGTGCTCGCGAAGCAATGCGCCACCGGCGCGGAGTTACGCAGCGAGATCGCCTCGCTGGCTCGGCGCGGCGCGCAGGCGTTCAGCCTGGTTTATTCGGCGACGCTCCTGCCTCCCGAGCAGGTCGCGGAAATCGCCCTCCGGCAGCGGGTGGCATGGGTCGATTCGGAAATCGACGGGCCACTCGTCCGCAGCGGCGCTGTTCTTCTCGGGTACGGGCCCGTCTATGGAGCGCCGGCTGTGGATCTCGCCAACCAGATCCAGCGATATTTCGTGGGTACGCCGCTCGAGTACATCCCGTTCCAGATGCCCGTGGGCTATCGGCTCGAGGTCAACCGGACCACCGCATCGCGACTGGGACTGAAGATTCCGCCCGATATCGAGATCCGGGCGCATGCGATTCACGACTAGGCAGGCTCAATGCTCCAGCGGCAATCGACGATGCGGGGCCTGGAAAAGCAAAGCCCGCTGCAAGCGGGCTTTGCTCATCACGGCGAGCCGGCGCCCTAAACGGTCACTTCACGATCTCGAGGTGCTCGAGGCCGCTGCCGAGGTCGCGGTTCTTGGCGTTCTTGCTCTCGAGCTTGATCTTGAGCCTGATGTCGTTCACGGAGTCGGCGTTCCTCAGCGCGTCTTCGTAGGTGATCATGTCGGCCTCGAAGAGGTCGAAGAGCGCCTGGTCGAAGGTCTGCATGCCGAGCTCGCGCGACTTCGCGATGAGCGCCTTCATCTCGTGCACCTCGCCCTTGAAGATGAGGTCGGCCATGAGGGGCGAGTTGAGCATGATCTCGATCGCCGCAACGCGGCCCTTCATGCCCTTCTTCGGGATGAGGCGCTGCGAGATGATGGCCTTCAGGTTGAGCGAAAGGTCCATCAGCAGCTGCTGGCGCCGCTCCTCGGGGAAGAAGTTGATGATGCGGTCGAGCGCCTGGTTGGTGGAGTTGGCGTGCAGCGTGGTCATGCAAAGGTGGCCCGTCTCGGCGAAGGCGATGGCGTACTCCATCGTCTCGCGCTCGCGGATCTCGCCGATGAGGATCACGTCGGGCGCCTGGCGCAGCGTGTTCTTGAGCGCGTTGAACCAGTTGTCGGTGTCGACGCCGACCTCGCGCTGGCTCACGATGCAGTTGCGATGCTCGTGGACGTATTCGACCGGGTCTTCGATGGTGATGATGTGGCCGTAGCTGTTCTCGTTGCGGTGCCCGATCATCGCCGCGAGCGAGGTGGACTTGCCGGAGCCCGTGCCCCCGACGAAGATCACCAGCCCGCGCTTGGTCATGGCCACGTCCTTGAGGACGTGGGGCAGGGCGAGGTCGTCGAACTTGGGAATCGCCGAGGTGATGGTGCGCAGCACCATGCCGACGCGCCCCTGCTGCACGAAGCAGTTCACGCGGAAGCGCCCGATGCCCGAAGGGCTGATGGCGAAGTTGCACTCGTTGGTCGCCTCGAACTCGGCGGCCTGCTTGTCGGTCATGATCGAGCGGGCGAGCTCCTGGGTATGGACCGGAGAAAGGCTCTGCTGCGAGACCGGCGTCACCTTTCCGTCGACCTTCATCGCCGGGGGAAAGCCCGCGGTGATGAATAGGTCCGAACCCTTGCGCGCGAGCATCGCCCGCAGCAGGTCGTGCATGAATTTCAGGCTCTGTTCGCGTTCCATCGCTGCTCCTGGTGATTGGTCGGGGCGTTCAGGCGCCGACGAACGTGTCCTTGTTGGCGGCCTTGCTGCGCGCCTCGGGGATCGAGATGAGGTTGCGCTTCACCAGGTCCTGGAGGTTCTGGTCGAGCGTCTGCATGCCCAGCCCGCCGCCAGTCTGGATCGCCGAGTACATCTGCGCGACCTTCGCCTCGCGGATCAGGTTGCGGATGGCTGGGGTGCCGATCATGATCTCGTGCGCGGCGACGCGCGAGGAGCCGTCCTTGGTCTTGCAGAGGGTCTGGGAGATCACCGCGCGCAGCGATTCGGACAACATCGCGCGGATCATCTCCTTCTCCGCCGCGGGGAACACGTCGATGATCCGGTCCACGGTCTTGGCCGCCGAGGAGGTGTGCAGCGTTCCGAACACGAGGTGGCCCGTTTCCGCGGCCGTCATCGCGAGGCGGATGGTCTCGAGGTCGCGCATCTCGCCCACCAGGATGATGTCGGGGTCCTCGCGCAGCGCGCTCCTCAGCGCGTTCGAGAACGACAGGGTGTGGGGCCCGACCTCGCGCTGGTTCATCAGGCACTTCTTCGATTCGTGCACGAACTCGATCGGGTCCTCCACCGTGAGGATGTGGCCGTACTCGTTCTCGTTCACGTGGTTCACCATCGCCGCGAGCGTGGTGGACTTGCCCGAGCCAGTGGGCCCGGTCACCAGCACGAGGCCGCGCGGCTGGTTGGCGATCTCGCCGAAGATCTTCGGCGCGTTCAGATCCTCGAGCGAAAGCACCTTCGAGGGAATCGTCCGGAACACGGCGCCCGCGCCGCGGTTCTGGTTGAAGGCGTTCACGCGGAAGCGCGCGAGGTTCGGGATCTCGAAGGAGAAGTCGACTTCCAGCGTCTCCTCGTAAACCTTGCGCTGCGAGTCATTCATGATGTCGTACACCATCCCGTGCACGTCCTTGTGCTCGAGCGGGGGCACGTTGATGCGCCGCACGTCGCCGTGCACGCGGATCATGGGCGGCAGGCCGGCGGACAGGTGCAGGTCGGATGCCTTGTTCTTGACTGAAAAGGCGAGGAGTTCGGCGATATCCATGTCGGGTTCCCTGAGAGGAGACGGAGGCGCCCCGGATGCGGGTTCTTGGGGGGTCGCTGGGTTAGAATGCGCCTCGAAAAGTCGCTTCGATTATGTCCACAATCGCCGCCAACCTGCAAGCCATCCGACGGCGCATTTCCGAGGCGTTACAAGGGGATAGCCGCGCGGTCACGCTCCTCGCGGTTTCCAAGTCGCAGCCGGCGGGCCGGATTCGCGAGGCGCACGCCGCCGGCTGCGGACATTTCGGCGAAAACTATGTGCAGGAAGCCATTGCAAAGATGGGCGAGCTGGCGGGCCTTTCCGCCACCTGGCATTACATCGGCCGAGTGCAGACGAACAAGGCTCACCTGGTGGCCACGCATTTCGACTGGGTGCATGGAATCGATGCGCTGAGGCAGGCCGCCGCCCTGTCCAAAGCCAGGGACGGGCGTTTGCCGCTCAACGTCTGCATCCAGGTCAACATCTCGGGCGAGGGCTCGAAGGGGGGCGTGTCGCCCGACCTTGCAACCAGCCTGGCGCAGGAGGTGGCGGCGTTGCCCGGACTGCGCCTGCGCGGACTCATGGGAATGGCCAGCTTCACCCAGGATGCGGCGATGCAGCGACGCCAGTTCGCGACGTTGCGCACGACATTCGAGGCGCTGCGTGGGCGCGGCCTCGATGTCGATACGCTTTCGATGGGGATGAGCGGCGACCTCGAGGCGGCGATCGCCGAGGGCGCGACGCTGGTGCGTATCGGTACGGCCATTTTCGGCGAGCGCCGCAAGACGGAGGCGGCGTGAGCGTCGCGTTCATCGGCGGGGGCAACATGGCCCGGGCCATCCTGGGCGGGATGCTCGCCAAGGCAGTCGCGCCCGGCGAGGTGATCGTGGTCGAGATCGACGCGGCGGCCCGCGAGCGGCTGCAGGCGGACTTCGGCGTGAAGGCGATCGACAGTCCCGGCCCCGAGCTGGCCGGGGTGGAGACCGTGCTTCTCGCCGTCAAGCCGCAGCACATGCGCGCCGCATTGGCGCAAGCCGCCACCTGGGCCGCAAATCCCCTTTATGTTTCCATCGCGGCGGGCATTCGCATCGCGGACCTGGGACGCTGGATCGGTGGGAAGCCCCGGATCGTGCGGGCCATGCCCAACACGCCGGCCCTGGTCCATGCGGGCATTACCGGGCTTTACGCGCCTTCGGCGGTGGGGCGCGAGGACCGCGAAGCCGCGGAGCGGCTCCTCGCAACGGTGGGCGCAACCCTCTGGTTCGATGCCGAAAGCGACCTCGACGCCGTGACCGCGGTGTCGGGAAGCGGCCCGGCCTACGTGTTCTATGCCATGGAGGCGCTGGAGCAGGCCGCCCGCCAGTTGGGCCTCGCCGAGGGTGCCTCGCGCTCGCTGGCGCTCTGGACCTTCGTCGGCGCGGCCAAGCTCGCCATCGACCGCGGCGAGGATCCCCGCTCGTTGCGCGCGCAGGTGACTTCCAAGGGTGGCACCACCGAGCGCGCCCTCGAAGTCCTGGAAGCCACGGGCGTCAAGGAGCTTTTCGTGGACGCCGTGCGTGCCGCGCGCGACCGGTCTGTCGAACTGGGCGACGCCCTCGGAAAGGAATGACGACCATGCTCGGCCAAGCCCTCGCCTTCGTCCTCGATGCGCTCTTCCACCTCTTCATCCTGGCCGCGCTGGTGCGCTTCTGGATGCAGGCCCTCGGCGCCCCGGCGCGCAACCCGATCGCCCAGTTCACCATGGCGCTCACCGATTTCGTGGTGCGGCCGCTGCGCCGCGTGATCCCGGGACTCTTCAGGCTCGACATGGCCTCGCTGCTCGCGGCCTGGGCGTTCGAGTTCCTGCTGCAGGTGCTGCTGCTCTTGATAGCGGGAGGCAGCCCGCTTCAGAACCCGGGCGTATTCCCGGTGCTGCTGTTCCTCGCGTTCGTGAAGCTGATCCGGCTGTCGATCTACGTTTTCATCGGCGCGGTGCTGATCCAGGCGGTGCTCTCGTGGGTGAACCCCCACCACCCGGTGGCGCCCTTCTTCCACGCGCTCACCCGCCCGTTCCTTCGGCCCTTCCAGCGGGCGGTGCCCCTCATCGGGGGCGTGGACATCACGCCCGTCCTGGTGCTGATCGTCTTCCAGCTCATCCTCATGCTGCCTATCGCCTGGCTCGAGCACGAGACAGCGAGGATGCTGATGCGGGCGCTGCAGGGGTAGGCGGAGACACACCACGGCCCCGCTTTGGGTTCCGGGCCTGCAGCCGTGGCGCACGGCCGCCCGGGGCGAGGCGCCATTCGCGCCTTGTTTTCCGCAATTCGTCGCTTTGCGCTGGTTCGGGGGCACGCGCTCTCCTAGAGTGCGTCCATCGACAACGCACCGCACACCAGGAAACGCCCATGATCACCGCCATCTTCGCCACCATCACCATCGCCTTCTTCGCCGCGATCGCAGCCTCGGTCGCCGTGAGCGTCGTGTCGCTCCGAGCCGTTTGAACGCATCGATTCGTCGAATTGTCGTCACAGTGCCTGCGCATTGCGTCGCGGATTGCGGGCCCAAGCCCACGTAACCTTGCAACCATGAAGATCAGGACCACCCACTTGGAGCGCCGCGCGGCATGGCGCCAGCGCTTCATCGAGATCGCTCGCCAGGTCGAGGGCGCGCGGGCGCCGGCCGCGGTAGTCGCTGCCGGACTGCGTGCGCGCATGCGCAGCACCGGATTGGCGGGGTTGCGCCGCTCGCGCACCGCCTGAAATCCAGCCTTTTTGCGCTGAAAAGGGCCGGTTTTCCGGCCCTTTTCGCTTTTTGCCCCTCCGTTCGGCGGAGGCCACCGAGGAAACGGCTCGGCACAGGGGGGAAACCCGTTACACTGGCCGGCAAACAAGCCGTTTTGCCAGGGAGCATGGACGCATCCACGACCCGTTTCGAGGCCGAGATCGCCCGCTACAACCAGTGGCGGGAAGAGCTCACGCAATCGGTCCATGCCTATCACGACTGGCTCGAGGCCAACCACCAGCTCGACGTCCAGCAGTCGATCCGCTTCTACGACCTGCTGGAGAACCTGAACCGCGGCCGCCTCATGCTCGCCTTTCTCGCCGAGTTCTCGCGCGGCAAGTCCGAGCTCATCAACGCGCTCTTCTTCTCGAGCTTCAAGGAGCGGCTGCTTCCCTCCGACGTGGGGCGCACGACGATGTGCCCCACGGAGATCTTCCACGATCCCAGCGAAGAGCCCTACCTCAAGCTGCTTTCGGTGGAAACGCGCTACCGCGACGAATCGATCTCGCAGCTGAAGAACGTGCCGGTGGAATGGAGCAAGGTCCGCCTGAACGTGAATTCGGCAGCCGACATGAAGAAGGCGCTCAAGTCCCTGGCCGACACCAAGCAGGTGTACGCCCTCGAGGCGCGCATGCTGGGGCTTGCGCCCATGGCCAACGAGAAGGGCGAGATGCCGGGCGAGGAAGAGCTCGTGGAAGTGCCGGCGTGGCGCTACGCCATGATCAATTTTCCGCACCCGCTGCTCAGCAACGGCCTTTCGATCCTCGACACGCCGGGCCTCAACGCCCTCGGCATGGAGCCGGAGCTCACGGTGAGCACGGTCCCCAACGCCCACGCCATCCTCTTCCTGCTTTCGATCGACACCGGCGTCACCAAAAGCGACCTGGAGATCTGGGAGCGCTACGTGCGCCAGGGCCTGCCGCAGAAAATCGCGGTGCTGAACAAGGTCGACCTCATGTGGGACGAGCTGAAGAGCCAGGCCGAGATCGACAAGGCCATCGCGCGCATGGTCGATACGACCGCCGGGCACCTGCAATTGCCCCGAGAGCGCATCTTCCCCATCTCGGCGCAGAAGGCGCTGCTGGGAAAGATCAAGGAGGACCGGGCGCTGGTCGAGAAAAGTGGCATCGACAAGCTCGAGCGCTTCATGGCCGAGGAGATCGTTCCGATGCGCCGCCAGATCCTGTGCCGCGCCGTGGTCGACGAGATCGGCGGCATGATGGTTTCCTCCCGCGCCCAGCTCGCCAAGAAGCAGCAGGCCAACCTGGCCGAGATCGCCGAGCTGAACGGCCTGGTCGGCAAGAGCCGCGAAGTGGTCCAGAAGCTATGGGCGAAGATCACCGCCGAGAAGAACGCCTACAACGCCGCGCTCGCGGAATACAAGGTGAACTTCAGCCAGTTCAGCGCGAAGAAGGCGGCGCTGCAGGATCGCCTCAACACCTCGAAGCTGGACGCCGCGCTCGCCACCAGCGCCCAGGCGATCGAGGATTCGTGGACGACGATAGGCCTGCAAAGGGGCATGGCCGAGCTGGTCAGGGTGATGAGCGAGAACTTCGAGACCGTGTTCCGCGAATCCGAGGACATCAAGAAGCTCATGCAGGGCGTATACAACACGTTCATCTCGAAGTTCGGCTTCCAGAAGATGACGGTTCCGGCGCTCGACCTCGACCCGCATCGCACCAAGCTGCAGCTCCTGGTGCACCAGACCGAGGCGTTCGTGAAGGACCCGGTGAACGTGGTGGTCAAGGAAAAGCACTTCGTGGTGAAGAATTTCTACAACACGCTGGTGAAGGAAGCGCGGCGCAACTTCACCGACGCCAAGAACATGACCGACCGCTGGCTGCAGGCCGTGATCCTGCCGCTGGAGGTGCAGATCAAGGACCACAAGGCGCAACTGCAGTCGCGGCTCGACAACCTCTCGAAGATCAACGAGAAGACCACCTCCATCAACGACCAGATGGCCGTGGTGAAGGCCAGCGAGGCGGACCTGAAGAAGCAGCGCGACATGATCGAGGGGTTGATCGCGCGCGTCTCGGCGCATGCGGCCACGGCATCGCTCTCCGCGGAGGCGCCCGCCGCGCCGCTCGCGGCTGGCGCCAGGCCCGCGCCCGCCATCGACACCCTGCAGACCATGAAGATGGCCGCCGCGCCGGCCCCGGGGATTACGACCATGGTCAGGTCTCCGCTCGTTTCCGACGACCTGATGGCCGAGCTGGGCAAGATCGCCCCGGCTGCCGCGGCCACGCCTGCGCCGTCGAGTGCGACAACTACGGTCACGCAGGCGCCCAAGCCCTCGCCGCTCAAGGCGGCTTCTCCCCGGCCCGAACGCGAACCCAAGCCGTTCGAGCCGGCAGCCACCCAGAAACTCGGGCCCGAGGACCGCACCGAGCGCACCGACGGGCGGGAGCGCACCGAACGTGTCCAGCCGGCCGAGCCCGAAAATACCCAGCGCATGCCCTCGAACGCCGAGAAGACGCAGCAGATTCCCGAGCTCGACCCGAGCTATCGCCCCGACGCCACCCAGAAGATGGACGCGCAGAGCACCCAGCGGCTCGACGACACCATCACGCGGCTGCAGGAGGCCAAGCGTCTGCTGCAGGAAGCCAACAAGAAGTAGCCGAACCGGAAACCCGGGACGGACCTGGAATTCACTTTTTGTCCTCGGCGCGGCCGCGGCTGAATTCCAGGTCCGTCCCGGGTTTCCGTCCCAGCCCCGCTACACCAGGATCACGTCGTACTGCTCCTGGCTGTATGCCGTCTCGACCTGCATCGAGATCGGCTTGCCGATGAAGTCGCCCAGCTGCGTGAGCCCGACGGACTCCTCGTCGAGGAAGAGGTCGATCACCTTTTGCGATGCGAGGATGCGGTATTCCTTGGCGTTGAACTGCCGGTCGGCGCGCATGATCTCGCGCAGGATCTCGTAGCAGATCGTCTGCGGCGTCTTCAGCTCGCCGCGGCCGCTGCAGACCGGGCACGGCTCGCACACCACGTGGGCGAGCGACTCGCGCGTGCGTTTCCGGGTCATCTCCACCAGTCCGAGCTGCGAGAAGCCATTCACGGTGACGCGCGTGCGATCGCGCGCCAGGGCCTTGCGGAACTCCGCCAGCACGGCGTCGCGATGCTCGTGGCTTTCCATGTCGATGAAGTCCACGATGATGATGCCCCCCAGGTTGCGCAGCCGCAGCTGGCGCGCGATCGATTGCGCGGCCTCGAGGTTGGTCTTGAAGATCGTGTCGTCGAAGGAGCGTCCCGACACGAAGCCGCCGGTATTCACGTCGATGGTGGTGAGCGCCTCGGTCTGGTCGATGATCACGTAGCCGCCGCTCTTGAGGTCGACGCGCCTCGCGAGCGCGCGCTCGATCTCCTCCTCGATGCCGAAGAGGTCGAAGAGGGGCCGCTCGCCGGTGTAGTGCTCCAGGATCGGCAGCGCGTTTCGCGTGTAGCGCTGCGCGAACTCCTGCATCGCCGCGAAAGTCTCGCGCGAGTCGACGATGATGCGCTCGGTGCTGTCGGCCACGAGGTCGCGCAGCACGCGCGTGGCGAGCGACAGGTCCTGGTAGAGCAGGGCCTGCGGCGCCGCGCTCTGCGCCGCGAGCTGGATCTGCTTCCACAGCGTGATGAGGTACTCGATGTCTGCCGCGAGCTCGGCATCGCTCGAGGCCTCGGCCACGGTGCGCACGATGAATCCGCCCGTCTCGCCAAGCGGGATCAGCGCATGGATGCGGGTGCGCAGGTGCTCGCGCTCGGCTTCGTCCTCGATGCGCTGAGAGATGCCGATGTGCGGGTCCTGGGGAAGGTACACCAGCAGCCTGCCGGCGATCGAAACCTGGGTGGACAGCCGCGCACCCTTGCTGCCGATGGGATCCTTCACCACCTGCACCAGCAGCGTCTGGCCCTCGGAAAGGATCTTCTCGATGGGACGGTCGGGACCGTTGCCGTTGCGGGCCATCCAGATGTCGGCCACGTGGAGGAACGCAGCGCGCGGCAGACCGATCTCCACGAAGGCGGACTGCATGCCCGGAAGCACGCGGCATACGCGGCCGAGATAAATGTTGCCGACGAGCCCGCGGCTCGAGACGCGCTCGAGGTGCAGCTCCTGCACCGCGCCCTGCTCGGTCACCGCCACCCGCGTCTCCTGCGGGGTGACGTTAATGAGGATCTGCTCGTTCATCGGGCTCCCGCGCTGAACCTGGGAACACGGATGAAACGGATAAACACGGATGAACACGGATACAACCGAAAAGGTTATCCGGGATCGATCGGGCTGGCTCGTGCTAGCTGGAGGCCCCCATGAGATCTTTATCCGTGTTTATCCGCTTCATCCGTTTGATCCGTGTTCCAAAGGTTTTGGCCCGCATCACTCACGGCGCCACTACCCCGAATAGTCGCAGCAAGTTGGCCGTCTCGTAAAGCGGCAATCCGACAACGCCGGAATAGCTGCCTTCGAGGCGCTCGACGAAGGCGCCCGCGCGCCCCTGGATTCCGTATGCGCCGGCCTTGTCGAAGGGCTCGCCGCCCTGGACGTATTCCGAGATCCGCGTGGCGTGCAGCGAGGCGAACGTCACGAGGGACTCGCTCACGGCGAGCTCCAGGCGCCCCTCGTAGTTGACCGCCACGGCGGTGAGCACGCGATGGCGCGTTCCGGAAAGCAGCCCGAGCATCCGCTCGGCATCGATGCGGTCGACCGGCTTGCCCAGGATCTGCATGCCGAGCGCCACGGTGGTATCGGCCACCAGCACGGGCTTGCGCTGCAGGCCCCTGCGCAGCGTCACGCGCTGCCAGGCGGCCTCGGCCTTGCGTATCGTCACGCGCCGGACGTAATCATCCGGCGCCTCGCCGGGGATGACCGCTTCGTCGGTGTCGGCATCCTGGCGCGTGCCCTCGCGGAAGAGCAGCGGCTCGAAGCGCACGCCGATCTGCGCCAGCAGCTCGCGCCGGCGCGGGCTGCGGGAGGCGAGATAGATGGGCGCCGATGCCATGGAGGCTCAGGACCACGAAGGCACGACGCTGCGCAGCGCCGCATCGATGGCGAGAGCGCATTCGCGCGGACGCGTCTCGAGGCCGAAGTGCGGGCCTTCCAGCCGCACCACATGCGGCTCTCGGCAGGCGGCTACGAGGTGCGCGTGGGCCGCGTCACTGATCACCATGTCGCCCGTGAAATGCACGATCACGACCGGCACGCGCAATGCCGAGAGCATCGAGGAAGTGTCCTCGTCGGCGATGAGTCGCAGTCGCTCGGCCACCACCTCGTCGCGAAGGTTGGCCATCGTGCGGGTGAGTTCCGAGGACCATCGCCGCCGCCGCCGATCGCCCGATAGCCGCACCGCGTTGTCGAATACGGCCGGGCCCAGCTTCACCAGCCCCGGCAGGCTGGCACCCAGGCGCGTCGCGAGCCCGAGCGGGTTCGACGCGAAGGCCCCGCAGAGCACGACTGCGCGTATGCGCGGATCGACGGCGGCCCAGCGCGTCGCCACAAGGCCCGAGAAGGACTCGGCCACGAGCGCCGGCTCCCAGTCGACGGGAGCTTCGCCCATGGCGCGCACGCGATACTCGTCCAGCGAGCCCAGGGGGTGGTTGGGATAGCTCACCGCGCGCACCTCATGGCGGCGCGACATCTCGCCCACGAAGTCGCGGCGCAGCGCGGCGTCGCCGTCGAAGCCGGGCATGAAGACGACCTGGCTCATTCGCGGTGATAAGGGTGTCGCGCGAGGAGGGTCCAGGCGCGATAGAGCTGCTCGGCCAGCACCACTCGAACCATCGCGTGGGGCAGGGTCAGCGCCGAGAGCGACAGGAGCTTGTCGGCACGCTCCTTCACCCCGTCATCGAGGCCATCGGCGCCGCCGATCGCGAAGGCGGGATGGGAGCCTTCCCGCATCCAGCCAGAGAGCATCACCGAAAGGCCTTGCGTGGTGAAGGCCTTGCCGCGTTCGTCGAGGGCGAGCAACGACGACCCTGGCGGCAGGGCGGCGAGGAGGCGTTCACCCTCGAGCTGCCTTGCCCTCTGTGTCGAGCGCCCGGCGCCGCGCTCCTCCGCCTTCACCTCGACCAGCTCGACGCGGATCTCCGGCGGCATACGCCGCGTGTACTCCTGGTATCCCTCCTGGACCCAACCCGGCATCCTGTGGCCCACCGAGAGGATCGTGACGCGCACCGCGCTAGGCGCTGCGGCGCCTGGCGGCGCCGGATTCGCCCGGCGTCTTGCGTGGCGCCCGGCGCGCGCGCGGCTTGGCTTCCACCGGCGCGCTGGAGTTCACGACCTTGTCGAACTTGCCCTCGCCCCAGAGCTCCTCGAGGTTGTAGTACTCGCGCACCGCCGGTTGCATCACGTGGGCCACGACATCGCCCGCGTCGACCAGGATCCACTCGCCACCTTCCTCGCCCTCGGTGCCGACGATCGCCGAGCCGGCTTCCTTGAGGCTGTCGCGCACGTGGCGGGCGAGGGCCTTGGTCTGCCGCGCGGAATCGGCGCTGGCGACGATGATCCAGTCGAAGATCGAGGTGACCTTGCGCACGTCGATGGCCTGGATGTCGCGCGCCTTGATGTCTTCCAGGGCGGCGATCACGAGCTTCTTCTTGGCGAGGGTGGTGGGCTTCTTCATCGGGCGGTGTCGGAGGCTTGCGGCGCGCGAGCGCGGCTGGCGTACAGGTTGTGGGAGCGGATGTATTCGACCACCGGATCGGGCGTCAGGTACCGGATTGACGCGCCTTCGCCGGCGAGAGTTCTGATGGCGGTCGATGAAATCGCGATCGGGGTCATCGAAAAAGTCATGATCTTCCCGGCAGGGGCGGCCAGCAGCTCGCGCAGGTTGAGCGTGATGCGCGGCCAGACCTCCTTCGGAAACGCGCCGGGGCCCTTCGAGAACCACTGCTCGTCGTTGGCGCGGATGGCGACGGCGAAATGCGCGAGGTCGAAGATCTCGGTCCAGCGGCTCCAGGTCGCCACCTGCGCAAACGCGTCCGAGCCGCTGAGGAAGACGAGCGGCACGTGCGGCCCCCGCTCGGAGCGGATCTCCGCGAGGGTGTCGTGGGTGTACGTATTGCCTTCGCGGCGCAGCTCCCGGTCGTCGACGTCGAAGCGCGCGTCGCGCGCGGTCGCCAGCTTGAGCATGGTGAGGCGCTGCTCGCTCGAGGCGTGCGCCGCGCGGCCGCGGTGATAGGGCAGGCCGGCGGGCAGGAAGATAACGCGGTCCAGATGGAACGCCTCGGCGAGCTCGGTCGCGAGCCGCAGGTGGCCGAAGTGGACCGGATCGAAGGTACCGCCGAAGAGGCCGATCGGTTTCGTGGCCGAGGGCGTCGCCAAGTCAGCCGCGGATTTGCCCGTCGCCCAGGACGATCCACTTCTGCGAAGTGAGTCCCTCGAGGCCCACGGGCCCCCGGGCGTGCAGCTTGTTGGTGGAAATGCCGATCTCGGCGCCGAGCCCGTATTCGAAGCCGTCCGCGAAGCGCGTGGAGGCGTTGACCATCACCGAGCTCGAGTCCACCTCGCGGAGGAATCGCTGGGCGTTGCCCCAGTGCTCGGTCACGATCGCGTCGGTGTGCTGCGAGCCGTATTCGGCGATGTGCGCGATCGCCTCGTCCAGGCCGGCCACCGTGGCGACCGAAACGACCGGAGCGAGCCATTCGGTGCGGAAATCCTCGTCCGTGGCCGGCTTGATTCCCGCGCCAGCCGCCCGTGCAAGGACCTCGAGGGACTCGGCGCAGCAGCGCAACTCGACGCCTTTCGCTGCATAGACCGTTGCGATGCGCGGCAGGAAATCCCGGGCGATGCCGCGCGCCACCAGCAAGGTTTCCATGGTGTTGCACGTCCCGTAGCGCTGCGTCTTTGCGTTGTCGGCGATGCGCACGGCCTTCTCGAGGTCGGCGTGGTCGTCCACGAAAACATGGCAGATGCCGTCGAGGTGCTTGATCACGGGCACCCGGGCGTCTCGTGCCACGCGTTCGATGAGCCCCTTTCCGCCGCGCGGCACGACCGCATCCACGTGTCGATCCAGGGCTACCAGCTCGCTCACGGCCGCGCGATCGGTGGTCGCCACCAATTGCACCGAGTGCTCGGGCAGCCCGGCGGCCTGCAGCCCGGCCGCAAGGCAGGCGGCGATCGCCTGGTTGGAGTGCAGCGATTCGCTGCCGCCACGCAGGATGCAGGCATTTGCCGACTTGATGCACAGGCCGGCTGCGTCCGCGGTCACGTTCGGCCGCGACTCGTAGATGATCGCGATGACGCCCAGAGGAACCCGCATGCGCCCGACCTGGATGCCCGACGGGCGGTAGCGCAGCTCGGTGATCTCGCCCACGGGGTCGGGCAGCCCGGCGACCTGGCCCAGCCCGGCGGCCATCGCCTCGATCGCCTTCGCGGTGAGCGTGAGGCGATCGACGAAGGCATCGTCCTTGCCGTCCGCCCGCGCGGCCTTCACGTCGCGCGCATTGGCGGCGAGGATCGTCTTCTCGCGCGCGAGCAGCGCCTCGGCCGCTTCCTGCAACGCAAGGCTGCGGGCAGCTGCGCTGGACCGCGCCAGCTCGCGGGAGGCGGACCGTGCGCGCGCGCCCATCTCCAGCATCGGGGCGCGCAGCGCGGTGGTGGCGGTCAGGTCGTTGGGCACGGTGGAAGCGTCCAGTCTAAACGCTAACGTGCGCGAGCACCTGGCGCCCGGCGAGGGCGAGGGAGAAGTCGCCCACCGCATCCCATGGGTTGCCGGCCTTGACGCCCTTGGCGATGCGGTCGAGCCTGTGCGCGGCCGCCACCAGGCGCTGGAAGGAAGCGGCGTCGTGGCGCCGCGCGGATTGCTGCAGCGCGGCCATGCGCTCGGGTGGCAGGTAACGCCGCGGCCGCTGGTGGGCGGCGAGCGCCATCAGCAGGCGAAGCTCCTCGGTGAGAGCCCACAGGAGCAGCGGCAAGGGCTCGGCGCCGGCTTCGAGCGAATCGACGGCGCGAGCGATGCGCGCGGCATCCGCTGCGTGGATCGCATCGACGAGCGAGTCGCGCTCGAAACGCGAAACGTCCGTCACCGCCTCGCGCAGCATCGCCAGCGTGAGCTCTCCCGGCGGCAGGAGCAGCGCCAGCTTCTCGACTTCCTGGCGGGCGGCGAGCAGGTTGCCTTCCACGCGGTCGGCGAGCCACTCGAGCGTTTCCACCGAGGCGCGCTGGCCCTGGCGGGAAAGGCGCTGGGCCAGCCATTCGGGAAGCTCGTCGCGGGAGATCGTTTTCGCTTCCACGACCACGCCGGCGCCATCGAGTGCCTCGAACCACTTCGACTTGGCCTGTTGCCATTCGAGCTCGGGCAGCAGCACCAGGGTCACCGCATCTTCCGGAAGCCGGGAGCACCACGCCTCGATCGCGCGGGAGCCCTCGACGCCAGGCTTGCCGGTGGGGATGCGCAGCTCGACCAGGCGGCGCGAGGCGAATAGCGAGAGGTTGGCGGCGCTCGCGCCGAAGCGGCTCCAGTCGGCCCCGGGCTCGGCGAAGAACACTTCCCGCTCGGTGCACCCCGATGCGCGGGCCGCCTCGCGGATCCGGTCGGCGGCCTCGAGCGCGAGCAGCGCTTCGGCTCCGTGGACGGCATAAAGCGCCGCCATGCCCTTCTTGAGGTGGCCGTCGAGCTGGCGCGTCGAGATCCTCACGATCCTAGAGGTCGCGCTGCGCGGCGAGCGCCACCTGCCGAAGGATCCGGCCGGCCAGCTCGACCTGCATGTCCTTGTAGAGGAGCTGCTCCTCGGCTTCCTTGGCGATGGGCGCGGTCTCGCTGTACGTGATGACGCGCCGCGCCTCAGTTTCGGTGGGCGCGATGAGCGGCAGCTCGCGGCCCGGCACGACCATGTCGTAGCGCACGACCAGCCGCAGCTGGAACTCGTACACGCGCCCCGTGCCCGTGATCGTATAGACCGACTTCTCGCGGCCCTCGCCCAGGATGCGCAAATGCGCCTGGGCCTCCGCCGGGGTCGGCACGATCCGCGTGGTTCCCGTCGAGAGCGCCCGGCGGATGTCGGCGTAGACACCGGAGCCCGCCGCCGTCGAGACGTGCAGCGCCTTGATGCCGGTCTGCGGCTCGCCACGCAACTGAAACCCGCAGCCGCCGAGCAGGAGTGCCGCGACGAGGAGGACGACCCTAGACAACGATGTTCACCAGCCGGCCGGGGACCACGATGACCTTCCTGGGCTTCTGGCCATTGAGGTACTTCTGCACGCTTTCGTCAGCCAGCGCCGTCGCCTCGATAACCTCCCCGGTGGCCGAAGAGGACACGCGAACGTGCCCGCGCAGCTTGCCGTTCACCTGCACCACGAGCTCGATCTCGTCCTGCACCAGCGCCGATTTGTCGACCTGCGGCCACGGCTGGTCGATCAGCTTCGTGCCCGGGCGCAGCTCCGCCCACAACGCGGTGCAGATGTGCGGCACGATGGGCGCGAGGAGGAGGATCGCCCCTTCGAGCGCTTCCTGCGATACGGCGCGGGCGAGCGGGCTCGCATCCTTCAGGTCGTCGCGCAGGTTCAGCAGCTCGCGCACCGCCGCGATCGCGGTGTTGAACTGCAGGCGGCGGCCGTAATCGTCGCCCACCTTCTCGATGGTGCGGTGCAGCTTGAGGCGCAGCGCCTTGAGCTGTGGGGACAGTTGACCCTCACCCCGGCCCTGTCCCAAGGAAGAAGGTGAACCGTACGGCGCGATCACGCCGGCTGCCACATGGTCGTGCACCGTCTTCCACAGCCCGCGCAGGAAGCGGAAGGAGCCTTCCACGCTCGCATCGGACCAGATCATCGTGTCGGTGGGCGGATTGGCCTGCATCACGTAGAAGCGGGCGGTGTCGGCGCCGTACCTGTCGATCATGTCCTGGGGATCGACGCCGTTTCGCTTCGACTTGGACATCGTGCCGATGCCGTCATAGTCGACCGCGCTGCCGTCGCCCCTCAGCCGGGCGCCCGCCACCTTGCCCTCGGCATCGTGCGTGACCTCCACCTCGTCCGGCGCGAAGTATTCGATGCCGCCCTTGCCGGTGCGCCGCGAGAAGATGTGGTTCAGCACCATCCCTTGCGTGAGCAGGTTGGTGAAGGGCTCGTCGACATCGACGAGCCCCAGGTCGCGCATCGCCTTGGTCCAGAAGCGCGCGTAGAGCAGGTGCAGGATGGCGTGCTCGATGCCGCCGATGTACATGTCGAGCGGCATCCAGTATTGCGCGCGCTCATCGACCATGGCGCCGGCATCCGGGCACGCATAGCGCATGAAGTACCAGGACGAGTCCACGAACGTGTCCATCGTGTCGGTGTCGCGCTTCGCCGCGCCGCCGCACTTGGGGCACTTGCACTCGTAGAACGAGGGTGTCTTCGCCAGCGGGCTGCCCGTGCCGTCGGGCACCAGGCCCTCGGGCAACACGACCGGCAACTGCTCGTCGGGCACCCCGACGTCCCCGCATTCGGGGCACTGGATGATCGGTATCGGCGTGCCCCAATAGCGCTGTCGCGAGATGCCCCAGTCGCGGAGACGATAGGTCACGCGCGTCTTCGCCTCGATGCCGAGCTCGCCCAGCTTCGCCACCACGGCGGCGATGGCGGCGCCGAAGCCGAGCCCATCGAGCGCCGGAAAGCTGGCTCCCGAATGCACGTTGATGCCGTGCTCGGCGTACCAGGGCTGCCATGCATCGGTCGAATAGGGCTTGCCCGATCCATGGGTGCCCTCCCAGCCGATCACCTGCTTGATGGGAAGGCCGTATTTCGTCGCGAACGCGAAATCACGCTCGTCGTGGCCGGGCACTGCCATCACCGCGCCCTCGCCATAACCCATGAGCACGTAATTGCCGACCCATACCTCCACCGGCTCACGCGTGATCGGGTGCAGCACGAAAAGGCCCGTCGGCATGCCCTTTTTCTCCATCGTGGCGAGCTCGGCTTCCTGCACGCCGCCGCGCTTGCACTCCTCGATGAATTCCGCGAGCCTCGGGTTGCCGTTCGCGGCCTCGCTGGCAAGTGGGTGCTCGGCTGCGACGGCGGCGAAGGTGATGCCCATGATCGTATCGGCCCGCGTGGTGAAGACCTTGAGGCCCGCCTTCGCATCGTTCATGCGCCTGGCCGTCTGCGGCGCATAGGGCAGCACGAACTCCACGCCCTCGCTTCGCCCGATCCAGTTGCGCTGCATCTGCTTCACCTGCTCGGGCCAGCCGAGGCCGTCGAGGGAGCCGAGCAGCTCGTCGGCGTAGTCGGTGATCCGCATGTACCACATCGGAATCTCGCGCTTTTCGACCAGCGCACCGGTGCGCCAGCCGCGCCCGTCGATCACCTGCTCATTGGCGAGCACCGTCATGTCGACGGGATCCCAGTTCACCATCCCCGACTTCTTGTAGACGAGCCCCTTCTCCCACAACCGCAGGAAGAACCACTGGTTCCAGCGGTAGTAGGAGGGATCGCAGGTCGCGACCTCGCGCGTCCAGTCGATGGCCCAGCCCATCGCCTGGCATTGCTGCTTCATGTACGCGATGTTGTCGCGGGTCCACTTCGCCGGCGCCACCTTGTTGGCCATCGCGGCGTTTTCCGCGGGCAGTCCGAAAGCATCCCAGCCCATGGGGAAGAGCACGTTCATGCCCTTCATGCGCAGGTAGTGGTAGAGCGCGTCGTTGATCGTGTAGTTGCGCACGTGCCCCATGTGCAGCTTGCCGGAGGGATAGGGCAGCATGGAGACGCAGTAGTACTTGGGCTTGTCGGAGCCGTCGGGGGCGTGGAAGGCGCCTGAATCGGCCCACTCCTTCTGCACCGCGGGCTCGATGTCGCGCGGGTGGTATTGGGATTGCATGCGTGAAATTATACAGGCCGGCCTGCGACAAACTGTTGATTTGACAGGGAGGATTCGATGCGCAAGGCACTGCTGGCTGCGGCGCTGTGCACGGTGCTGGCGACCGGCGCGCTCGCCCAGAACCGCGTCGAGGCAGTCCAGTACCCCGCGTGGCTCGAGCGGGGCGGACAGGTCGTGCCCCTCGCCCCCGGCACGACGCTGCAGCCGAGCGACGGCATCCGGACCGGCCAGAACGCGCGCGTGCGGCTGCGGCTGGCCGAAGGCAGCGCCGTGAAGCTCGGCGAAAATGCGCGGTTCGCGATCGATGCCAGCACCGAACGCGGCGGGACCTTCCGCTCGGCCATGGCCGTGATCGCGGGCGCTTTCCGCTTCACCTCGGCGCAGGCCCGCAAACGCGACATCGCCATCAGGGTGAAGAACGTGACCGTCGGCATCCGCGGAACTGACCTGTGGGGCAAGGCCGCGGCGGATCGGGACTTCGTCGTGCTGATCGAGGGGCGCATCACGATGGAAAGCGAGGGCCATCCCCAGGTCGTCCTGGACAAGCCGCTCGACACATACCAGCGAACGGGCTCGGCGCCGCCGGAGGTCAGGCGAATCGATGCGAGGCAGCTCGAGGAGTACGCCAGGGAAACCGAAATCGCCACCCAGGGCGGGGCGGCGCAGCCGCAAGGCGAATGGCGCGTCGTGGCGGCGGTGTTCGCGGAGCGCGATCCGGCGCTCGCTTTCTCGCGGTCGCTGCGGGCGGCTGGCTATCCCGCCGAAATCGCCGCAGGCGAAGGCAAGTTCGCGGTGCAGGTGAATCGCATGGCCTCGGAGGCAGACGCACGGGCATTGATGGCGAACCTGCGGGGACTACAGGGGGTGACGCTTCCCCATGTGAAACAAGGGCGGTAAGGGGAGGAACTTCTTCCCGCGGCCCCGTGTCGATACGGATGTCCCGCCTTCCTGGCGAGACACAGCAGTTGGGGCAGACAGTTGAAGGGCGCCGCCTTGGCGCCCTCTTTTTTGGTTCTTCGGGGATTTGCGTGGAAGTAAGGGCGGCCAGCCGGCCGCCGCTGCTATCTTGAGGTTGCGAGCAACAAGAGGCAGTGGAGGCGACCGGTGGCAGCCACAGACATTATTGCCCGGCTGGGAGGCTGGGTAGGTTACGAACTCGAGGGCGTGGAAGAGGACTGGCGGGGCCAGCAACGTTGGTGTCGTGTCCGGCTCAGTCCTATTCAGGGAGTCCGGCGTCGTTGCAGTCACTGTGGCGGCGAGGCGAACTCCATCCACGACACGGAGCTCAGGCGGGTGCGGGACCTGCCGATCTTTGAGGTGCCTGTTGAATTGTTGGTACCGCGTTTGCGGGTCCTTTGCCCCAGATGCGGCCCGAGGCTTGAGCAACTTGACTGGCTTGAGCCTTATGCTCGAGTGACGACCCGGTTGGGAGCGAGCGTGGCGCGCCTTTGCAAGCTGATGTCCCTGCAACACGTCGCGAGGTACTACGGCTTGGCCTGGGACACGGTCAAGCAGATCGATTGCCGGCACTTGGAGCGGGCTCTGGGGCCAATCGATCTCACAGGCGTGACGGCGATCGGTATGGACGAATTTGCCATCCAAAAGGGTCATCGCTATGCCACTGTCATCGTCGAGCCCTCGCGCAAGCGTGTGCTGTGGGTCGGCCGAGGTCGCAGCCGCGAGGACATCAGGCCCTTCTTCGAATTACTCGGCCCTGAGGGCTGTAAGCAGATAAGGGCGGTGGCGATGGACATGCATACCGCCTACATCGAGGAAGTCCGGGCACAGTGCCCTGATGCCCAGATCGTCTACGACCTGTTTCACGTTGTGGCGAAGTACGCGCGGGAGGTCATCGATCGCGTCCGAGTCGATGAAGCCAACCGCCTGTGTGGCGATCGACGCGCCCGTCACTTGGTCAAGGGAGCACGTTGGCTGCTGCTGCGAAATCGCGATAACGTCACGCGCCTCGAGGATCAGGTCCGACTGAAGGAACTGCTGGCTGCCAACAAGGCGCTCATGACCGTCTACATCCTTAAAGACGACCTGAAGCAGCTATGGCGATATCGCCATCCTGGCTATGCCCGAGCCTTCTGGGAGGGCTGGAGGCGCCGGGCGATTCGAAGCCGCCTTGAACCTCTCAAGACCTTCGTGCGGCGCCTTACCCCCTACATCGACGGCGTCATCGCGCACAGCCGGTGGCCCCTCAGCACAAGTCTCATCGAGGGTATCAACAACACCATCAAGGTCATCAAAAGATGGCCTACGGATACCGCGACGATCGCTACTTCTTCCTCAGAATCCGGGCTGCTTTCCCCGGAAATCCCTGAAGAACCTTTTTTTTTGGCCTGCGGTCAGCCGGGGAGCGGCTCACGCCGTTGAGAACGAACCGCCCACCACGACCCGCAAACTTGAACGCCAAACAGCAAGACGCCTTGCCGTGGCTGCGATTCGCGCTCGCGCCGGGGCTCTCCAGCCGCGCGCGCGCCAAGCTGCTGCTGGACTATCGCACTCTTCCGCGCGCAACCGCAGCGTTGGCGACTCGAGCCGACCCACGGCTCCTGGAACGCACGCTCGCCTGGCTCGATTGCGACAGGCACCACGTCGTTACTCTCGCGGACAGCGCCTACCCAAAGGCGCTGCTGCAGATCGGCGACCCACCCTGCGTGCTGTATGCGGAGGGAGACATCGCGCTGCTGAACGCGCCGACCGTGGCCATCGTGGGCAGTCGCAACCCCTCGCCGCAGGGATGCATCGATGCCCACGAGATCGCGCGCGCGCTTTCGGCGAACGGCGTGTGCATCGCAAGCGGCATGGCCATGGGGATCGATGCCCATGCCCATCGCGGCGCGCTTGCTTCGGGCGGCGCCACCGTGGCGGTGCTCGGAACGGGAATCGACCGCGCCTACCCGCGGGCAAACGCCGCGCTGTCCCGCGAGATCGCGGCCAGCGGTTGCCTACTCTCCGAATTTGCCTTGGGCATGCCGCCGCTCAGCGCCAATTTCCCACAGCGCAACCGGCTGATCAGCGGGCTTTCGCGCGCAGTGCTCGTAGTGGAAGCGGCGCCGAAAAGCGGGTCGCTCATCACGGCCCATTGCGCCAACGACCAGGGACGCGATGTGTTCGCAATGCCGGGATCGGTTCATTCGTCCCTGTCGAAGGGTTGCCACGCGCTCATCAAGGATGGCGCTTTGCTCGCCGAGAATGCCCAGGACATCCTGCGCGAACTCGGCATCGCACCCGCGCAATCGATAACGCGCGACCGCGCGCGCCCGGCGAGCGCGTTGCTCGATGCCATGGGCTTCGCCCCGACCACGCTCGACGAGATCGCGCTGCGCAGCGGAATGGCGGCGAGCGAGGCGGCTGCACAGATCAGCCTGCACGAGGTCGAAGGCCTGGTCGCGGCACTGCCGGGCGGGCGTTTCCAACGCATCGTGCGCGCGGCACCAGGGTAGCCGGAAGGGCACGTTATAGAATGAATGCCGCAACGATCAACCGATAGTCCCCCAATGGCATCGCATCTGCTCATCGTCGAGTCGCCGTCGAAGGCGAAGACGCTCAAGAAATACCTTGGCCGCGATTTCGAGATCCTCGCCTCGTACGGCCACGTCCGCGACCTCGTGCCGAAGACGGGCGCGGTGGATCCGGACGACAACTTCCGCATGAAGTACGAGCTGATCGACCGCAATGCCAAGCACGTGGACGCGATCACCCGCGCGGTGAAGGACGCGGACGTCGTGATGCTCGCGACCGACCCGGACCGCGAAGGGGAGGCGATCGCCTGGCACCTTTCGGAGATCCTCAAGTCGCGCAAGGCCCTGAAGGACAAGAAGCTCAATCGCGTCGTCTTCTACGAGATCACGGAAGGCGCCGTGAAGGAGGCGGTGAAGAATCCGCGAGCCATCTCGATGGACCTGGTCAATGCCCAGCAGGCGCGACGCGCGCTCGACTACCTGGTCGGCTTCAACCTTTCGCCGCTCCTGTGGAAAAAGATCCGCCGCGGCCTGTCGGCCGGCCGCGTGCAGAGCCCGGCGCTGCGCCTCATCGTCGAGCGCGAGCTGGAGATCGAGAAGTTCGTGAGCCAGGAATACTGGACCATGCACTTCGACGCCCAGAAGGACCGCTTGGGCTTCACTGCGCGGCTCACGCATTTCGAGGGCGAGAAGCTCGACCAGTTCGCCATCGGCAATGCCAAGCGCGAAGCCCAGGTCCGCGCCTTCCTCGAGCAGCACGGCAAGGGCCAGGCGAAGGTCGTGGAAGTGGAGAAGAAGCGCAAGCTGCGCTCGCCCGCCGCCCCGTTCACGACGTCCACACTGCAGCAGGAGGCGGTTCGCAAGCTGGGCTTCTCCACCGATCGCGCCATGAAGGTGGCGCAAAGCCTCTACGAGGGGGTATCGGTCGGCAAGGTCGTGACCGGCCTGATCACCTACATGCGCACCGATTCGGTCACGCTGTCGAACGACGCCGTGGCGGAGATGCGCGGCTTCATCACCAAGAACTACGGGCCCGATTACCTCCCCAAGGCGCCGGTCGAATACCGCAGCGCGTCCAAGAACGCCCAGGAGGCGCACGAGGCGATCCGGCCCACCTCCATCGCCCGCACGCCCGAATCGGTGGCGGCATACCTGAACGACGAGCAGCGCAAGCTCTACGAGATGATCTGGAAGCGCGCCATCGCCTCGCAGATGACGCCGGCCAAGTTCGACACCGTCGCGGTCGATTTCGCGCTGGGCGGCGAGAACAACCTTTTCCGCGCCACCGGCCAGACGATGGTTTTTCCCGGCTTCTATGCCGTCTACCACGAGGACCAGGACGACGCCGTCGAGGAGGAGGACAAGCGCCTGCCAGCCTTCGACAAGGGTGAAGCGGTGCGCATCGACAAGCTCTACGGCGAGCAGCACTTCACCCAACCGCCGCCGCGGTACTCCGAGGCGAGCCTGGTGAAGGCGCTCGAGCAATACGGCATCGGCCGTCCCTCGACCTACGCATCGATCATATCGACGCTGGTGAACCGCGAATACGTGACGCTCGACAAGAAGCGCTTCATGCCCACCGACGTGGGGCGCATCGTGAACAAGTTCCTCACGGAGCACTTTGCCCATTGGGTGGACTACGAATACACCGCCAAGCTGGAGGACGAGCTCGACGACATTTCCAATGGCAAGGAAGAATGGGTGCCGATGCTGGCGAAGTTCTGGAAGGGCTTTTCCGCACAGATCGGCGAGAAGGAATCGGTCTCGCGCAAGGACGTGACGCAGGAGCAGCTCGACGAGACGTGCCCGAAGTGCGGCAAGCACCACCTCACCATCCGGCTCGGTCGCCGCGGACGCTTCATCGGCTGCACCGGATATCCCGACTGCGACTACACGCGCAACCTCGACGGCGGCGAAAGCGGCGAGGCGGCCAAGCGCGAGCTCGGCGTGGATGACAAGACCGGCAAGGCGATCTGGCTGCTGCAGGGGCCCTATGGGCCCTACGTGCAGCTGGGCGAGATGGAGGGCGACAAGAAGCCCAAGCGCGTGTCCCTGCCGAAGAACATCGCGCCCGAGGCGGTGTCGCTCGATGTGGCGCTCAAGCTGCTCGCATTGCCGCGGGACCTGGGGGCGCACCCCGAAAGCGGCAAGAAGGTGCACGCCGCCATCGGCCGCTTCGGCCCCTACGTGAGCCACGACGGCCAGTTCAAGTCGATTCCCAGGGAAGAGAACGTTTTCGACATCGGGCTCGAGCGCGCCGTGGCGTTGCTCGCCGAGCCCAAGTCCTTCAGCGCCCGAGGGGCGCTCAAGGTGCTGGGCAAGCACCCGGATGACAACCAACCCGTGGCGCTTTACTCCGGGCGCTATGGCGCCTATGTGAAGCACGGCAAGACCAACGCGACCTTGCCGGACCAGAACGCGATCAACGACATCACGCTCGAGGAGGCGCTCGAGCTGATAGCCGCGAAGGGCGGCAAGGCCGGAAAAGGCAAGCCCAAGGCGAAGGCGGCCGCCAAAGGCAAGGCGAAGGCCCCAACGGCGAAGACGCGTTAGCCTCTACGCCGTCCCGGCGCACACCGCGCCCGCAAGCGCGCTTCAGCGCCGGGTGGCGATGAAGAAGCGCGGCGCCCCACCGCGGGCGGGCGTGACGATGCCGGTCATCGGCCCGTCGTGATCGGTGACCCCTTCGAAGCGATGCAGCGTGCCGGCGTCATCGGCCAAGGTAAAAGCCACGATCGGCCCGCGAAGCACGGTGTCCCGAAGCGGCCCCGCCCGGTTGCCCCACTGCACCTGCCCTTCGAACTTCTGGAAGGACTGCTCGATGCGAAGGGTCGGCCCGCGGCCGTTGCCGATGCGTACCTGCCATTCGCCGCCGATCCTCGCGGGCACCCTCCAGAAATGCACCGCCCGGCCCTCGGCGTAGATCGTTTCGTCGCTGGACCACGCCCCCATGTCGAATGAATGCGACACCACGCGTGTGCCGGGTTTCATGGCCAGCAGGGTGGGGCGCAGTCGCTCGTTCAGGTGCGGCAGCAGGTACATGGTGACCACATCGGCATCGGAAAAATCCGATGCGAAGATATCGCCCTGCACCAAATCCACCTTGACGCCGGCGCGCTCGGCCATGCGTTTCGAATACTCCACCATTCGTGGCTCGTACTCGATGCCCCGGGCGATCGCCCCACGCTTGGCTGCCGCGATGGCGACCTTGCCATCACCCGAACCCAGGTCCACGAGCCGCTCGGCGGGAGCCAGCTGCGCCACGTCGAGCATCTTCTCGACCACGGCGTCGGGCGTTGGCACCCACATCACGTCCTTGCCCTCCTGGCCCGACTTGGGCTCGAAGGGAGCCGTGGCGTCCTGGGCACGAGCCGCCAGGACCGTGGCCATGGCCGCACAGGCCAGGGCGGCAAATGCCTTCCGGCGCAACGCGAGGGACTTTGGGGCGCCCTGCACGAGGCTGGCGGCGAACGCCTTCATCGCGGCAAGCCGGTCCTAGACGTCGAGGTTGGTCACCCCGAGCGCGTTGCTCTCGATGAACTGGCGCCGTGGCTCGACCTCATCGCCCATGAGCGTCGAGAAGGTCTCCCCCGCGCTGATCGCGTCCTCGATCTGCACCTTGAGCAACACCCGCTGGGTGGGATCCATGGTCGTTTCCCAGAGCTGCTCGGGGTTCATCTCGCCCAGCCCCTTGTAGCGCTGGATCGCCATCGAACCCTTGGCCTCGGAGAGCAGCCATTCCAACCCCTCGCGGAACGAACGGATCGATCGCACCGCCTCGCCGCGCTTTACCTGCGCGTCTTCCCGGATGAGGCCGGTGAGCGTCTCCGCGGTCTTCACGATCTGGGCATAGTCCCCGCTTTCGAGGAAGGCATGGTCAATCACCGTCTCGACCTTGTTGCCGTGGACGATCTTCTCCAGCCGCAGCCTCCAGCCGTCGGAGGTGGGGTCGCGCTCGATGTGCGTCTTGGGCGGCGTGGGCACGAGCGCGTTGTAGAAGAGCCGCGCGGCCTCGGCGGCGCCTTCCTTGTCGGAGAGCGAGATTCGCGGCATGCCCAGCATCGAGCGCAGCACGCCCGCATCCATGGCCGCCGAAAGCCGCTCGATCACCGCCTCGGTCGTGAGGTACTCGGAAGCGATGCGCTCCAGCGCCTCGCCGGCCAGCAGCGCAGCGCCGGAACCCGGCATGAGCGACGCGCCGTTGAGCGCGCGGCGCAGCTGGTGCTGCTTGAGCTCGTGCTCGTCCTTGAGGTAGCGCTCCTCCTTGCCGCTCTTCACCTTGTAGAGCGGCGGCTGCGCAACGTAGATGTGGCCCTTCTCCAGCAACACCGGCATCTGTCGGTAGAAAAAGGTGAGCAGGAGGGTGCGGATGTGCGCACCGTCGACGTCCGCGTCGGTCATGATGATGATGCGGTGGTAGCGCAGCTTGTCGACGTTGAATTCCTCGCCGATGCCCGCTCCCAGCGCCGTGATGAGGGTTGCGACCTCTGTGGACGTGATGATCTTGTCGATGCGGGCGCGCTCGACGTTGAGGATCTTGCCCTTCAACGGCAGGATCGCCTGGAACTTGCGGTCGCGGCCCTGCTTGGCCGAGCCGCCGGCCGAATCGCCCTCCACCAGGTAGAGCTCGCACAGGGCGGGGTCGCGCTCCTGGCAATCGGCGAGCTTGCCGGGCAGGCCGGAGCCGTCCAGCACGCCCTTGCGGCGGGTGAGCTCCCGCGCCTTGCGGGCGGCTTCCCGCGCCCGGGCCGCTTCGACGATCTTGGTGCAGATGATCTTCGCGTCGGTAGGGCGCTCCATCAGGAACTCGGCGAGCTTTTGCGCCACGACCTCCTGGACCACGGGCTGCACCTCCGAAGAAACGAGCCGGTCCTTGGTCTGCGAGGAGAACTTGGGTTCCGGCACCTTCACCGACAGCACGCAGGTGAGTCCTTCGCGCATGTCGTCGCCGGTGGTCTCGACCTTCGCCTTCTTGGCGATTTCTTCCTTCTCGATGTAATTGTTGATCGTGCGCGTCATGGCGCTTCGCAGTCCCGTGAGGTGCGTGCCGCCGTCGCGCTGCGGGATGTTGTTGGTGAAGACCTGGACCGACTCCCCGTAGGAGTCGTTCCATTGCATCGCCACCTCGACCGTGATGCCTTCCTTCTCGCCGACGGCGTAGAAGACGTTGTTGTGCAGCACGGTCTTGGCCCGGTTCATGTACTCGACGAACCCCTTCACGCCGCCCGCATGCGCGAAGTTCTCGCTCTTGCCGCTGCGCTGGTCGATGAGCTCGATCTTGCAGCCATTGTTGAGGAATGACAGCTCGCGCAGGCGCTTGGCGAGGATGTCGTAGTGGAACTCGACCTGCCCGAAGGTCTCGGTCGCGGCGAGGAAATGCACCTCCGTGCCGCGTTTGTCGGTATCCCCGGTAACCTCCAGGGGCTTCGCCAGCTCGCCGTGGTGGAACTCGAGGTAGTGCGCCTTGCCGTTGCGCCAGATGCGCAGCTTGAGCCATTCCGAAAGCGCGTTCACGACGGAGACGCCGACGCCGTGCAGGCCACCGGAAACCTTGTACGAGTTCTGGTCGAACTTGCCGCCCGCGTGCAGCTCGGTCATGACGATCTCGGCCGCCGAGCGCTTGAGGTCGTCGTCCTCCTTGATGTCGGTGGGGATCCCCCGGCCGTTGTCGACCACCGAGATCGAGTTGTCGGTGTGGATCACGACCTTGATGTCGTCGCAGTGCCCGGCCAGGGCCTCGTCGATCGCGTTGTCGACGACCTCGAAAACCATGTGGTGCAGCCCGGTGCCGTCCGAGGTATCGCCGATGTACATGCCCGGGCGCTTTCGCACGGCATCGAGCCCCTTCAGGATCTTGATGCTGCTCGAATCGTAGTCGGCCGGGGTGCGGGGGGCGGGTGTGCTCACTGCTGCGGGAAGCGTTGCCATTGAGTTCCTGATTCGTTGCTGCGGTCCATGAAGCCGTGCCGTTCTAGATGCGCATCGGCATCACGACGTACTTGAAATCCTCCCGGCCGGGCATCTGCACCAGCGCGCTCGAGTTCGAGTCGCCCATGGCCACCGAAACGGTGGACGAGTCGACGTGGTTGAGCACGTCGAGCAGGTACGAGATGTTGAAGCCGATGTCCAGCGGGTCTCCGTCGTAGTCCACGGCGAGGCCCTCCTCGGCCTCCTCCTGCTCGTTGTTGGTGCAGATGATGGAAAGCGCGTCCTTGGTGAACACCAGGCGCACGCCCCGGATCTTCTCGTTGGACAGGATCGCGGCGCGGTTCAGGGATTGCACCAAAGTTGCCCGATCGAGCGAGATGCGATTCTTGTGCGCGGAGGGGATGACCTTCTGGTAGTCGGGAAACTTGCCCTCGACGATCTTGGAGACGATCTCGATGCCGGAGAACGAGAAGCGCGCCTGGTTGGAACCGATCGCCAGCGACACGGGGTCATCGCCGTCTCCCAGCAACTTGATCAGCTCGAGCACCGTCTTGCGCGGCAGGATCGCCTCGACCGTGCCGTGGTCGCCCTCGAGCTGCTGGCTCGCGAAGGAGAGCCGGTGCCCGTCGGTCGCCACGACACGCAGGACATCCTTTTCGACCGAGAAGAGCACTCCGTTCAGGTAATACCGGATGTCCTGCACCGCCATCGCGAACTGCACCAGGCGCAGCGCGTTCTTGAGCGCCTTCTGCGGCAATGTCAGGGTCCTGGAGGCGTCCTTCGCCTCGACCATGCGCGGAAAGTCGGCCGCCGCGAGCGTTTGCAGGTTGAAGCGGCTCTTGCCCGCCTTCACCGTCATGCGACTTTCCTTGGCCTCCAGCGAGACCTCCGCGTCCTCGGGCAGGGAACGCAGGATGTCGTAGAGCTTGCGCGCCCCGACGGTCACGCTGCCATCGGCCTGCCCTTCCAGTTGTGCAGACGAGGTGATCTGCACCTCCAGGTCGGTGGCGAGGAAGTCGACCTTGCTGCCTCCGGCCGTGATGAGGACATTGGACAGGATCGGCAGCGTATGGCGGCGCTCGACGATCCCGGTGACCTGCTGCAAGGGGCCCAGGAGCCTGTCGTTCGTTGTTCTGATCTTTAGCATGTTGTTTATATGTACAAGTAGTTAACAGCTAACAGGAGGCGCCCCGGAGCGGGATAACTCCGGAATTCGCAACTGGATCAAGATGTTGACCCCAATACGTGATGGGGACGGAATGGCTCGTTGCGCCCCGCAGCCTGTGCGTGGAATCGCCTCGAGCAGGAACGGGAAAAACAGTCCACAGGTTCTTCATGGGTTTACGCCGCTTCATCCCAGGAGAATCTGCTGAAGTTGCGCATAGTCGCGAGCAAACGCCTGGTCGGTCTCGCGCAACTCCTGTGTCTTGCGGCAGGCGTGCAGCACCGTCGTATGGTCGCGGCCGCCGAACGCCTCGCCGATCTCCGGCAGGCTTTGCTGCGTGAGCTCCTTTGCGAGCGCCATGGCTACCTGGCGGGGCCTGGCCACCGAGCGGAAGCGCTTCTTCGAGTACATCTCGGAGACCTTGATCTTGAAATAGTCGGCGACCGTCTTCTGGATGTTCTCGATGGAAACCTGCCGGTTGAGGACCGCAAGCAGGTCCTTCAGCGCCTCGCGGGCCGTCGTCACGTTCACCGACGCGTTGTTGAAGCGCGCGTAGGCGAGCACTCGCTTGAGGGCGCCTTCCAGCTCGCGGACGTTCGAGCGGATGTGCTTGGCGATGAAGAAGGCGACGTTCTCGTCGAGGTGCACGCCGTCGTTCTCGGCCTTCTTCAGAAGGATCGCCACGCGCATCTCGAGCTCCGGCGGCTCTACCGCCACCGTGAGCCCCCAGCCGAAGCGGGAGATGAGCCGTTCCTCGATGCCCGTCATCTCCTTGGGAAAGCAATCGCTCGTGATGGCGACCTGCTTGTGCGCCTCGAAAAGCGCGTTGAATGTATAGAAGAACTCCTCCTGCGAGCGCGACTTGCCGACGAAGAACTGGACATCGTCGATCAGGAACAGGTCGAGCGAACGGTAGTAGCGCTTGAGCGAATCGAAGCTCTTGTGCTGGTAGGCCCGCACGACGTCGGCCACGAATTGCTCGGCGTGGCTGTAGCGCACCTTGGCGCGCGGATTGCGCTTGAGGACTTCGGTGCCGATCGCCTGCAGCAGGTGCGTCTTGCCGAGCCCGGTGCCGCCATAGATGAAGAGCGGGTTGTAGGCCGTGCCCGGGTTCTCGGCGACCTGGATCGCCGCCGCGCGGGCGATCTGATTCGCCTTGCCGTTCACGAAGTTCGTGAACGTGAATCCGGGATTCAGGCGATGCTCGTCGCGCGACGGTCGTTCCAGCGGCGGGGCAACCGACACGGGCTCCGGGACCACGATTTCCGATTCCGAAAGCCGGTCGTCCAGCACGAGGTTCACGCTCAGGCGCGCGCCGGTGAAGCGCTCGATGCGCGCTTCGATGCGCGTGAGGAGGTTGGACCGGACCCAACGCAGGACGTGGTGGTTGGGCGCGAGCAGGGTGAGTTGCTCGCCATCGCGCTCCGCGCGCAGCGGCTTGATCCAGGTGTCGAACTGCTGCGCCGGCAGCTCCTTCTTGAGCTCCGCGGCGAGCGACGGCCAAAGCGAATCCATGCGTGGGGAAGGCGGGGGGAAACCGGCGGGAAGCGATTACAAATTTTACTCGCTTCGAGACGGGTTATCCACAGCCGCGCCGCGCCAGGGGCGTTGCCAACAGATGGCGCTTAGGCAATGAATCCGTTATAATTTTGGGCTTTTCCCGGGTGCTTGGCGCCCGCCCACCCGAACCGAGGCCCTGCCCATGAAACGCACCTTCCAGCCTTCCACGACGCACCGCAAGAAGACCCATGGTTTTCGGGTGCGCATGAAGACCGCGGCCGGCCGGGCGGTGATCAATGCCCGCCGCGCCAAGGGCCGCAAGCGCGTCGCTGTCTGAACCCCCCATGCCGCGCAACGCCCGGAAGGAAGGATTTTCCCGGCGTCACCGCTTCGCGGAAAACGGCTCGTTCGGGCCGGTGCTGCGCGGCTCCCGCAAGGCTCGAGGCGAGCTGGCGGTGATCCACTGCATACCCGGCCGCAGCGGCGTATCCCGGTTCGGGGTCGGCCTCACGCGCCGGCTGGTTCCGTCGTCCGTGGAGCGCAATCGCGTGAAGCGCATCGCGCGCGAAGCCTTCCGCCGCCATCCGCTCAAGCCGGCGGGTTTCGATTGCGTTGTCACGCTTCGCCAGAAGATCGCGCCCGGGGCGATGGAGCGGCTGGCCGGTGAGATCGCGGCGCTCCTCGACAAGATCCACCACGGCCGTTGACCCGATGAAGCGGGTCCTGCTCGCCCTGCTGAGGGGTTATCGATACCTGCTCAGTCCCTGGTGGGGCGGGCAATGCCGTTTCCACCCGACTTGCTCGTTGTTCGCCGAAGAGGCGATCGAGCGCCATGGCGCCCTCCAGGGTGGCTGGCTCGCGCTGCGCCGCATCGGCCGATGCCATCCCTGGCATTGCGGCGGCTACGACCCCGTTCCGTGAGATCGCATCAACCATGATGGACACCCAACGCCTCATCGCCCTCGTCGTCTTCATGTTCTCGTCCCTGATGCTTTGGGACGCGTGGCAGAAGCACAACGCGCCCAAGCCGATGCCGGCGCCGGCGGCAAGCGCCAGTACTCCAGCCGGCGTGCCCAAGCCCACGACGGCGCTTCCATCTCCGACGACCACTCCAGCCGCGCCGGGCGCGACCGCGGCCGCCCCCCCGGTGACGGGTGCAGCGCCGGTGACCGGCGGCGAGGCGGTCAGCATTCGCACCGACTTGATGGACGTCGAGCTGGGAACGCTGGGCGGTGACATCCGCCGCATCACCATGCGCCATGTGAGCTCGGCGCTGGACCGAAGCAAGCCGCTCACCTTGATGGCGCCGGATCCGAAGCATTTTTACGTGACGCAGTCGGGCCTGCTGGGGGAGGGGCTGCCCACGCACAAGGCCGCCTACGAGGTCGAATCGAAGAGCTATGCGCTGGCGCCGAACCAGGACACGCTCGAGGTTCGGCTGAAGGCGCGCGAGGCCGATGGCGCCGAGGTCGTCAAGAGATATCGCTTCCATCGCGGAAGCTACGTCGTCGAAGTCGCGTACGAAGTCGTGAACCGCGGCGAGCGGCCGATCGCGGCGCATGCGTACTTTCAATTCCTCCGTGATGGCAATCCGCCCAGCGAGGAGGCGGCCCAGACCAATGCCTTCGCGGGCGTGACGACCTTCACGGGGCCGGCCGTTTACACGGAGGCGGGCAAGTTCGAGAAAGTGGACTTCGGCGACATCGCGAAGGGCAAGCAGGTGCACGCGCGCAAGGCGACCGACGGCTGGATCGCGATCATCCAGCATTATTTCGTCGCGGCGTGGTTGCCGAAGCCGGGCCTCGAGCGCGAGTTCTTCACCAGCAAGGTCGGCGACAACCTGTACACGGCGGGCGTGGTCGTCCCCGTGGGATCGATCGCCCCGGGTGCGAGCGCCTCGGTCGCGGTGCCGATGTACGTGGGGCCCCAGGAAACCGAAAAGCTGCAGCAGGTCGCCCCCGGCCTGGACCTGGTCGTCGACTACGGCTGGCTGACTATCCTGGCGGCACCGCTTTTCTGGCTCCTCAAGTGGATCCACTCGCTCGTGGGCAATTGGGGCTGGGCGATCATCATCCTCACCATCCTCATCAAGCTGGTGTTCTATCCGCTAAACGCGAAGGCGGGCCGTTCCATGGCGCAAATGAAGGTGCTCGCGCCCAAGATGGAGAAGTTGAAGCAGCTTTATGGCGACGATCGCCAGAAGCTCAACCAGGCGATGATGGAGCTCTACCGCACCGAGAAGATCAATCCCCTCGGGGGCTGCCTTCCGATCCTGGTGCAGATCCCGGTCTTCATCGCCCTGTACTGGGTGCTGCTCGCGTCGATCGAGTTGCGGCATGCGCCATGGCTGGGATGGATCCAGGACCTTTCGGCGCCCGACCCGTACTTCATCCTGCCGGTGATCTACGCGGTGTCGATGTTCGTGCAGACCAAACTGAATCCGCAGCCCGCGGATCCGGTCCAGGCCCGCGTCATGCTCGCAATGCCTATTGTCTTCAGCGTCTTCTTCCTTTTCTTCCCGTCCGGCCTGGTGCTCTACTGGGTCGTGCAGAACCTGCTGTCGATCGTGCAGCAGTGGCACATCAACCGCACCCTCGAAGCCGAGGCGAAGGCCAAGGCGCGGCGCTGAGCGCCGGCGGCGAGACCATCGCCGCGCTCGCCACGCCACCCGGGCGTGGCGGCATAGGCGTGGTTCGCGTCTCCGGGCCGCGCGCGGCGCTCATCGCGCGGGCCATCACGGGCATCGAGCCGAAGTTGCGCCATGCACAGCTGGCCACCTTTCGCGCGGCGGATGGAAATCCCATCGACCGGGGGATCGCGTTGTTCTTCGTGGCGCCGCAGTCATACACCGGCGAAGACGTTCTCGAGCTGCAGGGGCACGGCGGCCCGATGGTGATGCGCCAGCTGGTGGCGCGGTGCTTCGAGCTCGGCGCGCGTGCTGCGCGCCCTGGCGAGTTCACCGAGCGCGCGTTCCTCAACGAGCGCATCGACCTGGCGCAAGCCGAGAGCGTGGCGGACCTGATCGATGCGGCCAGCATCGAGGCGGCGCGCGGGGCGGCGCGCTCCCTTACGGGTGAATTCTCCCGCCGCGTGGCGGACCTTGTGGACGCTTTGGTGCGGCTGCGCGTGCACGTGGAAGCCTGCATCGATTTTCCCGAGGAGGAGATCGATCCGGAGGACCTGGCCTCGCAGGCGCGTTCGCTGGACGCCCTGATGGCCACGCTCGACGGGGTGCTCGCCGAAGCCAAGCAGGGCGTCGTGCTGCGCGAGGGGCTTACGGTGGTTCTCGTGGGCGAGCCCAATGTCGGCAAGTCGAGCCTGCTGAACCGCCTTGCGCGGCAGGAGGTCGCGATCGTGACGCCGATCGCCGGTACCACGCGTGACTACGTGCGGGCGACGATTGCGCTCGAAGGCGTTCCCATCCACTTGATCGACACCGCCGGGCTGCGCGAAGCGCGGGACGAAGTCGAGCGCATCGGCATCGAGCGCGCGTGGAAGGCGGTCGGGAATGCAGGTGCCGTCGTGTTGGTGAGGCAGGCCGGCGTTCCTGGAGGCATCGGGCGCGACCTCGAAGAGCGGCTTCCCCGGGGCGTGCCTCGTGTCCACGTCCTCAACAAGATCGACCTGTTGGGGCGTGAGGCGGGGGTCGCATCGAGAGATGGCGTGGAGGAAATCGGCCTTTCGGCGTTGACGGGGGCCGGTGTCGAAGCGCTGGAGGCATGGCTGCTGAAGGCCGCCGGCTGGCAACCGCACGGCGAGGGGCTCTTCATGGCGCGGGCGCGGCACGTGGACGCGTTGCGCACGGCACGAACGCACCTGGCGGCTGCTGCTATCGAGCAAGCCTTTGAATTGAAAGCAGAAGAGCTGCGTTTGGCGCAGCGCGCGCTGGGGTCTATTACTGGCGAAGTGAGTGCTGACGCGTTGCTGGGCAGGATTTTCGCTTCGTTCTGTATCGGCAAGTAGTTCCACGTGAAACCTTTGGCTGTGACGTTCCACGTGGAACGGCGGGGCGGCGATGATTGCGCCCCATTTGAATTAGAATTCAGGTTGTCGCCTCGCGGGACTCCGCGGGGCGTTTTCCATACCCAGCTTCGATGAATTTTCCCGAGCGATTCGACGTGATCGTGGTGGGCGGAGGGCACGCCGGCACGGAAGCGGCGCTGGCTGCCGCCCGAATGGGCGCACGCACGCTGCTGCTCACGCACTCCATCGAAACGCTCGGCCAAATGTCCTGCAATCCTTCCATCGGCGGCATCGGCAAGGGCCACCTGGTCAAGGAGGTGGACGCCCTCGGCGGCGCGATGGCGATGGCCACGGAAGAAGCCGGAATCCAGTTTCGGACCCTCAACGCGAGCAAGGGACCTGCCGTCCGCGCGACACGCGCGCAAGCCGACCGTGTCCTGTATCGGGCAGCCGTGCGGCGCCGGCTCGAGGCCCAACCCAACCTTTGGCTGTTCCAGCAGGGCGTCGATGACCTCGTCGTGGAGGCAGACCGCGTCGTCGGGGCGGTAACCGCTATCGGCCTGCGCTTCCCGGCCGCCACCGTGGTCCTCACAACGGGTACGTTTCTCGGTGGGCGCATCCATGTGGGGCTTTCCAACTACCAGGGCGGGCGCGCGGGGGACCCGCCGGCGCTATCGCTCGCAGCCCGCCTGCGTGAGCTCGCATTGCCGGTCG